>Ga0214919_10005280_pt1 | contig 18433 bp, 15 predicted proteins | sample LL1503_MetaG_FD_177994 | JGI IMG/M metagenome (GOLD analysis project Ga0214919, IMG submission 177994) | Freshwater microbial communities from Lake Lanier, Atlanta, Georgia, United States - LL-1503 | ecosystem: Environmental > Aquatic > Freshwater > Lake | place: USA: Georgia | collected...
CGCCTCGGCGTGAAGCTCGACCTGCGCCGCGCCGCCGTGCGCGACCTCAAGAAGAAGCGCGCCGTCAAGGTGCCCGCCGCCAAGGTCACCCGCAACCCGCTCGAGGTGGTGGACGACCCCAAGATCCACGTCGTCTGCGAACTCATCGGCGGCACGACCATCGCCCGGGAGCTCACCCTGCGGGCCCTCCGCGCGGGCAAGGTCGTCGTCTCCGCCAACAAGGCCCTGCTCTGCCAGCATGGACCGGAGATCTTCGACGCCGTCCGCCGGCACGGCGGCCAGTTCCTCTTCGAGGCCAGCGTCGCCGGCGGCATCCCGATCATCAAGGCCATCCGCGAAGGCCTCGTCGCCAACCGCTTCGAGCTCATCGTCGGCATCCTCAACGGCACCTGCAACCACATCCTGACCCGCATGGGCGAGGACGGCCTGTCCTTCGCCGACGCGCTCAAGGAGGCCCAGGAGCTGGGCTACGCCGAGGCCGACCCGACGCTCGACGTCGACGGCATCGACGCCTTCCACAAGGCCTCCATCCTCGCCTGGCTGGCCCACGGCAAGTGGGCGCCCCGCGCCCGCACGCTCGTCGAGGGCATCCGCAACCTCGGGCCGGCCGACATCGACTTCGCCCGCCGCTTCGGCTTCGCGCTCAAGCACCTCGCCGTCATCCGCCGCGACTTCAAGGCCGGCTGGATGACCGTCGGGGTCTACCCCGCCCTCGTCCCGAACCGCGACATCCTCGCGCGCGTCTCGGGCGTCAACAACGGCATCACCCTGCGCGGCGACGTGGTCGGCGCCACGACCCTCACCGGCCGCGGCGCGGGCGGCGACGCCACCGCCTCCGCCGTCATCGGCGACATCGTCGACGCGATCGCGGCCCTGACCGGCGCGGCCAATCCCGGCCTCTCCGCCGAGAGCCTCGCGACCCGCGAGCAGCTGGGTCGCAAGGTCCGCATGGCCGACCTCCCGGAGATCGTCTCGCCGTTCTACCTGCGCCTCTCCCTGCTCGACAAGGCCGGCGTCTCCGAGGGCGTCTACCGCATCTTCTCCAAGCACAAGGTCTCCATCGCGCGCGTGATCCAGTACGAGCACCCCAACCAGGGCCGCGGCACCGTCACCCTCTCGACGTACCCGGTCAACGAGGAGAAGATGTCCAAGGTCTTGACAGAGCTCGGCCGCCTCAAGACCGTGCTCGAGGAGCCGGTCGTGCTCCGCATCTTCTCCCCCGAATCCTAAGGATGGCCCTGATTGTCCAGAAATACGGCGGCACCTCCGTCGGCAACGTCGACCGCATCCAGAACGTCGCGGCGAAGATCAAGGAGCAGTGGTCCCGGGGCCACCGCCTCGTGGTCGTCGTCTCGGCCCGCAGCGGCGTCACCAACGACCTCATCGCGCGCGCCAAGGCCCTGCAGAAGCTGCCGGATGAACGCGAGATGGACGTCCTCATGGCCGTCGGCGAGCAGGAGACGATCGCGCTGACGGTGATGGCCCTGCACGCGATCGGCGTGCCCGCGGTCTCCCGCACGGGCGCCCAGGCCGGCATCTTCACCGACGACATCCACACCCGCGCCCGCATCACCCGCATCTCGGGGGGCGACCTCCTCGCCCGCCTGGACGAGGGCAAGGTCGTGGTGGTCGCCGGCTTCCAGGGCGTCACCGAACAGGGCGAGGTCACGACGCTCGGCCGCGGGGGCTCGGACCTGACCGCGATCGCCGTGGCGGCCTCCATCAAGGCGGACCTCTGCCAGATCTACACCGACGTCGACGGCGTCTACACCGCCGACCCCCGCATCGTGCTGACGGCCAGCAAGCTGCCCGAGATCTCCTACGAGGAGATGCTCGAGCTCGCCTCCAGCGGCTCCAAGGTCATGCAGTCGCGCTCGGTCGAGTTCGCGCAGAAATACAACGTCCCCTTCGAAGTCCGCTCCTCCTTCAACGACCAACCCGGTACCATCGTGAAAGCCATCGCCAAAACCCTCGAAGACGCGGCCATCGCCGGCGTCGCCCTCGACCGCCTGCAGACCCGCGTCACGGTCAGCGACCTGCCCGACAACCCGCAGGCCTTCGCGGCGCTCTTCGACGACCTGGGCGAGGCCGGCCTCAGCGTGGACATGATCATCAAGAACCTGGGCAAGGACGGGAAGTCCAACCTGACGTTCTCGGTGACCACCGACCAGTTCAGCCGCGTCGAGCAGGTCGTCGGCGAGACCCTCCGGAAACTCGGCTCCGGCTCGGTCCGCTCCGCGGGCGAGATCTCCAAGCTCTCCATCGTGGGCGTCGGCATGATCTCCCACCCCGGCGTGGCCGGCACGCTGTTCAAGGCCTTGGCTTCGGTGGGCGTGAACAGCGAGCTCATCACGACCTCCGAGATCAAGATCTCGGTCGCCCTCGAACCGGCGAAGGCCGATGCCGCCGTCCGGGCCGTGCACACGGCCTTCGGCCTCGACAAGGCCTGAACGGCCCGCACTCCCCTCTTGCCCGAGGCATCGGACCGCCCATTGTGGGTCCGATGCCTCGGTTGTTTCTGGCCACCCTCCTCGCCTTGGTCGGCGGCGTCCCCGCCGTCGCCGAGGCCCAGGACCTGCCGTCGGCGACCCTGGGCCTCGGCGGGACGAACCCGCCGGAACGCGGCCCGCGCCAACGCTCCGCGCTGGAACTCGGGGAGGAAGCCCTCGCCGCGGGGCTTTCCGCGACCGCGGAGGAACTCTTCACCCAGGCCTTGACCCAACCCGCGCCGAGCGCCGAACAGCGCGCCCGGATCGCGCTCGGCCTGTCGGCCGCGCTGCTGGAGCGCACCCGCCCCGCCGAGGCGAAGGCCGCGCTGGCCAGCGCGCCCGAGGGGCCGGCCCGTCGGCTCCGCGAAGGCCTGATCGCCCTGCTGGACGACCAGTTGGACGAGGCCGCGACCATCGCCAGCGGACTCGACCCCACCCGGCTACCGGCCGACGAGATCGCCTGGGGTTACGCGCTGCGCTGGATGATCGCGGCGGCCAAAGGCGACAACCTCGAGCTCAACCTGAACCTCGAGGCGTCGGCCCGCACCGCGACCTCCGAGGAGCAACGCCAGCGCATCGAGATCCTCGGCTACCGCGCCCTCGTGTCGGCAGGCAAGGTCTACGAACGCACCGTCGGCCTGTTGCGCGAGATGACGGCGAACGCGAAGGGGTCGCCGCTCGGCTTCGCCTACGCGCGCAACCTCGCCCTCGGCCTCGCGCGCCTCCACGACTGGCCCGCGCTCCCCGCCGGCGCCCCCGAGACCGAGGCCTACCGCAAGGAGAAGGAGCGCGTCCGCGCCGCCCGGCGCGAGGCGGTCCGCGCCCTCGCCGACTGCGGGCCGCTCAGCCCCGCCCGCCAGGCCGAGGCCGACCTCCTGGCCGGCTTGATCCTCGGGGCCGACGACGCCGAAGGACGGCGCCTGCTGATGGCGGCCGCCCGTAACGGCGCCAACCCCGCCGTGCGCCTGACCGCGCTCCGCGGACTCGTCGCCGCGGCCTTCGAGGCCACGCTCTCGGAACGCAAGTCGGTCGCCAACGAGGTCTACGATTTCCTGATGAAGCGCCAGGGCGAGTTCGCCTACGCCTGCCCGCGCGACCCGAAGGTGCTCGACGCCATCCACCTGGCCCGGGCCCAGGTCATGATGTTGGCGGGCAACCGCGAGAAGGCCCGGCAGGCGGCCGAGGACCTGCTGCGCGACGTCCCGGCGAGCCCCCTGGCGCGCGAAGCCCACCGCACGCTCGCCCTGGCCTACTGGAGCGAGGGCTCCTACCGGCTCGCGGCCGACACCCTGGGGCGGCTGCGCGAGCTGACGAAGGCGCCCGGCGAACGCGACATGCTCGCGGTGCTGACGGCGGACTGCCTCTTCCTCGCAGGTGATTACGTGCTGGCCGAGAAGGCCTACGCCAACGCCCAGGCCGAGGTGCGCGACGCGCGGCTGGCGGGCGACGCCTGCTACCAGCGGGTGCTCAGCGTGCTGGCCCAGGGCAAGGACGCCGCCTTGCGCGAACGCGCCGCCGGCCTCATCGAGACTTCCGCGCGCGGCGCCCGCCCGCCCGAGCTCGCGGTCACCTGGCGGAACACCTGGAACGTGATCGACGACGCGCGCCAATCGCTCCGGCCCGAGGAGGCGGACCGGCTCGTCAAGCGCCTGGCCCCCTTCATCGCCAGCGCCGCGGACGACCCGGGTTTCGGCCTCCGCTTCGCGTGGCTCAAGGCGCTCGTGGCCCTCGGCAACGGCCAGACGGCCGCGACCATCCGCCTGGCCGACGAGATCGCCGGCCGGCTCGACCGCATCAACGCCGGGGCGGAGACCGCCGCCAACCGCGAGCTGCGCAACCAGGTCCCCGAGCTGCGCGGCCACCTCGCCCTGCTGCGCGCCCGCACCTTCCTCGGCCAGGATGCGGCCAAGGGCCGGGAGGAGTTCCGCAAGCTGCGCGAAAGCCAGCCGGACAGCCCGGCCGCCGCGGCCTCCTTCCTCGCCGAAGGCCGTTACCTCGCGGGCCGCGAGGCGCATGCCGAGGCCCAGGCGCTCTTCACCCGTCTGGGCAAGGACTTCGCCGGCAAGCCTGGCCTGGCCGACTTCGCCGCGCTCGGGCTGTACGAGGCGGCGGAGCAGGCCGTCCAGCAATCGCCGGCCGAGGGCGAGGCCAAGCTCAAGGAGGCCGTCGAGCTGCTTGAGCTCTTCGCCGAGCAGCATGGTCGCAACCCCCTGATCGTCCGCGTGACGTTGCGCCGCGCCGAGTTGCTCCGGGCGCTGGGACTGTTCGACAACTCCTACAAGATCCTCGACGACCTCATCCGCGCGCACGCCGACGACCCCGCCCGGCCGCAGGCCGAGATGGCGCGGGCGGACTCCCTGCTCGGGCGCTCCGAACTCAACCGGGACCGCATGGGACAGCTCGACCGCCAACGCATCGGGCTCGCGGTCGCCGCCTACCAGCGCGTCTGCGATGCCTACGCCAAGGACCCGGACACGGCGGTCGAAGCCCGCTACAAGCTGGCCCTGGCCTTGCTCGAACGGGCCGGCACCGAAACCGGCGTCGACGCCGCCGCCTCCCTGCGCGAAGCCCGCGCCAACCTCGTCGGCCTGCTCGGCCCGCTGCGCGCGGAGGCTTCCGCGACCCCGGAGTTCACCCTGGGCGGCCGCACCTGGCTCGCCCGCGCCATCCTGCTGCTGGGACAGATCTGGGAGAAGGAGGGAAATATCCCCGAGGCGATCGCGGCCTACCAGTTGATCCCGGAACTGAACCGCGGCCTCAAGCCGGGCGAAGCCCGCCTCCCCGGGCAAGCCGCCGCCGAAAGCAAACTTGCGACCCTCCGTCGTCCCAAATAACACCCTGCCATGACCACCTGCGCCTTCTCCTTTCCGTTCGACGCCGGTCCTTTCGCCTGGTTGCTCCTGGTCCTGGCCTTCCTCGTGCTGGTCTTCGTGGTCGAACGCTCCCTCTTCCTGCACCGCGGCCTCGTGCTCTCGTCCGACTTCATCGACGGGGTCCGCAACAACCTGCTGGCTGGTCGCCCGCTGGAGGCCCTCGCCGCCTGCGAGGAGTCGCCCGGACCCATCCCCCGCGTGGTCAAGGCCGCGTTGCTCCGCTCGAGCCAAGGCGAGGACGCCATGCGCGCCGCCGCCACCGAGGCGGCCCTGCTCGAACTGCCGGTGCTGGAACGCCGGCTCGGGTCGATCGCCGCGATCGGCCGGGTCGCCCCGCTGCTCGGCCTGGCCGGCGGCGTCCTCTCGGGCTATGGCATCGTGACCGCGCTCCGGGACGGCAGCCTCTACGCCAGCGCCGACGCCGTGATGGGCCAGGCCCAGGCGGCCTTGGCCACGGCGGGCTTCGGCCTGCTCATCGCCGCCCTCTGCGCGCTGGCCCACCACTTCCTGGTCGGACGCGTGCGCTCGATCGTGACCGAGATGGAGGTCGCGGCCCACACCATCATCACCTTCGTCCGGCACGAGTTGCCGGCGACCCCGCCCAAGGCCTGAGATGCGCACCCCCCTCGGAGTGCTCGCGAAGGTCCGCCCCGCCGAACAAGGGATCGACCTCGTCCCCTTGGCCCTGGCGGGACTGGCGCTGGCCTTGGTCTGGGGGTTGGTCGCCCACTTCACCCTCATCCCCGGCACGTACGTCGGGTTCGACGAACGGGTCGCCGCCTTCGGCCGCCGCACTTCGGTGCCGCGGAGCCCGTCGGCCGACCTGGCCCGGACCTCGGCCGCGGTGACGCTGGTCTCCGCGCGCGGCACCGGCATCTATGTCGTCGCCGGACGCGTCATCGACCGGACCGGTTTGCGCAAGGAACTCAGCCGGGTGGCCGCCGCGGGCGGACGTGAACGCCCCGTCCTCATCAAGGCCGACGCGGCCCTGACCATGCAGGCGTTCGTGGAAGTGTGCGCGCTGGCCCGCGAGGCCGGCTTCCCGGGCGTGCTCATCGCCACCGAGGAGCCTGTCGGCGAGCGTTGATTCGCGGTTGCCACGGGCGGTGCGACGGGGGCAATCTGCCCGCTGCCGTGCCCGCCCCCGACGACCAGCGACCCGCCGACCTACCCCGCCACGTCGGGATCATCATGGATGGCAACGGCCGCTGGGCCGCGGCCCGGGGGTTGCCACGCCTGGAAGGCCACCGTCGCGGGGCCGAACGGCTGATCGAGATCGTCGACGACTGCATCGACCTGGGCATCGGCACGCTCACCGTCTTCGCCTTCTCGGCGGAGAACTGGAAGCGCCCGCCCGAGGAGATCAGCGGGCTCTTCAAGCTCGGCGAATGGGTGCTCCGCGCGCACCTCGCGCGGCTCGAGCGACGCCACGTGCGCCTGCGCGTGATCGGCGACCTCGCGGCGATGCCCGACTTCGTGCGCCGCCCGCTGGAGGACGCCATCGCGCGGACGCGCGACTTCACCGCCTTCGAGCTCGTCGTCGCGCTCAACTACGGCGCCCGCCAGGAGATCGTCGCCGCCGCGCGGCGGCTCGCGACGGACGTCGCCGCGGGCCGGCAGGACCCGGCGCAAGTCGACTGGGCCGCGGTCGAGTCCCGCCTGCAGACCGCCGGCGTGCCGGACCCCGACCTCATCATCCGCACCTCGGGCGAGCACCGCCTCAGCAACTTCCTGCTCCTGCAATCCGCCTACGCGGAGATTGTATTTGCTTCGGTGCATTGGCCCGACTTTACCAAGGACCAGCTGCGGCTCGCCCTCGCCGACTACGCGAAGCGCGAGCGCCGCTTCGGCCGCACCCCGGAGCAACTCCAAAACCCGCCTTCCGCATGAAAGACCGCGCCCTCAGCACCCTCGGACTCTGGGCGGCCGTCGGCCTCGTGATCTATGGTTTCGGGCGTTTCAACATCGCCCAGCTGGGCGGCTTCCTCGTGATCCTCGCGCTTGGCCTGGCCGCGCAATACGAACTCTACCGCATCCTCGAGAAGAGCGGGGCGCGCCCGCGGATCGGGGTCGGCCTCGTCGCCGGCGCCATCCTGATGGTGGCCGTCTTCCTCTCCGATGCCGGCATCCGCGCCGCGCTCAACTACGCCGCGCTCGCCTGGGTCGCCGTGCTCCTCACCCTGCTGCGCCGTCCGCTGGTCGACCAGGCGTGGGTGCTGCGTTTCGCGACGGCCTTCGGCGTGCTCTACGTCCCGGCCCTGCTCGCGTTCTTCGTCGATTTCGCCCGCTGGAAGAACCAGGACAACAACCACGGGCTCTGGATCGCCCTCTGGGTCGTCGCGGTCACCAAGTTCACCGACGTGGGCGGCCTGCTCTTCGGCGTGCCGTTCGGCCGGCACAAGATCGCGCCCAACATCAGTCCCGCGAAGAGCCTCGAAGGCTGCCTCGGGGGCGTCGCCCTCTCGGTCGGCGTCGGCGTCGGCCTGGCGGCCCTCTACGCCCAGGCCGGCCTCCTGGAGATCCCCCTCGGCAAGGCCGCGCTGCTCGCGCTCCCGCTCGCGCTGCTCAGCGTGCCGTCCGACCTCGTGGAATCCTACCTCAAGCGTCGCGCCGGCGTGAAGGACTCCGGAACGACGATCCCCGGCATCGGCGGCGCCCTCGACCTCATCGACTCCCTGCTGCTGGTCGCCCCGGTCGGTTTCCTCCTCTTCAAGACGCTGACCCATATCAAGGTCGGCTGAGCATGACCGCGTCCCCCGCGATCCATGTCCTCACCGGGCCGACGGCGGTCGGCAAGACGGAGGCCGCGCTCGGCTGGGCGGAACGCCAGGACGCGGAGATCCTCTCCTGCGACTCGGTCTGCGTCTACCGCGGCATGGACGTGGGCTCCGCCAAACCGACCGCGGCGCAGCAAGCCCGCGCGCGGCACCACGGCCTCGACCTGGTGGCGCCGACGGAACGCTTCTCCGTCGCGCAGTTCGTCGCGATGGCGCGGGCGGCGATCGCCGACGCGCACGCGCGCGGCAAGCGCATCCTGGTGACGGGCGGCAGCGGCTTCTACCTGGCCGCCTTCTTCGGACCGGTGTCGGACGACCTGCCCATCGGCGACGCGGTGATCGACGCCGTCCGGGCGCTCCAGGCCCGCGGCCCCGAGGCGGTCCTCGGCGAGCTGCGGGCGCTCGAAGGCGGCCCCCTGCCCGACTGGCTGGACACGCGGAACCCCATCCGCGTGACGAAAGCCCTGGAGCGACGGCTGGCCAGCGGCCGCCCGCTCGCGCAGCTGCGCGAGGAATTCCTGCTGCGCCGGGGACCCTTCGCGGACCACCTGGTCACCTGCGACTTGTTGGAACGGCCCGATGCGGAGCTCCGGCACCGCATCGCGACCCGCACCGGCGAGATGCTCAGGGACGGGCTGATCGAGGAAGCCGAAAGCCTGCTCGCCCTCGACCTGGACCCCGAGCTGCCCTCCGCGCGAGCCGTCGGCTACCGGGCGACCATGGATTGGCTCCAGGCTGGTCGCAAAGTCGCCCTCGAGGGGCTGGCGGAGCGGATCAACCTCGATACCTGGGCCTTGGTGCGAAAACAGCGAAAGTGGTTCCGACGCCTTGATTTGAACCCGAAAACGGACCGTTAAGGGGCTCCCCCGGTCACCCAGGACTCGAAAAAAGGCCTTCTCGGCGTCTTTTCATGCCTCCTGCCTTGCTCTGAGGCCTTTTATGCCCTTTTTTAGAGTTCCACCCTCACCCCACCTCCCCATGCCCCTCAAAATCGGCCAGCCCCTCCCCGAAATCACGCTGAAGCAGAAGACCGAAGCCGGCCTCGTCGACGTCAACCTCCGCCGCAACGTCGGCAAGGGCAAGACCGTCATCCTCTTCGTCCCGCTGGCCTTCACGGGCGTCTGCACCGACGAACTCTGCAAGGTCACCGGCCTGCTCGACGAATACAAGAAGCTCGGCGCCGACGTCATCGCCATCTCCGTCGACTCCCCCTTCGCCCAGGAAGCCTGGGTGAAATCCGCCAGCATCGGCGTGACCCTCGCCTCCGACTTCAACCGTGTCGCCGTCAAGGCCTTCAAGGTCAAGGACACCCGCGTGATCCCCGAGAAGACCGGCCTGCTCAACGTCGCCAAGCGCTCCGTGTTCGTGGCCGACAAGAACGGCCTGGTCGTGCACTCCGAGGTCAAGCGCGACCCGAGCTCGATGCCGAACTTCGCCAAGATCAAGAAGGCCGTCGAAGCCTGAGTCCTTAATACCCTCGTCTTCGAAGGCGGTCGGGCTTGCCCCGACCGCCTTCTTTGCTTTTGGCTACCTCCTCCCCCGGCCTCGCCGGCCCCTCCCTTTCACCAACCGCACTCCATGGCCCACCACGACCCGTTCAAAGCCCTTCGCCCCTTCGCCGCCGGCGGCCGCTCCGGCCAGCTCTACTCCCTGCCCGCCCTCGAGCAGGCGGGCCTCGGGAGGATCTCCCGCCTGCCCGTTTCCGTGCGCCTCGTGCTGGAGTCGGTGCTGCGCAACTGCGACGGCGTCGCCGTGACCGAACAGGACGTCCGGACGCTCGCGCAGTGGAACGCCGCGAAGCCGGTCGACACCGAGATCCCCTTCGTCGTCGCCCGCATCGTGCTGCAGGACTTCACCGGCGTGCCGCTGCTCGTCGACCTCGCCGCCATGCGCGAAGCCGTCGCCAAGCTCGGCAAGGATAGCGCCGTCATCGAGCCCCTCGTCCCCGTCGACCTCGTCGTCGACCACTCCGTGCAGGTCGACCGCGCCGGCACCGCCAACGCCTTCCTCGAGAACCTGCGCCAGGAGTTCGGCCGCAACACCGAGCGCTACGAATTCCTCAAGTGGGGCATGCAGGCCTTCAAGACCTTCGGCGTCGTCCCGCCCGCCATCGGCATCGTCCACCAGGTCAACCTGGAATACCTCGCCAAGCTCGTCTTCGAGAAGGAAGGCGTCTTCTACCCCGACACCCTCGTCGGCACCGACTCCCACACGACCATGATCAACGGCATCGGGGTCGTCGGCTGGGGCGTGGGCGGCATCGAGGCCGAGGCCGGCATGCTCGGCCAGCCCGTCTACTTCCAGACGCCCGAGGTCATCGGCGTCAACCTCACCGGCCGCCTGCGCGAAGGCGTCACCGCCACCGACCTCACCCTCCGCCTCACCGAGATCCTCCGCAAGGCCAAGGTCGTCGGCAAGTTCGTCGAGTTCTACGGCGAGGGCACCGAGGCCCTCTCGCTCGCCGACCGCGCCACCATCGCCAACATGGCCCCGGAATACGGCGCCACCATGGGCTTCTTCCCGGTCGACGACAAGTCGCTCGACTACCTCCGCCAGACGGGCCGCGACGAGTCCCACGTCGCCCTCGTCCGCGAATACTACCAGGCGCAGGGCCTCTTCGGCATCCCGAAGGCCGGCAGCATCGACTACACCCAGACCATCGACCTCGACCTCGGCACCGTCGTCCCCTGCGTCTCCGGCCCGAAGCGCCCGCAGGACCGCATCGACCTCCCGAAGATCAAGGACAGCTTCAACACGCTCTTCACCGCCCCGAAGGACAAGAACGGCTTCGGCAAGGCCGCGGCCGACCGCGCCGCCTCCGCCCCGGTGGGCGCCACCGGCCGCACGCTGAAGCACGCCGACGTCGTGATCGCCGCGATCACCTCCTGCACGAACACCTCCAACCCGTCCGTGATGGTCGCCGCCGGCCTCGTCGCCAAGAAGGCCGTCGAGAAGGGCCTCAAGGTGAACCCGAACGTGAAGTGCTCGCTGGCCCCCGGCTCCCGCGTCGTCACCGACTACCTCAACGAGATCCAGCTGACGGGCTACCTCGACCAGCTCGGCTTCAACCTCGTCGGCTACGGCTGCACGACCTGCATCGGCAACTCCGGCCCCCTCGACGCCGACATCGAAGGCGCCATCAAGGCCGGCGACCTCGTCACCGCCTCCGTGCTCTCGGGTAACCGCAACTTCGAGGCGCGCGTCCACGGCGCCGTCCGCTCCAACTTCCTGATGTCCCCGCCCCTCGTGGTCGCCTTCGCCCTCGCCGGCCGCGTCGACCTCGACCTCGACGCCGAGCCCCTCGGCACGGGCAAGGACGGGAAGCCGGTCTTCCTCAAGGACATCTGGCCGACCCAGGCCGAGATCGCCGACCACGTCGCCCGCGGCCTCAAGCCCGCGATGTTCAAGTCGAAGTACGCCGCCGAGTCCCTCGCCAACGCCACCGCCGAGTGGAAGGGCGTCCAGGGCGGCACGGGCGCCCGCTTCAGCTGGAAGGAGTCGTCCACTTACATCCAGGAGCCTCCGTTCTTCAAGGGCTTCTCGATGACGCCCCCGCCGGTGCCGTCCCTCGCCAAGCTGCGCCCGCTTGCGCTGCTCGGCGACTCCGTCACCACCGACCACATCTCGCCCGCGGGCTCGTTCGCCGAGTCCACCCCGGCCGGCAAGTTCCTGCTCGCCGCCGGCGTCGCCAAGAAGGACTTCAACTCCTACGGCTCGCGCCGCGGCAACGACCGCATCATGACGCGCGGCACCTTCGCCAACACGCAGGTCAAGAACAGCATGGCCGACGGCAAGGAAGGCGGCTTCACCAAGGTCCAGCCCGACGGCAGGATCGAGGCCATCTACGACGCCTGCCAGACCTACGCGCAGCGCGGCGAAGGCATGATCGTCTTCGGCGGCGTCGACTACGGCATGGGCTCGTCCCGCGACTGGGCCGCGAAGGGCACCGCGCTCCTCGGCGTCAAGGCCGTGGTCGCGCAGTCCTTCGAGCGCATCCACCGCTCCAACCTCATCGGCATGGGCGTGCTGCCCCTCGAGTTCACCGACGGCAAGAACGCCGCGTCCTACCAGCTCGACGGCACCGAGACCTTCGACCTCGAAGGCCTGGCCAGCCCGATCAAGCCGAAGACGCCGGTGACGCTCGTCATCCGCCGCGCCAACGGCCAGGTCGACAAGGCCCCGCTGGTGGCCCGCATCGACACCGCGATCGAGGGCGAGTATTACCGCCACGGCGGCATCCTGCCGTACGTGCTGCGCCAGATCCTGAAGAAGTAATCGTCGCCGGCGCGACGCGACCAGGGGCGGTCCTGCGAAGGGCCGCCCCTTTTCCTTGCCCGCCTACCCCGCCCGCCCTAGGACTGAGGCATGGAAATCGGCATCGTCAACGGGCCCAACCTCGACCGCCTCGGCAAGCGCGAGCCGGAGGTCTACGGCCACGCCACCCTCGCCGACCTTGAGGCGACCATCGCCGCCCACGCCAAGCAGGCCGGCGTGAAGACCCGTTTCTTCCAGTCCAACCACGAGGGCAAGCTGATCGACACGATCGCGAAGTGGGCCGACGAGGGCGTGAAATTCCTGGTGATCAACCCGGGGGGCCACACGCACGTGAGCGTGGCGTTGCGCGACTGCCTCGCCGGCTCCGGCATGAAGGTCGTCGAGGTGCACATCTCCAACATCTACAAGCGCGAGGAATTCCGCCACAAGTCCGTGACCGCGTCCGCCTGCGAGGGCGTCATCACCGGCCTCGGTTTCCCCGGCTACCTCCTCGCCGTCGACTACCTCGTGGCCCAGCACAAGCCAGCCGCGAAGGGGAAGCCCGCGAAGCAGAAGCCGGCCAGCAAGAAGGTCCGCCGCTGACATGCCGCGCCGGCGCCGAAGCCTCCTCGCCGGCTTGCTGCTGGGGTGGGTTTCCTTGGATGCCTCGCCGGTCGAGCCGCTCCCTCCCGGGACCACCGGCGCGACCCAACCCCAAGTCGCCCTCGGTGACGACGGCCGCATCCATCTGACCTACGGCCAAGGCGGCGAGGTTCTCTACGCTGCCTCGGCGGATGGCGCGACCTTCTCCGCCCCGATCCGGGTCGGCCGGTTGGAGAAACTCGCCCTAGGCATGCGCCGCGGCCCGCGCATCGCGGCATCCCCGGACACGCTGCTGATCACCGCGCTCTCGCACGCCGACGGCAACCTCCACGCCTGGATCTCGGCCGACGGCAAGGAATGGCGGGAGCAGCCGGCCTTGAACGCGGTCCCGACCTCCGCCCGCGAAGGCCTGCAGGCCTTGGCCGGGGATGGCCGGGGCAAGGTGGCCGTGACCTGGCTCGATCTCCGCACGGGCAAGATGAGCCTCTGGGCGAAATTCTCCGCCGATGGCGGTCGCACCTGGTCCGAGGATCGCCTCGTCTACGCCGCCCCCGAGGGGCCGATCTGCCAATGCTGCGCCCCGAGCGTCGCGTTCGCCCCGGACGGTCGCATCGGCATCCTCTGGCGCAACCTCGCGCAAGGCGCCCGCGACCTCTACGCCGTCGAGACCACCGACGGTCGCCGCTTCACGCCGGCGCGCAAGCTCGGCCAAGGCACCTGGATGCTGAACGCCTGCCCGATGGACGGCGGCGCCCTCGCCTACGACCCCGCGGGCGGTTGGTTGCCGGTCTGGAAGCGCGCCCGCACCGTGTTCGCGAGCGAGGACCCGGACCATGAACGCAGGGTCGCCGACGGTGCCGCCCAGCCGGTGGCGACTTTCCTCGGCCCGACTCCGGTGATCTTCTGGGAAGCCCAAGGCGCCTTGATGATGCAACGCGGCTCCGCGCCACCCCGGGTGTTCGCCCCCGGCGGACAATACGCGAGCGTCGCGAGCCGCGGACCCCACGCCGTGGTCGCCTTCGAAGGCCTCGTCGAAGGGCGCAAGACGATCCTCTGCGAGCTGCTTCGCTGACCCTTCCCTCCGCCCCGCCATGCCCCGCCTCCTCCTGCTTCTCGCCCTGCTGGTGAACCTGACGTCCCCCGCCGCGCCGCCGAACATCATCGTCATCCTGGTCGATGACATGGGGTTCTCGGACCTCGGCTGCTACGGGTCGGAGATTCCGACGCCGAACCTCGACGCGCTGGCGAAGAACGGGCTTCGGTTCACGCAATTCTACAACACGGGCCGCTGCTGCCCGACCCGCGCCTCCTTGCTGACCGGCCTCTACTCCCACCAGACGGGCGTCGGCCACATGATGGAGAACAAAGGCGCGCCCGGCTACCAAGGCCGCCTGAACGACCGTTGCGCGACCATCGCCGAAGCCCTCCAGCCGGCGGGTTACTTCACGGCGATGACCGGCAAATGGCACGTCGGCCAAGAGCAAGGGGTGACGCCGGCCAACCGCGGTTTCGAGCGGAGCCTCAACGCGGCGGCGGGCGGCTTCTACCAGCCCGGGGCGACCCGCGCGAAGCTGTTCCTCGACGGCCAGCCGATCGCCAACGACGACCCGCGCCTGCCGAAGGCCTGGTATACGACGGACCTCTGGACTTCCTACGGCCTCAGGTTCATCGACGAAGCCCGGGCGGCGAAGAAGCCGTTCTTCCTGTACCTCGCCCACAACGCCCCGCATTTCCCGCTGCAGGCCCCGGCCGAGGAGATCGCGAAGTTCCGAGGCAAGTACCTGACGGGCTGGGGCCCGCTCCGGAGCCAGCGCCATGCGCGGCAGGTGGAGATGGGGCTGGTCGATCCCGCCTGGACGATGGCGCCGCGCCCCGAAGCGATCAAGGCCTGGGCCTCGCTGTCGGACGCCGAGAAGGACCGGTTCGACCACCTGATGGCGGTCTACGCGGCGGCGGTCGCCCACATGGACAAGGCGATCGGCGATCTGGTCGCGGGGCTCAAGGAGCGCGGCGAACTCGACAACACCTTGATCCTCTTCCTGAGCGACAACGGCGGCAACGCCGAGGGCGGCCCCAATGGCCGGAGCGAAGGCGACCCGTCGAAGCCGAACTCGGACTGGTTCTGCGGCGAGAGCTGGGCGTTCCTCGAGAACACGCCGTTTCGCCGCTATAAGCACTTCAACCACGAGGGCGGCATCGCGACCCCCTTGATCGCCCACTGGCCCGCCGGCATCAAGGGACGCGGCGAATTGCGCTCCCAGCCGGGCCACCTGATCGATATCCTGCCGACCTGCCTGGAGGTCGCCGGCGCCGCGCCGCTCAAGGAGCGCGCCGGCGTCGCGGTCCTGCCACCCGAGGGTCGCAGCCTGCTGCCCGCCTTCGCGAACCAGGCGATCTCCCGCGACGCCCTCTTCTGGGAGCACGAAGGCAATGCCGCCGTGCGCGTCGGCGACCTCAAGCTCGTGCGCGCGGGCCGCAACGGCGCCTGGGAACTCTACGACCTCAAGCTGGACCGCACGGAGCAGCATGACCTCGCCGCGACCCAGCCGGACAAGGTCAAGGAACTCGCCGCCCAGTGGGAAGCCTGGGCGCTCCGCGCCAACGTCAAACCCTACCCCACCGCCGGTGGGAAAAAGGGCAAGTAAGGGATTTGGGGAGTAGGGATTGGGTATTGGGTATTGGGTATTGGGTATTGGGTATTGGGGAGCTGAGAGTGGGCTAATCCCGGAGCATCTCCTTTCCCTATGTCACCTAATACCTCCCACCTTAATCCTACTCCCTAATCCCTAATCCCCATTTCCTACCCCTAATTCCTACCCCCTACCTACTCCCTACTCCCCATTTCCTAATCCCTAATTCCTACTCCCTAATCCCTACTCCCTAAAACCTACCCTCTTAATGTTTACTTCCTCCGGGATCGGTTTCCCATCCACGAGGTAATCGGCCATGGCCTCGGCGAGGGTCGGTGCCCAGACGGTGCCGCGCGGGCCGAGCCCGTTGAAGAGATGAACCCTTGGCTGGGCGGGATGCGTGCCCAGAAAAGGACGGTTGTCCGCGGTGCACGGGCGGACGCCGGCAAGGTGGCCGGCGACCTCCACCGTGACCGGATGCTGAAAGTAGCCCTGGAAGCGCTCGATGAACTTATCCCGCTGGGCGGCGGTGGGGACCTCATCCAGTCCGGCCCATTCCCAGTTCGTACCGGCCCGCCAGCGACCTTGGCCCAGTGGCAGGGCCCAACCCTCCCGATTGAGGATAAAAGGGCTCTGCGGGGCGTCTGAGGCCAAATCCAGGGCCTCCCCCTTAGCGGGCTGCCAAGGCAGGTAGGTAAACGGTCCCCGCTGGGCGGATTTATACCCATCACAGTAGACGACCCCCTGGGTTTCGACCTGACGCCAAGAAACCCCATCGGGCGTGATTTCCAGCTCGGCGGGGTCGAAGGCGGCCTCGATCAACGAGCCATCGGCCTCCAGCCAAGCCCGGGTCTCGGCGAGGAGCTTCGGGAGGTCGACCCAGGCGCCCTTCATCAACGCCCCACCCTGCTCGTCGGTGAGCTCCGGCTGCAGCTCGCCGCGGCGCTCGGAGATGCGCCGGATGAAGGGCTGGCAAGTCGGATCGGCCGCGCGCGCGAGGCCGCGCTCCCGCTGCTCGGCATCCACGAACAGACGGTAGACATCGACGGGATGAAAGACGCCGAGGGCGCCGAGGACCTCGCCCGCCCGCTTGAAGAGCCCGGGGTAATCCGGCGTCATCGTGAAGCGCCGCCCCGTCAGCGGGGTCATCAGGCCGGCGGCGACCTGCGAAGCGGCGGACTTCCAGCGATCGTCGACCACGGCCACGCGGCGACCCCGCGCCCGCAAGGAGCGGGCGAGGAGCGAGCCGGCCAGGCCTTGGCCGACGATCAAAAAATCAACCTGCATCTCCGGAGGGAGACGCAGGTTGCGACAAGGTCAAACGGCTGGCGAGGGTTTATCAGAAACCAACGGCGTTCTTGGAGCCCTGCTTGGTCACGATCTTCTCGTCCTGCCAGACCGCGAGGCTGCTCTTCACCTCGACCAGCGTGAGCTGGAAGACGAACGACGCCTGGCGGGTCCGGCCGGCGTTGGCGCGATCCTCGAGGATCTTGCCCTTCAGGACGAACTCGGCGACGGGGACCGCGGCGCCCGGGGTGGCCTTGCGCGCGGCGACCGCGGCGGGGTCGGAGTCGAGCAGGCGGACGCGCCCGGCGTTGACGAGCGGCGCGGTGATCTTGGACAGCAGCAGGCTGGTGTCGAAATTGCCGGCGGTGTCGTTGACCACGCCGCCGACCTGCAGGACGGGAGCCGCGCCGGCCTTCTGGAAGGCGGGGGCGTTCACCATCGACTGGAGCATGGCGGAACCGGCGGAGGCGAAGTCCTGGATGTCGACCTTCTCGAGGCTGACGACGAGTTCGCGGCCGTTGGGATCCTTGTAGGAGGCGGGGGTGCCGCAACCGACGAGGAGGCAGGCGGTGGTGGCGAGGGCGAGGAGCTTGATCATGGGGAAACGGGGGTCAGCGGGAGAGGAGGCGCAGTCGGCACTCGGCTGACTCGGCCTTGAGCGCGGTGGCGTTCACGAGCGTGACGGCGCCGGGCTCGAGCGGGGTGACGACCCAGTTGGGCTGGGTCTCGGTCACGCGACCGTCGGCGGAAAGCCACTCGAAGCTGACGTTGATGGTGCGGCTGAGCAGGGAGTCGTTGCGGAGCTCGAACTGCACCTGGGCGAAGCCGCCGGAAGTCTTGGACTTGCGGGCGCCGAGCAGGGCGATCTTGCCGGCGATGCGCTGGTCGTTGATCTGCGTCTCGGTCGTGCCGTCCGCCTTGGTGGTCACGTAGTTCACGGCGTCGGGCGGCGTGAGGCCGCGCTCGAGGCGATCCCCGGTCTTGATGAGGCTGGTGCAACCGGTCAGCAGACCGAGCGCGAGGAGGGGGAGGAACTTGTTCATGGGACCAAGGTGGCACACCGCAGGGTGATTGGAGTATTTTCCGAGGCGGCCTTGAGGCTTACAAGCAGAACCTTACCCGCAGGGAGCGTCAGGAAAGCCTCAGGATGGCCAGGAACCTCGAGCTTGGCGCCCACCGGGGCCTCCAACCGGACGAGCGAGAACCGCGCGGGCAAGCCGCTCCAGTGCCGGAGGTCGGCCCGGGTCGAGACGACCGTGTAGGCGGCGGTGCCGACCTTCGTGACGAAGGCGAGCAAAGCCGCCCCGGAGCCGGCATCCTGCCGATTCGCCCCGTCATGGGCCGCGCGGTTCAGCAAGTAGCTGGCCGTCGCCTTCACCGCGGCGGCGGTGAACGCGCGGGCGCGGATACCCGGCAAGGCGGCCTCGAAATGCCGGGCGACCAAGGCGGAGGGGCGCGAGGCGAGCTCGACGGCGACGGGCTTCCCGTCCAAACGCAGGCCGAGATTGTCATCGGCGGGA
>Ga0214919_10005282_pt1 | contig 18420 bp, 15 predicted proteins | sample LL1503_MetaG_FD_177994 | JGI IMG/M metagenome (GOLD analysis project Ga0214919, IMG submission 177994) | Freshwater microbial communities from Lake Lanier, Atlanta, Georgia, United States - LL-1503 | ecosystem: Environmental > Aquatic > Freshwater > Lake | place: USA: Georgia | collected...
TTCAATGTCCCCAGTGGCACTGCGCTTGGCTTCTGCGGCAACTGCGGTGCGGATTTCCCAATTGTTGGTGGACTCCAGTTGACCCATCATGCCACCGCTCAGTGCCACGGCAGACTCAACATTGTTTTTCACCTGAGAGATGTACAAAGCACCGTCGGCATCTTTGGCCAAGCGAACACCATATTTATCGGTCGACAGCTTGGCCAAGTTGGCCAAATCAATGCCAATCTTTCCATCGCCATTCAAGTCTTGCCCAAACTCGCGTTCACGCCCTGCGATGGTTCCGGTATTGGTGGTTTCGGTGATGTACAAAGCGTTGGGCACATCAGAGCCACCAGCCATGGTTGCATAGTACGTGCCAGTGCCCGCATACCCCATCGTGGCGGGTGACCCCCCACCCGTGCCGGAAGAGGACGACAAACCTGCGGCCGTTTTAAGAAGAGAAATATCCCACGTCACCTCCACCTTATTGGTCGACAAAATGGTGCGCGTATTTTTCGTCGCTAACAAATACTCGTCTTTGTTGTCTACCTTTTCAGCGGCAATGATCTTGCGCTCGTACCGCTCAGTGGTGTTGGACCATCCGTTTTCCAAATCCGGGATGGACCCACCCATGTAGACCACGGGTTTGAGATCCGTCAACGTTGGCGTTCCTGCTCCGTTGGTGTAGCTTGCTGTCACCACAAAAATACGGCCATCACCATCCTTGGCCACGGCGACGCCGTTGTTGTATTTGGTTTTGCTGGCATCGTAGTTGTCTGTAGAAACCACGGTTGGAACAATGGGATTGGAAGCTGTGGTCTTTTGACCATCTCCATTCAAATCCTGATCAAAAACCTCTTCAAATTTCGACAAACGGTCGTTGTTACTGAGCCATTGCTTGGTGCTCTTCCACTCACCTTTGGCGTCTATCTCATCGATCTGGAATTGCGGCTTTCCACCTTGGTTGTAAACCGTTTTGGTCAAGGCATAATAATTTCCACTGGTCCAGCCAGAAATAACGTCATTAGTTTGAGCCTTGACCACGGCCACCGGCGCTTTGGTTTGCCAAGTGCTGTCCTCAAACATGCTCTTGCCATTGGTAATGGCCAGCGGCGTGCTGCCGGGGCGAACGATGTAATAACTGCCCTCGTTGTCAACACCCAAGGTCTCGTTCACTGTGTCGGTGGCATTGGGCAAGGCAGTGGGCGTGCCCGCACCGATGACGCCGTTTCCATCGATATCAGCATCTTTGTTAATTTCTTCTGCACCAATTTTGTCCAACCACCTGTCCCAATTTGCAGTCACGCCAGTGATGGCACCGGAGACTTTGGTCAACGTCAATTTATAGGCCTGCCATCCCGTGTTGGTTTCTTTGGCTGAACTGGTGCCTGCATTGGTGATGCGGTAATTGCGCACATACAAATAATGGTTGTCTGTGCCGTTTTCTGTGACAGAGACCAACTTGGCTGTTTCAGAACCGTAAACTTCTTGGCCCATGACCGAGTAGGACCCTTTGATGGGATACCCCTCAGCTGTCTTGATCATCAGCAAACTGTTGTCGCTGAGGCTTTCCAAGTCCGCCTTATTGGTGTAACTTTTCACCAAATAGCTGGCGCCATCGGCGTCTTGGGCGATCTGTAAGCCGCTGGGGCTGGCGGCCGTACCACCACCTCCCTTGGTTTTCCATTTCAGGTCGGCACCGAGAACGCCATCGCCGTTGAGTTCTTGCCCAAAATAACCTTCCAACCAACCAACTGGCACGGTATAACTGGTTCCAAGCAGGTTGCCATCGCTGCCAATTTTGAGCAAACTCCAATTGACACTGCTGGTGGTTTTGACCCCATTGCTGGTGTTCCAATATTCACCTTTGCGCAGCGCCCAATAACCGTTGTCGTTGTTATTGAAGTCCAACGATGAAGTTGCACTGTCAAAAGCCGCGGCAACTTGGCTGCTTTGCGTCAGCGCCCATGCCTTGGGGCTTCCTTTGCCCACGGCAAAAATTTTGTTGCTGTTGCCACCACCATTGTTGGTGTCGCCCCATGTGTTGTCGGCCTGCTCAATGGAGTAGTTGTTTTGATACTGTCCATCACGGATCAAAACATTTTTGGTGGTGCCCCCATCGGTGTCTTGAATGTAAACAGATCCATCCGCATCGCGCGCCAGTTTCACGCCGGCGGTGTCGGTGGTGGCGGTGGTCAAGTTTTTGGGCCCCACCACACCATCTTTGTTCAGGTCTGCAGCGGCGCTGGTTCCAAAGAAGGTTTCGTAAGGTGCCGACTTGGCACCCGAGCTGATCAAGGTGTCCGTCAACTGAGTGCCACTGCCGCTGGCCTTGAGTTCAGTGAATGACCAGTTCACATTGGTCGATGCTGAACTGCCTGTGCCATAAGTGCTTGTTTGTTTCCAAGCTGCTGTAAAAACCACAGCCCCATCCACCACATTCGAGGCCACCGCCACCAACTCGGTACTGCGCTTTTCCCACCCATTGTCCGAGTTGTAGGCATTGACCGCCATGCTCGTGGCGCTGTAGTCGACCCCACCGTATCGGATGGTGATGGTGGACGATAAATTAGCAGTTTCTAAAAAATAAGAACCGTCCGTGTCCGGTGCTTTGTCTTTGGCTGTCAGTAGCGTGGGCGTTGCTGCGGGCATAGATTCACCTCAAATAAGTATGACAAGAAAAAACCTGTCAATTTTGCTCATTTTATTCATGTCCTAGACAAAATCAAGTCATTCCTTTAATTTAAATAAATTAACTATTTTCAATTATTAAATTAAGGCAATCACTGATATGTGTTTTCCAAAGGGTGTTTAAGATGATCAGCATCAACCAAGTCCAACCAAAGTCCACATGATGAAGACCCAAAACAGTGCGAAAACACGTTCAATGATCTGCGCGGCTGCGGCAATTCTGATGGCCTGCCCATATCCCGCATCGGCGCAGACCCCAACCTGGCCCAACAAACCCATCACCCTGATCGTCACCTACCCACCTGGTGGCGGGGCCGATGCCATGGCCAGGTTGGTGGCCCCCAAAATGGCCGAGGCGCTGGGGCAAAACGTGGTGGTTGAAAACCGCCCTGGTGCCAGCGGGCAAATCGGTGCCAGCGCCGTGGCCAAGGCCGCCCCAGATGGCCACACCTTGATGCTCGATGCATCGTCTTTTGCGGTCAACCCAGCGTTGTTTTCCAAACTGCCTTACGACAGCGTGAAGGCCTTCAAGCCCGTGGGGGTCATGGCCTTGTTTCCCAATGTGGTGTTGGTCAATGCCCAGGTGCCGGTCAAAAACATTCCGGAGTTGATTGCCTTGGCCAAATCGCGCAAAGACGCGGTGTCCTATGCATCCTCAGGCAATGGGTCGGCACAACACCTGGCCGGCGCCTTGTTTGAATCAGCCGCCAAAGTGGACATGGTGCACATCCCCTACAAGGGCGGTGGGCCCGCCCTCAACGATGTCATCGGTGGCCAAGTGCCGCTGTTTTTTGGCAACCTGGCCTCCACTTTGCAGCATGTACAAGCGGGCAAATTGCGCGCCTTGGCCGTCACATCCGGAAAACGTGCGACGGCATGGCCCGATGTGCCCACCCTGGCGGAGGCGGGTGTGCCAGGCAGCGAGATCTACGAATGGAATGCCATCTTCGCCCCTGCGGGCACACCCGAGGCGGTGATTGACAAACTGTCAGAGGCCCTGAACAAGGCCATGGAGAACCCAGAAGTGAAAGCGCGCATCGCTCAACTGGGTGGCGAGGTGCAAAAGGGCGGCCCCAAAGCAGCACAAGAATTTATTCAAGCCCAAATGGCCTTGTGGGCCCGCGTGGTCAAGGGCAAAGGGATTGTGCTGGAGTAAACCAAGCAGCCAGGATTGATCGAAGCTGCCCGAGCGCCATCAACCTCAGGCAGGGGCCGTGGCCCGATTGGCTTTTTCTGCAGTCCAGGCGTCGAGTTTGCCCCGGGCCTCTTGGCGATAAACGTGCAGCTGCTGGTCGCTGGCCGTGACCGTGGTCAGCTCCAATCGAATGCCATTGGGGTCAAAGAAATAGATCGACACCACAAAACCGTCGTGATCGACCGGACCAATCACGTCCAAGCCCGCACCGCGCAAACGCGCCAAGGCGGTGTGCACCGCCTCCACCGTGTCCACCTTCAACGCCAGGTGGTTGACCCAGCGCGGCGTATTGGGAGAGGGGTCGCTGGCGGTGTTGTCGCCCAGGTCAAAAAAGGCCACCGAGCTGCCGTCGGTCATTTCAAAAAACAAATGCACATACGGGCAATACTCGCCCGTGCTGGGGATGGTGTCTGCACGCACGATGTGTGTCAGGGGCAAACCCAACAAGTCCTCATAAAAGTGGCGCGTTTCTTCGGCATCACGGCAGCGGTATGCAAAGTGATGCAAGCCGCGAATGGGTATGAAGTTGGCCATGTGGTGCTCCTGGGTTTAACGTGCGGTGGGCAAATGGGCGGTGACAGAGGACAGCCACTTGGCGTCCACATTGAGGGTTTGCAACTCTTCAAGGGCCTCTGATTGCGTTTGTGTCCACCGTTTGACCACTTGCACGTCGTCACCGTCATGCTCTTGCCAGGACAATTCCAAGCGGATGCCGTTGGGATCGAAAAAGTACAAAGACCAGGTTTGCGCACCCACATTCACCGGGCCGATCAAGGCCACGCCTTCGTCCTTGAGCCGTTGGTGCAACACATCAAACTGTTTTTTACTGGTGGTGAACGAGCAATGTTGCATGGCGGCCAAAGCATCGCGGTCGCCCTTTTGTTTGGCCCCTTTGGGCATTTCAAAAAAAGCCAACAAGGTGTCACCCCCCACATCAAAAAAGTAGTGGCGCAGGTTTTCAAAAGGTGGGTTGCCACGGTTGCCGGGCCCCACACCCACACCGGGCGGTACACGCAGCGCATGGACCAAGGGCATGCCCATGACACGGGTGTAAAAGTCCACCGTGGATTTCATGTCGTCGGTGTTGAGCGCCAAGTGGTGAACGCCCCGGGTAGAAGATGGTTGTTGGTGTGTGGCGCGAAGCGGTGTGGTCATGGAGGCTCCTGATATCAAGGGATGGGTTGTGACAGTTGGAAATACAGTTGTCCCAAATCGGGGCTGTTCATCAATTCTTCACTGCTTTGGACCAAAGCCAACTGGCCTTTGATCATGACATGGGTGCGACTGGTGAAAGGCAAGGCAATGTCGAGTTTCTGCTCCACCAAAATCATGGTCAAGCCTTCAGCACGCAAGCTGTTGAGGGCGTGGCGAATTTCTTCCACCACCATCGGTGCCAGACCCAAAAAAGGTTCGTCCAGCAACAACACCCGCGGGTTGGACATCATGGCGCGGCCAATGGCCACCATTTGCTGCTCACCGCCCGATAAGGTGCCAGCCAACTGCTGACGACGCTCTGCCAATCGAGGGAACAAGGCATACACCGCATCAAACCGCTGTTGCAAAGCACGGGAGCGTTGTCTCAAAGCCACCGACCCCAGCAACAAGTTGTCTTGCACCGACATGGGTGCAAACACATGTCGACCTTCGGGCACTTGCACCACACCCAAGGCCACTATCTCATGGCTTTCCAATTGCATGAGGTCCACACCATCGAGCAAAGCCTGCCCTTGTCGGTGTGGGACTGTGCCCGACTAAGCCCCCAGCAAAGTGGATTTGCCTGCACCATTGGGCCCGATCAAAGCAACGGTCTCTCCAGTTTCAATGCGCATGGCCACGCCTTGCACCACCGGTGCCAAGTGGTAACTGGCCGAGACATCTATCAACTCAAGCATGGTCTACCTTCACCTGCCCCAGGTACGCATTCACCACGGCGGGATCGGCTTGCACTTGCGTGGGACTGCCCTCTGCGATTTTTTCGCCAAAGTTGAGCACAACCACACGTTGGGCCAGGGCCATCAAAAACGGCATGTCATGCTCGATCAGCAATACCGCGATGCCTTGCGCCGCTATGCCACGGATGATGTCGGCCAGTCGGATGCACTCGGTGGCCGTCAGGCCTGCAGCGGGTTCGTCAAACAGCATCAACTTGGGTTGTGCCGCCAAGCCACGAGCGATTTCAAGCAATCGACCTTGCCCAAACGACAAGGTACGGACATCGGCTTGGGCATATTCGCCCAGACCGACAAAATCAATCCAATGCAAAGCTTGCGCACGTGCATGCTTCTCATGGGCTTTGGCTTTGGCAGTGCCCAGCACCACTTGCCACATGGACAGGGGCACTTGGGTGTGCATCCCAACCATGACATTTTCTTGAATGCTCATGCTCTCAAAAGGCTTGTTGTGCTGAAAGGTGCGCACAATGCCGCGCGCAGCAAACGCATGGGTGGGCACGCCGCTGAGAGACTCCCCCTGAAAGTAAATATCACCCGCTGAAGGCTCAATGGCACCGGCCATCATAGAAAAGGTTGTGCTTTTTCCGGCCCCATTGGGACCGATCAAGCCCAATATTTCGCCAGGGAACACCGACATGTCCAAACCTGAGACTGCCAGCAAGCCCCCGAACCGGCGTGTCAAGCCCCGCACTTGGAGCAATGCGCTGGCGTCAGACATGTTGCTTCGCATTGCTGGGTTTGACCTGAGCCCCGGGGCCATTCAGAAAACGATGTCCAAGCCATTGATCCCACAAACCCATCAGCCCTTTGGGTTGGAACAGCACCACCAAGACCATCACCAATCCAAACACCAATGCGTGGTGGTGACCAATCAGCGGCGACAAAACAAACGGCAACAGGTAGAGCAAGATGGCACCGGCCACCGCCCCTGCGGCTCGGCCTATCCCTCCAATGATGATCATGAAGAGCAGCAAAAACACATTTTCCAAACCAAAAATGGTCGGGTTGACCGTGTTGTCTACGAACGCATAAACCATTCCGGCCAATCCGGCCAAAGCACTGGTGAGGGTATAGGCGATGATGCGTGTGCGGCGCACATCCACACCCATCGCGGCGGCGGCTTCAGGGTTGTCGCGTGCTGCGCGACAGGCTCGACCGAAGTGTGACCGATCCAGTCGCCAAAGCACGGCAAAGGTGCTGAGCATGAGCACCACGATCACCACCGTGTAAGCCGCGCCCTTGATGCGATAACCCCCAATATCGGGCAAACGGTAATTGGCCAAGCCCCCCGTGCCGCCGGTGACCTGACCACCTTCGTTGAGCAACACAATGAACAATTGAGCAAAGGCCAATGTGGCCAATGCCAAGTAAAAGCCCTCTAAACGGGTCGCTGGAATGGCCACCACCAAAGCCACCACCACGCAAAAAACCACCGATGCCAGCAAAGCCAAGGGCAAAGGCCAGCCAAAGTAAGTGATGCCTATGACCACGCTGTAGGCACCCAGCCCATAAAAACTGAAATGCGAAAAAGCCACTTGTCCAGCTATACCAAACAAGAAGTTGTAGCCCAAGGCCAAGGTGATCCACAACAACAACTTGCGGTACACATCGTTTTGGTAAGACCCCAAACCAAACGCCAGGGCCGACAACAACACCAGCGCCAACAGCCATTGCCAGGAGCGCTTCATGTGCGCCCCTCACGGGCCGTCAACAAGCCTTTGGGCCGCACCAGCAAAAACAAAATCAAGAGCAGCAAAGGAACGCCCATGGCGAGACCGGGCGGTACCGGCGCATAACGCACCGTCATTTGCTCGGCAAACGCCAAGATCAAACCGCCCAACAAAGCGCCTTCAACACGTCCCACTCCGCCAATGACCAAAGCAGTGAAGCCCTGAATGGCCAGCGGCATGCCCATCAGGTAGTGGGCCGACACGTTGGGGGCTGCCAAAACACCGGCAAAACCAGCCACCACCGCACCCACTGCAAAAGAAATCGCCGTGACACGCCCCAAATGAATCCCCATCAATGCAGCGGCGCGCCGATCGATGGCCACGGCCTCAAACGATTTACCGTGCAAGGTGCGCTCGAAAAAATACCAAGCCGCACCAAACACGGCCAATGTGGCGGCAATCGTGAAGAAACTTTGGTAAGAGCCTGCCAGCCAACCCAGCTCCAAACGGCCAAAGCCAAACGCCGCGGGGACCGGCTGCGGGTCGGGGCCAAAACCAATGGAGATGGCTTCACGAAACACCACCAACATGCCCAACAAAGACAATATCGGCGCCAAAGGGGGGGCGCCCTTTTCCACCAGCGGGCGCACCGTCAAGCGTTCTGTCAACCAACCGACCACAAACATCAAAACCACCATGATGGCCATGCCCACCGGATAAGGCCAATTCCAATCGTTGAGCATGACCACACCAGCAAACGCCGCCATCATGGCCCACTCACCCACCGCAAAGTTGATGATGCCGGTGGGGCGGGTGATGAGCAAATAAGAAAGTGCCACCAACCCATAGATGCAGCCACTGGCCGAGGCCCCCACCACCAGCTCAAAAAAATCATTCATGCGCGGTCAGCTTGGTGCTCACTTGGAACCCACATGGACCACCTTGCCCTGCTTGTCGCCTTCGTAGACACGCACCACCATGCCATTGGTATCAAAGCCTGTGCGTTTGCCTTCGGCAAAACCATAAGCAGCGCCCACAGCGCCCATGACGCCGATATAGCCTTTGGTGGCCTGCATCGCCTCGCGCACTTTGTCCTTGTCCACACCACCGGCACGGCGAATGGCATCAGCCACCAGCATCACGCCGTCGTAGCCATAGCCGTTGAGGTTGTAAGGCTCGACACCTGCGTCTTTTTTGTAGGCTTCGATGAAGCGCTTGGTTTCCGCCTTATTGGGATCAAATGCATCCACAAACGTGACGCCGTCCATCAAGCCCTTGGCCACGTTGGTATAGACCGGCACCGACAAGTTGTAGTTGCCCAAAATCGGCATCTTCATACCCAACTGACGATAGCTGCGCAAAATCAAGGTGTTCTCAGGGGTGACCACGCCGGTCATGAACAAGGCCTCGGGATTGGCCGCGCGGATTTTTTGCATCTGCGCGTCCGCCGAGGTCGATCCACGCGGCACCATTTCTTCCGCCACGATTTGAATTCCGGCCTTTTCCAAACCTGCTTTGAAGAATCGATTCGTCAGTTGACCCAGATCTGAATTTTCGGTGATCAATGCCACGCGCTTGTAATTGCGATTCGCGGCATAAGACAACAAGGTGGCTATTTGGGTGGAGCCCAATGGGCCGGTTTGCCAAAAGTTGGGGTTGTTGACCTGGGTGGTCAAGGTATCCCCGCCGTTGGAGGGCGTGATGTGCGGGGTTTTGCTCTCCAGCGTCACGGTTTGCGCCTGCTGGGTGGCGGGGGTGAGCGACACCGACAAAATAAATGCCACGCCGGCATCCACCAATTTACGGGCCGCCGTGGCCGAGATGTCTGCGCGCCCTTGATCGTCTTCTACCAACAACTCCACTTGGCGACCTAAGATGCCACCGCGTGCATTGATCTCTTTAACGGCATAAGTGGCACCGGCGGCCACTGGCTCGGCATAGGGCTTGGCAGGGCCCACACGATCGGTGATCATGCCGATCTTGATGGTATTTTGGGCCCATGCGGATGTCGACACCACCATGGCGCTCAATAAAGCGGCTTGCAATGCGCGGCACGTCCAAAAAAGATGGCGGTTTTTCATGGGGTGTCTCCGGTTGTTTTGGGGAAAAGGTAAATTGGTTGAGCCAGTGGTGGATTCAAGCGTACTGGGGCGCTACGCGCATGGCCAGTGTGCCCAGGCCTTGGACACCGGCTTCGATCCAATCGCCGGGAAGCACCGGGCCGACGCCTTCTGGCGTGCCAGTCATGATCACATCGCCTGGCTGCAATGTGTAAAAAGATGATGCAAATTCAATTAAGCGCGGCACATCAAAAATCAAATCCCGGGTGTTGGCGTTTTGGCGTGTTTGGCCATTGACGTGCAACCACAAATCCAGTTGCCCAGGGTCGGTCAATTCATCGGCGGTCACCAACCAAGGGCCCAACACCGCATAGCTGTCGATGGACTTGCGAAAACACTGGAATTCTGGTCCGCGCAAGGTCATGTCCAACGACAGGCTATAGCCCGCCACACAGGCCAAGGCTTCGCTGGCTTTGACTTGCCGACAGGTTTTGCCAATGATGACCGCCAACTCGACTTCATGGTCGTTGCGCCGCTGGGGGAACCGCAACACGATTTCGTCGCTGACCCCGATCAAAGATGTGCCCGCCTTGAGGAACATGCCCCAGTCGCCAATCGATGTGATGGCGCGACCATGCCCGATGCTTTTGTCTTCGGCGCTTTCTTGGGCATGGGCTTTGTAATTGATGGGCGCGCCAATGATTTTCCCGGGGTTGGCCACAGGTGGGTCGTAGTGAACCCCCGTGACGGCATGCTTTTGACCCGTGAGCGCAGCCTGCTCTATGCCTGGTCGCAAGGCGTCGAGTTGAGCGATGAACACATCATGACTTGGGTAAGGGTATCGCTGGCTGGGCAAGGCCTCCAGCGCCGTTGTGACATCGATCACCTGCTCGGCTTGCACCAGTCCAAGTCGGCCCCCATTGAATCTGCACAATTTCATGGATGAAACCACTCCGCGTTTCGGCCACGGGATTGGCAAGCTGCACGCCCACTGAACAACACCCCGACACCGAAACCCAGTTTGGCATAAGCGCGCCCAAAACCCCATCGGATTAACACCTAGGTGCCGGACTCACTTTGACAAGTGCTATGCTGGCGGGCTGCCTTGGGCGGGAAAGCATCAACCATCTAATATTTTTCGGAGTTTTACACCATGAACATCATTGGCATTTGCGGCAGCTTGCGTCAAAAATCCATCAACCACTTCGCCCTAGAGGCTGCAGCCAAGGCCATGCCCGCTGGCATGACGCTGCGCATTTTGTCGATCAAAGACATTCCGATGTACAACCAAGATGTGCAAAGCGCAGGTTTCCCTGCGGCTGTGCAAAGCTTGGCGCAAGACATCTTGAAAGCCGACGGGGTATTGATTGCCAGCCCGGAGTACAACTTTTCATATACCGGGGTATTGAAAAATGCCCTCGACTGGTGGTCACGCATGGACCCAGCCCCGTTCAAACACAAGCCCGTGGCAATTCTTTCGGCCACCGGCGGCCCCTTGGGTGGTGCCCGTTGTCAGTATGACTTGCGAAAGGTTTTAGGCGGCTTGGAGGCACTGGTGCTGCAACGCCCAGAGATTTTCATCGGCATGGCCCAAAACAAATTTGCGGCTGACGGCCAACTCAACGATGAGGCCACCGTGAAAATGCTTGAAACCCAGATGCAAGCATTCCAAGCGTGGATTCAAAAATTAGCTCCAAAGGGCTGATTCATACAAACAAGCAAAGTAAAAATATAAATGCTTGCACCAGGTTCTCGCCGCAAGTTTCTATCGGACTGGTCACGTTCTGGGCTGTGGCTGTCCATGGGACTTGGTAACGCATTACCTGCGTTGTCTGCAGAGCCTGCGTGGCCCACCAAGCCCATCAAATTGCTGGTCATTGCCGCTCCAGGCGGGTTGCCTGATATTGTGGCGCGAACCTTAGGCCAACAACTTCAGCGCAACCTTGGCCAAGCTGTGGTGGTAGAGAATCGTGCAGGTGCAGGCGGCAACATTGCAACTGATGCAGTTGCCAAAGCCATGCCGGATGGGCACACTTTATTGATCACGGGAAACAACCATGCTGTCAATCCAGTGCTGATTCCTAATCCGGGCTTTGATTACGAAAAAGACCTGATGCCAGTGGCCATGTTGGCAGAGTCCAATATGGTTTTGGTTTCATCCAACGCGTTTGCTGCAAAAAATATTCAGGAACTGATCGCCCTTGCCAAAAGCAAGCCTGGTGGAGTGTCATTTGCCATTTCTCCCATTGGCACACCGAACCATCTGGGCGGTGAATTGCTGATGAAACTGGCTGATATTGATCTAAATATCATTCCCTATAAAGGCATTGGCGCCGCAATGCCAGATTTACTTTCAGGTCAAGTGGATTTGGCCATCTCTTCATTACCAGCCGTCCTCCCCTTGATCAAAGCAGGTAAGCTTAAAGCCATTTCCGTATCTCGTTCGTTTCGCTCGCCACTTGCCCCAGAAATACCTACCAGTGCTGAAATGGGTTTGCGCGGTTTTGAAGTCAATGCATGGATTTGCTTGATGTCAACTGGTGGCACCCCGGATTTCATCGTTCAACGCTTGAGTAAAGAGGTGCGCATTGCATTTGCCACACCTTCTGTTCAACAACAATTGCTGCAACAAGGGATTGAGCCAATGGTGAGCACACCCGAAGAACTGAGCACATTTATCCGGGCTGAGTCTCAAAAATGGACTGCAGTGCTTAAAACAGCCAAATTAAAAAACTAACGATCGGTCAAAACCTGCGTCTCCAACCCAGGGCAAAGAAGTCTTCACCATTTGCCCCGTGGTTGTTGATCAAGTCGTAAATGGTGCACCGGTGGTGCAGTCTTGCAAACCATTCATGGTGGTTCTTTTTGCCGGATGGAACGGCCACCTCGATCATCAAGAAGTTCAGGGTCTGACTGCCCTTGCCATCGGGCCCACGCTCTAAGGGACTCACGCTCGATGTGTAAGAGACACCCAAAGGGGCCAAACGCAAATCGACGGGCCATGGATCGCGCCCCGGCCAACCGCTCCAACGCAGCACCGGTGCGACTGCCACCTCGCCCAATGTGGCTTGCCCCCATTGCTGGCCCAACATACCGTCGAGCTCCACCGCCAGGGGCCAGGTCGAAGATCGCCAAACGGTTTTGCTCGCGGTCCATGCCAACAGGTATTGGTTTTGAAAGTGGCTGCGCCCCATCAAAAATCCTGCAGGCTCGGTATCATGGTATTGCCCCGCATAGAGGCCCACACTCCAATCAGGGGCCTCGGCACTGGCCATCATCGAAAGCGGTGCTACCCAAGCACAGACAAAAGCACGCCAGACACGCATCCACATCATTTCACCCTTTGGCAAAAACAATGAACCCTTTCAACGCGTTCAAAAAGTGGCGAGTATTTTTTGGCGCAAGGCCGCGTCGATCACCGGTTTGATGCCAAACCAAGCCTCAAACGCAGGCACCGCTTGGTTGAGCAACATGCCCAAGCCGTTGACTGCCACATGACCGCGGGCTTTTGCCGCTTTGACCAAAGGGGTTTCCAAAGGGACATAAATGAGGTCACTGACCAAAGCTGTGCGGGGCAGTTCGTCGAGATGCAATTCCAACGGTGGTTGGTCATACATGCCTTGATTGGTGGTGTTGACCAACATGGCTGCACCGGCCAGGGCAGCGTGTCGCTGTGACCAGTCAAGCACCTGCACCACTTGGGGGTGGATCGAAGCCAACTGATCGGCTTTTTCCCGGGTGCGGTTCAGCAGGCGGATTTCACGGGCCCCCGCATCGATCAGGCTGATGATCACGGCACGGGCTGCGCCCCCTGCCCCCAAAATGGTGATGGGCCCTGCATCGGCATGCCAATCTGGTTTTTCATCTTTCAAACTTTGGATGTAGCCATAGCCATCGTTGTTGTGTCCATGCAAACTGCCGTCAGCTTGCACCACAATGCAATTGATCGCCCCCACCCGCTGGGCCATGGGGGTCAAATGGTCCATCAAAGGCATGGCCTTGACTTTGTGCGGCAGCGTGATGTTGCAACCGGCCATGCCCAGTGCCGCCAAGCCCCGCACAGCGGCCTCGACCCGATCAATTTGCACCGGAAAGTGCCCATAAGCGGCCTTAACGCCATGCACCCCGATCCAGTGGTTGTGAATGATGGGCGAGCGCGATTGAAAAATTGGCATGCCCATCACACCGGCCAATTTAAATTGATTTCTGTCTGCCATGTGTTGCATTCCGTCTAGCAAGCCCTTGGGCGATCATTTCCAAAACTGTTTGCTCGCAATGCGCGCACCTTCGGCCATGGCCGCGAGTTTGGCCCACACCACATCGGGGTCTACCGCTGCTTGCCCCACCCAGGTGCCATAGCCACAGTCACTGCCGGCCACCACGTTTTCGCGCCCCACCAAGTTGGCGTAGCGGGCGATGCGCTGCGCAATCAACTCTGGGTGCTCAATGAAGTTGGTTTTGGACTCCAGCACCCCAGGAATGAGCACTTTGCCGTCGGGCAGTTTCACGCTCTCAAACAAGGTCCACTCGTGGGCATGGCGTGGGTTGGCCGCCTCAAATGAGATCGCATGCGGCTTGGCCTTGAACACAATATCAATGATCGAGGAAAAATCCACATCACAGTGGTGCGGCCCTTCGTAATTGCCCCAGCACACATGCATGCGCAACTGATCTGCGGGAATGTTGACCAATGCATGGTTCAAGGCCTCCACATGCATTTGGGCACGCTTGCGAAATTCAGGCAGAGGCAAATCGGCATATTGGATGTGCCGACCCATGGCCAAATCAGGGCAGTCAATTTGCAACACGATACCGGCATTGGCCACAGCTTCGTACTCATGGCGCATGACATCGGCGATGGCATACAAATATGTTTCGTGGTCTTTGTAGTGGTCATTGCGGAAAAATAGCGACACCACCCCAGGTGAGGCCGCACTCATGAACATTTCTTGGGCCGACGATTGGTGGGGCACATGATCAAAAGCTGCACGCAAGTTGCTGGCATCGGTGTGCGCAGCCTGAGCGTCATCCAGCGTGATAGGGGCGTTGCATGCCGGGGTTTTGCGTCTGGATCGGCCTGGATCGCCAAACACCTTGCGCTCGAGCACGGGGAATGCGGCCAAGTCCTGGTAAACAAAACTGTTGCCCGTGCCACCAAAACCGCCCAAACGGTCTTTGATGTAGGTGGCGTAGCTGGGCTTGCTCATCTCGCCATCGTTGACCAAGTCCACGCCGGCTTTGGCTTGCAAGGCCACCACATCGGCGACGGCTTGTCGAATGCGTGCTTGCAAGGCCTGTGACTCCACGGGCACGCCACTTTCCTTGGCAAACATCATTTCGATCAAGTCATTGGGGCGGGGCAAGCTGCCCGTGTGGGTGGTAAGAAAACGGTCTGTGCTGCGCTTCATGTTTGTGCGTGCCCTGAGTGAATGAAATTGGCACGTATTGTGCCGTTTTCTATGGGCTCAAGTCCCGCCCCAGCCTGACATCCCTTCTCCCTTTTTGGGCTTCGGTGTCGGATTGGGGTAAATGGCATCGTATTGCTTTTTGCGAATCATCTGAAGGCAGTCACCACGCAGGTTTGCCGCCTTGATTTTTTCGCAGGTGTAGGAGTTGGGCTGTACCTTGGCCATGCACAGCAACCGTTTATCTGGGTCTTTGGCATCTTCGCAAAACCGTGGGTTATTTTGTTGCACCGCATTGCACGTGGCTTTCTCATCGCCTTTGAGTGCGTTGCAGTCTTGTGCCATGGCGCCCCCGCACCACAGGCCCATGAGCAAAGTAAGGCGTTCATAGTGCATCAGACTCCCTTGTGTTACCGCATCCAAGATACGCTGAAAGCAGAAATTAACAAGGGCAAAGACCCGATGACCTCGCACCATTGAACCCATGCATAAAGACGAATTATCCAAAATAAAGAGTACTTATAAATTAATAAAACGGACGAATATGGTGCCCCATCAAGCTTGAAGCATTCGTGTCGACTCTGACATACGGTCTATCTATCATGTTCACCAACATCAACCTCGCCAAATACTCGCTGAAGATGCTTGCCAAGCTGAGCACGTCGGACGTGGCTGGGTTGAGCAGCGCAGACATCCGAAGCCTGAGTTCGGCGCAATTCAGGGGACTGAGCAGTTCGCAACTGAAATCCATCAGTTCCTCAGCGGTCCAAGGTATCGAAGTGGCCGATGTGAAAGCCTTGACGCCCGATCAAGCCTTGGCCTTGATAGAAGCACAGATCGCCGCCTTCAGCACAGCACAGATCGCCAGCATCTCTACTTCAACGGTCAGAGCGTTGACGAGCTCTTCCGTGAGAGAGCTGTCTTCATCGCAAATGCAGGCCTTGACCACGGCACAAATCAGCGCGCTTTCATCGGCTCAAATCACGGCTGTCGACACCATTGATTTGTACGGCTTGAGCACGTCGCAAATACGCGCCATCACTGCTTCAGCCGTGACCAAACTGAGCACAGAACAAATTCAAGCACTGACATCGCAAGCAATAGCGAGCTTGACCACTGCCCAAATCAAAGCCTTGGGCAGTGAACAAGTCAGAGGGCTGGGTTCGCAACAGATCAAAGCACTGGATGCATCTCAAATATCCTCACTGGATGTGGACGACTTGTCCGCTTTGACATCAGGACAAGTTCAATTCATATCCACACAGGGCATCAAGAGCTTGACCACCTCCCAGGTGGTGGGCCTGGGCACCCATCAAGTGCATGGACTGACCAGTGCCCAGGTGGCCGCTTTGAGCACATCGGCCATCAAAGCCATGTCCACCCAGCAATTGAAAGCCTTGGACACTGATCAAATACAAGCGGTTTCCAATATTGCGTTGCAAAGTCTGTCCAGCAATCAATTGTCAGCGCTGGGCACAGACCAAATCAGGGCACTGACCAGCGCACAAGTGGGCACCATGACCACCGGGTTGATCAAGGCCTTGACCAGCGAACAAGTTATTTCACTCAGCACCCAACAAGTCAATGCACTGACAAGCAACCAAATCAGTGCCTTAGACGCAAGCGATTTGATTGGCTGGAGCACCTCGCAAATTCAAGCGGTGAACACCGCATCCATGGCCAAGCTGAATACAGCTCAGGTCAGGGCATTAACGAGCGATCAAGTCCAAGCCCTGACAGCGGGGCAAATTACATCCTTGAGCACTGCTCAAATCAATGCCATGGACGGCTCAGACATGGTGGCATGGGGTTCACAACAAATTCAAGCCTTGACCACATCAGCAGTGGCCAACTTGACAAGCAACCAAATTGGCAACCTGAGCAGCGCCCAAGTCAAAGCGCTGCTCACATCGCAAGTGCTTGCATTAAGTTCCTCTTCCATCAAATACTTGAGCAGCGATCAAGTGTTCACATTGAGCACGTCACAAGTCAGTGCGCTGACCTCCACCCAAATTGTGTCTTTAGACACTGCAGACTTGATCGTGTGGCAAACCGATCAAATCCGCGCCTTATCGTCATCCGCCTTTGCCAAAATGACTGCAGCACAAATCAGCTCATTGGGCAGCGATCAGTTCAGGGCGCTGACGGCCACACAAATGGGGGCGTTGACTTCGGCTCAAATCAGCGCCGTCGACACTGTGGACTTGCAGAGCTTGGACTCGACCCAAATTCAAGCACTGACAACTCAAGCCATGGTGGGAATAAGTACTACACAAATCACCGCCCTGAGCAGCGATCAAGTCAGGGCATTGAGCACCACTCAAGTATTGTCATTGTCGACAGCCAACATCAAAGCGCTTACCAGCAATCAGTTCAAGGCCCTGACAACGGCACAACTGAACACCCTGACAACTTCTCAAATTGGCGCCATCGAGACAGCCGACCTGGCCGCATTGAGCACCACGCAATGGCAAAACATCGGCACCGCCGCCGTTGGAAAGCTCAGTACCGCTCAAATTTTGGCTTTGTCCAGCAGCCAAGTTCAGGCCATGACCACAGGACAAGTCAGTGTGTTGACATCGCAACAAGTTACTGCACTGGACAGCACGGATTTACTCACCTGGGACTCCACACAAGTTCAAGCCATCTCCACACAAGCTTTGACGGGTCTGAGCACCGCACAGGTGCGCAACCTGACCAGCGATCAAATCAGGGCTTTCAAAACCAGTCAAATCAGTGCGCTCCAAACAAGCGCCATCCAAGCCCTGACCAGCATTCAAGTCGCAGGCTTGATCAGCGCGCAAATATCCGCACTGAGTTCCACACAAGTTCTCGCCCTGGACGCTGAAGATCTGGCACAGCTGAGCAGCGCCCAACTCCGATCCTTGACCAATGTCGCATTTGCCAGCCTGAGCACGGCTCAAATCAATGCACTGGGCAGCGCGCAGGTTGCGGCCTTGAGCACGGCACAAATCAATGCCCTTCGCAGCTCCCAATTCAGCGCCCTTGACACCATTGACATCGCAGCTTTATCAACGGCTCAAATCACCGCCCTATCTGTGGCTGCGATGGGCAACATCAGCACATCGCAACTCAATAGCTTGGGCAGCGCAGGGATCCAAACCTTAACTACAGCTCAGATGGCTTCACTCAGCAGCACATCCGTCAAAGCCATGACCAGCAGCCAGGTCATGGCCATGACCACTGCTCAAGTCAATGTATTGACGTCACAACAATTTGCCGCTCTGGACGCCACCGACCTGATCACCTGGAACTCAGCCCAAGTTCAAGCCATCTCCACCCAGGCCCTGGCGGGCATGAGCACCGCACAGGTGCGCAACCTCAGCAGCGATCAAGTCAGCGCACTCAAATCAAGTCAAGTCGCGGTCCTCAACTCAACGGCCATCCAAGCCCTGACCAACGGCCAATTAATGATCATGGGCAGCGCACAAATATTTGCTTTGA
>Ga0214919_10005283_pt1 | contig 18416 bp, 17 predicted proteins | sample LL1503_MetaG_FD_177994 | JGI IMG/M metagenome (GOLD analysis project Ga0214919, IMG submission 177994) | Freshwater microbial communities from Lake Lanier, Atlanta, Georgia, United States - LL-1503 | ecosystem: Environmental > Aquatic > Freshwater > Lake | place: USA: Georgia | collected...
ATAAGGAGCTTAGAATGATCCAAGACCGATTAAACAACCGACCGAGAAAGCGTTTGGGATTTAAAACCCCCAATGAAGTATTTATGCAGTCCTTAAACCGTGTTGCACTTCGTGTTTGAATCTACGTCATTAAATACACACAAGGTAATACTTATGGAAAAAAAAGATGTGGTTGGACTATACAATTTACCTAAAAACGTGCTATTTTGTAGGAAATGTACCATTTCAAATCAGCGCCCTAGGATTACCTTTGATAAGGCTGGAATATGTTCCGCATGTAATTTTGCGGAATATAAAAAAACAAAAATTGATTGGCATAGTCGGGAGAAAGAGCTCGTAGAATTATGTAATAAGCATCGTAAGAATAATGGTGAATTTGATGTAATAGTTCCGTGTAGTGGCGGGAAGGACGGAAGTTTTGTTGCCCATCAACTTAAGCACAAGTATGGCATGAATCCATTGACCGTTACATGGGCTCCATTAAGGCCAACAGCAGTTGGTAGGGACAATTTAGATGCTTTTATAGCCTCTGGTTTCGATAATATTTTAGGCACACCGAATGGATTTGTTGCGAGAAAATTGACTCGTCTTGCTTTTAGATATTTAGGGGAGCCTTTCCAGCCATTTATATATGGTCAAACCAATTTTCCGCTACAGATGGCAGTCAACCATAGAATATCACTAATAATGTACGGGGAAAATGGTGAGGTTGAGTATGGGGGAGATCTAAAAAATGCATTAAGCCCCACTCGCGAAATTCAGGATCACGATAAACACTACTTCTCTGGACTACCCCCCGAGTTTTGGTTAGACCATGGTGTTTCCGAAGTTGACTTGAGGCCCTTTAAGCCTCCTTTGTTTGAGAGGATAAAAGATAATAATACAGAAATTCATTTTTTAGGGTACTACAAATTTTGGGACCCTCAAGAGAATTTTTATTATTGCGTAGAAAACACAGGGTTTAAACCCAATCCGGAAAGGTCGCAAGGTACATATTCAAAGTACGCAAGCCTTGATGACCAAATTGATGGATTTCATTATTATTTAGGATTCATAAAATTTGGAATAGGCCGAACAACTTCAGACGCGGCTCATGAGATTAGAGATCAGAAAATTACCAGAGAGGAGGGGGTCGCATTGGTAAAGCGTTATGATGCGGAGTTTCCTCAAAAATACTTTTCAGCCTTTTTGAATTATTGTCAAATAACTGAGAATGAGTTCAGTGAAGTAGTTGACTCCTGGCGCTCCGATCATATTTGGGGCCTTAATAAGGAAGGTTGGTATTTAAAAAAAACTGTATGGCAGGATTGCCAATAAAAGCTAAAATGAAAAGAATAAGACTGATAGCCCGTTTAGATATAAAAGGTAAAAATCTAATAAAAGGGGTTCATTTAGAAGGCTTAAGGGTTATTGGAGACCCAAATGAATATGCACTTAAATACTACCAACAAGGAATAGATGAATTAATTTATATGGATGCTGTAGCCAGTCTTTATGGAAGGAATAGCTTAGCCGATATTATTAAAAAGACCTCCAAAAATATTTTTATTCCCATGACTGTTGGTGGTGGAATTAAGACAATAGATGACGTTAGCGAAATATTAAGGGCCGGAGCTGATAAGGTCGCTATCAACACAGCCGTTGTTGAGAATCCAAAATTAATAACAGAAATTGCAAATAAATTCGGATCACAATGCATGGTTCTCTCGGTCGAAGCTAAGTTCAATGAACTCAATTCCTGGGAAGTGCTCATAAATAATGGCCGTGAAAGAACTGGTATAAATGTTGTTGAGTGGATAGGTAATGGTATAAAGATGGGCGCAGGTGAAATACTATTAACTTCAGTTGATAGGGAAGGTACTAGGAAAGGTTTTGATATAAAGTTAATAGAGGCTGTTTCAAAGGTAACTTCAGTTCCCTTAATAGTAAGTGGTGGGATGGGCAGTATTCAAGACATGAATGATGCTATTCAAGTTGGAGCAGATGCCATTGCAGTTGCAGACATGTTTCATTACGAAAGAACAAATCCTGAAACCCTGAAATTAGAAGCCAAAGCCCATGCATTAAATCTAAGAAACTCTCTATGACTACTGTTACCATAATAGATTACGGCGCTAGTAATATGTATAGTGTACAGGCAGCGTTTGAATATTTGGGTGCTAAAGTTGAAGTAACTAATAATGTAAAAAAAATAATAACTTCAGCAAAGGTTGTCTTACCTGGCGTAGGTGCTTTTTCTAAAGGTATGCAGGCATTAACAAGAGGTGGTATTGATGACGCTCTTAAGGAAATAGCAAAGAAGGGCACTCCTTTATTAGGAATCTGTCTAGGAATGCAAATGCTATATGACAGCAGCATGGAGTTTGGATTAACTACTGGTCTTGGACTTTTAGGCGGTGAGGTTAAGAAAATTAATGAACAAGAAAATCTTAGCAAGCGCATAAAAATACCTCATATTGGCTGGAGTGATCTTCATCCTTTAGATATGAGTTGGACAAATACCATATTAGACAATTTAACAATTGGGGCCTCATCTTATTTTGTGCATTCTTACATGGCATATCCTAGGGAGAAAAGTCAAATACTTGCAATTAGTGAGTATGAAGGATTGCAAATTACGGCTGCAGTGAAAGAAGACAATATTTATGGTTGCCAGTTTCATCCTGAAAAGAGTGGGAATATAGGGCTGAAGATTTTGGGTAACTTTTTAAAACTATGAGAGTATTAGCGTTAATCCCCGCAAGAGGTGGATCCAAGCGAGTTGTTAAAAAAAACCTTCGAAAATTAGGGGGTCTATCTCTTGTTGAACGTGCAATTCGGGTCACTGAGGGATTGGAAGATATTATAGATGTGATGGTATCAACCGATGATGATGATATTGCCGAAGAATCCAAATCTGCAGGGGCATTAGTGCCATGGCTGCGCCCAAAAATATTAGCAAATGATACAGCAAGTACAGTTGACGTATGTTTGCATGCCTTAAATTGGTACGAATCCAAGAATCACAAGGTAGATGGAGTAATTCTACTCCAGCCAACTTCTCCTTTTCGTAAAAAAAGTACATTAATTGATGCAATTGAAAAATATAAAGAATCTAAATCAGAAACTATAATCGGCGTATCTGAAATGCATCCAAATCCAATGTGGGCATTTAATATTGGTAAAGATGGATATATGAAACCATTTAACAGAAAAGATGGCTTAGAGATGAGATCTCAAGAGGTGAAGCCAGCCTATGCTGTTAATGGCGCCTACTATATATTGGACGCGAACGAATTGAAAAAAAACAGGTCTTTCTATTTAAGCAAATTAAGACCGATTATTTGTAATAAGTATGAGGGCCTAGATATTGATACTGAAGAGGATTGGAAATACGCAGAGTATCTAATACAAAAGCGCTTAGTAGATGAATAGTAAAGCAAAAAAAAAATTACTTATTGCTTGGGGAAGTGGATATATATTTGAAGAAATACTTTCACCTCAAATATTCGAATTATCAACTTATTTTGAGATACATATTATTATTGTAGATTACCTACTTGAAAAAAAGACAATAGATCAAATCAAATTATGGGTTATAAAAGGCAATATAATTGAATATACTATACTGCCAAACATAGATAAAGTTATCGATTTACATATATCGATGAGTAGAGTTTTAACTAAATATCGTAAAGAACAGTTCGATATTTGTCTGCTGCTTTCGGCGATGCAAGTTTGGGAGCGGTACATCACAGATACATTATTAACAAGAAATTGTTTGAAGGTATGCTATTTTACAAATACCTCACCTCTGCTAAATAACTTATGTGAAATAGAAAAAACAAATAAATTGCAAAATATTTATAGCAACTACATTAATAACTGTATTTTTAAAATAAAAAATACAAAAAATTTTTCTAATTTTATATCCATCATTAAGCATTACCTATGCTTAATAGAACTTAAGTCTAAAATTAAAATTCTCAATTTCATAGACAGATATTTTTTACCACTATTTGTTTCAGGTCACATATTCCCGTTGCAGAAACTCGATTGGATTACGCAACTAGGTACTGATCAAATGGACGCAATTCTATTGCTAGATCCTGCCGAAGTTGTTTTATACAAAAAGTTTTATCCCAATAAGGACATAAGGTTAGTAAGACATCCAAATTCAGGAAAATGCAAGTGCGAAGGAAAAGATGTGAATAAAAAAGTACTACTTGCGCCCCTAAGTGGCTTAATGGGAAGTAATGAATTACCAAATGAGTATAAAAATATTTTTATAAGAGATTCTAAAACCTCATTGGCCCAAACAAATACCTCAGAAATACATTTGAGAACACATCCTAGAGAGTCTGGAATCTGGCCAAAATTATTATGTGATGCCCTTATGGCTGAGGGCATATCCGCCAAATTAGTGGGGAGTAAAACCCCCTTAAGAGATATAGTCTGTGACTATAGAGGTGTAGTGGGCTTTGCTTCTGGTGCAATGCGAGATGCGCGGGCTGCATGTAATAAAGTATGCGTGATCCTATACCCTGATCTACCAAAAAAAATTTACGATAATCAAAGAATAAGTATGGGAGATGCTGAGGGTATTGGGAAAGTAAATAATGATGGCACCTATGATAATCATATCTTTGAGGAAATTATATTTAGTGGGGTAGAAAAAATAACTTTGGTTGATCAATTAAAAGATATGCTAAAAATAAAATGAAGAGGCGTTATTATGATTGACGAAACTAAAATCGAACAAAATTCCATTTTCATTAAAGTAGCGAGAATAGTAAAGGAAATGGGTGAGTATATGCTACCCAATCAGCAAACACTCTCAGATGCGCTGATGGTAGAAAAAATTTCAATGTGGGATGTGGTAGCACCGATGTTAAGCGTTTCAAAAATGCCAAAATTGTTTAATGGAGTTAAGAGACATAATTATTATATAGAGGCGACTTTAATTATTTTTAAAATAATTAAACTCTATATAAGGCTCTATTTTAGAAAACCGTGTTCAAATAATCTTAAATTAGAAAAAGATAATAAAATATTGATTTTGGCATTCTCTAGATATATGTATAGAGATACATTGAAGCCAATTGCAAAGGCGCTGGCTAAGAGTAAAAATATCAATGTAGTACTGTTGAACAACTCTGATGATAAAAAAATAATAAATGATAGTGATGAATTCTTTAGCTTAGACTTATCTATTTGGGATTATTATAGTTATGAAGTTAAACTAGAGGTAATAAACGAATATAAAAAATATATAAAAAAATCACATTTAATTATCAATGAGTTAGAAAATATAGCGAAAAAATATTTATTACCAAATAGTTCTAAATTAATGCTGAAATGGTTATTTTTAGTATACATACCGAATTTAATAGTTCTTGTAATTCTGTCAAAAAAAATAATTAATGAATCTAACCTTCGAGTATTGATTTCACCAGATGTACATGACCCACGCGTACGTATATTTTGTCTTATGGGAAAAAGATTTGGAGTAAAGACGGTGGAGGTACAGCATGTGCCATATACATTTGAAAATGTTGAATGGAGATTTTTTATTGCTGACTTGTTAGCCGTGACGGGATTATCAAATTATGATGTGATGATTAACCATGGAATTCAACCTGAAAAGATGATTATTACTGGCTCCCCTCGCTATGATAATGAAATAGATTCATCAAATGAGGTTGTCAAAGCAAGATTTGGTATTACCAAGCAAAAAAAAATAATACTTTTCGGTTCGCAACCTTATTTAGATGGGGCCTTCAGTAGTAAAAAAATAAGGGAGCAAATGATAGTAGATTTATTAGAGATAGGCTCTAAATTTGATAATATTGTCTTACTAATAAAGGATCATCCTCTTGAGACGCTTTTGGATAAAAAGATATATTTAGGATTACGCGATAAAAAAATAAAAATTGAACTTGACAGTGTTCCAATTCAAACATTAATTGAAATGGCTGATGTTTATATTACATTTTTCTCAGCAACTACATTCGATGCGATTGCTCTAAATAGGGCTGTAGTAAATATAATGTACAAAGATTCTGTTTGCCCTAATTTATTTGAGAATAGTAAAGCCACCTTTATAGCTAAAAATAAAAGCGATATTGAATATGTATTTAGGTGTACCTCACTAGGTAAGCATAATCAATTATTAATTGAATATCCTCAATGCAGAAGAAACTTTTTTGATGGATGGTATAGTAAATCAAATATTACTGCTACACATAAAATTGTAAATATTATTTTAGAGATAATTGAATGAGAACTTTCTCTAAGAGTGAGAAAAATCATATTAAATTATCTTTATGCATAAGTACTTTTAATAGGTCCTTTTATATAAAATCTACCCTTGAATCTATTATAAAGGAATATAGTCGAGCAATTGAAATTATCATATATGATGTATCTACTAATGCTTTGACGCAGGCAGTAGTAGATTCATTAAGCTCAATAGAAACTCCAATAAATTACACTCATTCAAATGAGAATCTTGGTATAGATCAAGATTTTGATAAGGCCATTCAAATAGCAAGCGGTGAATATTGCTGGCTATTAAGCGATGATGACCTTATAAAACAAGGTGCAATTAATAGGGTATTGACGGAATTATTTAATAATTGCGATTTATTAGTTGTAAACGCAGAAATAAGAAATTCAGACTTAACTAAAATACTTCAGAGTTCAATTCTTCCAAAAAATACAAAGTTATCATTTAATAAGCATGATAATGAGTTATTTTTCATAACAGCAGCTAACTGTTTATCCTACATTGGCTCTGTTGTGATTAAGCGAAGCCTATGGAGTATAAGAGAAAAGGATTCATATTTTGATACAATGTTTGCACATGTTGGCGTAATTTTTCAGAGCCCGCCATTGGAGTTAATTAGGATAGTAAATGAGCCATTGATAGAAATTAGACATGGTAATGCATCTTGGAATTCTAGGGCCTTTGAAATATGGGCGTTTAAATGGCCAAAGTTAATATGGTCTTTCACAACATATGGCGCCAAATCTAAACAAGCAATTTATTTTAAAGAGCCATATAAAAATTTTAAATTTATGATGTTTTATAGGGCATGCGGACACTATGGATATAAAGAATATAAAAAATATTTTTATAAAAATAAACCATTACTATTAAATATATATTTATTAAGCTTATCAGTTATCCCGGGGTATTTATTAAACACTTTATCGGCACTTTATATATTCTTATTTAAAAGAAAAAATTTAACTGCTATTTATGACCTATACAATTCAAAATATAATAATATGATAACTGCATACATTTATAAACTATTAATGCAAAATCAATTTTAAATAAAATAGATGCAAGATTTATATAAAATATCTATTTCAATGGCCACTTATAATGGGCATAAATTTATTAAGCAACAATTGCAAAGTATTCTTCCCCAATTAAATCAACATGACGAAATTATAGTAGTTGACGACTGTTCGATGGATGGGACTATCGAAGAAATTCTTTCAATATCAGATGATAGAATTAAGATTTATAGAAATTTAAAAAATATAGGAGTTGTTGCATCATTTAACCATGCGATTTCTATGGCATCCGGAGAGATAATTTTTTTGAGTGATCAAGATGATGTTTGGTCTGATAATAAGGTCGATGAAATTATTAATTTATTTAGAGATTTTCCTAAAGTAACTCTTGTTATATCAGATGCATTATTGATAGACGAAAATAATTTTTTAATTAGTGAGTCATACTTTAAACTAAGGGGTGGGTTTAGGTCAGGATGTTTAAGTAATATTATTAAAAATAAATATCTAGGATGTTGCATGGCCATTCGCAGAGAGGTACTGCCTCAAATATTACCGATACCCAATAAAGTTCCAATGCATGATATTTGGATTGGACATATTAACAATATCTATGGAAAAATATATTTTATAAATAAACCATTGATATCCTATAGAAGGCATAAAAATAATCTAACAACATTAAATCATTCTCCATTTAAACAAATGTTGAAATGGAGACTACAGCTTATTAAATATTTATTTTTTAGGATATTAAAATATAGTTAGATTATGAATATTCATCTATCTATAGAGCGCTACTTAAAATTTACTTTAGCATTACTTTTCGCAACTTGTATATTTGACCCAGCTGATCAAATTCTAAAGTTAAAATTACCATTGTTCTTAATACTAATATTGGTAGGATTTTTTGACTTCATTAAGAACGGATTGCTAATAAATAAACACCATTTTATTTATTTATTTTTATTTGGAATCATAATCCCAATATATGGAATTTTGGTAGGTGAGAATTTTGGCGATAAAACATATGGCTTTGATGGGTACAAATATTTATATTCATACTTATTTATTTTTTATTCATTATTCATAATTAAAAGCGAAATATTAATTTTTGCTAGAAAAATACTTTTATCTAATCTAATCATCTTGGCACATATTATATTAATAATATTTATTTTATACTTTATTTTTAAGCAGGAATATTTAGTTGATACTGGTATTAAATATGGCAATTTTCACATTGGAGGAAAGCAATATTCTGGGGTGTCATTTAATACAATATATTACACATCTTCGGCGTTACTAGTATATTCATTTTCAGAACTTTGTCAATCAGTAAAAGTTAATTTTAAATTAAGTCAGCTTTATTTTTTAATAATTACAACTTTAGCCATGTTAATAACTGGAACTAGAAATATGTACATAGTAACATTTATTATTCTATTCTATTATTTCGGCATTGCACGTAGTGGAGTTTTAGTAGCTTTTGGTATTTGTTTTTTTATTATGTATAACTATGAAAATGTAATTTCTTCTATGCTGTCCTCCGATGATATTTCTAATGCATTAAAGATATCATATATCAATGATTATATTGAAATTTTTGAGTCCCCTTTTAATCTTATAGTTGGACAAGGGCTAGGCGTAAAGTTCTACTCTACAGGACTTGGAGACTATCTATCCATTACAGAATTAACATATTTCGATATATTTAGATACTATGGTATTTTTATTGGCGGGATGCTATTAATACTTATATTATCTCCTAATTTTTATTTATATAAAAAAAAATATAATAGCCTACTAGTTGGGTACCTAGCATATCTTTATTTATGTTCTTTGAATCCATATTTATTCTCCTCTAATGGAATTTTACTAATGGGCCTAATAATTGTATATGCCTTCAAAAATAAAATTTAAATGAATAATGTGGCAAATAAAAATTTAGTTTGGGCGGCAATTACAGCGTTTTATCCAAATAAATTTTCATTTATGAAGTTAATTATTTCTATAACTCCACAAGTTGATAAAATATTAATTTTGAATAATGGAGGAATTTCTTATGATATTTTAGCTAATTTATCAATCATACCAAATCTTGAAATTCATACTTTTGAATCAAATAAAGGAGTAGCATTTGCATTAAATTATGCCTTTTCATTAGCTGCAGTCTCAAATATTAAATTTATTATTACATTTGACCAGGATAGTGTTCCATCCAGTGATTTTGTAAAGACATTAGTCGATTGTCATAATTTAATAATAAAAGTAGATAAATACCCTATTGGTGCTATTGGACCTCGGATAGTTGATGATAGAAATAAAAACTTTAACTATCCCTTTTATAAATTAAAATTTCACGGTTTTTTTCGTGAAATTATAAATACTCATGAGCCCTTATTTAATGTAGATTTATTAATTACATCAGGCATGCTAATTCCTGTAAGTGTATGGAATTATGGCATCATATTTAATAATGATTTATTTATAGATTTCGTTGATACTGATTGGTGTTTTAGTGCTATTTATAACGGCTTTTCACTACATTGTAGTTATAATTCAATTTTATTTCATAATTTATCTGACTCACCACCACTTAAATTTCTGGGCTTAAGTTTTTTTAGCTATAACCATACAAGAAGATATTATTATTTTAGAAATATTATATTATTTATTGTATTACCATATGTACCTGTAGGCTATCGATTTAGAGTATTAGTTTCTGGGATTATTCGATTTATTTTTTTACCAATCTCCGATAAGAGTCCATTTAAATCAATATGTAGTTCAATTCGTGGATTATTCGATGGGTTTTGGAAAATTTTTTTTGGTTCTAAATAGATGTTAATTTCTATTATTACTGTATGTTATAACAGTGAAAAATTTATTCTTGATAATATTAAATCTATTGATTCACAAACTTCAAAGAATATTGAACATATTGTTATTGACGGCGGCTCAACTGATAATACGCTTAATCTTTTAAATGTAAATAAAAAGCCATATAGGCACATATACTCTGAGCCTGATAATGGCATATATGATGCCATGAATAAGGGTATTTTAAAATCTAATGGCGATATTATTGCATTTCTTAACTCGGATGATGTCTATAATTCTGATGATATAATAGAAAAGGTACTTTCTAGATTCGAATCTTCCAATTTGGATTGTATTTGGGGGGATATTTCGTACATCGAGAGAGTTTTTACTAATATTCAGAATCGACGTTTATGGATCTCTTCCGATTACAATAAGAGCAAACTCCTCAGAGGATGGTCACCACCCCATCCCGCCTTCTTTCTTAAGTCTAATATTTACCTACAAAACAATAACTTTAATTGTAAATTTAAAATTGCTGCAGATTATGATTTGATGTTAAGAATTCTTTTATTGCCCACTGTCAAAAGGAAATATTTTCCTTTAACTATTGTAAAGATGCGCGTAGGTGGTTTTTCAAATAACAGTATTTATGGATTAATAAGGCAAAATAAGGAAATATTAATTTCACTTAAAGAAAATAGGATTGTAATAAATCCATTTATTTTTTTATTTTTGAAATTCTTATATAAATTACAGCAATTCAAATTTTTTTAATTATATATTTATTATGAACTTATCTGTAATACTACGTAGAACTTCATCCCTTTTTTGTGAAGACCTTGACCTTAATAGGCAGATGATTAAAAACATTATTGACTCAAGTAAGGTTCTGGTTATAGGGGGAGCTGGTTCAATCGGGCAATCTGTATCTAAATTAATTTTCAGTTTGAATCCTAAAACACTTCATGTTGTTGATATAAGTGAAAATAATCTGACTGAATTGGTGCGTGATCTTAGGAGTACTATTGGTTATATTGATGGCGATTTTAGGACGTTTGCGTTAGATTGTGGATCTCTTGAATTTGAACTTCTAATTAGTAGGGAGGGTCCTTATGACTATGTTTTTAATCTTTCAGCACTTAAGCATGTTCGAAGCGAAAAAGATCCTTATACACTTATGCGAATGATTGATGTGAATATATGTAATACGATAAAAACATTCAATTTACTTAAGCATTCGCAGCTTAAAAATTATTTTACTGTTTCTACAGATAAGGCTGCAAATCCAGTAAATATGATGGGTGCGAGTAAGCGAATTATGGAAATGTTTTTGTTCAGGCATGCTGTCGAACAAAGTGTGAGCACCGCTAGATTTGCAAATGTGGCTTTTTCTGATGGCTCTTTGCTTCATGGGTTTACTCAGCGTTTTGCCAAGCGACAGCCTATTGCAGCTCCTAATGATGTTAAGAGATTTTTCATTAGCCCAGCTGAATCTGGTGAACTCTGCCTGTTGTCTGGCTTGTTGGGCAATAATCGCGAAATTTTTTTCCCAAAACTTGACTCTGGAATTGATGAACTTCTCTTTTCTGATTTAGCAATTAGTTTTCTGGAGTCATCGGGATTTGAGCCTTTTGAATGCTCAAGCGAGCAAGAGGCAAGGGAGAGATTTGATGAGTTGTTCAACCTCAAAAAGTGGCCATGTTATTTTTTTAAAAGCAATACAACGGGTGAAAAGGAGTATGAGGAGTTTTTTACTGATCTAGAGTCGTTAGATCTTGATAGATTTAGCGGTATTGGGGTAATTAATAACGCGTTTGATGTAGATGATATTAAATTAGATAAATTTATAAAGGGCCTTAGCTACTTACGTACAACTGGTCTCTGGAGTAGGGCTGATTTGATAGATCTATTCAGGGATGTTTTGGTAGACTTTAATCATTTTGAAACAGGCTTTTTTCTGGATCAAAAGATGTAATGTAATATTTTTTTACCTTTGCGATTATTCCTTTGCTAATTATTGCTGTGCTGATTTATTTAGGTGGACACTGCACAATTATCTTCTCCTTTATGCCAAAATTATGAAATGAAGACTGCAATTATCACTGGTATTTCAGGACAAGATGGCTTGTATATGGCGGAACTTCTATTGGAAAAAGGCTATCGAATTATTGGGACCTCACGCAATGTTATAGGTGCTCGGCAATCTATCCCCAATTACCTAGTAAATATTATTGAGTTATTTGAGTGGGATGCCGATAACAGCACTCAACTTTTAAAGATTATTGAAAAAGTTAACCCAAACGAAATTTATAATTTTGCAGCCCTCTCCTCTGGTGAAAAAATGTATCAAGACCCAGCCTCCATTTTGCTATTTAATGGTTCTGCAGTATCTAAAATATTAAGCATAATTCAGGAAGTTAATCCGCAGATTCGCTTTTGCCAAGCATCGAGCTCGGAAATGTTTGGCAAGGTGGCATATGCCCCGCAGACAGAATTAACCCCATTCAACCCTCGAAGCCCTTATGCTGCTGCAAAGCTATACGGCCACCAAATGATAGACATTTATCGTGAGCGATATGGGCTCTATGCGTGTTCTGCAATACTTTTTAATCACGAGAGCCCACGTAGGGGACGTAATTTTGTGACTCGTAAAATTACGTATACTGCCGCTCAAATTAAGCTAGGCCTTGCTAAGCAGTTAGTACTAGGAAATTTAGATATGAAACGCGACTGGCTATTTGCTGGTGATGTAGTCAAAGCAATGTGGCTGATGTTGCAAATGCCAAAACCTGATGATTATATTGTGGCTAGTGGTTTGAGCAGGTCGGTACGTCATTTCTGCAAAGTTGCATTCGACTATCTGAACCTTAACTATGAAGATTACGTTATAAGTTCGCCAGAATTTTTTAGGCCAACAGATTCGGTTAATCTAGAAGGTAATGCACAAAAATTAAAGTTGCTTGGCTGGTCCACATCAACTAGTTTTGAAAAATTAGTTAAAAAAATGATTGATAGCGATTTGGTATTACTAGAAAATTTAAACCTTAATACAGAAGAACAATAATGTGTAAGATAATCAAGTGAGATTTTTATGAATAAGTACAGAAAAGCTTTGGCTTGCCGCATTTGCGGTAACCAGCGATTGGAGTTAATACTTGATTTGGGAGAGCAGATGCTCACAGGTGTTTTTCCAAAATCAAAAGATCCCAATGTTGCTACAACCGGCCCATTACAGTTAGTCAAGTGTATGGGAAATTCCTCAACATGCGGTCTAGTGCAGTTAGCCCACTCTTATGATATGAGCGAAATGTATGGGCTGAACTATGGTTATCGCTCAGGACTCAATAAAACTATGGTTTTACACCTGCAGGCCAAAGTTCATCGAATCCTGTCTCATATTAATTTAAGAGCTGGCGATTTAGTGATCGATATTGGCAGTAATGATGGTACAACTTTATCAGCATATCCTAAGCTAGATTTTGATTTGGTTGGAATTGACCCTACTGGGATTAAATTTAAATCTTACTATCAAGACCATATTCAACTAATCTCCCATTTTTTCTCTGCAGATCTCATTGAGAAAAACTTACCCAACAAAAAAGCAAAAGTAATCACGTCCTTTTCAATGTTTTATGACTTAGAAAATCCAATTGATTTTATGCGAAATATTCATCGCGTCTTAGCTGATGATGGGATTTGGGTATTTGAACAAAGTTATTTACCTGCCATGGTTGAGACCAACTCTTTTGATACGGTTTGTCATGAGCATTTGGAGTACTACTGCTTAAGTCAAATTCAGTTTATGGCTCAAAAGGTAGGCTTTCAGATAGCGGATGTTGAGTTTAATCAAGTCAATGGAGGTAGTTTTTCTGTAACGCTAATTAAATCCGATAAACCTCATGAAATCTTACCATCTATTCAGGCCATATTAAAAAAAGAAGTAGAAAATGGGTATGCCTCACTCGCTCCTTTTATTGCTTTTAAACAGCGCACTAAAGTGGCCCAACAAGCGCTGATTAATTTTCTGGCCAATGCCAAAAAAGAAGGTAAAACAGTTGCAGCTCTAGGGGCATCGACAAAGGGTAATGTACTTTTACAATATTGCAAAATCTCGGCAGATGACATTATCTGCGTTGGCGAAGTAAACGCAGAAAAGTTTGGATGTTTCACACCAGGCACTTGGATTCCAATTTTCACTGAAGATGAAATGCTTGCCAAAACCCCAGACTATTTGTTAGTACTACCTTGGCATTTTCGAAATTTTTTTGTCAATAATCCAAAATTCGCTAAGTCGAAATTATTGTTTCCATTGCCCCATTTAGAGGTTGTTGGATAAATTGAAAATAACCTATGGAGACTTCCTTAAAATACTATATGTATTTGATGAGAAGTGACCAAAAGGTTGAGTGTTGTTAGGTTGGTAATCTCCTCAGAGGATTGACTGTCTCTCTAAAGGAAATTTATGTCATTGGTATTTGCAGCAGAGGATTAATTTTAGAATTGTCATATGCTAGAGGTTACGATCGGGAAATGGAGTTTTAAATAATAAATTGCCATCAACAGTCATCGTCGATAAAGGGTTATCGAGGTATCGAGGTTTAAGGAAGTTCGAATTCCGAGATCAGGTCAACGAAGAGGTATTACAAGAACTCTCAATGCGATGATTAAATGTGGGTGCACTTGGGCAATCCATTACGTTTAGTACTGTTTGGAGTTGGCTAAATATAATATGAATATGATATAGCTCTTCAAGAAGCATAGATTCCCTTAAGTTCAATTTATTTAGGATTTGTAGATTGTTTAATTGGAGTCATACCCTCTCCTTTTAAATAAACATTAACTTTTTGGGTTACTAAAAATTTTATGAAACGATATTTTGATATTGTGGTGAGTTTTTTGGCTATATTAATACTTTCCCTGCCGCTTTTGTTGGTAGCTATTGTTGTTCGATTAACTTCAGCAGGACCGGTACTTTTTTGGTCGGATCGTGTTGGTAATAAAAACTTGATTTTTAAGATGCCTAAATTTCGTACTATGCAAGTTGGAACTCCTATTGTAGCAACCGACTTACTTTCCAAACCTAGCCGTTTTTTGACGCCAGTAGGTTTGTTTTTGCGTAAATCTAGTCTGGATGAATTACCTCAACTATGGAGTATTTTGATCGGTGATATGAGTTTTGTTGGACCACGTCCAGCGCTATTTAATCAAGATGAATTAATTGCTTTGAGAACTCATTATGGTATTGATAACCTTGTGCCGGGATTAACGGGTTGGGCGCAAATAAATGGCCGAGATGAATTACCTATTGCGCTGAAAGTACAGTATGACTTAGAATATTTAAAGAGAAAGTCTTTTTGGTTTGACATGAAAATAATTGTCTTAACTTTTCTAAAGGCAGTTTTGCGAGAAGGAGTTTCCCATTAAATTAAGAGTTAGCCTTGTACTTATAGAACTTTACTCTGTTACTTCCATCCAGCGATTGAACTTTCCTATAAAGTAATATTTTCTTTTGGAATTAATTTAATTAAGGTAAATCTATAATGCGTAATAAAAAAATAGCATTAATCTCAGGTATTACTGGCCAAGACGGATCTTATTTGGCGGAATTTTTATTAGAAAAGGGGTATATTGTTCATGGTATCAAGCGTCGAGCTTCACTTTTAAATACCAGCCGCATTGATCATCTATATCAGGATCCACACATTACAAATAGGGATTTTTTTTTACATTATGGGGATCTATCTGACGCCTCTAACCTGATTCGTATTTTGCAGGAAACTCAACCAGATGAAGTCTATAACTTGGGAGCTCAAAGCCACGTTGCTGTCTCTTTTGAATCTCCAGAATACACTGCGGATATTGATGCAATGGGAACTTTGCGCCTACTTGAAGCAATTCGGATTTTAGGCTTTGAGAAAAAAACAAGATTTTATCAGGCGTCCACTTCCGAATTATATGGTCAAGTACAAGAAATCCCTCAAAAAGAAACGACCCCTTTTTATCCCAGAAGTCCCTATGCAGTAGCAAAGCTATATGCCTATTGGATTACAGTAAATTATAGAGAGGCTTTTGGCATATACGCTTGTAATGGTATTTTATTTAATCATGAAAGTCCTCGCCGCGGTGAGACATTCGTTACCAGGAAAATTACCCGCGGCTTAGCTAATATCGCTCAAGGCCTAGAAAATTGCCTTTATATGGGTAATATTGATGCTTTACGAGATTGGGGACATGCTAAGGATTACGTCCGAATGCAATGGTTGATGTTACAACAAGACAAGCCAGAAGATTATGTGATTGCAACTGGTATTCAATTTAGCGTTCGTCAATTTATAGAGTGGTCTGCTCAGGAATTAGGCATCACTCTTCAATTTGAAGGCTCTGGCGTAAATGAACAGGGAGTAATTTCTAAAATTCAAGGCTCCCACGCGCCAGCATTAAAAAATGGTGATGTAATTATAAAAATTGATCCTAGTTACTTTAGGCCTACTGAGGTAGAAACACTTCTAGGAGATCCCAGTAAAGCTAAAAATCAGTTGGGATGGGTTCCTGAAATCACAGTCCAAGAGATGTGTCGAGAAATGGTCAGTTATGACCTAGAGCAGGCCAAGCAAAAGGTTTTGTTGCGTAATAACGGGTATGCTACAATTCTAAGCCATGAAAAATAGGCTGCGCCTCTTACTCCGAATCTTATTACCAATTGAAATCTCACGAGTTCATGAAACCAACAACTAAAATTTTTGTAGCTGGGCATCGAGGAATGGCAGGTTCAGCAATTGTTAGGCATTTGCAACAACAAGGTTTTGAGAATATTATTGTTCGTTCGCGATCTGAGTTAGATCTTTGTGATCAAAAAGCTGCTCAGAAATTCTTTAAAGAAGTAAAACCCGAGCAAGTATATCTAGCCGCCGCCAAAGTTGGTGGAGTTCATGCCAACAATACCTATCCAGCTGAGTTCATTTATGAAAACCTGATGGTTCAGGCCAATGTCATTCATCAAGCATTTTTATCTGGCGTTAAAAAACTTCTTTTTCTGGGCTCAAGTTGCATTTACCCTCGTGAAGTCTCGCAGCCCATGTCAGAAGAGGCGTTACTAACTGGAAAGCTTGAACCAACCAATGAACCCTATGCAATCGCTAAAATTGCAGGCATTAAATTATGCGAGAGTTATAACCGACAGTATGGCGAGTCCCATGGGCTAGATTACCGTAGCGTGATGCCCACAAACTTATATGGGATTGGTGATAATTATCATCCCGAAAATAGTCATGTTATTCCGGCTTTAATTAGAAAATTTCATGAGGCAAAAACAAATAACGCATCTGAAGTGATTATTTGGGGAACGGGTACCCCTAAAAGGGAGTTTTTATATGTTGACGACATGGCAGAAGCTAGCGTTTTTGTAATGGGCTTGGAGCGGGCTTTTTATATGCAACATATTAATCCAATGCAAAGTCATATTAATGTTGGCTATGGTTCGGATATCACTATCGAAGAACTAGCAAGAACAGTCATGCAGGTGACTGGATTCTCAGGAAAGATCATATTTGACGCGAGTAAACCTGACGGCTCGCCAAGAAAACTGATGAGTAGCAAAAAGCTCAACTTGTTAGGATGGCAGCCTAGAATAGATCTAGTATCTGGACTTAAATTAGCCTATGAGGACTTTAAGATACAAACAAAAGGCTAAAATTTATCGCGGCTTATTTACCCCGCTCTGAATACTAGGAGCGTTTAATTGAACTCTTAAATAAATCGTCCCGAATAATTTTGATTTATTTGAAAATACGCTAATTTTCATGTGAGTATCTTTGTAAGATTAAGTGTTATAAATTCATTTTTTCTTGCAAATTTTAACGCGGTTTCAATTGACCCAAAGATGTCAATCCACACAAACAAAAGAATTGTTTGGACATCCCCTAGCAGATCATTTCAATATGAAGCACCGACTTCCGTACTGGTCTGAATGGATGGAATGGGAAGCGTAGACTTAGTTTACCAATTACTTTGCCCCACCCAGATCCTGGACCTCATGCCTTTTCGCCAATACTAATTGCTAGTTTTTTGTATTTGTAACACACCCTTGATTATTGTTCTTATGAGTTTGTGGTCAACAAGCAGATTAAAAATCCCTCTCTGGAAATAACTTACCTGTGAGACTTCATAGCAGAAATAGGCTCTGTAGTATCCCCCGTCAAGTGGACGTTTTAAAAGTGTTGTTTTCTGCCTGATTTCGATACTCTCTCGGCGGTATTCTGCCAAGTGCCCGATGTGGGCGATCTTCGTTATAAGTCGTTATCCAA
>Ga0214919_10005284_pt1 | contig 18414 bp, 16 predicted proteins | sample LL1503_MetaG_FD_177994 | JGI IMG/M metagenome (GOLD analysis project Ga0214919, IMG submission 177994) | Freshwater microbial communities from Lake Lanier, Atlanta, Georgia, United States - LL-1503 | ecosystem: Environmental > Aquatic > Freshwater > Lake | place: USA: Georgia | collected...
CGTTAAGCCATAGCCGCCACGACTCATCATGTTGATATCTGCGCCGCTGGCGGCCGCGCGTGAGATTGCAGATAAACGCGTTGCGTCATCACCCGCAAAACGCAAATGGCTGGTAAGCGCATCGGGGTCGATTTCGACTGAATGCCCCATGCCTTTGAGGTGCGCCACCCCGCGCAAAAAACCCGCCTTGTCACGAACTGCACCCGATGGAGAATAAATATAAATGTTTGACATGTTAAAAATTTAAAACAAATGAGATAAGGCGATTGTCGCAACATCCTCGCCGTGTTCTTGTACAAAATGACCCGCATGCGTCAATACATGAGGTGGCGGACATCCTTTGATTTGAGTTTGTAAATCACGCATGATGTGTTCACCCAACACAGGATCTGCTTGACCAATGACCATGCACGAGCGACCTGTCCATTGATTTCTCCAAAACGCTTGCGCCATGCGCGATACCGCTGCGCCTTCTGAGTTTGAAAACTCAGGCACCATGGGTGGGAAAGCTTGCAACGCTGCACGGTGGCCCGCATCCACAAAGGGGGCGTTGTAGGTGTCGGCCTCCTGTTGGGTCATCTGCGGATTAGCCCTCATCAACAAGCGCCCCACGTCAAAATTTGGTTTATGTGCGCACATAGTCCGCCAAGCCACAAAACCGTCGGATAAGGGCTTTTCACCCGTTGCCAAGGTGGTATTCATCACCAGCAAGGCATCGTAGCGATGAGGCGCTTCCATCGGCAAGGTCAAACCCAATAAGCCGCCCCAATCTTGCACCACCAAATGAATATGCTTTAAATCAATACGCTCGATCAGTTCAAGCAACACCTGTCGATGCCAATCGAAGGTATGCACCGATACTTTTTTGGGCTTATCGCTTTTTCCAAATCCTGGCAAATCGGGCGCAATCACACGATGTCCTCGTTTTAAAAACAGAGGAATCATTTTTCGATACAAATAACTCCACGCAGGGTTTCCGTGCAAACACAACCATGTCACGGCCGCATCGGGCGGCCCCTCGTCAAGATAATGAATTCGAATGCCGTTAAGGGCAGGCAAATCATTTACATAATGACCCGCCCATGGGTAATCTGGGATCTGCTCAAAAGCTGAGTCAGGCGTGCGCACGCAATCGTCTCTTAAACGCATGGTCTGCGCTTTATTTTTATGATCGATCCGTTGTTGACTAAAAAAATCTTTCATCACTTGCGCGCACGGCTCGGCCAGAACACCCGACACAAGCTTTGTTTGATGATTGAGTTTGTCATTGGAAAAAAGATCCACCACCGAACCCGCAGCACCAGTTTTCGGTTCATGCGCACCATAAACCAAACGTCGAATACGCGCATTCATGATGGCACCCGCGCACATCGCACACGGTTCAAGCGTCACATACATTTCGCATTCGTCCAATCGATAATTGCCCAACTGCTGAGCCGCCATTCGCAAGGCTTCCATTTCTGCATGGGCAGTCGGGTCGTAATGGTGAAGGGTTGAATTGTGCGCACGTGCAATCACCACTCCCTCATGAACCACCACAGCACCCACGGGCACCTCTGCCCTACTCGCCCCCTGCTTGGCAGATAAAAGCGCTTCAGTCATCCATGCCTCATCACTCATGCATACAACCCCAAGCGAGTCATCCATTGCGCCAATTGCTTTTCTTGCTCATTGCCACTGGCATAGGCTTTATACATCGCTTCATGCGATTCAGGTCGGTGTTGATTGAGTTTGACCTTGCATTGAACGTCCAACAATTCCAATTCAAACGCAGTAATACCGTTCAACATTTTTTCGGTGTAATCATGAGACAAAGAACGCCATTGCGCCGCATAAGGGGCATCGTGATCAGCAATCAATTGCTTCAACAACGCGTCCTTGGCCTCCGCCCCTTCCAGTATGCGCGCCCTTACCTTGGCATGCACAGTTAAATAATTCCAAGTTGGTACTCGAACCAAATCGGGATAAACACGCGTAGACATAAATGCTTGCGGCCCCGTAAAAATAGCCAAGGCTTCGGGGCGTTGAGTTAAATATTTCCAATGCGGATTGGGTTTAGCGCAATGGCCCAGCAACACAAACTCTGGGTCTTTTTTGTCTAACTTAAGAGGCAATGCAGTAACAAACGGAAAACCTTCATTGTTATTAGAAATCAACTGCGCTAACGGATGCTCGTGCATCAATGTATGCGCATGTTCGGGCTTATTGAATTGCGGGGGTAAATACATTTTGAACCTCGACTCAGGTAAAAACGAAACTGTAACCCAAGTGCAACTCAATGAATCTGAAAATGCAGCAAACGCCCCCTGTAGGGCGACATATCGTGCAATGGCGCCACAATTTGACTTTCATGGCAGATGTAGCCGATGGCTTTCATGCTTTGCATAAACGCCGAACGGTTGCTTCGATTGGGGTCAACAATCAAAACCGTGCAATGCATATTGGCGTGACGACCAATAAATGCGGCCAATTGCCCAGGTTGATCGCGCTCATACAACACATCACTGCCAATGATTAAATCAAATTTACCCAAATCCAAATTGCTTCTGGCCCAATGCCCTGTTTGGTATTTCATATCCAACAGATGATTGAGTTGAGTGTTTTTTTGTAAAAATGTTTGAGTTAAGGGGTGACAGTCTGAAGCGGTGATGTCGATATCTCTGCGGTGCAATACCAAACTGGCCAAACCGAGTCCACAACCGATTTCTAATACACGTTGATTCTGAAATTGCCATGTTTGCATCAAATCGGCCATTTTTTGCGCTGACGGCCAAACCAATCCAAACAAGGGCCAAGTGGCAGAAGATATACCTTGTGCTGAGGCCAAGCCCCACGGATCAAAAAACTGTTGGTTGTTGAGAAGCGATCGAATTTGCAGAGAATCGCCTCCTTCCACAGCGACTTCGGTTTGCTTAACCGAATAGCCGAGGGCTATGGAATCGGTCAATAGCGGCGCCGAGCTGCTGGGCCGGGGCCTTTACCTTCAATATGTCTAAAAGTGATGCGTCCCTTGGTCATGTCGTAGGGGGACAATTCGAGTGTGACTTTATCGCCCGCCAAAATGCGGATGTGATGCATGCGCATCTTGCCTGCGGTATAGGCAATCAGGCCGTGGCCGTTTTCTAGTGTGACGCGGTAACGTGAGTCGGGCAGAACCTCATTAACGACGCCCTTCATCTCTAACATTTCTTCTTTTGACATGTGTAGCAATAACCTTTTGATGGTACCAACCCAAAGCGGGGCATTAATCAAGAAGGGAGGGAGATGGAGGCTATCACCGATCAGGTGATGGTCGCACAACTGCTACACAGCTTGAGATTGAAGTAACGAGTTTACCATCTTGGTCTGAGAGAGGCTAAACGGGCTCAAAATTTAACTATTTGAAAAATCTTGGAAACCCAAACCACTCTTGAATCGCCGGATGTTGCCATTGATGAACGACATATCGTACAAGTTGATTAGGCACTTCATCACCATTCACTACGAGACGATTGAGCATCACAGCCAAATCAACATCTGCAATACTCCAGTCCTTAAAAATACTCAAGCGCCCGTGATGCAAAAGCGAACTTGCAATCGCAAAAAGTTTTTCAGCTGCCTCTCTACCAAGATTTGTTAAGGGTTGATCAGAGGGCCTTTGAAAAATGACTTCAGTAGGCCGCTCTTCACGCAAAGCCACCAAATCACTTCGAAGCCATGCTTGAATTTGTCGTGCTCTTGCAAGCTCGCGCATATCGCCAGGATAAAGGCGCGGCGAAGGACACATTTCCTCGACATATTCAGTGATAGCGGATGACTCCGTTAAAGAAAAATCACCATCATTAAGCGTTGGAACGCGATTTGTAAGCGAAGCCGTTGAAAAATCAGTCGGTCTATTTTCTTTCGAGTCAATATGAATAGTTCTCAAATCAAAGTTTAACTTCTTCACTTTTAATGCGACAAATGCAGACATCGCATAAGGCGATAGAAAATTAGAATCAACAAATAGAAGCATCAAATTCATCCTCCAACCTAGCGATTAAAAAACTTGTCTATCTATAAAAAAATCCCGTCATTCCCACTCAATAGTTACTCGACTAAAAAACCATTATAAATCATATAGTTACAGTCACCAAAAAGAGTGCGTGTAACTTTTGTGTAACTTGACTGAGTTGGGACTGTTTTTAACAAAGCAAAATCCTATTCGTCTTCAATGCTTAATTTTAACGCTGTTGCACAGGTTGCTACAAAAGAAAGAAAAAAGTTAATTTGCATTGACTGATAAGTTGGCAGAATAAGAAATCACAGTGTCGGTGATTAAATTTTTCCAAACTGGAGCCTCGTTCACCCTATGCTCAGCACATTTCAATATCAACTCTTCCACAAAAGAGCTTCTAACCAATCCCTTAGAGAACATACTGTCAAAAAATATTTTGAACAAAGATAAAGGTAAAGGAACGATATCAAGCTTAAGCTTGACATCATCGTTCCTATACCAAGTTCCAAGTCTGAAAGTCTCAGCTGTATTACTATCAATTTTATTTGCGAGAAATAAACCATAAACTTGTTTATTCTTACTCTCATAGTAATCAACAATGTTAGCTACATGTCGCCTAACAGGCTCGCCTTCAGCAGCCTCTTGCCTTGAGTTAGTTGTAAGCGTAACTTCACCAACAATGACAAAATTATCAAACTCAAAAATTAAATCAGGACCTCCTCCTGGTGCTGTACCTACAGGCAGAAAGTCTTGATCAATTTTAAATTTTCTACACTCATTAGGTGGATTTATAAGTGAATTAATAGCCAAAAAGGCTCTCCAAATAATCCACTCAAAGTAAGCAGGAGCTTCGCCGTTAGGAATACTTAACTTATCACCATTTTCAAGCGTAATAGTCTTACTAGGATTAGTAGAAAGAATTTCTAGCCAATTTGAAATATCCTGCCATTCATTAACTTGATTCTTAGCAAATTCAATTTCATTAAGTTCAAATAACTTATCTTCTAAATCATGTCTAAGCTGATTTATATCAGCGACATCATCAGGTTTCGGGTTTTTTGAGCTTGTAGTGACACCCTTATCTTTTAGTTGTCGCACCAAATCTTCAACAACAACAATCGCCGTATCTTTGCTATCAGTTGGTAATTTTGCACCATTTGTTAGACTAATTAATCCGTCTTTTCCATCAACAGGTACATACTTATCTGCACATAACTTTTGTACAAATAACCTCTTCTCCGGAATTAGAGTGATATTTCTACCTTTTGATTGAACAAGACCAGTAGCCTTAAGATACCGAAAATTCGTATCAGCATAATCATTAAAGGTAGTCTCAACATAGCCGAATTTTGCTGATGCTTTTGCTCTTTCTTCACGGTCAAAAGATTTTTTATTCTTTGACGAATTCCTATTATCTCTTAATCTTAGTATGGAATTAACGATGTCATTAAAATCTTGATCAGCATTTGAGAATTGAACAATAACAGCCATCTCTAAAAAATTAAGAAGAGAAGTACCTGTTCTCTTTTCCAATTCCAACATAATCGATAATGTTAGCCTAAGAGGTGAAAAAACTTTAGTAAACTTATATCCACTCTCAAATATATTAGGAACATAATATGAAGCCAAAGAGCGTAAAAAACACTCTTGAATTGCAGAAACAGATTCAGAATTGACGAGTCGCCAACCATTAGGAGTAATAGTATCTATCGCACCAACCTCATTTTGAGGAATATTAAGACGTTCAGGAATAGGCGAATAAAGAAATCCTAATTGCGAAAGAGCTGCTCTCCATTTTCGACCTACACTGTTTGTTTCGTCGCTACCTAACTCAACAATGCCGACTTCACCAAGAAGCTCACGGAAAGCTTTATCTTGCTCAATACCTCTAAGATTTCCTTGTAGTGAAGATTGAGAAATAGCAGTAAGTCCATCCTTAAGTCTAAAAGGACTTCTGACTGTGGTGTTACCAAACATCCACGGAGGAATTCTGATTTTAGTAGCCAAGGAACAAGTACTCCTGTGCTTTATTGTTATTGTTATCTACATTATTGCCTTGGTTACCAAAAGAATAGCTGTAATCAATTTTTACAACTTCAACTTTTTTATAGTTACTCATTATCGCAACCATATCCTCAAGACTAGGCAACGAATTTGAAGAATAAGACACTAGGAGAATTTTATCTTTGTACTTGTTGAATAATTTATCAAAAGCGTCGCTAGCACCCTTGCGAGATGAAAATGGTGTAGGATAACTTTTAAACTTACGGGTTGAAGTATGCCATTGAATCTCAACATCCTCCCAATCACAAGCAATCCCTTCAACGAAGTGATACCGACGTACATACTCATTATCACTTAAAGGGCTGTAATAAGGCGGGTCTATATAGATTAGATCAGCTGTCAATTTGCACGATAGTGCATCACCACAGCGTGACTTATTATCTTTACCGTTATCGAAAATCGACGCATTAATCACTTTAATGGCTTCAAGAAATTGACTCTCAAGAGTCATAACAAGATCATTTCTTCCATCATCGTACCTATGTCCAGTATACGTAAAAATTCCTCTTGGCCTCTTCTTAATACAAGCTCTAATTAACGCTGATTTTGCAATAGCTCTTTTATAAGGATTACGTAATTTCTTTATATTCTCTCTAATATTGTCGATCAATAGATTTTCAGAGTCTGTGTAATACAGGTCTTTAAAAGTCTTAGACACAAATAAATCTAGTTTTTTATTTTTCTCAAGCAAATTGAGTACATCAGAATCATTTAAGGTAATAGAATTATTCTCAATCATTGCCTTTGTGTAAGTAGCTGACATAGACATATAGTCATTAGATAAGACGCGCTTACCTTCAGACTTAAACATATAGCTAACAACACCGGAACCAGAAAATAAATCTAAGACAGAATCATGTTTAAATTGAGATGCAACATTCCATATTTCACCTAAAAGTTTATTTTTAGAACCCATGTAGCGCGTACTTGGATAGCGATTAACTTGTGAACTTAAAGGAGTTACTTTTATTTTTTTAAGCATTGCGCTTTTTGCAGGTGATGCGGAAACTATTACATCTTCACCGGTTCTTTTCGAAGAATCAGAGTTTATAAACCTTTTAGTTTTAATAATTTCTATGCCGAAATTAGAATATAGTTGATGCACTAATGGATGATTAGAATTAGTCAATACGACATGACAACCGATATCATGTAGTCTCTTAACCTCGTTCGCTAATTCAACATGATCTTCTTCATAAAACTGCTCTTTTGTATATCTTTTGAAATCACTATATTGTGATATTGGAAGATACGGAGGGTCTAAAAAAATGAAATCATTTTTCTTTGCATATTTTTTTAGAACATCCTTATAGTCGCCCAGGACTATCACTTTATTAGACAAAAGTTTGGAAGCAGCGAGAATTGTTTCTTTGTCACAAATATTAGGATTCTTGTACTTCCCATATGGCACGTTGAACAAGCCATTTTTATTGACACGATATAAACCGTTAAAACAAGTTTTATTAAGATATATTGTTCTAGCAGCTAACTCTACAGCTGATAATTTAGAGATTTCGATACTTCTTAATTTATAAAAAAAATCACTTTCATTTACCATATTTGAAAGCTGATCTATCAAGTCATAAGGATTATCTTTGATGACTTTATATAAATTTACAAGCTCAAAATTTGAGTCAGAGATCACAGCTGTAGCAGGTTTTGCCGCAAAAAATAATGCTCCTCCACCAAAAAATGGTTCAATGTATTTGCCGTAGTCTTTTGGAATTTTCGGCAAAAGTTGATCAAGCATTTGCGTCTTACCACCTGCCCACTTTAAAACTGGGCGCGGTAATTTTGAGACTTCAGCGTTATGTTTTTTTGAAGAATTGACCATTCTATTTCTTATCTTAGCCGACAATTGGGGGGAAATCTGCGACGGTTAGAGAAGTTTCCTACTCATTCTTTTCAGGGCTACTTCTAACATTAGGTTCCTTTTTTGGATGGCGATGGCTTCAAAAAATCAAATGTTTTTGGTACACTAATCTAGCTTGCTATTCTACAAGCTATTGACCTTAAACTATGCCGTTGGTACAGTTGAATGTCAATAAGTCTAATCATAGGAGTTAAACATGACACGTGTAGACGAGATCAACGCACAAATCGCCAAACTTGAAGCTGAGCGTGATGATGCTATGCATAAAGAGCGAGCCAGTGTATTGGCTAAGATGAAAGCCGATATAAAACTTTACGGCTTTAAAACTACAGACTTTAAGGGTGTTCTAGCTACACGTAAAAAGCGTGGTACCGGCACAATAGCTAAGAAAATTGGCACAAAGCGCACACCCAAGTAAAGTTATAGGCCTCGTATGAGCAAGATGCTTTTTAAGTCAAAGCCTAATAGAAAGGCCAATGACTTAGTTCAGACTCTTTCGCTAACATTTTTGACGGCCTTAAGTAATATTAAGGCAGAGGATTTGTCGCTTTCAAGCGTAAGAGTAAATCATAAAATAGAAAGTCTAACGACAACAGAGCTGCTTACATACTGTATATGTAAAATTTATGGCATTCAGTCGGTAATTGTTGTTGAATTTAAAAAGCCCTTTCCTACTGATGACAAATTCATTGAAAGTTTTAAAGATAATTACATGGGAACAATTGATAAAAATATGAGCAAGTCTGAACTTATTGAGCTTGCTAAACCTTTATCAATATACTCACACAGCCAACATCTTAATCAATGGCTGCAACCTCAATTCTCAATGTTGAAGGATAGTTTTACTAAAGCTGGTCTTAGTGCTGATGAATGCGCTGAGCTAGAGCAGCTTTTTAAAAACTCATTTAAACCAGTAGATGAGTGGATTAAAACAAGAAACTCTGCACTTAAATCGAAAATAGATCCTCTCACAAAATTTATAAAACGAGGCTATTAAACCAACTCAATAGCCTTACGCTTCATCGCATCATTTACGTCAATGTAGGCTTGTGTAGTTGAAATATTAGCATGGCGAGCAATGCTTTGCAGCACCCTTACCCCTACCCCTTTATCTGCTAAGTTTGTGATTAAAGTACGGCGAGGACTGTGACTACTTGCACCCTCAATACCTACATTTTTGAACAAGTAATGGAAGAATTGGCATAGTGTATTGCTATTCCATCCTTCTTTTGGACGCTTCTGTGAATAAAAGAGCTTGTCTGTAATAACCTTAAATGGGACAGCTTTAACGTAAGCCTGTAACTCTTTGCGTAGCTTATCGCTAACAAATACAGCTCCCGCTTTACTTCCTTTGGTTTGATCAGGCGTTAAACGAATTTCATCTTTAATTTTTCCGTCTGCGTCTAAAACGTCTTCGTATCTAAGTGCGGCACATTCCTTAACCCTTAGTCCAGCATAGTACATAGTCAGCAACATAGCCCTGTTGCGTTCACTATGCTTGCGTGTTGCTACGTAGTCCAGTACTCTACGGATTTCCTGTGCTGTTAGTGTTTTGGCTTGTTTGGACATTAACGCTCTCCTAAATGTAAGCTTATCAATGTCTAAATTGTATTTTCTTTGATTCTTAATTCCTACCGATTTTTGCATCTTTTCCTCTCGATTAAAAACCTTAATGATTTCAATAGGTTATGCTTATTTATCGTAAAAAACAAAGCTTTTAGTAATTCTCTTTGGTTTTATTAATGGAATTTTTTGTAGATCTTTCACAACAATAACGTGGACTTGCATACAAGCCCTAAAAGCTGCTTTAAGCCTTTTCAGCTACCCAAGCTAAGCAAAGCTTGATTTAAGCGTTTGTAGCTTGTTTTTAAGCTCTATGTCCGAGCTTACGCTCGAACAACTCAAGCAATTTCCTCGCTCACTAGCGTTCGCTTAGAAATAGCTTTCGTAATTTTAAAATTAAGAGTTAATTGGTTTTTACTAGGAAGAGCACAAGCCACGCCCTGCTAAAGGGCGTAGCTTAAGCCAATCATTTTTACTGAGGATTGACAACTGATATACACACAACATGCTTATGCATGGAAGGTAGGTTTTGCGATCACCTTTTACGTGCTTGCCTTACGCAACACATCCACTGCCTATATCAGAAGCTTTGTGGTGTGTTTGTGGGTTGATTGTGGCGTCCCCACTCACTTTCAGCCTATACGTTGTATATGCCTACATTCGCGTATCTCTACGCTACCAACCATTACATCATCGCAAACGCTTCTACACAAAGGTGTGGCATTTATGGCATCCAACGTCTTAAGTTGGGTAGTGCGATGAGGCGAACAGTGAGTTGTTCGATTGCTTACCGTCACACATCAGAACGGATTTCGCGGCACTATTACAGTCGGCGTGCTAACCTTTATTCCTCACTTTGATATATCTATTTATACAAAACCAAAGGAAAGAAGAAAATTTCTTGTCGGTTGTCCTTAACTCAGTCTGAAGTTACATTAAAAATCCACTTAACTAAAAGGAGTTTTTAATGTCCGCATTAGCTAAATTGAAGCTTGTAGCCAGTAAGCGTGAACGTAACTTGAGCCCTATTATTGTGCGCAGGAATAAACTTGCCTCAAAAATTGACGAACAGTTGCAGTTTGCTACAGCGCAAAAAGAAGGTCTTTTGTATGCGCCTAAGCGTATTAAGTATGTGACCAACAACACTGGTGAACGCATACCTGTAGACACAACTAAGCGCATTAAGGAGTGGTTTTGGACCACTTCCAATAATAAAATCAACCTTAGCGTTCGTTACGGCAGCAAAACATTGGAGCTTGCTAAGGGAAAAAATGCTATTGAACTTAGCACTGGCGATGAGTTACTTGCGACTTTGTCTTTGCTTAAGGACGCTGTAATTGCTGGTGAACTTGATGAAGCAATTACGAATGCTAGTGATAAATTACGCGCTGGATTTAACAAGTAATATTTTATGGGCTGGCTTTCCTTAAGCCAGTCCCGTCTCCTATTTTTATTAAATAAAAGAAAAGGAGATAGTTATGAGAGTGTTCGAATTTGTATATGCCACACCAAGGGAGCGACACAAGTCGCAACAAGCGCAAGCTATCACGCAAAATCTTTTATCCATATCCAAGCCTAATACCGCACTTAATCAACAGACAAAACCCTTTGATCAATTGCTTAATAAAGACATAGGTGTCCTTAATCCTGTATCACCTCAAATCAAAGAACTTCAAACATCTTTACAAGCAATACAATCACATAAAATAAACAAATTAGCTGGTGACTTTTCACGTGGCCAAGTTGCATTACAGCGAAAAGTAAAAGATGACGATATAGTGATGGCTATGCGTCGCGCTGATGCAGCTAAAGATGCTCGAATGAAAATGCCGAAAACGGCTGTTTCTTCTGCTTATTTGCCTTCTTAATTGTTTCTTATTTTTCTTTAATTGACACGCCGCAGACAATGCAAAAATAGTTTATCGGCTTTCAAAGACTAGCTACTATTTTCCTCAGTTTAGGTCGTTCCTAACACATACCCCTACCTTCTTTTACTTGGGTATTAACAAGCCGTCCTTATAATAGAACTGAGGCAAAGCGTTTTCAATCATCTTACGCTCTGTAGTGTGATAATAAGTCTTCTCAATTTGTGCCGTACTTGTTCCGCAAGTTTCAGCAACTTGCGTTGGAGAATAACCCCTGTTAATCCGATCTGTAATGAAGTAGTGACGGAAGCTGTACGGCACTAAATCCCGCTCTTCACCGCCGTCAATTTCACAACGAGTGAGTATTTCATCAAAGTGGTAAAGAATTACGCGAGGTGTTAAAGGACTCTTACCATCCAAACTAAAGATTAGTGTCTTACCAAATGGCGTTGCGTTTTTATCGCCTTTATTAGCTTTTATGTAGCGTGGTTGTAGGAACTTAAATAGTTCATCGAAGTACTCCCAATCCTTAACAACAAAGATTCTTGTTTTTCCAACTTTGGATGTTTTACCCCTAACCGTTATCTTTACTAAACTATAAGTTTCGCCTTCCTCTTCGACTTCTTCAGCGATTTCATCATCACTTCGCTCTTTATTTTCGCTGCTCTTTTTCTCTTCCTTAACTTGCTTTTCCATCCAATTAATATCATTCCAAGTTAGCTGTAATTGCTCTCCCCTACGCAAGCCGGTAATGATTGCTATCAGCAAATAATAGGATGTGACGACTTTATTTAGGTTGCCATACAAGCTTAAATCTTCTTTGGCTTCCTTTATATATTTCTCAAGTTCAGTCTTAATTGCAATAATCTCTTCATCTGTAAATGTATTGCGTCTTGTGCGCTCATCGCCAGTATCAATCTTTCCTAATTTTTTAAATTTAAATGCCTCAATGTAGCTTTCTCCATGTTCATGTAGCCAACGCATCATTGCATTAATAGTATTCTGCTCATTTAGAACAGTTGTTCTTCCTACTGGTAGTTTCTTTTTATTCTTTGTGCGATTGTGGAAATAGTTTTCGCAGTCTGTTCGTTCCATTTCCTTAATTTTAGTGTCTTTGCCTATGAACTTAAGCCAATGTTCTAAATGTGTTTTGATAGTTCCAAGCCTACCTTTAACGATTAAGCCTGCTTCCATATCCTTAGTGCGTTGCTTAATGTATTCCTCAACGCCCTGCTTTGCTGTCATAGAGAAGTAAGTCTTACCAGCTAATTGCTGTGCCATTAGCTCGTGGTAATACTTCTTAGCTTTATCTATCGCTGTGTCTCTATTTCTCGTACGCAGACTAAAACGTGCGTACTTCTTTTCTTTTGCCAACCACATACGCATCTGCCAATATTCGCCGCGTTGATAGATTAACGCTTCGTCGTATATTGGAATTTCATTGTCGTTCAATGGCTGTTTTTTGAGTGGCATATGAGCTTAACGTCACTTACGATTTTGAATAGCTACAGTTTTGTGTAGCTTTATGTGTAAGTGTAAACTCTGCGCCTAATAAAATCAAGCACTTACAAGAAGCGCGAAACTTTTGTGTAAGTAAAATATCGTTATAAATCAACGACTTAGATAAAGAAAACTACTCCCACTCTATCGTCGCAGGCGGTTTACTCGACACATCATATGTTACTCGATTAATTCCTCTCACCTCATTGATAATGCGACTCGACACTTTCTTCAACAACGCATATGGCAACTCGGCCCAATCGGCCGTCATGAAGTCACTCGTTTGCACCGCACGCAAAGCCACCACGTAGTCATAGGTTCTGCCGTCGCCCATCACACCCACACTCTTCACAGGCAAAAAAACTGTAAACGCTTGGCTGGTTAAGTCATACCAACTCTTGCCCGTCGCTTCATCTTTGAAGTGATGAAGTTCTTGAATAAAAATATCATCTGCACGACGCAACAAATCTGCATATTCCTTTTTAACTTCGCCCAAAATTCGAACACCAAGTCCTGGTCCAGGAAACGGATGTCTGTACACCATCCCATGCGGCAACCCCAAAGCAACACCGAGTTCACGCACTTCATCTTTAAACAAATCACGCAAAGGCTCTAGCAATTGCAAGCCCAGTTGCTCGGGTAAGCCGCCCACGTTGTGATGACTCTTGATGGTGACTGCTTTTTTGCTTTTACCGCCACCGCTTTCAATCACATCCGGATAAATGGTGCCTTGCGCCAAAAATGTTGCGCCCTTGTGGCCTTCGTTGCCCGCTTTGAGTTTGGCTGCTTCGGCTTTAAACACATCCACAAACAAACCACCAATGATTTTTCGTTTGGCCTCGGGCTCACTCACGCCTGCGAGTTTGCCCAAAAATAAATCGCTTGCATCCACACGAATCACTCGCGCGTGCAAACGATTGGCAAACATCTCCATCACCATATCGCCTTCATTGAGACGCAACAATCCGTGATCAACAAAAACACAAGTGAGTTGATTACCAATGGCGCGATGAATCAACGCAGCAGCCACCGATGAATCCACACCGCCTGACAATCCCAAGATTACTTCTTGTGTACCGACTTGTTGTTTGATTTTTTCAACGGCTTCGGTGATGTAGTCGCCCATGATCCAATCGGGCTTGGCCTTACAAATATCCAAAACAAAACGATTGAGCACCGCTTGCCCTTGCAAAGTGTGCGTCACTTCAGGGTGAAACTGCAGCGCATAAAAATGTCGCGCTTCATCGGCCATGCCGGCAATGGGGCAACTCGGGGTACTTGCCATCAACTTAAAGCCTTGGGGCATCTGCGTTACTTTGTCGCCGTGACTCATCCACACTTTGAGCATGCCGTGTCCCTGCTCGGTGGTGAAGTCTGCAATGTTTTTAAGTAATGCCGTATGACCATGCGCACGCACTTCGGCGTAACCGAATTCGCGCTGATGCCCGCTTTCAACTTTGCCACCCAATTGTTGCGCCATGGTTTGCATGCCATAACAAATACCCAGCACAGGCACGCCCAATGTAAAAACAGATACGGGCGCGTTGTCTGTGGATTCTTCATACACACTCGCATGACTACCCGACAAAACAATGCCTTTAAGCTTTCCATCACTCGCATAGGACTTGAGCCATTCATCGCTCACATCGCATGGATGAACTTCGCAATACACGTGCGCTTCGCGCACACGACGCGCAATCAATTGCGTCACTTGTGAACCAAAATCGAGAATGAGAATTTTTTGATGGTGCATAAAACAAAAAGCCAAGAAAGTTTCTTGGCTTGATTGTCGCAGAGTCGAAACCCCATGGATGAGGCTCAGTCTGAGCGGTAATTGGGCGCTTCTTTGGTAATTTGCACGTCGTGCACATGGCTTTCGCGCATACCCGCCGAGGTGATTTGTACAAATTCTGCTTTATCGCGTAATTCGTCAATGGTGGCGCAGCCGCAATAGCCCATGGAAGCTCTCACTCCCCCCGCCAATTGAAAAATAATCGAAATCAAAGAGCCTTTGTAGGGCACGCGACCTTCAATGCCCTCGGGCACCAATTTGTCGGCATTGGGGTTGCCCGTGGTGGCTTCTTGAAAATAGCGATCGGCACTGCCTTGTTGCATCGCCCCGATACTGCCCATGCCTCGGTAACTTTTGTAACTACGCCCTTGATACAAAATAATTTCGCCGGGTGCCTCTTCGGTACCCGCAAACATACCGCCCATCATCACGCTGGCTGCACCCGCAGCAATGGCCTTTGAAATATCGCCGCTGTAACGAATGCCACCGTCGGCAATCAATGGAACACCCGTCCCTTTAAGCGCAGTAGCCACATTGTCAATGGCGGTGATTTGAGGAACGCCCACGCCCGCCACAATACGCGTTGTGCAAATGGAGCCAGGCCCAATACCCACTTTGACGGCATCAGCCCCCGCCTCGACCAATGCCAAAGCTGCCGCACCTGTTGCAATATTGCCCCCTACCACATCAATTTGTGGATAATTTTGCTTGACCCATCTGACTCGTTCAATCACACCACGGCTGTGACCGTGCGCCGTATCCACCACAATCGCGTCTACACCCGCTTTAACCAGCGCCTCAACTCGCTCTTCTGTGCCCTCACCCACGCCCACCGCAGCGCCCACGCGCAGTCGACCCGCGGTGTCGCGAGCGGCGTTGGGGAAACTGGTTTGCTTGGTAATGTCTTTAACGGTGATGAGGCCTTTGAGCTCAAACGCATCGTTGACCACGAGCAAGCGCTCGAGCTTGTATTTGTTGAGTAATGCCTTGGCCTGCTCGGGCGTTGTGCCATCAGCCACGGTTATGAGCTTGTTTTGCGGCGTCATGATGTCTTTCACCATCACGTCATAGCGTGTTTCAAAACGCAAATCTCGGCCTGTAACGATGCCTATGACCTTACCGCCTTCAACCACAGGAAAGCCAGAAATGCCCATCTCGTCGGACATGGCCATGACTTGCCTCACAGTATGAGTTGGTGTAATGACAACAGGATCGCGCAAAACCCCGCTTTCGTATCGCTTGACCCGGGCAACTTCTGACGCCTGTTGCTGGGGTGTGAGATTTTTGTGGATGATGCCAATACCGCCCTCTTGAGCGATAGCAATAGCCAAACGAGCCTCTGTCACCGTGTCCATAGCGGCAGAAACCAAGGGCAAATTGAGTTGAATTCGTCGGGAAAACGGGGTGGACAGGACGGTGTCTTTGGGCAAAACTTGAGAAAAAGCTGGCACCAACAAAACATCATCAAAGGTGAACGCGTGGCCGAGTAAACGCATATAAGGGGCTCCAAAAGAGCGATCATACCTACCTCTAATAGATAGTTGTATACATATGTAACAAAAAGAATGAACTTTTGAATGAGTTGTTGTCTAAAATGTATATATTTTTAGACATAAAATTCAATGTTGCAGTCCAACTCTCTTGATAATAAAAATCGAAAGGACCCCGTAAGCGGTCGGCAGCTGACCAAGGCCAAATTAGCCCAAAGGGGGTTGATCATCAGCGTTGTTATCTTAGCGCTATTTTATTTTTTAAACAATCTCATACCCATCAGCAAATACAACATTTGGACCGCAATTGCTGTTTTTACAATTTATTTAGCCACATTTTTGGGGTTGAAAATTGATTGGGCTCTGAATTTCGCCATTTTTGTGTTGATGATTTTTTTAACAAACCTCATTGCAGAAACAGGTAGCGTCAACTCCACAGCCATGATTTGGCTTTGTATTATTCTCACCGCCACCGTATTACTTCAAGGTTGGCGGGCCGCCGTTTCATGGTTTTTTGTCATGGTTGCAATTGGTGTTTTGTTAATGGAACTTGCACATCGCTCTGTGATTTCTGCACGGGTTGCCGTCGATCATCCCATGGTGATTTGGAGCTTGATTAATTACATTTTGGCGATCGGCTCCTTGATGTTAATTATTGTGTTCTACGACACATCACACCGCAGTCGCATTCAAACGCTCAAAGAACGATCAGAAAGTCTTAGCGATATGCAACTGGCTATTACTAAAGCGCAAGCCCACAAGGATGATTTGATTGCGTCCGTCGGCCATGAACTCAGAACGCCCATGAATGCGATATTAGGTCTGAATGAAATATTAAAAGATGAATTAAAAAACGAACACGCTGATATTGAAATTGTGAATCACATTCGACAATCTACTGAACAATTGCTCCATATCGTTGATGATGTTTTAGATTATTCCTCTGTGCAAGCAGGACGACTCAAAATACAACCGCAAGATTTTCATCTACACCAATGCATCGACGCGATTTTTCATCGAATTAAAAAAAAATATGAACATCTGGGCATTGCATTCGACATTCATCTAGACGAAAAGTTACCAGCGTATGTTCATGGAGATCCCAAAAGATTACAGCAAATCATTCGAAATTTATTAGACACCTTTATGGGCTTTTCAATGGAAGGCCGCATACAACTCGAATGCGAATTACGAGACGGTGAGATTTTTTTCTTAATTACAAACCAGGATATCAATTTATCAAGCGCACAATTTGAATTGGCTCATTCAATTATTAACCAACATCGGGCTACTCACAACGCAAACAATGAGCGTAAAAATTTGGGCGATACAGGAATGGGACTCACTATTAGCGCGGCCTTGATTCATTTACTCAAAGGTCGACTTGGAATTAAAAAACGAACTGGAAAAGGAACCGAGTTTTGCTTTTATGTGCCATTGCCCGAAGTGCAATGGGTAGAAACCTCCGCACCCCTTGCATTGAACAAACAATGGATCGACCTCCAAATTTTAGTCGTCGACGACAATGCCGTTAACCTTTTAATCGTTAAAAAAATGATTGCCGATCTTTGGCCAACCGCCCTATTGCACCAAGTAACCACAGGACAGGAGGGTTTAGACATCATCGGCAAGCAAGCCATTGACTTGATACTGACTGATTTGATGATGCCTGATATGGATGGAATAGGCTTTACCAACGCCGTTCGTTCTTTGATGGCACACAACCCTGTACCCATCATCGCCTTAACAGCAAGCACAAATCCAATTGACGAAGATATGGCGTTGCAAGCGGGTATGAATGCAGTGATCCATAAGCCTGTAGATAAAACAGTTCTATCCCAAACTATTCAATACTGGCTCACCATGTCCGAGAAAAAAAGCTTGTCATGACCTCTAAAACCACATTTCAATTAGCACTCTTAAGGCGCCTCGAAAAATTTCTTGCAGCGCTTCCTGAGCGCTACAAAGATCGACAAGTTACGTTCACTTTTGTTTATTCCTTTTTAATCATTATTACGGTTTTAAATGGCACAATATTTGAGCCTTATGCCTATGCCTTCGAAATTAATTTGGCCTATGTTATTTGCATGTTGTTAGGCTTGATTTATTTGCACTTTAATGGATCATTAAGTATTTATATTCATCTGGTCACTTTTTTGGGAATGTCAAAAATTGTGATTAACGCTTGGACTAGCAATGGTATTTTTGCCCCCACTTGTGCTTGGTTGATAATTTTGCCCATTGCTCCTTTCTTTGTACTTAGTCGACGCGAAAGCTATATTTGGATGTGT
>Ga0214919_10005285_pt1 | contig 18413 bp, 21 predicted proteins | sample LL1503_MetaG_FD_177994 | JGI IMG/M metagenome (GOLD analysis project Ga0214919, IMG submission 177994) | Freshwater microbial communities from Lake Lanier, Atlanta, Georgia, United States - LL-1503 | ecosystem: Environmental > Aquatic > Freshwater > Lake | place: USA: Georgia | collected...
AATTCGATAGATACCAATAACTTTGATTTTAACAATCCTCAACAGTGTTGAAAATCAAATCCCTTTGCTTACTATTTTTTTCTGTATGCACAGCGTTTTGTCATGCGGAATGGATAGAAATTCACGCGGATAATGAGACTTTGTATTACTACGATCTCAGTACTCGCCTATCTGGGCCTAAACCAAGAATATCTGCGCTGCGTAGCTTTCGACAACCCACCGCATATGGCGATCAATCAGCAAAATTACTATACGAAGCTGATTGTACAAATCAGAAAATTCGCTTGATGTCTGGCGTCTATACAAAAAACAAGACGGGTGATGGCGAAGTTTCAGGCATGATCAACTCAAACGGCTGGATGGATCCCTCATCACGAATCGTTCTGGAAAAGCTTTTTGCAGCACTCTGTGAACGCGACTCGCCCACACGATAAATAGTCCTCTGTTTTTTCCAGTAAATTTTGACCTGGCGCATTGCAGCCCTCTCTTAGCTGGGAGATTCAGTCAAAATTCGGCATGCCCCGAGTCTTAACACAATTCATCAAGCTACAATAAGATCTCGCCAGTGACGGCCCGTAAAACATGGAGAAAAGCGAATGAAAAAAATTACTCAATTAGCATTAAAAAGAATAGTCGCGTCATCCATCGTTTTATTGCTGATCAGCCCACTAGCACAGGCCGAATGGGTGAGGACGTTTCAAAATATCCATGGCACGGCCTACTACATGGATCCGACTACCATCGAGCACCATGGAAATATGCGTCGCGTGTGGGAAATGGAAAGCTATCGCGATGCTACAAAAGAAGGCTTACATTCCATTAGGCTATACAAAGAATATGATTGCAAACAAGAGTTAGGGCATTTCAAGAAGTATGTGGCCTACACCGGACCCGAAGCGAAGGGTGAAGTAATGGGGAGCGTTGAAACGGCTAGCGAATGGAAAACAGTTAATGCTAGCCCCGCTAATAAGCTAGTCTTCAGCCAAGTCTGCAAAGACTACAAACCGTAAGCGTTTTGACTATACGTAATAAAAACGGGGTCCTGAGACCCCGTTTTTAATTTAAACCGAACTATTTCAACCAGCGATCAGGTCGATGCGTCTTTGATCATCTTTCTGGCCTCACGCAGCAGTTTAAGTGCTTCGCCCTCGCGACCATCGTTATAGAGTTTTTCACCCTCAGAGCGCAGTGTCTTGACCTTCTCAAGTTGGGCATCAGCCAACTTGACCGTACCCACCGAAGAATCAATCGCTTTCATTTCGCACACGACCGCATTTGGGCAATGTGCAAAGGCCAACGATGCGGAACACAGCAAGAGCGCAGCTAGCAAAGACTTCATTTATTTCTCCTCAAATAGTTGATAGTGAAAGATAACAGAAATTCGCTCACGTATCGAGTAACGGCATTACCTAACAGTGCATCATGAAACAGGCTACCGCTGTTCTCAGTTAGCTACAATAAAACCCCACCCGACGAGTTAACCTCCGAGTTATTGAAAAAATAACTCGGCGCTATATAGAATTTCCGGTAACTGTCGATAAATGGGTACTGCCTGAAAACCCCTCCAGAAGCACCTTGACCCAGCTGGCAGTGACTACGGAGTTTTGCATGCGCTCAACCAAAATAATCGTGCGATCCCTGCTGGCTGTGCTGGTGGCCTGGTGCTGCCTGTCAGATGACGCGAGCGCGTTTGCACCACAAAGAAGAATCGAGTCAAAAACGAATGACCCGCGCTGCGAAAGAGGTAAAGCCTTCTTTCGGGCTTGCTACATCCCATGCATAAAATCAGCCAAAGGTGCCATGGGCCACGTCACCAATCACTGCAATGTTGAATGCAAACCCGAGCTTTGGGTCACCAATTATCTTTGCCGCGACCCCAAATAATCGATCAACTTGGAAGATCGTTTTCTACACACTGCCCTTCAAAACTTTCTTCAATTCCTAGCCCGGTTTTTTTCTTTTCCGTAGACGATGTGTGAGTCACGCTCATAGTGGCGCGAGTAAAGACCATCGATTCGTGACGAAATGTCTCTTCATCGTCCAGCGAGCGTATGCACGCAATTTTTTCAGATCGTTTGGTGTGACAGTGATAGCCGTCTAAATCCCTCAACTGGAACGGATAAGTGCGAGTTTCTTGTTTGATTTCGGTCTCAGCGGGATCAGCCTTCAGCTTAGACATCACATCATTTTTGCCCTTGCAAACCAACGTAAAGTTGAAGTCTTGCTTAACTCCACAAGACACGAGCATCAGCATGGAAAACGCCGCAGCAATTCTCATGGTACTGACAGTGATCATCGTGGAGAAAAAAGGTTCATGCTGGTGGGTAGGTTACGAACTTAGCCAGATTTTAATGGCCTTAAGTAATTGATCAAAGCTAAACCGAAGATCGCAGCATATAAAACACCGAAGATGACAAAATTTTGTCGAAAAATGCGTGATTGCCTACCCTCCTTTGAACGCCACAGTACATACTGAAATACCAGCGGTGCCAGCAATATCACGCCAAACTCGAGATAGATTTCAAAAAAAGGTGTCAACATTATAAGTCATATAAACTCGAGCCATGAGGACTCACTAAACCATTAATTATTTCGCAATTCATCATGGCACTTGCCTTGAAAAGCTAAAAGCGCCGATACTCTAATTATCTATTAAGAAGTCTCTTCAAACACTCATTACGGCATAAACTGAACGCCTTACTAAGCGTTGGAAATATCATGACAGCCCACCTAGCTCTGGCAAAAAGCTAACCACTCATGAGCCACATTGATGATCTCAAAGTGCGGATCGACGGACTCAACGAAGCAGAACGCGTTGAATACAATCGTCGTCTGCAGTTACTAAAATCCACCAAAGAAGCCGCCAACACTTACGCGCAAGCGCTGAGCGAGGCCAATGATGAGCTGCAAAAAATTAAACAGCTAAATATCGGCGCATGGGCGACCTTGAGCGTAATGATTGCGGGGATTTTTTTCTTTGTGATCAGTAGTTCCAACCCTAGCCCATATCTAATCGTATTCGCCTGCCTAGCGGGACTAGCCATCATCCTTATCAATCAGCGGCGTGGTCACAAAGAAGCTGAAATCCAGGTTATAAAAGCTCAGCTAACGCTACTGGAGCGAGACTGGGCTGCTACTGGCTTAGAGGCTAGCTTTATGTTTGCCATCATCGAAATGGAAAAAACGCTGGGAGCAAATAGTTCGGGCTACCAAAGTCTGCAGAACGTAAACAGTTCAAACGCCGCTAAGAAGAAGACCTTGTCCGATTATGAATACACGCTTAGAAATGAAATCATCCTGAACATACAGAATGAAAAAGACTGGTGGTCAAAAATTAGTGTCATTTCAAGCAAATGGTATGAAGTTAACGGATAGATAAGTCATCGAAATCAGGCCTCAGCTCATGATTTACGAGTATCAGACGATAAACTGACGTAGACGTAGATGTAGACCTAACTGCTAACAACCCAAGGGAGATTCAGGGATGTGCGAAAAAGAAGTCGAAATTTTTAAAGGCGATCGGCCCCCGCAACATGCTGAGGGGGTAAAAAAAGATAAACCCAAAGCGAAGACCATCATTGCGGAAGCAGATACTGCACCTTCTGCAGCAGCTGAAGCGCCAGCACCCGAAGCACTAGCCGAGACTGAAGCAGATCATTTAGCAGAAGAGCACGCTGAGGCTGCTGAAACTATTCCAGCCCCAGCTCCTGAGTATCATTTCGAGATTGATCCGGAAAGCCTTTGGACCATGCCGCCTGCTATGCAAGAGCGACTGTCTAATTTATCCAGTGCAGCAGCTATGACTAACGAACGCTTGGACGAGCAAGAAAAAGCAATCGCTAAGGTCAACAAAGCGCTAAGGCAACTCGTCTAGAAAAACTGATTAGAGGCGAATTAACGCTGCTCACACGCTGCCAACATCAAGCGCTTATCATTCAGTGTTTTTACATCAGTCCACTCGCTGACTTGCGAATTCTCGCTGACCACTGCCCCGTTGCCCATGGATTCAGATTTGCGCTGCCAACTTAGTATGCGCTGATGCTCTTTGCGACAGTTGAACTCTCTGGCATATATGATAGAACGATAGACCTTACCCTCAGCATCATTGGCCTCGGATTTCATGTCATGCAAATCTAAAATAAATGCCGCACTTCCACCCATCGTAATCGCACGCTGAAGATCAAAATACTGCGTACCCTGACTCGTTTGTGAATACGGGATCCATTGCTCAGCATGAGCAGATCCAAGCAGAGGAAACAGCAGTAGCGAAAATATTTTTTTCATACGGATCACCTTGATCAGGTCGATCAGATAACAGCGGCATCAATCCACAATAGCGAACCAATACAAGGTGAACTTGGGTGGTAGATGAAAGAAGAATGAAGGGCCTCAGGAATGGGCCCTGTGCAAAAATGCCTACTTGATGATAGTGATCGAACCCTGAAGGTCACCACCGCGACGAATCTCCAAGTCGGAGTATGAAACGTCGCCACTTACTTTTCCAGTCGACTCAATCAGTAACGTGCTAGCCGCTTTTAGCGTCTGATTGACTTGGCCTTCAACGCGAATATGGCTGGCTTCAGTAGTGCCATTCACTACGCCGTGCGATGTAACGTTCACAGATTGTGCCTTGATAACACCATCGAACGAACCGTCAATTTCTACCAGTCCGGGCGCAACTACATTCCCGGTCATTTTTACTCCACTGCCGACGTACAAGTCGCCTTTAGGATTGTTCACCATAAAACTCCTCCGTGCCCATTAATCGTGTTAAAGCCCATGCTAATTGGGCAAAGCCCATCAAGCATGAGCGGATGAACAATACTTTACCGCATAAACATCGATGCCGGCTCATGCATCGGCATCAAAAATTTCGCGTTTACGCTGCTCCTTCTTATCAACACTTGATTATTTTTATTTTAATAACATCACCACCGATTTAACGCGGCATATCTGGCGGAACTTCAACTCGAATCGGGGCTGTACGCTTGCGATCAACGCGCTGTATGCCGCCCGATTCAACAGCAACCGCTTTACGATCAATGGCAGTGTCTGCCGACTTAGCTTGCTCTGTCACCTTAGTGGGTTCAACCTTCTTCGATTCGTCGACGACCTTGGGCGTTGGCGAACTGCTCTCTTCTTGGGTCTGACTGCAAGGACGTTGTTGTATACATGAAGCGGACTGTTCTACATATTTTTCAATGTCGAAGGTTTCTACAGGTGCACTTGGCATCTCATCAACAACAACTTCTGCGACAGCAGATTGTTGTGCTTGCTGCTCCGAGCTTTGTTCTTGCTGCTGAGTGTTTTGCGCTTGCGCTTCTTGCGGTGGCGTATTCTGCGATTCAGCAGCTAGCGAATTTGCTTCAGGTGGATTAGCTGGGGCCGCACTTGTCTGAGTCTCGGATGCAGTCTTAACCACTGTCTGTGCCGTAGGGCATTCAGCAACTGCAGGAATGCTTGGGCAGGCCGGTGCGTTATCAGTTTCAGCTTTAGTCACCACCTCGGCAGTGGTAGGCGCTGTCGCAGCTACTGGTTCATGGCTATGAGGCACAAACGTACCGTCAGCACCCAAACGCACGGATACCTGACAACCCGAAACGACAAAAGCAAATGCTACAACAATCAATTTAGAATTCATTCGATCTCCTGCGCTAAATAAAAGACATGCAGCAAATTACTGACTGCATGAGGCAATGAGCTTACGAATGTTTTTGTTGTACGGCGGGATCTCTAAATAAAAATCGCCCAAATCAGTCGTCAATTTCAACGCCAAGTCATAAACGACGTCGAGTTCATCGATATAGCGATTATTTTTCATCTCTTTGTGATCAGCTTGCCATACCAAATAGCCTTCTTTAGCCAAACCCAACGTGGCGACTTGTACATTATTAAAAAAGCTGCTCTGATTAATGGCAATACCACTCTCAATGACTTGCTCATTTTTACGTGTCTTGCTGAATGGTGTGCCGTCTTTGCCGTTAACTTGTAAAGGCAACTTCAGATCATAGAATGTCATCTGAGCTTTGATGACTTTTTTGCCTTCAACAGCACCACAGGAAAGCTCAGTCACGATGCTGCCCGCGCCTACAGCAGTCTCATTCTCGACAATAAGAATATCTTTTTTCGAGAGTTCGTCTTTGGCTATTTTCAGTGTGTATTTGAATTTTGAATTAGCTGCAACTGCTTCACCCTGAGAATTGAACTGTGCTGCGTGTTTTCGGAAATCTGCTACTAGTCGCAGACGTTTTTCTTCCGCATCTTTTTGTTGTTCTGCTTCCCATGCGGCGACTGCTTCACGTGTTTTCGGGTGATCGCATTTGTACAGTTTCTGCGGATCCTTTTGTCCTACATTCGCTTTGTAATCAAGTAGCTTGCCGTACTGGATAACTACTCGACCGTCGATCTCTTGAAACAATTTTTGTATATAGTTTTCTTGATAGTCCAGATACGAAATACTGGCCACAGGAATCACTTCGCCATCGGGGCGTGGAATTTTGATTAATTGCTTCAGTACGTAATAACTTTTACCATTAACCGACGTAATATCGAATTTTTCTATACTGAGTATGCCGGTGTCGGTAGGCACCAATTCATCACGACTATTGCGTTTGCGACGAATAATTTCTTCACCCAATGGACCATCTTTCGGAGGCAAATGAAATTCATGATGATCACGCACAGAGGCCAAACTGGGCTGGGGAAACAAAGCACATTGGGAAATAGGCGACCATTGACCCGCCAGATTAGCCAACTGGGCTAGTTTTTCATTGTCCTCTAGGTTAGCCGCATGAGTCGTTGAGATCGCCAATGAGGCAAACAATGCCATGTGTATTTTTTTCATTTTCTACTCCGCAGTCTGAGGGCAAGAAATAATTCACCAATAGCCAACTCAAACAATTATTATTTTATTAATATAAATTTTTGAAATATTAACTTTTTTTCCAACCGTTGTAAAAACCATTATTTCGTAGAAAAATAATACACTGACATTTATACACTTTTTACACTTTCAGATTAGAAAGTAACTTTAATTTACAGATTGTGGTTTTTGCGCGAAATATTTGTCATAAGCCCTTCATAATAAAGGCGAAAATTGAAGCATGAATAAATAATGCCTAAAAAGATAATTATCTAATCGGCAGCATAAGTGCAATTTAATGAGTCTAAGAATTACAGGGGGAAGTGTGAGCCTGGAGAGAACTGCCAAAGCACTAAATACCAGCCTGCGGGGATTAAAAAAACCCGCTCAAGAGATGAGCGCGCAAGAGATAGGGATGCTGCTGCTAATGGCATCGAAATCTCTATCGGAATACATTAACTTCTCTAATTCGCTGGTAGACATCAATACCGATGCCTATATAGAGAGTCGCGATGTACTGACCATCACAGAGATATTCAATGAATTGATTCTGTATTTATCTAAGGCTCGCACTTATGCGCCCTTAGCAGAATTATCAATGGTTGAAACGAGAGTTTTGAATGAGTTTCGTGAATTGCTGGCCTCTATCAAAGAGGATATCGACCAGCAATAATCGATTTTAATAATGCCAGTTGGATTTTTCGTAGCGAACGAACCGCCCATCGTTCCACAAACCTTCAAGTGGTACTCGGTCAATAGCAAAGCTAAGAGTGCCATGGCCATGGTAACGACCATTAACAAAATTGCCGTTGTATTTTTCACCATCGGGATAACTTAGCGTTCCGCGGCCTTTAATTTGGTCGTGAAAAAAATCACCCGTATATTCACGGCCATCAGCGAAGGTATACGTACCCTGCCCGTGGAAGTAGTTATCTTCAAAACTGCCCTCGTATTTACTGCCACTAGCGAAATAATAGGTCCCACTCCCCTGGCGAACACTATTTTTGAATTCACCTTCGTAACGATCGCCATTTCGGTAGGACCAGATGCCCTTACCTGTGATTTTGTCTTTTACATAAGCGCCGACGTATTTCTCGCCGGTGGCAAAGTGATACTCGCCCTGACCTTCTTTGCGGCTGTCCGCAAACTCGCCTACATACACATCGCCGTTGCGGTATTTGTGCTTGCCATGACCGGTGATTTTTCCATTGGTAAATTCACCGTCATAGGTTTCGCCATTCACAAAACTAAGTTTGCCCTGGCCATTTTTGACATCGTTGGAAAATTGCCCTTCGTACTTACTTCCGCTAGGAAAAGCATAAACACCCACACCATCCTTGAGTCCATTTCTTACATCACCCGTATAGTTTTCTGGTGGTGGCGGTGGGGGTGGAATCATGACCGTTTCCGCTACGGGTTCAGCCGGCGGCGGTGGAACAACGACTGCTTCCGCTACGGGTTCAGCCGGCGGCGGTAGCTCGACAGTTGCGCAAGCGCTAAATAAAACGCCGCTTCCGAGAAGAATTAAGGTATACGCTGCTTTCATAATGTGTCCTCACCCGCCACGCCAATGATATTGACTAGCTGATAATAATTTATATGACATCATGATAAACAGAATAGGCAGCAAGCTTTAGTTTTTAAGGTGTAAATTCAGGATAGGCAGTAATCTGGATTTTTCTAGTGTAAATTTTCAATTAAATAAATATGCTAGTATCGTTGATAGGGTCAATGGAGCAAACTTGACCTGAAGTGTTTACTAGGATTTTTCAGCGGCATTATCTGCCCGATTTATCCACTCCTCTTATACAAAACACTAGACAATAAAAAACATCATGAAATTCAAAAAATCACTCATCGCCGCCGCCCTATTGTTACCAGCTATGGCATGGGCAGAAGATTCATCGAGCAAGACCAATGGATTAACCTATGATTATGTCGGTATTGGCTATGCCAACATTCTGATCGACACGACCTATCGCGCCACGCTGCACGGTACCAGCGTTGAAGGCAGCAAACTTATCGACGAAAATTACTACCTTTTTGGGAATTATTTTTCTACGTCGACCAACCAAGTTAAATTCTTAGGTAACACTCTGTCAGTTGATGTGAATTTCCGGCAATACCAATTAAGTGCCGGTTATCGCCGAGCAATCAAGCCCGGCACTGATGTGATTGCAAGCATAGGCTTAGTAAACGGCTCCACTCGAGTGAACAGTGGTTCCAGTACTGAAACCAATATTTATCCCGTATCCGTCGGCGTGAAAACCAAGTTGACTGATTCCATTGAAGCCTCTGTCTCAGGCGTCGTTGTTTCAGGCGACATCGCAGGTATAGTGAATCTGCAATATAAATTCAGTGATCTATATGCGATTGGTGGCTACTTCCGTCACGATCCCAATAGCACCATCTACGCACTCAACGTGCGTTATTTGTTCTGAGTCTAAATTACTATCTTATCCCAGCACTCGCTGGGACAAGATAATCAAACCCGATTTTCAGATCGACGGTGCGCTAGCAAATACAGCATCGGTAATACCAGCAGCGTAAGTAAGGTGGATGACAATATGCCACCTATCACCACTGTAGCCAATGGTCGCTGAACTTCAGCACCTGTTCCGGTAGCGATCGCCATCGGTAAAAATCCTAACGATGCCACCAAGGCGGTCACCAATACTGGTCGCAAGCGCGTCATGGTGCCTTCTCTAACAGCATCAACTAAGGCCTGGCCCTGCTCTTGTAAATTGCGAATAAATGAAATCAACACCAAACCATTCAACACCGCCACACCTGAGAGCGCAATAAAACCTACGGATGCCGAAATAGATAGCGGTATGTCACGCAGCCATAGAGCAAGCACACCGCCTGTCAATGCGAACGGAATTCCGGTAAAAACTAGTAAGCCGTCTTTCACGTTACCAAACATCGCATACAGCAGCAGGAAAACTAAAAACAAAGCGGCGGGAACTACCAGTTTTAAACGCTCAGTAGCGGATTGCAAATTCTCAAAGGTGCCGCCCCACGTGGTCCAGTAGCCGGTCGGCAGCGGTAGTTTCGCCAGTGCCTGCTCTACATCCACCATATAAGAGCCGACATCCCGATTTCGCACATTGGTTGTCACCACTACGCGGCGCTTGCCGTTCTCACGACTAATTTGATTCGGCCCCGGTGCCAGTTCTAATGTGGCGACCTCTGCAAGTTGAATAAAGCGACGACGATTTTGAGCATCGGGTACCGGCATAGCGATCGGTAAGCGCTTCATCGCTTCTAAATCAGTACGTAAGCTTTCGGGGAGTCTAACCACAATATCAAAGCGCCGGTCCCCCTCAAACAAAGTGCCTGCAGTGGTTCCACCGATCGCACTGGCCACCACATCCTGCACATCAATCATGTTTAAACCATAGCGCGCGGCCTTCTGTCTATCAATGCGAACAGTGAGCACCGGCAAACCTGTGGTCTGCTCAACTTTCACTTCGGATGAACCGGGCACCCGCTGCAAAACGGCAGCCGTCTCGTCAGCGAGTCTGTGTAAAGTATCTAAATCATCACCGAAAATTTTTACCGCCACATCACTACGCACTCCAGAAATCAATTCATTGAAACGCAATTGGATGGGTTGTGAAAAATCGTAATTATTTCCTGGGATTTTCCAAACGGTTTGACTAATTTCAGCCCGCAACTTGTCGCGAGATTTAGTCGGATCCGGCCATTGATCAATTGGCTTTAGCATGATGTAGCCGTCTGACAAACTCGGTGGCATCGGGTCGGTCGCGATCTCAGCCGTACCTATACGCGTAAAAACTCTATCTATCTCAGGAAATTTTTTCTTCAACGTGCTTTCAATATGTAGCTGCATCTCAACAGCCTGCGACAGGCTAACACCGGGAGCACGTATGGTTTGAAAAGCGAGATCACCCTCATTTAAGTTAGGCACAAATTCACTACCCATACGCATCATGAGTAAACCACTCAAAATAATAATCACGGTCGCCACACTGAGTACAACGGGCTTGATCGACATCACGTAGTCGTACATGGGGTTGTACCAACGACGAGCCACCACCATAAAAATATTTTCTTTTTCTTGCACGCGACCGGTTACAAACGTCGCTACCGCAGCAGGAACAAAGGTCACAGAAAGAACAATCGCTGCTAACAATGCAGTCACCACAGTAAATGCCATGGGGTGAAACATTTTTCCTTCTACACCACTTAAAGCAAAGATAGGCAGATACACCACCATGATGATGACTTGACCAAACAAGAGCGGGCGACGAGATTCTTTCGATGCTTCAAATACTTCAGCAAAGCGTTCTTCCTGACTGAGTGTGCGCCCTAGCGTTAGCTGAGAGTGTGCCAGTCGACGTATACAGTTTTCAACAATAACAACGGCTCCATCGATGATGATGCCAAAATCGAGCGCACCTAAACTCATTAAATTAGCGCTGACTTGATACTGAACCATGCCAGTAAAAGTAAACAGCATCGATAAAGGAATCACGGCGGCTGTAATAATAGCGGCGCGCAGATTTCCCAAAAAACCAAACAGCACAACAATTACCAAGATCGCACCTTCGAGCAAATTATTGCGAACGGTGCGGATTGCCTTCTCTACCAGATTGGTTCGGTCATATACCGTGATAATACGAACGCCTTTGGGAAGATTACGATTAATCTCGGCCATCTTGCGATCTACCGCTTCAGACACGACTCCGCTGTTTTGACCCATCAGCATGAACACCGTACCGAGCACGACTTCTTTACCGTCTGCCGTCGCTGCACCCGTTCGCAGTTCCTGACCAATACCTACTTCAGCAACATCGCGAACACGCACTGGTACACCGGCTGAATTTTTGATGATGACATCGCGGATGTCTTCCACATTACGCAGCTGACCTGGCGCACGAACTAAATACTGCTCGCCACGTTTTTCTATATAGCCGGCACCTCGATTGTGATTATTACTATCGATGGCACTCACTAAATCAGCCAGCGATACTCCGAGCGATGCCAAACGCTCAGGGTCGGGCGCAATTTGGTATTCCTTGACGTAACCACCAATCGAATTAATTTCAGTCACGCCTGGCACATTGCGCAATTGCGGCTTGATCACCCAATCTTGAATCTCACGCAAATCAGTGTCGGTATAGGTTGTTCCATCTGCCTTGCGAGCATCGGCACTAGCCTCGACTGTCCAGAGATAAATTTCACCCAAACCCGTAGCAATCGGACCCATTTCAGGTGTCAAGCCCGCCGGAAGTTTGTCGCGCGCTTGGGTGATGCGTTCATTCACCATTTGGCGCGCAAAAAATATATCCGTATCTTCTTTAAAAATAACGGTGACTTGTGACAGACCATATCGCGACAATGAACGCGTCTGTTGTAAATTAGGTAGACCGGCCATCACCGTCTCTAGCGGATACGTCACGCGCTGCTCTGCTTCCAACGGTGAATACCCCGGCGCCATGGTATTGATCTGTACTTGCACATTAGTGATATCAGGTACCGCATCAATTGGCAGACGCTGATAACTATAGATGCCAGCAATCGCGACACCCACTGCCAGCAACAAGACCAGCATGCGCTGTGCAATAGAAAAACGAATCAGTGATTCAAACATGATCTGCGTCGCTCCGCTTAATAGCCATCTTCGGTTGTCAGCTTCGACAATTCCGATTTGAGAATGTAGCTACCCTTAGCGGCATAGCGAGCACCAGCAGCGAGTCCCTCTAGCACCTCCACATGCTTGCCATCATTGAGCCCTAGTTTTACTGGATGGGCTTTAAAACTGTTCTCAGTTCGAACAAAGACAACTTGCTGCGTTCCCAGAGTTTGTAAAGCGTCCGTTTCAATCGCGATCGGAACCTGAATTTCGGCGGCTTTAACTTCAACGCTAACAAACAAACCTGGCCTCCAGGCACCTTGTGGATTGGCGAGCACTATGCGTGCCTTTGCCATACGTGTGAGTTCTCCGACCAAAGCGCCAATAAACGCTACCGTACCGGTAGTCTGTGCCTCAAAGGCTGTCGCACGCAAAGTCACTTTGTCGCCCATGCGTACATGCGGAAGATCTTTTGCAGGTATGTGAACTTCAGCCCAGACGGTTGATAGATCGGAGATTATGAAGATAGGTGTATCTTCTTTCACTGCTTCTCCTACGCTCAAATTTCGCTCAACCACCAAACCATCATAAGGTGCACGTAATTCAAAACGATTAAGACTGCCTGAGTTCGAATTATTATTTAGGATGACACCCACAGCGGATAATTTCTGTTGTGCGTTATCGACTGCAATCTCTGCCTCACGCAAACTCTGCAAGGCTTGTAGATAATCCTGCTCCGCAGTGATTTTTTGTTCCCACAAGGTTTTTTCGCGTTGATAAATTGTGTTAGCTAAACTCAAACGCTTTTGCGCAGTCTGCAATGCGCTGCGCTGCTCAGAAATCATTTGGCTAGAAAACACGGCGAGTGTTTGACCCTTTTTTACGAATTGCCCAGTACTGACCAAGACCGCTTCAGCCACGCCCGATACCCGAGGTACCACATGCACTGTACGATCGTCGTTGATTTGTATTTCGCCGGGAAATTGCAATATCGTTGCAATGGGTAACGGACCTGCACTGGCAACGTGAATATTGCTAGCCTTGATCTGCGCGTCGTCCATCACCACATTGTTAGTTTCTTTCGGGGCTGCTGCAGTAGTGGTAGCTGCTGGACGCGGTCCATCATCGTCGAACGGATTTGCATCGACTTGCTTACGAGTCGTAAGTATCAGAAATGCTAGCGCAGCACCTACTATCACCACCGTAATAATCACCAGCCATTGTTTGCGACTGATACCACTCTGTGAATTATTAAATTGAGTATTCATACTTATTCTTTCGCTGATGATGTTGCCGAGATGCCCTCGACTCCTCCGAGCAGGCTTTCGAGATCGGTAATGGCGATATACAAAGCAGATAGTGCTGTCAGATACTGCGATTTCGCACTAAAGTAAGTGCGTTGTGCATCCAGCACTTCCAGAAAACTAAATTTTCCATTTTCAAAACCTATGGTCGCGGCTTCATAGGCCCACTTAGCTCCGGGTAGTAAACTTTTTTGTAGCAATTCTGTTTCTTCACGACGCGCACTAATACGCTCTAAAATTTGTAATGCATCAGCGTACAGGGTGAGTTTTGTCGCGGCTAATTCGTCACGTGCTTTATCTTCACGTTTTAAGGCTTCAAGTAAATTACCTTGATTACGATTAAATACTGGCAGCGGTATGGATAACCCGACCATGACTTGATCACGTGTGACATCTTCTCGCCGCTTCATTCCTAAAGTAAAGGTGATGTCTGGTACCGTTTTCGTTTGTTCAACCGTGACTAATGATTTGCGTCGCTCTACTTCCTGCTGCGCCCGCTCAAGCAAGGGTGAGATAGCTAGCCGGCTTTGCACCACGGCGTGAGTAGGTAGATCAGGCATGCGATCAACCTCACCGACGACTTCGGTAAAACGAGGAGACGGGTTACCCCAAAAACTACTTAAGCGTCGTCGCGCATTCCGCAATTCACTCTCTGCTTGCGTGAGCGAGAGTCGGACGCCAGCTTCTGCCACACGCGCTTTAACTTCTTCAACGGGTGAGATTTTCCCTGCAGTGACTCGCTTACCTGCAATATCCGATGCTCGCATGGCCAATACCAAGGTGTCGCGCACTAATGCTGTCTGCTCTTGTGCTGCAACTACCTCGAAAAATGCTGCCATGGTTGATGCCCGAATCTGCAACTGGCGCGCCGTTAATTCGGACACCGCAGCATTTTTATTGCGAGTCGCCGCATCCACTCGCGCGCCACGTTTACCGCCCATTTCAATCGGCACGTCCAATTGCGCTGTACTCGTTCGTGAAACGCTACGAGTATCTTCTGCGAGATAAACGAATTCAGGATTTGGTCGCAACGAGCCTTGCAAAATTTGTGCATCAGCTGCATCGATTTCACGACGCGCTGCTGCCAAAGTAGGATTGCGTTCTAAAGCCAATCGTATCGCTGCTTCCATCGTTAATCCCTGTACGGGCTCAGCTAACGCCGCGGTCTCAGCTTGACTCACTAACGAATCAAGCACTAAGGGCTCTGAGGTTTGAGCAGTGGCTGCCAATGAGGCACTTAAGAGCACATACAAAATCGAATAGCGCATGCGGGGCTGACGTGTTGGTGAACTACTTTTAATTACTTGATGAATGGACATCCGACTCTCCAATCGCTGAATTAAACAGTCAGCTCGGCATGATGCCGTGTCCTCGTTGAGTGAACTGAACTAAATGAACGTAAGATGCTAGCGATGAACAGCCCTTGCGCTTGAACAATCCAGTAGTCACCCGCGAGGGCTGACCAGATAAAAAGTGATTACGACCAATTAGGTCGTTCAGGGAGATCGTGGGGCGCAGAGGGAGGATGCAAGATCAACCTATAACTCACATCAAGCGTCGCTTGAATCGTTATCGCCGGGTTCAAATCGAGAAGCAGCGCCACAATGCAGGCTGCATGACAAAAGCTGCAGTCGAGGTCAACACCCGCGCTAGTCAGGTTTTGCTGATTAGGTTGATGACCTTCTTGCTCAGCAGCTTTGATCAGTGATTTGTGATGATGTTGGTGCTCGTGATGACCTAAATGACGAGCCGCAGCTCCCTGCTCGTGCTGGCAATAACTCGTCACTGCGGCCCAGGAGGTCTGGAACCCAATCAGTGATATCAGCAAAAAGGCAACAAATCTGCGCATGACGTAAGTGTATCAGGATCAGCGAGGGGGCAGCCTCAGTCTCAATCTGTACATCGATCTCTGCAAACAAGCCACTCACCATTCCCGGGGCGACTAAAGCTCGGCACCATAGCGGTCGATTAATCCGAAATAGTTAAAATCCCGCCATAACCCATCGAGGTCTTTGAATGCGAATCTTGTTTGCCCTACTACTTTTGTGCGCCCTGCACCCTGCCCATGCGGATGTGCGCAGTATGTGCGTATCGATTTCCAACAACACGGAAGCCTTTGTGGATGAACGCAGAAAAGGCTATACCAAAAATCAAATGAAAGACAATGCGCGGCAAATCGCCAATCAGCGTCAGCTAGATAAGACAACGCTGGAATCCTGGTACGCAGAAATCGATTGGATTTTCAAAAATCCTAATCTTCGATTCGGTTCGGTTAAATCAAAAGATAAGCGCTACGAAGAATGTATGAAGCAGTATGAAGGTCAGTGATTAACCATCGACTTGGCCATGCCGCGGGTACTTAACGCGGTGCGCGTGATGGCTTAAATCCGCACAGATAGATAAATAATTTTTCAGTCGGACTATTCGGCAAGGGATACACCGGATCGCCCGGATAGGGATCGTTAAACAAGACCTTGCCCTGAAAATATCGTTTTTGATAACGAATCCGTGAAAGTGCGCGTACTCGTATCTTTTTACAATCCGCCTCCCACACTACCTTATTGGATGTACGAGTTTCTTGACTACGACCGTTCAGCATCGTGGTTACACGTGGTTTGTCGCCCGTAGTTTTGGTAGCTGGATCGACGTAGTAGGAATCCCCAGGTAGCGTGACTATCAATAGCTTCCAATCGGCATACACCGGAGCCGTTATCGTAATCAGCAAAAGTAAGAGGATCTTTTTCATCGTTCAGAGGCAAGAAGACTAAACGATTAATCGGCAGCAGAATGGAATTTTAAAGAAAGTAGCTTAGAATCGTGTGTCAGCATATAGTTAGCCAGTCTAGCGGCACCTTTATCGGAGGATGGCATGGACAAAATCAACTCCTACGCCACTATCTATTCGTACTCACCCGACGGCCAGCGCGTCGCTAACCGCAGCATAGGGCCCCAGAATGCAAACCGCAGCGCAGGGTCCGTGGCAGACAAGCCTAAAGAAGCCGATCCCCCACCGCTACCCGAGAATCAAATAAAACAAGCCTCAGATACCTCTCAGCAAAAAATGATTGAGAAAGTATCCGTTGCCACCACTCGCGTGGAGCTCTATACACCGGCGACCAGTCTAAAAAACAAGCAAATAGACTCCGGCTTTAATAATCTCGGTGGCACCATCAATTACAAGGCGTAATTCAGTCCGACGGTACTGAATTCCAGACTGAATTATCGCCTTAGATGTTTTCTTTACTTCACTTCAATTTCTATCGTCTTACGAAATTTAGCGCCATACGAGCGATGCGCTCCATCAGCAAATTGCATAGTCAATTTATGTTTACCGGGTGCGAGCGTGATTTCAGTTTCAGTCTGCCCTTTGCCGAAATGCCGATGTTTATCATCCATCGGTATCGATACATTTTCTTCAATATCAGGTGTATCGATCAATAGATGATGATGGCCAGTACCTGGCGTAACTTCACCCGCTGGTGCCACTGACATACCTTCGACCGCAAACTTCACCTTGAATGTCGCGGTTACCGTGGCACCATTTTTAGGCTCAACAAAATCAACTGATTGCGCAAACACAGCGCCTGAAAAGAAGGTAATAAATACAAACAAGCTTAGTTTACGAAAATTCATGTTCGCTCCCGATTAATGATGAATGGTGGATTTCGAATTGGAAAACATCGCTCAGAACAAGCCAATGATCTTGCCATTATCATCGACATCAATCTTTTCTGCGCTAGGTACTTTAGGTAAACCGGGCATAGTCATAATATCGCCACAGATCATCACAATAAATTGCGCACCCGCAGCTAGTTTGACTTCGCGCACATTCACAATATGACCACTGGGTGCACCACGCAAAGTAGCATCTGAACTAAACGATGACTGTGTCTTGGCAACGCAAATAGGATAGCTGCCATAACCCGCCTCTTCCCATGTTTTAAGTTGCTGCTTCACTTTGGCCGAAGCGCTCACATCAGCAGCACCATAAATTTTGGTCGCCACTTTTTTCATTTTCTCTAACAATGAATCAGAGTCTTCATACACATACGTCATACCGCTCGGCTGTTCTGATAGACGAACCACTTCATGCGCCAATGCTTCTGCTCCAGCGCCACCCTTGGCCCAATGCTCTGCCAGCACCACATTGACTCCCAGGGCTTTCATTCTATCGGTGACTAAGTTAATTTCAGCGTCGGTATCGAAGGTGAAACGATTAATGGAGACTACGCAAGGTAATCCATAATTGTTAGTCACATTCGACACATGGCGCTCAAGATTAACCAAGCCTTTTTCAAGGGCGGCGAGATCTTCGCCATTCAATTCTTTTACATCTTTACCACCGTGGTATTTCAGTGCACGAATAGTGGCAACTAATACGCACGCTGATGGCTTAAGGCCTGTCTTACGACATTTAATATCGATAAATTTCTCAGCACCCAAATCTGCGCCAAAGCCTGCTTCAGTGACTACGTACTCACCTAACTTCAAGGCGCTTTGGGTAGCAATGACGGAGTTACAACCGTGAGCAATGTTTGCAAAGGGACCGCCGTGTACAAACGCAGGATTATTCTCTAAGGTTTGTACGAGATTGGGTTTGAGTGCTTCTTTCAGTAACACGGTCATCGCACCATGCGCATTCAGA
>Ga0214919_10005286_pt1 | contig 18410 bp, 16 predicted proteins | sample LL1503_MetaG_FD_177994 | JGI IMG/M metagenome (GOLD analysis project Ga0214919, IMG submission 177994) | Freshwater microbial communities from Lake Lanier, Atlanta, Georgia, United States - LL-1503 | ecosystem: Environmental > Aquatic > Freshwater > Lake | place: USA: Georgia | collected...
CAACGCTCTCTCTGGATGTTCGGACCAGCACACCAGAGGAACTGGCACTTCGCATGCGACAGGATGCGGAACGCTGGGGCAAAGTGGCGAAGGAAGTGGGAATTCAGCCGCAGTAAATCTACTTTAATTAGGAGAAAAAAATGAACGGTTATCTATTGGTTACTCTTGAACCACCCGCCCCCATTGAGGAGGAGTTCAACGACTGGTACGATTTTGAGCATATTCCAGAGCGTGCGGGTCTTCCTGGCTTCATTACGGCAAAGCGATTTACATGTGTCGATGGATGGCCCCGCTATCTTGCGATCTACGATCTCCGCAGTATTGGTGTGCTCGAGGAAGCACCCTACCGGGCGCTTTCAGGCGACGGCTTTAGCCCTTGGTCTAAACGGGTGCTTAATCGTGTGCGGGGGCAATACCGCGCGTCCGGGGACCAGATTTATCCCGGAACGGCATTAACCGGTGAGTTTTGCCGCATGCTGCTGATTCGGTTTGGAAATGTGCCCGAATCTTCAGAGTCGAAAATTGTGGAGCGTGCGCGCTCAAGGTTTGAAGGTCAGCCGGGCATCAAGCAGGTACGAGTTGTGCGAAATTCAGAAGCGAAAGGGGCGGAATACCTTGTCCTCGTTGAGTCGGTGCTGCCATTGCCACCCACTTCTTTAGATGTCGAAGCTTTCGGTGATATGTCGCCATTCATCAACATGATTAACGAGTACTCGCCTTACTGGGTGCGTGGCCACCTACCCGGCGTTTTCGCAGGTACAAAATAGCTCGAATCAATAGTTGAGCAACCCAATGCCACTGACTCATGTCCTGGCACCTATCCGAATCGGTTCAGTAGATATACGCAACCGCGTCGTTAGCACAGCCCATGTAACGCGACTGGCCCTTCAATCATTCGACGATTTGATTGAGTATCACGTCCGCCGAGCGGAGGGGGGCGTGGGTCTCACAATATTAGAGCTCCTTGCCGTGCACAGGTCTGCTCCATATGCACTCAATGCGTTCAACCCAGAGCATGTGCAAGGTTGTCAGCGAATGATGCAACGGCTGAAACCCCTTGGCATGAAGGTATTCCAGCAGCTTTGGCATGGCGGTCATCACGTTATGCCCTTGGACGGTTCACCGCCATGGTCTGCATCTGACCAGCCGAGTCCCGTGCTGGGCATCGTCCCTTTGGCTATGACCCATTCGATGATTGATGAGATAGTGACCGCTTTTGCAGATGCGGCAAGGCGGTGTGAAGAATGGGGCCTTGATGGTATCGAGCTGCATGCCGCGCACGGTTATTTACCGCAGCAATTTTTATCTCCCAATACCAACAAGCGAGACGACCATTACGGCGGATCGCTTGAGAATAGAGCCCGCTTCACGCTTGAGATACTCGCAGCCATCCGCGACTCGGTGTCCAGCAAAATGGCAGTTTGCCTGCGCATCGGCCCAGATGACACTTTTGGTGGAGCAGGTGTTGGAGATAACTTGCGTTTGCTGGAACTCGCACAGGCTCGCAGTTTGATCGACATGGTAAGCATCTCACTGGGTAACAAGCAGGCTTATCACAAGATGATGGGCGGCATGCATGAGCCTGTCGGATATGAACTACCGACCAGCATAGCAATTGGCAAACATGCAAAGGTGCCGACACTGGTTATCGGGCGTGTGCGCACTTTAGAAGAAGCAGATACGATTGTCCGTCAGGGCGATGGCGACCTGGTGGGCATGACTCGCGCTCATATTGCAGATCCGGACATAGTCCACAAAACTCTGAAGGGCCATCCGGAACAAGTAAGACCCTGTATTGGGTGTAATCAAGGCTGTGTCGGAGGGGGTAAGTCTATAAATCCTCGCATTGGCTGCACTGTTAATGCGGGTGCTGGATGGGAGCGCACCTATGGCGATCACGCGCTAAAACCGGCGGCAGTAGTCAAACGTGTACTTGTTGTTGGAGGTGGACCTGCAGGCATGGAGGCTGCTCGAGTTTCTGTGTTGCGCGGTCACCAAGTTACCCTCGCTCAGGCTGAGAGCGTTCTGGGCGGCAGCGTGTTGATTGCAGCCAAAGCGCCAACGCGGTCGTCGTTGCGCGATATCACAATGTGGATGGAGCAAGAGATTTATCGACTCGGCGTGAAGGTTCTTCTTTCTACCTACATTGAGGCAGAAGAAGCAACCGCTGAGCGCTTTGATGAGGTGATACTCGCCACTGGTTCGACGCCAAGAATGGATGGTATACAGGTCTCAAACCCCGGTGAACCAATCCTGGGCATGCAACAGGCGCATGTATTCTCTTCACATGATGTACTTTTGGACGACCGACTGACCAGCGGAGCTCGAACTGCTTTGGTCATCGACGAGTCTGGCCACTATGAGGCGGTGGCCGTCACTGAGGCACTGCAGTTGCGCGGCATATCTGTCACCTTTGTCACCAGCTACATTTCGTTTGCGCCCAAAATGGATTCGGCACTGATGAACGAACCAGCCCTGCAACGTATTGCAAGGCGTGGTAACTTCATGTTCCATGCACGCACCCGAGTGATATCCATTGAAAAAGGGTTCAGCACGATTGGACCTACTTATTTGAATGCACAGGAATGCCAGATGATTCCTTCGGATATTGTGGTTTTCATTTCACCCAATCGGCCAAACAGGGACCTCTATCAAGTTTTAACATCTCGTGGGATGAGGGTACAAGTGGTGGGTGATGCAAACTCACCAAGAAACTTACTGAATGCAATACGAGAAGGACACCTGGCTGGTGCTAACCTTTAAACCAAAGAGAGGCGAGAGAAAAGCCCGAAAGTTACAAAACCTACGGCATTTGAGATTGGTTTCACCAGAAAATTAAATGCAGTCTCATTAGCTTACATGAGACATAGTCAAGTTTCAGCTCTCTAAGCCATTCACGTCTTCATCATATTGGGAAGCCAGGTGGCTATCTCAGGGAAGATCGTGATAAACAAAACCATCAGCGTCATCATGATCACGTAAGGAACCGCGCCCATCACGATGTCCTTAAAGTCTGCCGTGGGATCGATTCCCTTGACCACAAAAAGATTCATGCCGAAAGGCGGCGTTAGCAAACCTATTTCGATACAAATGGTGAGCATGATACCGAACCAAATCGGGTCAAAACCCAGCTCCATCATCAGCGGATACAGCACTGGGACCAAGATGATACAAATCGAAATGCCATCGATCAAGCACCCCAAGATAAATAGCAAAATAAACACCAGCAGCAAAACCGTGTACTTGCCAATACCTATTGCGACCACCCACTCAACCAGGAGCGTGGGAATCTTCAGATAGTTAACCACATAAGACACGAGCGCCGCACCCGCAAGAATCATGAAAATCATGCTGGAGGAATGAATCGTCGCACTTGAAGATTCCCTCACCAAAGCCCAACTCAGCTTTCCGTATCCCAGGACGATTAAAAACGTTAGCGCGCAACCAATGCCGGCGGCTTCGGTCGGCGTGAAAAACCCGAGATATATGCCTCCCATTAACAAGCCGGCCAGACCTAACAACGGCAGGAGGTCGATCGAACCACGAAGGCGTTCTCCGAAGGTTTCCGACATTGCCTCAACTGGGGCAAGAGATGGGTCTAACTTCACCATGAAGTAGTTATATCCCACGTACATCAACGCCAGTAGCACGCCAGGAACGATGCCGCCAATAAAGCATTGCGCGATTGAGACGCCAGAAAGAGATCCGTAAAGGATCATGATGATGCTGGGCGGAATAAGGATGCCTAGAGCACCGCCGCCAACGATGGCACCAAAGATCAAGCGTGGGTTGTACCCGCGTTGCTTCATCGTTGGGATGGCGACACTGCCCACAGAGGCCGCGCAAGCGACACTCGAGCCAGATATGGCTGCAAAGAATGTGCATGCGCCTGTCACAGAGTGCAACAATCCTCCAGCCAATCCTCCAAGCCAACGGTTGAGTGACTTGAAAATTCCCTCACTGATTCCGGCTTTCAGGATCAGTTCCCCCATGAAAATATACATGACCACGGCAGACAAACTTGAGCTGTTCAATTGGTCCCACGCCTGCCTAGCTGCATCGCCAAATGAGTTGAGCGGCAGAAATGCGTACATTGCAATCAGGCCCACTGCGATGAGGCCGAAGGCAACCTCGACGCCAGACAAGAGCATCACAAGCAGTCCTGCAAATAGCAGGGAAACCATCACCCCAATATTGAGTTCCATATAGCCCTAACTGGTTAACGATTTAGGAAAATTAATCTTGTGCACGGGTCGATCTAATTTCGTTGACTGTTCCTGAGATCTGTACCACCATTTGAAGCAACAGCAGTGTCATGCCCAAAGGTATGAACAACTGGGGAATCCAGATTGGCGTCAACAAGCTTGAGGGGACCGTAACGTTGCGCACATAATTTTTGTAGACCATGACCACTGCATGCCACCAGAACAAAGCCAAAAACCCGATGCTAAAAAGCGAGGTTACCAACTTCAGTCGCAGACGGACTCGTACTGGCAGACTGCCGGTGAACACGTCAACACCGATATGGCGACCGGCTCGTTGCGCCTGAGAAGCGCCCATGAAAGCAATGAAAACGAGCAGATATCCGGTGATCTCGTCCGAGAAAAGGCTTGGACTGTTAAAAAGACCACGAGAGACAACGTCATAAGTGATGAGGGCCACCATCGCTACAGGTGCCCACAAGGTGGCGTCAAACGCAGACTTACTCAGCCGATCAACCAATGCGAATAATTTCATGAGCGACCTCAGTTACCCTGCTCAGCAGGCTTAATAATTGGTTTTGAGGACTTCGTTGATGACTCCCATCATCCGGGGACCACGTTCGCCCGCCCGCTTCTTCCAGTCTGAGACGATTGGCGCGATGGATTCATTCATTCGGTCGATTTCCGCCTTGCTAGGCGTATGCAAAGTCGACTTGAACTTGGTTACAAATTCATCGGCCAGCTGCTTGTCCTCGGCGTCGGCCTTTGCCCATGTTTCAAAACCTGCCTCACTGAAGGTTTTCTTGACGATTGCGCGCAAATCTTGAGGGAGTTGCTCCCAAGATTGTTTGTTGACGACGAATACATAGGCTGCATTGCCGATAGGCCACCAATTGAGATGGGTGGCAACTTCGTTCCATTTTCCCGCCCTGGCGCCGGACATGGAAGTGACACCACCGTCAATAGCGCCGCGCTGCATGCCCAGGTATGTCTCGGCGTAAGGCATAGAGACGGGCGCCCCACCAACACTCTTCATTAATTGAAGAATTTCGTAAGAATGGGTCCTGAACTTGAGGCCCTTAAGATCGGCGAAGGTTGAGGCGGGTCGGCGCGCAAACAGGAGTTGCCGCGGCCAATAGCCAAGGCCAAGCAACTCGACTTGGAACTTTGCACGCGCTTCCTCCTCTAAAACAGGAATGACGCGGTTGTGTAACTGCGGCAAGGCCTCGAATGGGAGGATCCCCGGCAAAGAAACAAAGTTGAATAGCGTTGTGTCGCCACGATACATGGTCCCTTGCACCCCAACGTCTACCCGGCGATCACGTACCGCGTCGATGACATCACTGGCGGCTACCAGGTTGGAATGGGTGACGATCTCTAGCCTTCCAGCAGTCGCTTCCTTGATCCGTCGGGGGATCTCCGTTTCTTGATAGAACTGATAGGCGCTACCGACTACCGTCGGGCCAAGCGCCATCTGCCATTTGGTCACTTGTTGCGCTGAGGCCGAAAAAGGCAAACACAAAAACGTGGTGGCGAACAAAAAGGTCGAAGTCAAAGAAGAGGTCGAAAATTTAAAAAAGTTCATTTTGAATGTCTCCACATGTGGTTTTACTGAAAAGCAAGAATATTAAAACAGGTATTTCTAACATAGGCAAGTGCCAGTCCACTTTATTTCGTTTGCAGATTTTCCGTTACCTTTGAATGCGCAATTCATTGCCGGCATACACCAGCGTGTTAATTTTTTAAGCGAATTTACAGGCATCAAGATGTGCGTCAAATGGCCAATCAAAACTCCGACATCAACCTTGTGAAACCATTCATCTGGTCGTGGATTCCGCAGTTTCGCAGTGCGTGCCAGTAAGTGGCAATGTTCACGGCGATGACTGGCTTGTTAAGCCAGCGCTCAGTCTCATCGGCAATACCTGCCATAGGCAAGTTGGCACCAAACTGAACCAAGGCTTCCACATCTGCACTGTCGATGCTGCGAATGGCATCAATCAGGTACTGACTTGAAACTCGGGTGTATTGTGAAAATTGGGGACCCTTGAGGTGATTGATTTTCACGACCTCATAGCCAGCCTCCTTGAAAAAAGACTCGATCCGGGGCTGAATGATTGGAAAATACGGCTCTACGATAGCGATGCGTTTTTTCACCTTATGTGCTTTAAGAGCAGCCAGAATCGCATCAGTGGGCAGAGTGACGTCGATGCCGCCGCCTGCGCGTTCGATCATTTTCAGCTTAAGCTTGTTCGCAGCTGCAATATTTCCACCCCAGACAGTCAATGCCGATATGCCCAAAATGAGATGGTCAGGCTTGCACGGCATCACGCTATCCACAGCAGGTCCAATGCTGTCAAAAAGCAGCTCCATGGCTGCAACGAAGTCAGCGTCCGAGCCAACCTTGAGATCTGGCGTGTACATGCGCCCGACCTGGTTGGTAACCCCCATCGGCCGCATCGCATCGGTTTCGGGTTGCACGCAACTGTTGGCGGAAGGCGTGACGATGCCGAACATTTTTCGCTGGGCGTAATAATCGCGCATAGATTTTTCCTATTCGTTATGCTGGGTTTACTTGCTAGTGATGAGGTCCGGAAGGAACGTAACCATTTCGGGCCAGAGCACAAGTAAGAAGGTAAAAGCAAGCATGATCAAGAAATATGGAAAGGCAGCTCGTGAAACTTCGCCGAGCGATGCATTCGTAAGACCCTGGATAACGAAAAGATTCATGCCCACAGGCGGTGTGACCATTGCCATCTCGACAGCCACAACCAGGTATATACCGAACCACAGTGGGCTAAACCCGGCCGCTTGAATCAGGGGCAAGGCCAGAGGCAATGTCATCACGATCATTGAGATGCCATCCAGGAAACACCCCAGAATGACGTAAAGAACCGTCAAAGACACGATCAACATCATCGGACTCAAGCCCAGATCTGAGATCCATGTGACCAAAGCGCGAGGGGCACCAAGGAAACCGATCGCAGTGGTTAAAAATGCGGCGCCGAGCATGATGACCCCGATCATCGAGGTGGTTCGCACCGCAGACATGAACGCATCTTCAAGAGCGCTCCAGCTGAGACATCTCTGCGCAGCCGCCAGTGCCAACGCGCCCATCACACCCACGGCCGCAGCTTCGTTTGGTGAGGCAATCCCCATATACATCGAGCCAATGAGCAAGACGACCAATCCAATGACCGGGAAAAGGTTGGACATTGCGCGCAAGGTCTCGGTCCAAGAGAGAGACTCCTCCGGAGGAGGCAACAAAGACTTGGTCCAAAAGGTCTGTACAGCGATCCAAACCATGAATAGCAAAGCCAACAATAAGCCTGGCAGGATACCTGCGAAGAACAACTTGATGATCGAGACTTCTGCCAATACCCCATAAACAATCATAATGATTGAAGGTGGAATCAAAAAACCCAGCGTGCCCGCGCCCGCCAGTGATCCAAGCGATACGGAGCGTGCATAACCCCGCTTCTCGAGCTCCGGAAGGGTGATCCGACCCACAGTGGCCGCGGTCGCCGCAGAAGACCCTGATATCGCGGCGAAAAGGGTGGACGCCAAAACGTTGACATGGAACAGGCGCCCAGGGAACCGACGTGCAAGCGGTGCCAAACCGTTGAACAACTGAGAAGAGATGCGCGTTCGGAAAAGAATCTCCGCCATCAGGATGAAAAGTGGCATTGACACAAGTTCAGCAGTGGTGGTGGAGTTCCATGCGAGCTGTCCAAGCATCTTCAATACCGGCATATCGCGGAACACAACAAGGCTCGAAAAGCCAATGCCAATCAGCGATAGGCCAATGAGGACGCCAGACCCCAGAAGCAGGATCATGGCCACGCCTAAAAACAAAAGAATGCTACTCATCATAAATGCGATTGTGGAGAATCAATGCGTGCAGACTGGATATCAACTGGCTGACCAGTAATGAATAGGTAAAGGCGTAACCAAGCTTGCAACGCAAAACCGAAGGCGCCCAACATCATGAAGAACTGGGGAATAAAGAGCAAGGTCTCGGTTGCAAGGAAAGATCGGGTCTGATCAAAAAAGGATGATTTACAAAGCAGTCCAATCGCCAAGGCCAGCAGCGAAGCAAGCACGGCTGCTGCCAAATGGGCGCCCGTTTCGATGACGCGGAACGCCCCCGCAGCCAGCAAGTTTTGCAGACCGGTCACGTGAATGTGGCCACCTGTGCGAAGAGTCCAACCCAGTCCACCAAAGATCAGAATCCCCATGCAGTACGACGAGTACTCCCATGCGAAAGTGAAACTATGGTCAAACAGTGCTCGAGCGATCATCTCAGCAACCAAGAGGACGACGATGGCTCCCATGGCCAAACAAGCCATGCCCGCCAAGACGATTGCAAGTTTGTCGGCGACCTTGGTGAAAGTGCCTCTGTCATGAGTCATTTGCGACCCACAACCTTGAGATATTCTTCGATCGCTTCACGCGTACCAGGTACACGCTTCATAAAACCTTCCCATATTGGGCGAGTCGTCTTTTCCATTTGGGCCAGCACCTCCGGGGTGATGGGTGTTAGCTTGATGCCATTCTGGGCAATGACCTTTTGGCCTTCACGGTCGGCATCCAATGCAGCTTGCCAAAATTTTGGCTGCATCTCTCGTCCGATATCCTCAATGGTTTTTTGGTCCGCAGGCGACAGAGCTTTCCACTTATCGAGGTTGACGGTAACCATGTTTGACGACCACGAGTGGTTGGTCATCAAGCCATACTTCACAAACTCAGACAACTTCATTTCCGCCGCAAACGGCGAGGACGTCTGCACACCCTGAACCGTGTTGGCAGCCAGGGCTGGGATCAGGTCCGAGGCTGGCAAAGCTACGGCAGACATCCCCAAGGCCTCCATCATCTCCCCATTATTCCGATCGGTCGTGCGTATCTTCACGCCTTTTAAGTCCTCCTGTCGGGATGCAGGAGTCTTGGTGAAAATCATCTGGCTGGGCCAGGGCGTCAGATAAATCAGCTTCTGGTTAAAGTTGGCCAACTGACGCTCCATGCGTGGCATGGTGATGCGATAAAGCGTGCGCAATTCATCGGGACTGCGAACCAAAAACGGCATCGACTCGATGGAAAGGAAAGGAACATCACCTGACTGCTGCGACAGAAACATTTCGGCAATCGGCACGATGCCATCACGCACAGCCCGCAGCGTCTCTGGACCCTTTAAGCCCAGCGAACCACCCGGATGCACTGTGATCTCCACGCGCCCGTTGGTCCGCTCTTTCACCGCTTCTGCGAAGGCGATCGCATTCTTCGTATGGTAATTGTTGACTGGCCAGGCAATGGGAAGGTCCCACTTGACCTGGGCCGATGCGAACAACGGAATGCAACTACCCACTAAAACGGCAGCCGACTTGATAAACAAATTGCGGGTGAGCCCAAGCAAGGGCGTAGCAGGATTTTTGGGTAATTGCATGATCAAAGTGTCCTCTTAGAAGATGTGCATGATTTACTGATAAACGTGACAACAATAAGCCTGTTTTGCATCAGTGGGCATAGGAATAACCCTGCCAGAGAATTTAAAGAAGCAATCTACGTCATGATTTGGCAATTGCCTTGGGACTTAATTGACATAAGCGAAAACCCCTATTTAAAGGAAGCTCAACTTGTCACTTAATAAACACCATTAAGCGAGACTTGTTAATTAATACTAAAAATTCCTATCGAGGTTTTAATTTATGACCGAAGTCATTTCTCATCAAGATTTGGAAAAGTACTTTATTCGTTACTCTGAGCTTGATTCGCATCAGTCAAGTTTCCATCCCTTTGATACACGTCTTGAACGGTATCAGCGCACCCGTTACTCAGTGGTAGGTCGTCCTAAAGAAGGGACTAAAGATGGTAAATACCATGACGAAGGAGCTGGATTTTCTGTCGTATATCTAAAGATAGACGCTGGCAAAGGGGTCGGTATGCATTCGCATGCAAGCTCTGAAGTTTTCATTCCCATGTCTGGGAAATGGAGAGTTCAAATTGAGGGTGGGATGGAATCTGTAGCCTTCCCATGGGATGTGTTGTCGGTCCCGCCGAACTTATTGCACGGGCTAGAAAATATTTCCGAAAATACTGCATTCATTATGGCGATAAATTCAGGAAATACAGGCGCTCCAATTCGTTTATCCCCTGAGCTTATTGAAGAACTTAGGTCAAATGGCGAGGATGTTTCAGATATCGAAATCCCTGGTGAATCTCTATCCAAATCTAAAAGTAACACATGACAATATCTCAATCCAAAAGATTTTCTGATGGTAGAAGTGTAAGACGCAAAGTTCTCGGTAAAGAGCATGTGGATCCACAACTTCAAAATTCAATTGGCAATGAGTTACTCGAGCCTTTTCAGAAGTTTGTAACTGAAGTCGCTTGGGGTGATGTGTGGGGACGCAAAGGGCTGACCTTAAAGCAACGCAGTATGCTTACTATTGCATTGCTGGCCGCATTGAATCGACCTCATGAGTTGGATGCGCATATGCGAGGGGCTAAAAATAATGGCGTGACTTTGATGGAGATAAGAGAGGTCCTCTTACACACCAGCATGTATGCTGGCTTTCCATCCGCATTCGATGGCGTGCGCTCTGCATTGAAAGTCTATACGCCTAAAATTACGTTGCCTAAAAAGTCCAAATTAATAAAGAAAAATAAATAAAGTTAATTGCAATTTAGTGCGAATGGTAAAAAACCCGCTTCCCCTGCTTTTATTTGGTCAGCGCATTCGTGAGGGAACACCCTTCACCTGAAGATTCGCGTTTGTAACGCGCACAAATAGAATGGTGATCAAGCTTTTGTTGTCAACTACTTTGGCAAGCCCGTAACCGGGAAATAACGGTTGTCTGTTTCGTTGGATTACACGTCTACCGCATTGTGCTGAATGGCAGGGGTATTTTCCAGGCGGTAAACAAGTGCGTCATTAATTTCAAAATAACAATCTACGGGCTGACCTCGTTTTAGGGTGCTCTGTCCAGGATGTGCAATAGCGAAAAGGGTCTGATTCCCTATTTGGATCACATATTCGATGTTGTGGCTGATTCCGATCATATCCATCAAGGTACCGCCACGCAAAACGCAGGCGCCAGGATTGATTGCTGCGCCGGGTTCAGTGACCCTCAAAGCTTGGGTGCGGACAAACATTTCAAAACTGCCGTTCCCAGCGGGCATCGCAGAAATCCAAGGTCCGTCAGGTTTGCCAACGTTGGTGTGCAACTGGTCACCTTCGACATGGCAGAAGAGTCTGTTGGCAACGCCTAGAAAAGCGGCAACGTAAGCTGAAACCGGCCGATCATGGATTTCTTGAGGCGTTCCTACCTGCTCGACCTTGCCGGCACGCATGACTGCAACGCGATCTCCCAGTTCCAGCCCTTCTTGTTGGTCATGTGTCACGTAGACACCAGTGAAGCCTAACTCCTGATGTAATCGTCGGATTTCGGCGCGTAGAACACGGCGCAGTTGTGCGTCGACGTTACTTAGCGGTTCATCGAACAGCACCATCTGCGGGCTTGCCACTAGGCTACGGGCCAGCGCAATGCGCTGCTGCTGACCGCCTGAAAGCTGGCCAGGCAGTCGGTCACAGAGAGTCTCGCAGCCAACGAGTTCTAATACCGCGGTGGCCCGCTGGTGCGCTTCGCTTGTCTTTGTTCCGCGTGCTTTTAGCGGAAACGCCACGTTGTCGAGCACCGTCATATGCGGCCAAAGTGCATAGTTTTGAAACACAAAGCCGAGATTGCGCTGATGGGATGGAACCGCCACGCCAGCCTCAGCATCGACCACCATGCGTCCGCCGATTTTGATCCGACCTACGCTGGTTTCTTCCAGTCCTGCGATCGTACGGAGCAATGTTGTCTTGCCGCAGCCACTGGGCCCCAGCAGCACCAGCATCTCGCCCTCCTCGATTTTCAGCGAAACACCGTCTAGGGCCGCTACTTGCTTTTTGCGGCCGTAATACTTGCTTAGATGATCAATTTCTAGAAACGACATAATTTCCTCAGGATTCCAGTGCTTTGGTTCCGCCCACCAGCAGCGCGGCAATCACCCCTAGGGCGGTGACAACAAACATCAAGAGCGCAACAACTGCGACATCCGGATAAAGGCCCCCCGTGTAGTACTCATACAAAAGCGTTCCGATGACTTGAGTGTTTGCCGCACGCACCATCATGGAAGCAGCAAATTCGTGGAAAAGCATGACGATCACCATCGCACTAGCGACCGCCACACCATTGCGGGCAAGCGGAATTTGGATGATGGCCAGGGTTCGCCACACTCCGCCGCCGTGAGCACGCGAGGCTTCCGCGTATTCCTTGCCGATGCTCATCATCGTTGTCAGTTGCGGACGAACCGCGTGCGGGATCATCAAGGTGACGTAGGCGACGATGAAAATCGTGATCGTTCCATAGAGATAAAGCGGCGCTCCAGCATAGGTGTAGAGCACCGCGAAACCAAAAATCGCAGCAGGCATCCCGAGCGGTAAAGTGCTCAAAAAATCGATCAAACGGCGCGCCATTGGCGTGGCGCGGAACACGCCTGTCATGAGCGCAGCAGCAAAGAAACCAAGTGGGACGACGATCAGTAGTGCCGAGCCGATGGTAATCGCGCTGGTCCTCAGCGCCCTCATGGGCTCGGGCGCACTTAGCACTTTGGAGAAATTGTCGAAGCTCAACATCGACCACATGATATTTCCGGACCAGAAGCGCGAAAGAGCCACCAAAGCCAACGCCGTCAGCGGGAGAACAACAGCAAAAGTGAAAAAGGCATAGACGAAGATGTCACAGAACCAGAGTCCACGGGCCTCGGTGTATTTGCTCTTTCCGGTCACCACGACATAGCGTGACTGCTCACCGATAGCAAAATACTGCAGAATCACCACCACGATACCCGCGATGATCAGCGGAGCCCCAAGGGCGGCACCCAGCCCGTACTTCACGGGAAATCCAAGAGTAGCGTAGTACATTTCGGTGGTCAGTACATTGATGCCATGAGTGCGCCCCAGCAACAACGGTGCCGTGAACTGGCCGATGCCCAACAAAAATGAAACGCCAGCCGAATAAATGATGGCCGGCCACAACAACGGTAACGTCACACTGCAGAACGTACGCAACGGCGAAGCACCATGAACCCGCGCAGCAGCTTCCAGCTCAGTGCCGATCGACTGCATGCTGCTGCGTACGTAGAGGTAGACGAACCCGGTCAGGGTAAAGCCGGTCAGTATGATGATCCATGGCATGGTGTAAATGTCAAACGGCCCTTGCAGCAGGTCGCTCCACCAAGGGAGCTTACGCAGCAGTTGATTGAGATAACCGGTACGAGGCTCTAGCAAGAAAATCCAGCCGGTAACATTTGCAACTGGTGGCACCACCAGTGTCAACATCGGAAGTAAACCGATCCAGTGTCGAGCGCGTCGTGACGAGTTCGACACGCACCAAGCCAAACCACTACCGCTTATGACAGCGATCAGCACAGACCCCAGCGCAAGACCGATGGTGTTGAAAACTGTTTGCTCAATGCGTGGCAATGCCAGCATGGCATGCCAACCGGCTCCACCATCTCCAAACGCTCGGATCGCCAGCATAGCGAGCGGCCACAGCACAATCACTGTCAGCAGACCCATGAACAGGTGCGAGGACCGCAGTCCCAAAAACACCCGACGAATGGCAGTCACGGCGTTTTCAGCCAACCTTCAACCCGCAATCGCTTTGTTGAACCGCCGTCCGAACTCCTCTTGTGCTGGCGTGAGTACACCATCCATCAGCTGTTCACCAGGCTTGATGCGCAGGGCACCCGGAATACCCTCGAGCGGGCTTGCGCTATAACCCCAACCATGGACTGCTTCTTGACCCTCACGCGACAGCAGCCAATTCATCAAGACCTGCGCTGCTTCTGGCCGCTTCGACCATTTCACCTGACCAGCGAAATAACCATAGTAGCAGCTAGGGTTGGTCGGAACAATTTGCTTAATGGGTGCACCCGCCTTAATCAGATCAGCCGGTGAGACTGAGGACACCATTCCAACTGCATTGGCACCGGCCGCAACTGCCTGCACTGTTGGGCCGATGCCAGGATACATTCTGGGTTTCAGCTTGCCAATTTTTTCGACCAACTCCATGCCATGTGTCTGCGCAATTTTGGAATAGCACTGAAGCGTGACGACCGCAGAGCCGCTTTCCGGCAGGCCGACCAAACCGCCGGAAAATTTCGGGTTGTATAGGCTCTCCCAACCCGTTGGCGCCCCTACCCCCAACTTAGAAAATACCTCCGTGTTGTAGCCAAGGCTCAAAGGCAGGATCATCGCTGTGAAAAATCGATCACCTGCGAATGTATTCTTGCTGCCTTTGTAAAGCGACGCTGCGGGTCCTGCTGCCGGAACCAACTGACTAGATACATGATCGAACCAAGCGCGGTCAGTGTGATAAACCACATCGGCGCCGTCGGCAGAGGCTTGCCGCTCGGCATCAAGCCGGCTGATCAGTTCACCTGTCGGCTGCCGGATGATGTCAAGTTGGATTTTGGGATAAGACTTTCGAAAGGCCTCTTTCATGCGAACGTCAACGCCGGCAAGTGACAGATAAAGCAGCACCCGTGCCTGCTTTTCGGCTGCCTGCTCAGTCTTCACCCATTCAGGAGTGGCGCTGCGTGCCTGAGCAGTGGCGGGGCCTTGACCGCACAATAAAAACGCCCCCGCCATGGCCAACAAAACGTCTTTCAAGTCAATCTTCATTGATTTCTCCTGGTCATTGAGCACTTAGTCCATTTATATAATAAAGCATATTGGTGAATATTTAAACAATAGAATCACTAGGTTAAAAATTGCCGGTCGGTTGAATAGCCAAGGTATTTGGGGTTCAACGGCAAACCGAGATTGGTCGTGACAGCAATAAAAGCGAGTATTGATCTTGGCAACATTTCCAACCTCGACAGAACACCATGCAACCAAATGGCTGGCGCAGTTCGTAGCTGGCTCACACTGGGAGGATATTCCTGCGCCCGTAAGACACGAAGCAAAGCGAGCGATTCTCAACATCGTGGGCTGTATCTTGGGCGGATGCCGAGACGACGCGACTGAGCGAGCGCTGGCGGTGTTCGATACTTTTTCTGGCGTGCGTGAAGCAACTGTCATTGGTCGTGTCGAACGTCTTGACGTTCTTAGCGCCGCATTCGTCAATGCTGTGAGCTCAAACGCGCTAGATTTCGACGACACGCATCCGCGCACAGTCATACACCCAACCGCGCCGGTAGCGCCCGCGCTACTGGCGCTGTCTGAGCGTCAACGTACCACAGGAGTGCAGCTTTTACATGCTTTCATCTTGGGCGTGGAAGTCGAATGCCGTATTGGAAATGCGATCTCGCCTTCACACTACAAGCATGGCTTTCACATCACGAGCACCTGCGGCGTATTGGGCTCTGCCGCCGCTAGCGCCAAGTTGCTTGGTCTTGATGCGCAGCACACTACTTGGGCCCTAGGCCACGCAGCAACGCAGGCCTCGGGCTTGGTTGAGAGCATCACAGCCATGTCTAAAAGTACGAACACAGGCGGTGCTGCCCGCAACGGGATGTTTGCTGCCTTCCTTGCCGAACGTGGTTTCGACGCAGCTGAGCATGCGCTTGAGGGACAGTTTGGTTTCCTGAGGGTGATGTGCGAACGGCCAAACTTGGCAGAGATCACGAAGACGCTGGGTATATCCTGGGAACTGATGCAAAACGCATATAAGCCATACCCTACAGGCGTTGTCCTGCATCCAGTCATCGATGCCTGCCTTGAATTGAGACGTCGCCATGCTATTTCCGCGGACCAGATTGAACGTATTGAGGTCACTGGACATCCGCTGCTGCGCGACCGAACTGACCGTCCGACACCGGTCCTTGGTCGTGAAGGGCGGCTGAGCGTGCAGCACAGCTGCGCAGTAGCCTTCCTTTACGGCGCTGCGGGCATGCTCCAGTTCACTGATTCGTGCGTCAATGAGTCGAAAGTGATTGCGATACGTGAAAAAGTCCAATTGAACGAGGATGCCTCGGTTCCGGCGGAGTCAGCTTATGTCAGTGTGCGCATGATGGATGGCGCTGTTTTGACCGCGCACGTGCCGCACATGCGCGGTAGTGCGCAACGACCATTAAGCGATTCGGACCTTGAAGCCAAATTTCGCGAGAACGTTAGTAGGGGCGCATCCGATGTTGGGGTTAACCGTTTGATTGACGCTTTGTGGTCCTGCGAGCAAACTGACGATGTTGGACAAATGATGAAATTGACTACCCCAGAAGTCTCCCTTTAAATATTTAAGCTGAAAGATTATTTATCTATTATTTTTTTCAATGTTTTTTCACACCTATCCCATGTGCTTTTCCTGTCAAGCGTTTACTCCATGTCGCCAAATAAAGATGCGACTCGGTGGAATAGAGCCATGAACATGCTGATTCAGGAGATGTGTATTCCAAAGCAACCTCGTTCTGGCAAACTTTTTTACTTTTATCACTTCGTCCTCATCAAGAGCAAAAGGAAAGAATGACAAAACCTTCGGATCCCCACTGGTACTCGGATATAGAAGCTCCTCTTCAAGTTTTCGAATCTGACACCATCGTTTGGTCAATGGTCGCCGATGTTGTGGTTATTGGTGCCGGTTGCTCAGGAATCAGCGCTGCGATTGAGGCTGCGGATCGCGGTACACGGGTGATATGCATCGATCGTTTTGGAGGGGGTGGCGCGACTGCATTGAGCGGCGGTGTCGTATATGCAGCAGCTACTGATATTCAAAAAAAGGCTCAAATTGAAGACAGCATTGAAGATGCCTTTCGCTACTTGAAATTGGAAACAGGTGACGTGGTGAGTGACGAAACTCTGCGTTCATTCTGCCGTGAAAGTGCGCCAAACTTAGAGTGGTTGATGAGGCTTGGAGTCGTTTTTGGCGAACGAGTCTTCGAAGGCAAAGCAAGCTACCCTCCGGACGACTATTTCCTTTACTTTTCCGGTAATGAGACAAGCAAACCATATCGCGATCATGCCCGACCTGCGCAGCGCGGACACAGAACGCTTGGAAAGGGATATTCTGGTAACGCCTTCTACGCAGCATTGAAAAGTGCCTTACGGTCACACCGCAATATTGATTTCGTTACGCATTGTCCAGTCCGACGGCTCGTCATTGGACTTGGAGGTGAGGTTCTGGGGGTAGAAGTGCTTGCTGTCAGCGGCGTCTGCCTTTCTTTTCACAGTTGGCTTGAAGCCCTCTTTATCAAAACGCCAATTTGGAATCTCTCGCGAGGACTTCCTACAGCGTTACGTCGCTCCCTGGCCTGGCTAGAGAGCCAGGGTTCCCGACGTAAGCTAATAAAGGCCGAGAGCGGGGTCATACTCGCAACTGGTGGCTTCGCCCATAACCGATCCATGGTGGCCCACTATGCTCCACACTTGAAAGCCTATACACCCCTGGCCTCAGCGGGCACGGACGGAAGCGGAATCAGGCTGGGTGAAACGGTGGGTGGGCAGACGGCCCGACTGGACAACTTCGACATGGGTCGCCACATTGCCGTCACCGAGCCTTATGTGCGCGGGGTCATCGTTAACCATAGTGGCAAGCGGTTTATCGGAGAGGATCAATACCACGCTACTATTGGCGAACACATTGCGCTGAAGCAGGATGGCGTCGCCTGGATAATTCTCGATGCCGCACTTTACCAAGAGGCTTTTCGTCGAGCCCTATCGTTCAGGGGAAAAAAATGGGCTATGTGGCTAAACGGCATGCTGGCGCTGCAGGGGGGTCTAAAGAAGTCTGAAACATTAGTGGGCCTTGCCAAGGCATGCAAATTGCCACCTCCAAACTTGGTCGCAACGATTGCCGAGTATCACGAAATCGCACAAGGACTGAAGGAAGATACATGGGGTAAGCGTCTTAAACTGTTAAGCCCATTAGGACAAGGCCCATACTATGCGGTGAACATCAGCTCTGACAACCGCTTTAGCCCAGTCGGCGCATTCTCGTTGGGCGGCTTAATGGTTGATGAAGCAACTGGCGCAGTCCTTGGCCCAGGCGACAAACCGATCCCCGGCCTTTATGCCGTTGGCCGGGATGCAATAGGTATCCCCTCCAACAGGTATGTGAGCGGCACATCGCTTGCCGATTGTGTGTTCTCGGGACGCCGTGCGGGGGCTGCGGTTGCAAGTGCCCAGCGTTCAAGTCAAGGGGTTTAAAGAGGTGCATTCAAGTACGAAGCGCA
>Ga0214919_10005288_pt1 | contig 18408 bp, 17 predicted proteins | sample LL1503_MetaG_FD_177994 | JGI IMG/M metagenome (GOLD analysis project Ga0214919, IMG submission 177994) | Freshwater microbial communities from Lake Lanier, Atlanta, Georgia, United States - LL-1503 | ecosystem: Environmental > Aquatic > Freshwater > Lake | place: USA: Georgia | collected...
CACCCGGTGAAGCCGTCGCGCAACGCTCCATGGGCTGCAGGACTTCGCCGACCGTCAGCAAAAGGTTACGTCCCAATTGGCCAGCCGGATGAAAACGGGCGAAGTCCGCGGCCTGAAAGCCGCGGCGGGTCATGAGCGCGGCGGCCAAGGCATCGCCCAAAGCAAGCGTGAGCAAGGCGCTCGTCGTCGGTACAAGACCCAGCGGATCGGCTTCGGGCCGAGCGCCGATATCCAGGACGTGATCGGCTTGGGCAGCGAGGGGCGATTGCATATTGCCCACGATCGCGATCAAGGGCGCCTTGAAGGAGCGCAATACGGGGATCAGTCGAATCAGTTCGGCTGTCGCTCCCGAACGCGAAAGCAAGATGACCGGATCGCCAGGCTGGAGGATGCCTAAATCGCCGTGGACGGCATCGGAAGCGTGTAAGAAAATTGCCGGCGTACCCGTACTGCAAAGCGTGGCCGCGATTTTCTGTCCGATGAGGCCAGACTTACCGACGCCGCAGAGCACGACCTTGCCCGAGTGCGAGGCAATAAGTTCGACGACCATGGTGAAAGATCCGTCTAAGCGAGAACTCAATTCAGCGAGCGCAGTGGCTTCGGCTTTTAAAAGAGCGCGAGCAGAATCAAGAGGGGTTGACATGGAGGTAGATGGTTAGTTGATCGGTTGGCCAGAGAGGTAAAATGGCAATGAGACAGTGCAAAGGTGAATTGTGGATTAGCTGGCCTGTTGACAAGTTGACCGGTGGGCAAGGGAGGTCAGAGGCCGATTAAAAAGTTGATCTGTTGATTAGTTGGCCGGTTGGCCAGAGAGGCAAGTTAGCTGGCAGGTTGACAAGTTGACTGGTGGGCATGGGAGGTCAGAAGGTAGGGGCGCGATCACTATCGCGTCCTAAAGTTGCGCAGGCGGATGCGATGTCATAGCATTCCTACCACGAGACAACTAGGACAGCACGTGGTGCTGTCCTTACCTCACGATAACTCATTAATTCCGATGCTTTCGCCGTCGACGATGACGGCATTTTTCTCGAGACGAATCTGACAACCAAGAGCCGTGACAAAAATAATGTCTTCTCCCGTAGCGGTCAGCCGCCGGGTATACGATGGGGTCTTCGCGCCGTAATATCCCGAATACCAACCCTCACCGGTAGTCTCATCCGCAGTCAGCCAACTTTCCGCCGAAGCCACCGAGCAGGCGATGGATAGTTTTTCCAAGCCTACGCGCGAACGTCCATGCCAGCGCAAAGTCCATTCACCCGGCTGACGAAGCATTCCGCGCAGGCGATCGATGATCACAAAGCCTTGGGGAAATTTCAGAAGCCGACGCTCGGCGACAAACCCTGGGTAGCCGGAATGCGTTGCCCGATAACCTCGGGCTTCAGGAAGACGTTGGCAGGCCGTCCAAGGCAGCCACAGAAATCGCCCTACCCTTTTCATCGGGTCGAGGCCGTTGACGGTCGCGACATTGTGATAACGCGCCCCAGCCAAACCGTTCATGACGCCTGGCGCGTTATAAGAATAAGTGCCCGGGTCTTCGGTGATCCATTCATCATCCCAGCGCAGCGTGACGTGCAATTGATCGGCCTGGGCGGGACGGTGACGGAAGATTGTCGGAGCGCGAAAGAACGCCGTACCGCGCGCATGATGCAAGGTTGAGACGCCTGAGCGCGGATGGTCGTAAGTGAAGGTCAATTCCGAGGCCGCGCTGGCGGGGAGCGGGCCTAATAAAAACATCGCAGCTTCATCCCACGGACCTGCGGGCAAACGTTCACCGAGAAAAAGCGCCGTCGCCGCCCCCAGCGCCGGCCTGAAATCATCGTAGCCGCAGCCGCTCAACTGAAAAAGGTTAGCTCCATCATCCGCACCATAGCGCGGAACCGTTCCGTCAGATTCCATCAAAGAAAGCAGGAAGCGCGTGGCTTGACGCACCCGTTGCCGGGTCGCGGCGGGCAAAGTCGTGCCAGCGGCTCGTTGGACGAGCTCGCCCCAAGTCATCAACTGTAAGAATAACCGGTGATAGTTCGTGGAGTGTTGGCTGAAGCCACCATCATCGGCAACGAGGTTTGCGACCTGCGCTTCAAGGGCTTGTAGGCCCTGTTGGCGCCAGGAAGCGGCGGCGGACAACTCGGGCCAAAACGTGCCAGCGGTCAATAAGCCGATGGCTTCAGAAATCCCGTGGTTATTCGACTGTGAAAGAGCGTAATCGAAATGAACCGCAATACGGCGGGCTGTCGCATCAGCGAAACGTGCGCCCAGTAACACGCGCTCGTCGGTCGTCGCAGGATGGTGGCGGAAAGCTTGCAGCGCATACGTGAAAGCGATCAAGCGGAGGGCAGCTTCCTGGCCGCACATCCAATTCGGCCCACGGTTGGGCGGATTTTTTTGCATCCAATCCTCGACCAGCTTCCAGAAGAGCTCGACGTGCCGGGCTTCGCCATCGAGTGCCCAGGCCCGGACCAAGGTGAACGCCCATGAGAAACGCGAAGCCTCCCAGACGCCTTTGATATCGTCCGCCCCGGCGTCGCTACTTTTCGTCCAATGCGCACTGCTTGAAATCGTCTGGCCCGTGAGGACGTTCTTCGCCCATTGGGGCGGATAACCTAAGTCGCAAAGCGTGTGCGAAAAAATCCGGAATTGTCCGCGAGCCATTGCGTCGGCTTCGGCGACTGGAGAGTGGCCGCCCGCCAAAGCCCATGCTTCGAGGTGGGGGGCGAGAAAAGTCTGGTCGAGTTTGGTGATCGGTAACGACGGTGACTGAACCCTCCAAGCCGGATGGGTTTTCGTGGGACCGAAATTCGCCCAGGGACGTTGCGGCGAACGTTTAGCCAACAGGCCCAACTTTCGTTCCAGCGCAAAACGGGTTCGTTGAGCAAGCCAACGCGGACCGAGATGATAGAGAAGAGGGATGAGCACGCGAGAGGGAGGGCTGATTAACTAGAGGCTGGGGCAACAAGTTGATTTGTTGATTAGTTGGCCGGTTGGCCAGAGAGGCAAATTAGCTGGCAGCTTGACAAGTTGACCCGTGGACAAGGGGGGCCCGAAGGTAAGGGCGCGACGCATTCATGCCCCTACCCATTGCATTCCTTGCCAACTTTCCCACGGGTCAACTAATCAGCTAATTTTTTCTGCTCAAACTGCCCCACCCTTTCATTTCACCAGTCCGCGGGTATCGACCAAGGCTTTGCCGGCGAGTTGAGCTAACGTCAACGACCCGAAAGAACGGTGATCGACCAAGACCAAGATGATGGAAGCTCGGGAGACGGCCTCATCCAGCGAAACTAATTCCGCCTTCCCGGCCAGGCGCGCCGGCAAGCTTTGGATGTTAGGTTCAACCGCTAATAGCTTGAATCCCTCAGCGGCGAGGTGTTCGGCGATTTCCAACGAAGGTGATTCCCGTAAATCGTCGACATTCGCTTTGAAGGCCAAGCCCAAGCAGGCGATGACCGGATTTTTCTGTTGAGCGGCGGCGGCGCGCACCTGAGCGATGACGTGATGAGGCTTGCCATCGTTGACCTCGCGAGCCGTGCGCATCAGGCGTGCTTCGGCGGGGGCGGCATCGATGATGAACCAAGGGTCGACAGCGATACAGTGACCGCCGACGCCTGGGCCGGGAGAAAGTATTTTTACGCGTGGGTGCCGATTCGCCAACCGGATGAGCTCCCAGACGTTGATGCTGAGCCGGTCGCAAATCAGCGAGAGCTCGTTAGCGAAGGCGATATTGACGTCACGGAAAGCGTTCTCGGTCAACTTGGCCAATTCCGCCGTCCGGGCGTCGGTCAGAAAAATCTGCGCGGTGCAGAAGATTTCGTAGAGTGCCTTGGATTTTTCGGAAGCCTCGGAAGTAAGCCCGCCACAAATGCGATCGTTGGAAACCAGTTCTTTAAGCATCTGCCCGGGCAAGATGCGCTCAGGGCAATGGGCGTAAAGTAGGCCGTCGACTTTTCGACCCAGCTTGGACAATTCGTCATCGATCCAGACTTTAATCTTTTCGGTCGTGCCGACCGGGGAAGTTGATTCGAGGATAATCAGATTTCCGGGGGCGACCACCGGGGCGACCGACCGGGCCGCGGCTTCGACGTATTTTAAATCAGGAATCCGGGCGCCACTGGCGGTCACGGAAAATGGGGTCGGCACCGCGATGATGAAAGTGTCGGCGGCGGCGGGCTTAAGCGCGGCCTTGAGATAGCCGGATTGGACGGCCGCACGTACAAGCACGTCGAGATCTGGTTCTTGAATATGAATGCGGCCGCTGTTGATCGTTTCGACCACGGAGGGGACGACATCGACGCCGAGCACCTGCCGGCCTTTGGTCGCAAAGATTGAAGCGGTGGGAAGGCCGATATAACCCAGGCCGAGAACGCAAAGAGAGGAGGACATTGTGAAGAGGAATTGATCGGTTGATTAGTTGGCGAGTTGGCCAGAGAGCGAGGGAGAGGCGAAGGGGAGGCAAACTAGCTGGCAGGTTGACAAGTTGACCGGTGGGCAAGGGAGGTCAGAGAGGCCTGATAAACTAGAGACTCAGAGGCTTAGGGTGAGATACAGTACAGAGTTGATCGGTTGATTGGTTGGCCGGTTGGCCAGAGAGGAAAAATGGCAATGAGACAGTGCAAATGCGGCGGTGCCGCGTGCAAAGGTGCAAAGGTGAATTCAGGGGTAGGGACAGGGGTTGGGGTAGGGCTGACTGTCTTTGGTCTAAAGCGGGAACCTGGAGCTGGTTGCCGAAGGCCGAACGGCTGACTCCTGAATGGCTGATGCCTAGGTGGCCGGCACCTGTCACCCATTGAGTGGCTTAGCTAAGTTGATCGGATAACCGAATCACTTGGCGAACGGACGCGACGCAGTCGCGCCCCTACCTCAAGGCAAAGAACTAAACTCAAAGGGAAACCGGTTGTATGGCTGGGGTGCTTATATCCTAACCCGAACCTGTACCTGAACCCGAACACCCGAACCTGATTCCTGATTACCGAGACTTGGGACCTGAAACTGTCTTTGCTTTTGCACCTTTGCACAGGCCGCAGGCCGATTTGCACTTTTGCACGATGCTGTGCCGCGCCTTCGGCGCGTCACAGCATCTTTCGGGCGACCTCGAGATCTTCCGGGGTATCAATCGCCACGGGATGGTAATCGGTGACAACGGTCTGGAAAGTAAGTCCGTGCGCGAGGAAGCGCAGCTGTTCGAGTGATTCCGTGCTCTCGAGTTCGGTGGGCGTAAGCTGTGCGTAGCTCGCTAAGGTCTTACGGTCGTAACCATAGACTCCAATGTGGACCCAATAATCGCGGCGTGCGACCCATTCGGAGGGGTCGATTCCGCGGAGGTGCGGAATCGGGCTACGGGAAAAATAAATTGCGGCGCCATTTTCAGCCCGCACGACCTTGACCACGCTTGAGGCCATGAGGCGCTCGGTGGTTTGGATTTTGGCGACCGCCGTGACCAAAGGACATTTCGTCTCTTTCCAGCGCGAGATTAATCCATCCAACAACGCGGGCTGAATAAAGGGCTCATCGCCTTGGACGTTGAGAAAGAATTCGCCGGGTACTTCTTCGATGACGCTCGCCATCCGCGCCGTACCCGAGGGGCAATCGGGCGAAGTCATCACGACCTCCGCACCAAAGCCGCGGGCAACCGAGGCGACTTCTTCGGAATCGGTGAGAAGGATGACGCGATTCGCCTGCTTAACTTTTTTGGCCCGCTCCCAGACATGTTGCACCACCGGCTTGCCGCCCAGATCAAGCAAGACCTTACGCGGCAGGCGCGTGGAAGCGATACGTGCGGGAATGCAGAGGGTGATGGAGGACATTTTAGTTCAGGGGGCAAGCTGGCACGTGGGCAAGGTGAGCTGATTAACTAGAGGCTTAGTTGATTAGATGCTCGGAGGTCAGAAGTGGCAAACTAGCTGGCCGGTTGACAAGTGGACCAGTTGGCCGGTTGGCCAGAGCGCCGATAAACTAAAGTCTGAGTTGACCAAAGGCTCGGAGGCTTAGAGTGAGATACAGTACAGAGTTGATAGGTTGAACGGTTGGCCAGTTGGCCAGAGAGGGCCCGAAGGTAGGGGCGCGACTGCGTCGCGTCCGTTCGCAACGCAAGGCACGATGAGATGGGCCAAGTTATCAGACTCGATAAAGACTGTTCGCCTACGGACGCGACGCAGTCGCGCCCCTACCCATTGCATCCCTTGCCAACATGCCCACGGGTCAACGAGTCAACTAACTTTGCGGCTTACTTCCGCGCTTCGGCGGAATGCGCGAGATACCATTCGTAAACGCCGCGGATGCCCGCAGTCAGAGAAATCGAAGGCGACCAACCGAGCGCGCGGATGCCGGAGGCGTCCATTAATTTACGCGGGGTGCCATCAGGCATCGCGGGGTCGAATTCGATGTGGCCGTTGAACCCAACGACCTCGGCGATTATCTCGGATAATTGACGGATGCTTAACTCTTGGCCGGAGCCGATATTGATATGACCCGGGGCTGAATATTTACGTAATAATAGCAAACTTGCCTGGGCGAGATCGTCGGCGTGCAGGAACTCGCGCAGCGGTTGGCCGGACCCCCAAAGTTTTAAAACAGCATCACCGCGCAACTTAGCCTCATGCATCTTCCGGATCATCGCGGGAAGTACGTGGGAATTTTCGAGCGAAAAATTATCTCCGAAGCCGTAGAGATTACAGGGCATTGCGCTGATGAAATCGCAGCCGTATTGCGCGCGGGCGTGCGTGCAGAGTTTGATGCCGGCGATTTTCGCGATCGCATACGCCTCATTGGTCGGCTCGAGCGGCCCCGTGAGTAAAGCTTCCTCCTTGATTGGTTGCGCGGCCAGCTTCGGGTAGATGCAACTGGAACCGAGGTAGAGCAACTTACGGACGGAATGTTGGCGGGCGGCCTCGATGACGTTCGCCGACATGATCAGGTTGTCGTAAAGAAAATCGTAAGGGGCGGTGGAGTTATGATGAATGCCGCCCACGCGAGCCGCGGCCATGATTACATACGCTGGTTTTTCTTGGGCAAAGAAGGCGGTCGCCGCCGACCCGTCCCGGAGATCCAATTCCGCGGAGGTGCGGGTCACCACATCCGTGTGTCCGGCGGCGCGGAGGGCGCGCACCAAGGCGGAGCCGACCATCCCGCGGTGTCCCGCGACATAAATTTTGGCGGCTAATTCCATCCGGTCAGCGGGTCTGGTGGGCGATTTTCTTCAGATCGCTATCGACCATCTTCTGAACGAGCTCCTCGAAAGAAGTCTGCTGCGGATTCCAGCCCAACTCGCGGACGGCCTTGGCGGGGTTGCCCAAGAGTTGCTCGACTTCGGTCGGCCGGAAATAACTTGGGTCGACGGCGACGAGCGTACGGCCCGTCTTTCGGTCGATGCCCTTCTCGTCGATGCCTGTGCCCTTCCATTCTAGCTCGATGCCGGCGCGGCGGAAAGCATGCGTGCAGAATTCGCGGACCGTATACATCTTACCCGTCGCGATGACGAAATCGTCGGGTTGCTTATGTTGCAGGATTAGCCACATGCATTGCACGAAGTCGGGCGCATAACCCCAGTCGCGTTGGGCCGAAAGATTACCGAGGAAGAGACAGTTCTGCAGCCCGTGTGTGATGTTGGCGACCGCCAGGCTGATTTTGCGCGTCACGAACGTTTCACCACGACGTTCGGACTCGTGATTGAACAGGATGCCGTTGCTGGCAAAGATACCGTAAGCTTCGCGATAATTCTTCGTGATCCAATAGGCATAGATTTTAGCGACGCCATACGGACTGCGGGGATAGAAAGGCGTCGTCTCGGATTGCGGCACCTCGACGACCTTACCGAAGAGTTCCGAAGTCGACGCCTGGTAGATCCTGACCTTCTTTTCCATCTTGAGGATGCGGACGGCTTCGAGCAGACGAAGCGTGCCGAGACCATCGGTATCGGCGGTGTATTCGGGGACTTCGAAGGAGACTTTGACGTGCGACATCGCGCCCAGATTATAAATTTCGTCGGGTTGGACCTCGCCGATGATCCGGATCAAGTTGGTGCTGTCCGTCAGATCGCCATAGTGCAGCTCGATTTTTTTGACGTGTATATCGCGGACCAAATCGACCATGTAGAGGTGCTCGATCCGTTCGGTGTTAAAGGATGACGAACGACGAATAATCCCGTGGACCTCATAACCCTTGGCGAGCAGGAATTCGGCGAGGTACGAACCGTCTTGGCCGGTGATACCCGTGATTAAAGCGCGTTTTTTCATGGTTTAATTTTTGTTATAAGTTGAAGTCAGGAGTTTTTTCCTTGGGCGATGATGCGGGAGCTACTGTCGATTTTGGCGCCAAGTCCCTCGATCAGCATGGCGCCGTGTTTTTTGAGGACGGTCATCTCGGGGATATTCCCAGAATTACGGTCGCCGCCTTTACAAAAAACGGCTTCGCAGCCCAGAGCCTTCGCTTCCGTGATGAGCTGATCCAGCGTCGCACAGACGGAGCCATCCGTATCGATGGCCAAAACAGCGCGATCCACGACGCGCAAGGCGGCCGTCACCGCAAAGCGGGTGTCCTGATCGATGAACGCCTTGCCTTTTTTAAGGGCTGCTTGGGCGTCGTTATTAACGATGACCCAAAGAACATCGCCCTGTGCCCGGGAGAGCTCAAGTAGTTCCAAGTGTCCTCGGTGCATCGGATCGAAATATCCGGAGGTGATGGCGATACGCATAGGCGGAGAGCGAGGATTAATTCTAAATTTCTAATCAGTCGTAATATGCCAGTTCGAGAAAGGTAACTGCTAATTTTGCGTGAGGCACGCAGGCTACCGCACGTGAAGGCGTTCGATGCCGGCACGGACAAAAGCATAAAATGTCTGCCGGGACGACCGGCGTAAAATCAGGCCTCGGGTGGAGGCGGAAGAAGTAGCGGGAAAAGTTCGAGCGCGCGATTATTCCAACGCTTAAGGCGGGAAAGACGCTCGAGGACCTCGGGTGGGGTTTTGTCGGACTGAACGCCGTCCAAGACCCTTTGCAGGGCGGGCGAAGCTTGCTCCAGGGCGGGCAGAACTTGGCTACGTAATAGTGAAACGAGCGAAGCAGCTAAAGATGGCGTGGGATGCCAGAGCTCGCGCCTCGAACCCTTTTCCTTAACCGACAAGATCATGCCCTGGTCGCGTAAGAATTTAAGTCCTTGACTGACAGAGCCTTTGCTCATTCCAAGCCTGCCTTGAATCTGGTCAAAATCGAGCGGTTTTAAAGAAATATAGAGTAAAGAATAGATTTCGGCCACGGAGCGCGGAACGCCCAAGATCCCGGCCATCCGGACAAAGAAATCGGCTAATTCGAGCTCGTGGGGTGCTAATGGCTCAAAAGAGGGGCGACTGGCGCGTCGTCCTGCATTCTTTTCGAAGGGGGGCTTCATCATTAATCCCTTTGTTTATAGGGATAATATGTATCTTCATTAATATTTGAACTTACGCAAGGGACAAATGTTAATAAGTCCCCGATACCGGCTCTATCCAGTTCGGGGGGCGATCGCTTTAAGACTTAAAATTGTCCACCGTGGCGTCCCCTTGGGGATTCGAACCCCAGTTACTTCGATGAAAACGAGGTGTCCTGGACCGGGCTAGACGAAGGGGACGCTCGGTGGAAATTGGGAACGTAGGAAGGGAACCCCTTGGGTCAAGATTTTTGAAATGCCTCTGATAAGGGGGGTATGCGCCCTATCGGGGGGCCAAAGATTTCGGCTAAAAACGGGCTTATCGTTTACGTTATAAACGCGAGCAAACTCCTTGGTCGCATCAACGACCGAATAAACTTCGGTCCTCGTAGGGGTTGGCGGACTTAGTGGCGCCGCGCTGTTCGGCATTCTTTGCCAAGACCCATCCACCCCAGGCGGCCGATCCCACGAAAAGGACGACCCCGAGAAAGATGATCCACTTGGGCGTCGGTGCTTCGGTTTCGGTTTCGGTTTCGGTTTCGGTTTCGGTTTTCAGATTCATGTTCGGTATTCTCTTAAGAAGAAATTCAGGTTCGGTTAACTTTAAATGTAAATTTTGTAATTAAAATAATTAAAAAAATTGTAAATTTTATGGCCTATAAAGATGTAAGTTAACTCATTAAAAAGGACTTGGCAATCAGATGAATGTTTTTACATATGTAAGTGTACACCTTTTATAATCCTTTCACTGCATGAGCGCCAATCAAAAGCCTCAAGTTGCTATCATTGCCGATGATCGAAGTTTAGCCACGTCGCTCAGCGAACAGTTAGTCGGCGCAAACCTTAACCCCCAAGTCTTTCACAAGGGGGTAACCGCTTTGAAGTTCGTCGAAGAAAATCATACCCATCTTGTTCTGCTGGATTCCAATCTGGCTGACATGGACGGTCTTTACCTCCTCGATAAAATCCGCCGCATCGGCATTGCTCCAGCGGTCATTTTTCTTGGCACTCAGCGCAACCCGACGCACATCGCCCATGTCCTTGAGTCCGGCGCCGACGATTATATTCTGAAGCCTCATGCCGAAGAAGAATTGATTGCCCGGATAAAGGCCGTCCTCCGTCGCAGCGAAACCGCCGGAGATATTCGCCTGACGAGTAACGCCGACTTATCGACGACCACCTTTTCGTTCAATGGCGCCGAAGTCTATCCAGAGCGTTTGGAACTGGTGTTCGGGCCAGGACGACACTGCAAACTGGGGCGCAAAGAACTCGGTATCCTTTATCACCTTCACGCTAATCCTGGAGTCATCATCAGCCGGAATAGCCTCATTCATGCCGTCTGGGGCGTGCATGCCGACGTCCGCAGCCGTTCGCTTGACCAGTATATCGCGAAGATTCGAGAGGCTTTTGGCCGCTTTGGGCGCTCACTTGACTGTTTCCGGACCATCCATGGCATCGGCTACTGGTATGAGCCGGCCCCGCTACCAGGCGAAGGGGGCAGCCCGAAGAAGAGGCACGCTTGATTCCTACGGATTAAAGGCACAATAAAGGGCACGATGAAAATCAAGTGCTACCTCAAACCCAGCTGCGGCTGGAGCAACGGCGTCCGGGCGATCATGCAGAAATACGCTTTGGCCTATGATGACGTAGATATCATCAACAACCCGGCCAACTACGCGGAAATGGTCGAACGGACCGGCCAGCGGCTCTCTCCGTGCGTCGAAATCGACGGTGTGATGTTACCCGATATTTCCGGCGCCGAAGTTGAACAATACCTACTCGCCCAAGGCCTTGTGAAGTCGAACGCCGAAATTCCTGCCGTACCCACGAACGCGCCCTGCACGGATGCCGAGCATGAAAAAATGAAGTCGAAGACGATTCGTTTTTTTTGAGGCGAGGCGGAGGCCGATAAACGAAAGGCTGAGTTGACCAGAGGCTCAGAGAGACAAAATGGCAATGAGACAGTGCAAGAAGAAGTGGGCACGGGGGCACGGGAGGCTGAAGGCCGATTAAAAAGTTGATCTGTTGATTAGTTGGCCGGTTGGCCAGAGAGGCAAATTAGCTGGCAGGTTGACAAGTTGACTGGTGGGCATGGGAGGTCAGAAGGTAGGGGCGCGACTGCGTCGCGTTCGTTCGCAACGTAAGGCACGATGAGATGGGCCAGGTTATCAGACTCGATAAAGACTGTTCGCCTACGGACGCGACGCAGTCGCGCCCCTGCCTTCCACTTACTCCGTCTTACCGGAACCGAAATCAGCCAGCGAATCCGCCACCCACTGCCGTTGTTCGACACCCAATTCTGGGAAGATGGGGATGCTCAGAACTTCAGACGAAAGCTGCTCCGAGACTTTAGCGCTATCCGCCCCGCGATAATTGGCCTGGGCGAAGCATTCTTGGCGATGAAGCGGGATCGGGTAATAAATTTCGCAGCCGATTTTACGTGCAGTCAGGAAAGCCTTCAGCGCGTCGCGTCGCCCGTGCGGCACTCGCAGGGTAAACTGATTCCAGATTCCCTGCTTTGTAAAATCGACGGGCAAGAGGATCTTGGCCTCGGGCGATGCGCCGGGGCGGTTTTCCCCGATTCCCGCGCGATCCTTGAGCGCCTGGTGGTAGAAATTCGCATTACCGGCGCGGGCGCAGTTATAGCCGGGGAGATGGGGAAGTTTGATATGCAGGAGGGCGGCCTGCAGCGGATCCATCCGGAAGTTGGCGCCGACTTCGCGATGATAATATTTCGGCTGCATGCCGTGGACGCGTAAGATGCGGGCGCGCTCCGCCAAGGCGTCATCCGAAGTCGTCACGAGACCGGAGTCGCCCATCCCGCCAAGGTTCTTGGACGGGAAAAAACTGGTGGCGCCAAAATCACCGGCCGACATCGTCGCGCGACCCTGCCAGCGGGCACCCATGGATTGGGCGGCGTCTTCGATGACGCGCAAGCGGTGGGCGGAAGCAAACGTAGTCAAGGCATCCAAATCACAAGACTGGCCGAAGAGGTGCACCGGCATAATGGCCTTGGTGCGCGGACCGACCTTCCGGGCCGCATCCGCCAGATCGATATTAAAAGTATGAGGATCGACATCGACCCAGACCGGATGGGCGCCCAGACGGACGACCGAGCCGGCGGTGGCGAAGAAAGTAAAGGCCGGCAGGAGCACCTCGTCGCCGGATCCGAGGCCGAGAGCCATCAACGGAAGCAGCAGCGCATCCGTACCAGAAGAGACACCTAAGGCATGCTTAACACCGAGGAAAGCGGCGCAGGCTTTCTCGAAAGCCTCGAGCCGAGGGCCCATAATGAAAGCGTTCGAGCGCAGCACCTCGCGAAAGGCTTGTTCGAACTCGGCCTCAAGGGCACGATTCTGGGGCCCGAGATCAAGGAGCGGAACGGTAATCATAGCGCGATTCATTTCTCCCACCGTCTCCCCGCACGAGCAACATCATTCCTGCGCCGTCGGCCGTCGCAGGGCCAGGAACAAGCCGAGCGCTGCCAGGGGCAATGTCCAGAACTGTCCCGCGGTCAGACCCAAGATAAAACCATCTTCGGGCGTGCGGAAACATTCGGTCGTGATCCGCGCGACGGAATATAAAAGCAGGAACTCGCCGGCCAAGCGCCCGGGCGAAAGCTTTTGCGGATAGCGCCAGAGCATCCAGAGCAAGGGCAGCAAGCCCTCGCCGAAAGCTTCGTAAAGTTGCGAAGGGTGGCGGGGTTCGGCGCCTTCATGCGGAAAAATCACCGCCCAAGGAACATCGGTAGTCCGACCCACTAATTCGGCGTTCACGAAATTTGCCAAGCGTCCGAAAAGCAGGCCAGCGGGAGCCATGGCACAAAGCGTATCGCCGACGGATAAGAAAGAGACCTTACGGGAGCGGGCAAACCAAGCGCCGGCTAACAATACGCCAAGGAAGCCGCCGTGGCTGGCCATGCCGCCCTGCCAGACACGGAAAAGCATGGTCGGATCCGCGATGAATTCGGAGCGAGCGTAGAGCAAGACATGGCCGAGACGACCGCCGGCGATGACGCCGACCATCACGGCCGTAATTAAAGTCGATTCATCGAGAGCATGCTTAAGCGGCGTCAGCCCCGCACGACGCCAGCGTGAAAGCAAGAAGGCGGCGACCAAAAATCCTGCCGCGTAAGCAAGCCCATACCAATGCACCCCGCGCAAAGGCCAGCCTTCAGGAAAGCGGATCGCGACCGGATCAAGATGGTGAACCCAATATCCGAAACCTGGGAAAATCATAAGCTAGCCTTGGGCGGAGTCGTATCGCCAGAGTGGCGACGCCCGACCCGATGCCCGCGCTGACGAGCGAGCTCTCTCATGTCAGGATGAGGATCGTCTTTTTCGTAAATTTCTATGCCTAAGAGCGATTCGAAAACATCCTCGAGCGTGACCACGCCCGCGAAAGCGCCGAATTCATCGACGACCACGGCAAGGTGCTGATGCGCGCGGACCAGATCATGCAATGCATCCGAAAGCGTGGCGTTTTCCGGCACGATGTGCGGCTTGGCCATCAGGTCGCGGACCAAGATATCGCGGCGGCCTTCGCCGGCGGCCTTCAAGATATCGCGGCGCCTAACCACGCCGACGATGCGATCCGGATTACTTTCCCAGACAGGCAAACGGCCGTGCGGAACGCTGGGGTAAAGGCGCAGAACATCCTCCACGGTCAGATTGGCTTCGATGGCCGTGACTACCGGGCGGGGCGTAAGGACTTGCGAGACGGGGATGTCATCCAGCCGGACGGCGTTAGCCACCAAAGTGCTTTCCGCCTGGGTGATCTTGCCTTCACGCGCGGCGGCCTGGGCAAGACTTCCAATGTCCGCATCTGCCCGGTCGAAGCCGACTTCTTCGGGTGGCGCCAAGGAGTCGTGCAGCTTACCCAGACTGCGGAGGATCGAAGCGGCCGCGCGGACTAACTTGAGCGCCGGCGCGATACGTCGAGCCAGCACCTTGCGAAAATGTATCCCTAGTTTTCGCGGCAACATCACCGTCAACCAGGCCATGAAAAAAGAGACGCCGATGACGGCGAAGACCGTGCCCACGATAACCGTCCAAGTAGCCGAGATGCCGGTGATGACCTTATCGCCGACAAGCGCCCCGCCCAAAAGAGCGCTCATACCGACAAAGGCAGCCGACAATACCTCGAAGGCCGCAAGCGTATTGCCTTGATCGCCTCGAGAGCGCTCAATGGAAACCGCCGCCTTGGCGTCCAAACGGCGTAAATCCTCGAGCTCCGTGTGGGAAAGCGCGGAGACCACGCCTGCCACGAGGGATATCGCGGCAGCGCTCCCGTTCAGGAAAACAAAAATCGGCCAAAGTAACCAGACATCCATGTCCCTGTTTCTTAAGAGGAATCAGTCCGTTATGCGAGGGAGAATCCCGGCGTTGACCGGGGGCGAATTGACCGGAAGACTGGGCCGATGAATCCACGTGAGCTTAAAATCGTGTCCGGACTCGCCGTCTTTCTGACGGTCGGCCTGCCTGCCGCCGCCGGAGCCATCGCCTTCCGCGCCCAGCCCATCTTGACGACCTTGATCACAGGGGAGCCCGGCAAGCTGCCCGGATTGACGGGTTTGTATTTCAATCACTTCACCGGAGCGCTCCTGACACTCTTTATCCTGGCCGCCATCGCGACCTTCATTTCTTTGCGAAGTTATCTGAAGAAAGACGGCGAAGCGGTCGTACAAATGGCGACCTTACTGACCGCCGCCTGTTTTTCGGCCCTGATCAGCGTCGTCTTTTTAGCGATGCTCATCTTGGCCACGAGCATGCCGCTTTACGCCAAAATAATGGCGCGTTGAGAGCGCCATTGCGCCAAGGCCGCCAAGTGTCGGCGAGGTGTATCTTGGCCTGCGCTCGCCTGCCAAAGCGTCGTACCGTCCAACCCGATATATTTCTGGGCGAGTACCGCACCTCCCGAGAAAGTCGAACGTAGCACGACGACAGCTTGGGCGTGGAACGGAAAACCTTCGGCCGTATCTTTTACCGAACATCCGGCCTGCATTAACACGCCACGAAACTGAGCGGCGGCCGTGCCCAGCAGACGGCCCGTGACGACGGCGGGAAAATTCCAGACGTTACCATCCCACCAGGCCAAAGAACTTCGCGTCGCTTCGGCCAAGCGCCCAAGGGCGTCGAACTGCAAACCCTCCACGTCGAGGCGCGGCGTCAGGCTTTTTAATTCACGCCAAGCCTCCGACGAATTACGCCATGGCCCGCTCTTCGGGCGCGGTAGCCATTCGGGCTGATCCCGTACGGTCTTTAACTGAAACAGGTCGATCGTCGATGGCGTCGGCGGTAATGCACGCGCCGTGAGCCATTCCGTCGGAAGCGCATCGGCGCGCGACGCGACAATCAGGCGAATAATGGCGTCGGTTAATTTTTCGCGTGCGAGCAACTGTTGGACGACGGGTTGCCAGCGGGCGGCATCTGCCTTGGCCCCTAATTGCAGGCGCGACACATCCAGGCCTAACCGCGGGCAACCTAAAGCCAGACGCGCAAGATGATCACCGAGACATTCGACCTTGCCCTCGCGAATCGCGAACGTCTCGAACAGGCAAGGACCGGGATGGATTACGGAAACTTCGGCGCCAGCTGGCTGCGAGAACCATTCGCCATTACGCCAAGCCATCATCGGGGCAAGGCGGCATGAGCCGCGGCAAGAAGAGGCGCCTGCGCCTTACGCAAAGCTTCGGCGTGTTCGTGAACGGGTACGGAATCGGCGACGATACCAGCGCCGGCCTGGACAAAGCAGCGACCCTCAGTTGACCAAAGCGAGCGGATGATGATATTGAGGCAAAGATTTCCCGAAGCACCAATCCAACCCAAGGAGCCCGTATAAAAACCGCGGGCGACAGGTTCGACTTCTGAGATAATTTGCATCGTGCGCACCTTAGGGGCGCCGGTGATTGTGCCACCCGGAAAAAGGGCGCGGATGACATCAGCCGGGGTAACCTCCGTCTGCAACCGACCTTCCACCTGGGAGACCAGATGCATCACATGGGAATAGCGCTCGATGGCCATGAACTCGGGCACGCGGACGGAACCCGCTTGCGAAACGCGGCCGACATCATTGCGCAAGAGGTCGACCAGCATCAGATGCTCGGCCCGTTCTTTGGTGTCGCCCGAAAGCTCCGAGGCCCAGGCCTCGTCGGCGGCGAGATCGGTGCTTCGCGGTCGCGTGCCGGCGATGGGACGCGAAGTGATTTTTCCATTCGTCACCTCCACTAGCAATTCGGGTGAGCCGCACGCCAATGAAATACCGGGAAGTTGGGCGAACCCCATATAGGGCGATGGATTAGCGGACCGCATCGCCTCATAAGCCTGCAAAGTATGGACGGGTGGCACCTCCAACCGCGTGGAAAGATTTACCTGATAAGTATCTCCGGCCGAAATGTAAGCCTGACACTTCGCGACGGCTTGCACGAAACCAGCGGCTGAGAGTGACGAAATAATCGGGGTGGCGGGGGCGACCGGGGGCAAAGGGGCGCGGGCAGAAGCTTGGCAGCAGCTCAGCCATGAACCGGCGAGCATCTGGGCGCGGGCTTGGGCGGCCCTTAAAGTCGAGCGCGTCTTATTTTCATTACGGCAGAGAATCACCACCGTCAGTTGCTGAAGGGCTGAATCAAAAATACAGACCTCATCCGCTTCAAGCAGGATGGCCAAAGGCGTACTGGGGTCGGAGGTCGCCGAAGTCACTGGCTCAATCTGACAGGCCAATTCGTAAGCGAGGACCGCGAGTAAGCCGCCTTGAAAGGCTGGCCAGCCGGAAAATTGCGGAGCGCGTACTTCGCGAGACCATCGTCTCAAAAAATCGAGCGGCCTCTCCGGTGAATCTTCATGAGCACCTTGTGCCGTAGAGGAAACCACCCGTCCGTCGGCATAGAAATTAATCGCCCGACGGGCGGCGGGAACGGCGAGCGTCAAGGAGCCTGTCCGGCCGCTTTCGAGAACCGCATGGTAACGTCCCGTCAAAAATGACTCCCAAGAAGAAGGCACGCCGGGTACGGCAAAGCGCGCCAGATAGGGAAGATGCGTCCAGCCCGTTCCGGCCGCGGCCCAATCCGCCTTAGTGACTTCTGCTAAGATGGGCGGCGTCTTACTCACTGGCGATATTCAGGTGATAACCGCTCAAGGCTGAGACCGAAAGAATTTTTCGGGCCTGCGGGGGAGTGACGCCATAGACGTGCAGCTCTTGACGTGAACCTTTGGACACGACGGTCACGCGCAAACAGCCTTCAAGCGGAACGACCTTGATTGAAAGAGATTTGGCGCCAACCCGCGCCTCGATGACTCCGCGGGAGACCCTGCCATGGCGTTCGAAAGCTTCGACCACGGGACGAGCCGCATCCGTGATGGTCGTGTGCGTTCCCGCGCGGCCCCGGCCCTTGGCCATCTTCAGGCAATCTCCCAGTTATAGGGATGATGAGAGAGGAGTTCGCAGCCTCGCTTCGTGACGACCACGCAATCTTCCATGCGACAACCGCCGATTCCCGGATAGTATAAACCGGGCTCCACCGTCACGGCGTTACCGATGACCAGAGGCTTGGCATTACGGACCGACATGGCTGGCTCTTCGTGGATATCAAACCCGAGACCGTGGCCCGTACCATGGAAAAACCCGGTGTAAACACCGTCAACCAAACCGGTCTTATAACCCATCGATTTGAAATACCTTACCACGACATCGTGGACGGCTGCCCCGGTCACGCCGGCCCGGATTGCCTTGATGGCCCGGCGTTGAGCTTCCAGTACGGCGTGAACGAGATTACGCTGCTTGGGGTTGGCCTTGCCCTTGAGATAAGTGCGGGTCATGTCGCCGTAATTCTGGGAAGCGCGATGACGCGGGAAGATATCCACGACAATCAGTTGGTTGGCAGAAATCGGGCCGGAGCCGGAGCAGTGGCAATCGACGGCTTGGTCGCCGGGGGCGCAAATCATCCCGATATCACATAGCGCGCCCGCCCGGAGGATCGCCACCTGGGCCTCTTCCTTCAGAATTTCAGCGGTCAATAAT
>Ga0214919_10005289_pt1 | contig 18407 bp, 9 predicted proteins | sample LL1503_MetaG_FD_177994 | JGI IMG/M metagenome (GOLD analysis project Ga0214919, IMG submission 177994) | Freshwater microbial communities from Lake Lanier, Atlanta, Georgia, United States - LL-1503 | ecosystem: Environmental > Aquatic > Freshwater > Lake | place: USA: Georgia | collected 2015-03-15
GGCTTCTTTTTTCTAATAGCAACATTCTTAAAGCCTTCATAATTAAGTTGTTCTTTTAATATTAATGCACTAGACATTGGGTTTTCACTTAACATATCAAAATCAGGAATACTACTAACTTGTGCTCGTTCTTTTTTGGGCATATATTGACTGTATAGTGATGCAGCATATCCACCAAAAAACACTAATCCTTGATTTATAAATGATGCCTTACATATTTCATAAATTTTGTTTCGCTCTAAAATTGGACCATCATAATCTCTCTGAAATATCATATTTTTACAAAGTTCTCCTTTTAAAGGATAATTTTTGTTTAATAAAATAATGCGCTTCAATATTTTTTCCCATCGTGAAACATCTCCCATAGGTCTAGACAATTCAACATACATAGCCATGCGTAAAAAATTCGGGGGACAATAATTTATAGCATTTATTTTAATAGCTTTTTTAAACAAATTATTAAATAAGTTTTTGTCTAAATAGGTTATATCAGCAATAGGTATAAAATTAACATATACTTTATATGTTCCAGGATGAACTGCCGATTTGGCTTCAACTTCTTCATATCCAGCTTTATAATATATATTTGTTAACTTTGTAGCATATTCCATAGCTAATGGCGTAAAAAAATCATAATCAGGTATTTCAATATCTTTGTTATAAAATCGGTCTTGTTCTGGTAATATATTATTAACAGCTGTTCCGCCATAACATAATGTATTATGTGTTCTTAAAAACTCTTCTAATATTTCTATTATTTTTTTAATAGTATCAGATTGGGCTAATTTTTTTCCTACTTCATAACTTGCATTGTCAATCGCTTTTCTTAATATTTTTAATTCTTTTTCTTCAAAAGAAGTCATAATAACATATATAACATAGTATGTTATTATAATATTTTTATAATGTTATTTTTAAGCTAAAAGAGCTTCTATTCTTCCTCTTATATCACTTTCAGGTCTATGACTTGTAAAAGGAATAATTGCAAATTGTAGTGGAACATTTGTAATTAAATGGTCAGATTTCATATTCCACGAATAGTTTCCTTTGTTCTCAAATTGTTTATTATATTCTATTAAATTTGCATCGGAAGTTTGATATTTCATAGCAATTGCATGACATCCATAACCATATGATGAAGCAAATTCATCATTGTATATTGAATTATTTAATGTTGGTAATACTATTATAAAACTTCTTTTTGTTTCGTCTATAAAATGATTAGTTTTACCAACTATTTCATTGTATCTATAGGTTTTACAATATTCACCTTTTCCCTTTAAACTAATATATGTTTTTAACTTGGATAATTGTTCATTTGTTTCTAATATATTATTTGACGGATAAAAATCACATATAATAATAATTGTTTTATATAAATCTTTCATTTGAACATTTATTATAGTTCCATTAGTATAATTATGTTGTTTCATTAATTTAAATGTTTCTACACCACCCGTAGTTGGTTCTAGATGAAGTTCAAATAATGTTCCAATTTTTTCTAACATTGTTAAATTTGTACTCATAATTCTAAAATTTAAAATTAATGGATCTCTATAACAATTTGTATTAATTGCATTAAAAGCTTTAGAAGTAATAGTAGTTAATACTTCATCTAGCTTTAAAGAGTTATATGTTTCTTTAATATAATTACTATTTGCAGTCGACGAAGCAATAATTGGTTCATTATTGTATGAATAAATTTCAAAATCTAAAAATCTACAACCATTTTTTATAGTCTTTTCTAAAGCACATAAATTTACAAAATTATTTTTATATCCATCACCACAGCAACAATTATATGCACTTTTAACATAATAATTTTTTAATATAGAATTTGATATATCAAAGTTACTATGGTTTGAACCCTGAACACTTATTTGAACAGTATTAGCACTTGTAAAATAAGATTGTCCAATATTTTTTTTATAATATTTTTCTAATTTAGTACAAGTTCGTTTTTCAAGATCCAATCTGTCATATATCCATCCAAATAATACTATTAATATTATAATTATAATAGTCATTGTTATATAAAAATATACTGATGTTGTAGAAGTTCCGCTTGGAAAAAAACTTAATGCTAAATTAGTTGATGCTTTTGTAACTTCATACATTTGTTTTAAAACTGTTTTAGTTTTTGTAAATTTTAATGGTTCAGATGATTCTGACATTATTTTAAGTAATACAATATTTATATATTAAAACATTAAATTTTAACAAAAATAATTTAGTAATAATAATTAAAATTACAATAAAATAATAATAAAATAATTATAATAATTTAATATTAGTATAAAATTATTATAGTATATTAAATATTAGACTATGGCAGGTGGATTATTAAACTTAGTAGCAGTTGGTGATCTAAATATTATTTTAACCGGCAATCCCACCAAAAGTTTCTTTAAATCCACATATTCAAAATATACTAATTTTGGATTACAAAAATTTAGAATAGACCAAATAGGACAAAAAGAATTGGAAGTTTCAAAACCAACAAAATTTAGTTTTAAAATAGAGCGTTATGGTGACTTATTAATGGATACTTATTTAGTAGTAAAATTACCAACAATATGGAGTCCTATATTACATTATAATCAATATAATGATATTAGTGCTACTTATAGACCATATGAATTTAAATGGATTAAGCATATTGGATGTCAATTAATAACAGAAGTTGTTATAACAATTGATGGAATAACTATTCAAAAATTTAGTGGTAATTATATACAAAATGTTGTTGAGCGTGATTTTGATAAACATAAAAAAGACTTATTTGATATTATGACTGGAAATATTAGTGAACTAAATGATCCGGCAAATTTTAATAATAGAAATAATAATTATCCAAATGCATTTAATATTTATGGAGCCAATACTGATATTAGTGGAATTGAACCATCTATAAGAGAATATAATTTATATATACCAGTTAGCAGTTGGTATACTATGGCATCATTTATGGCACTTCCATTAATATGCATTCAATATAGTAAGTTAGTTATTGATTTTACATTGCGACCATTAGAAGAATTATTTACTATTAAAGATGTATTATATGATATGAGTATTAATGTAAATAAAATAAGTACTTATAATAATATACCTCATATATTTCCAAGTCAAACAACATTGGAATATCAATTTAACAGATTTATTAATCCACCTCCAACAAAAAATTTAGATATATCTGTAAATACTTATATAAATTTGACAAATAGAATAAATAGTAATATTCATTTATTATGCACTCAATGTTTTCTTGATGGTGGTGAGCGCGAAATGTTTGCCAAAAATAGTCAAAGTTATTTAATTAAAGAAATTAAAGAATATGAGTTTGAAAAAGTGATTAAGACTAATAAAATCAAATTAGAATCAAATGGTTTAATTAGTAGTTGGATGTGGTATTTTCGGAGGAGCGATGTAAAAAATAGAAATGAGTGGTCAAATTATACTAATTGGCCTTATGAAGATAGTATCCCAAATGATTTACAAAAAGTAAAAATAAACTCTAACTATGAATATTATAGTCCAAATGTTAGTTATAACACTGATATTTCAAAAAATATTTATTATACAGGTTATGCTCTTAGTGTTTATGAACAACAAAATTTTTGTGAAATTATGAAAAATTTTGGTATAATATGTGATGGTAAATATAGAGAACAAACCTTTGATAGTGGTGTATTCAGCAAAATAGAAAGATATAATAAGTCAAATGGTTCATCTTCAAAAGTGGGATTATATTTTTACAATTTTGCGTTAACAACAGATCCTTTTAAAATGCAACCAAATGGTGCATTCAATACAAATAGATTTAAATCGATTGAATTTGAATACAATAATTATAATAATCCACCAATTGATCCAAGTAATGTTAATTTTACAACAATATGTGACCCTGTAACAAATGCAATAATAGCAACATCAAAAGATCCAACAAGTATATATAAATATTATTATAATTTGTATGTGATTGAAGAAAAATATAATGTGCTATATTTTCAAAATGGTTTTGGTGGTCTACGAAATGCAAGTTAATATTAAAATAGTTTAATTTTTGGTACTTTTCGTGTTCCATTATTTCTTGCTTTAAGTGCTAATTTTAGTGCTTTTGAGTTTGCCGAACAACCACGTTCTAATATTTTATAATCTATTGCGGCTGCTTTGCCTCCGCTAATAGCACTTGCTAAACGCGCATAACCCCAACTATGTGCACTTTGATTGGGGCGCGAACCAGAAGAATAATATGCACCACGACCTTTTTTAACAATTTGTGATAATGCATTTTTAGAACAACCGGTTGCATTTACTAACTCATAATTTATTGCTATATTTTTTAGTTTATATAACTTTTGCGCTTTTGCTATATGGCCCGATTTTTTGGATTTATAGGAGTCTAAACTTTTTCGTGTTAAATAGCGCTTCTTTTTATATGCGTTACGCGAAGCTTTTAATTGTTTTATTTGTAGTTTTTTATCTTTCAAAGTAAGACGACGAGGTAAATATTTAATAGGTATATTTATCATTTTTTATTATACTATTATACTATAATATTTATTATATATAAAAATATTATAATATGAATAAAAGTATGAAAGAAAAAATTATAAAATTTGAAAAAGGACCGCATGGAAAAAAATACACAGCATACGTGCAAAATAAGACAACCCAAAAAATACGCAAAATACATTTTGGAGCATCAGATTATCAACAATATAAAGATAGAACTCCGCTTAAATATTATTCGCATAAAAATCATAATGATAGAAAACGAATGCGCAATTATTTTAATAGACATTCTGGAACCAAAAAAAGAGGCGAAGCAATTAGTTTAGAAAAGAAAAAATCACAAGGCTATTATAATGCTAAAATATTGAGCCATGTATATTTATGGTGAAATTGCGGAATATAAATTAATGGAGTGTTTTTAATCATTAATCCTCCTTCTCGGCACCTCCTCCTATTCTTTGCTCATACATTAAATTATGACTTGGAACATATACCTTTTTCTTAAACTTTAAACGTGGGTCATTAGGCATTTATTATATAAATAGTATATAATAAATAAAAAATTTATTTTTTAAAACCAACCTTTTATACTTTTAAAAGTATCATAAAGTAATTAAATAGCGCTTGTTATTAAATACCGAGTGCGATAAGCATACTAGCGTTAATACGGATTCCGCTGGACTCCTCCATATTTATGTGTCATCATCAACTGGTATAGTAATTGTTATATTAGTGCCTGCAGAATTTGCTGTTATAGAAGCAGGGCCGCTATATAAATATCCTGAATAAGTTGCTCCACTAATTTTAGCAGTGTCATATCCAGCACTATTTTGTTGAAACACAGTAATTTCAAAAGTAATAACTGAGCTCATAGTTGGAAGTCTATTTCCTGGTTGAACTTCTATTGTATAAGTTTGTCCAGCATCAACTTGTGTTGGTAAAACATTAATTGTCCCAGTAGCATCACTTGCCTTAAAAATAAAATATCTTCCACCTCCTCCTATAATTTGATTAACAATATATAAATTACCATACCAACCTGTGTTTGTTGATGGTGGTTGTATTAGATTAAAAGTTAATGTTCCATTTACTAAATTATTAATATTGGGAAGTATGTTAAAATTAGAATGTTTATAAGAACTAATTGTAGTAATTACAAAAGTATTAATAGTTCCACCATTAATACTATAACTAATATCTGCGGCTGAAGAAGCGGTTCTTATATTCATTGCTATTTGACTAGTTGCGTCTCTAAGTCTTACTTCCCCACTAATAGTTCTAGTATTGGACAAACTATTAGTTATAGGTATTAAAGTTGAATAAATTATAGAACTATTTATACTAATATAATTATAACTATAATCAATAGTAGAACCCCCATTATTAGTTAGTACTATAGCTCCAAAAAATCCTGTTCTATACATTTCAAAACTTAGTCCAATGGTTCCACCAAATAAATAGGAACTTAATGGGATTATATTATAATTGTGGTTAATATTAGAAATATCAAATGTTCTACTTGGACTAGTCAATATATTATTACTAATGCCAATAATAGAATTTGGCAACGCATTCACACTTATATCGTAACCATTATATATTACTAAGGACAAATTTAATGGACTAGTAGCATAGGGAAGTCTATTTGCACTGGTAATGTTGTTATTAATTAATGCCACACCGCTTAGCGTTTGTATAATGCTATTAACATTAGACCCACTTATACTAATATAGTTATAACTATAATCAAACCTGGCACCTGCCGTTTTGTTTCCTAATGCAAAAGTTCCAAAAAATCCTGTTTTATACATTTCAAAACTTAGTCCAATGGTTCCACCTAGTAAAAAAGAAGTTAACGGGATTATATTATAATTGTAGTTAATATTATTAGAAGTATTAAATAGCCTTGGACTTGTTAGTATATTATTACTAATACCAACAATAGAATTTGGCAATGCATTCACACTTATATCGTAACCGTCATATATTAATAAAGACAAATTTAATGGATTATTTGAAGTTACTACTCTATTTGTACTGCTAATCTCGTGACTAGTTAATGCCTCGCCACTTATATTAAAAGCATAAGAAAGATAATCAAAAAAATAAGCAGTTGCCGGCCAAGGATCAACACTAGAAGATTTTGCCAAAATTACTTGGGTTCCTGAACTATTTGTAGATACCCATTGTCCCCGTGCATTAGAAGTTGGTTCTTGACTAGGTATAGTTGAAGTCAAAGTAAATTGCTCATTATTATTGGGTCTTGTATAATAAAAAATTTCGGCACTAGTTGTAGTTACATATAAACTAGAACCCGATTCATTTAAACTAACAGATGTGCCAAAACCTGAACCACTAGTTCCATCTAGTCTTTGAAACTCTGACCATGTAGTAATTACTCTTTGATATATTTTAACATAAGGAGGAGTTGCGTTAGGTGCACCTGCACAACACACTATTCCTGAACCAGAGTTCATATCAATAGAAAATCCAAATCTATTGTTAATAGCTGTTCCATGAAAAACACTTCCTGATTGAATCCATGTTGTAGCATTAAAATGATACATAACAATAAATCCAGTAGCACTATTGTTGTTCCATGCGCTTGTTATTAAATAATTTGCATTATTATCTGAAGCAAAACCGGAGGTAGTAAAACTATTACCAGTATCGGTAACATCACAAGTAATAGCATTCTCAATTTGAGTTAATATCAAATTATTATGTGAAAAGGCATAAAAGTTACGAAATAGCCAACTTCCTACAAAAACTCGTTGTCCATTTCCACTAATATGTATGGATATATCAAAATTACCAGTAACGGCACTAGGAAATGGATATTTTATTACACTTGAATTATAAGGCGGTGTTGTTGACCATATTCTACCTCCATAAGAATTATTTACATCACTAAGATTAATTTTTTGAACGTAACCACCCCCTACTATATACTGTCCGGCATTATCAATACCAATTGTTGTGCCAATACGTAATGCAGCCACAGGTGAGGACAATAAAATAAATTCATTACTTATAGATGTTCCGGTCCAATAAAAAACTCCATTTGCTCTTTTTGCACCAATTGCGGCTTTAAACGTACCATTGTTATTAGTATTAGTAGTTTTAGCAAATTTTATTGCATTTTCTCCAAAAAAATTTCCTACTTCCAGAGTAACCAAAGTAGGATTTTTTTGTGTTATTAATGTAAATCTATATATACCAAAAGCATCGATTAATGATCCACTTATACTAATATAGTTGTAACTATAATCAAACCTTGAACCAGCAGTTTTGTTTCCTAATGTAAAAGTTCCAAAAAATCCCGTTCTATATAATTCAAAACTTAGTCCAATGTTTCCATTTACTAAATATGAAGTTAATGGGATTATATTGTAATTGTAGTTAATAATATTAGAAGTGTTAAATAGTCTTGGACTTGTTAATATATTATTACTAATACCAACAATAGAACTGGGCAATGCATTCACACTTATATCATAACCGTCTGCTATTAATAAAGACAAATTTAATGAACTAGTAGCATATGCTAGTCTATTTGCACTGCTAATAGTATCAATAATTAAATTCCCACCGTTTAGCTTTCCCCCAGTATTTTCAAAATAATAAGCACTAGCTGCAGAAGGTGAAGATTTTACTAAAATAACTTGGGTTCCTAAATTATTTGTAGATACCCATTGTCCAAGCACATTAGAAGTTGGTTGTTGAACAGGTATAGTTAATGTCAAAGTAAATAGCTCATTATTATTAGGTCTTGTATAATAAAAAGTTTCAGTATTAGTTGTAGTTACATATAAATTAGAACCTGATTCATTAAAACTAACAGATGTGCCGAAACCAGATCCATTGCTTCCTGTTAGTCTTTGAAATTCCGTCCAAGCATTAGTTGTAGTATTTCTTTTATATATTTTAACATAAGGAGTAGTTGCATTCGGTGCACCTGCACAAGCCCATTCTCCTGAACCACAGTTCATATCAATAGAAGTTCCAAAATAACTGTCATAATTTGTTCCAAAAAAAACACTTCCTGATTGAATCCATGTTGTAGCATTAAAATGATACATAACAATTAATCCAGTACCATAATAGTAGTTCCATGCGCTTGTTATTAAATAATTTGCATTATTATCTGATGCAAACCCCTTTGTAGTAAAAGTATTTGTATCATCAGTAACATCACAAGTAATAGCTCCACCAATTTGAGTTAAAGACAAATTATTATGTGTAAAGGCATAAATTTTAGTAAAAAGAGGACTTCCTACAAAAACTCGTTGTCCGTTTCCACTAATATGTACAGACATAATAAAGGAACCAGAACTACCGAGAAATGGATAATTTATTATAGTAGAATTATAAGGAGATGTTGTTGACCATATTCTACCTCCGTATGCTTGACCATTGCTTACATAACCACCAGATACTATATACTGTCCAGCATTATCAATAGCCACAACTTGACCTAAATTAAAAGCAGTGCTTGGAGATTGTAATAAAATTAGTTGATTATTTGTAGTTGTTCCGGTCCAATAATAAACTCCATTAACTGTCTGGGCACCAATTGCAGCTTTAAATGTGCCATTGTTATTAGTATTTGTAGTTTTAGCAAATTTAGTACTATTTTGTCCAAAGGTATTAACTGAGTTAGATGGAGGACTTTTTTGTATTATTAAGTAAAATGTAGATGCATTAGATGCATTAGTATATATGGATCCACTTATACTAATATAGTTATAACTGTATTCAATTATTGTATTAGCGGTGTTGTTTCCTAATGCAAAAGTTCCAAAAAATCCTGTTCTATACAATTCAAAACTTAGTCCAATGGTTCCACCAAATAAATACGAACTTAATGGGATTATATTATAATTGTGGTTAATATTAAAAATATCAAATGTTCTACGTGGACTAGTTAATATATTATTACTAATACCAATAATACTAGTCTGCAACGCATTAACACTTATATCATAACCATTGTATATTACTAAGGACAAATTTAATGAACTAGTAGCATATGCGAGTCTATTTGCGCTAGTAATGCTATTATTACTTAACTCTTGTCCGCTTAGTGTTTGTATAATACTATTAACATTTGAACCACTTATACTAATATAGTTATAACTGTAATCAAACCTAGCACCAGCTGTTTTGTTTCCTAATGCAAAAGTTCCAAAAAATCCTGTTCTATACATTTCAAAACTTAGTCCAATGGTTCCACCTAGTAAAAAAGAAGTTAATGGGATTATATTATAATTGTAGTTAATATTATCAGAAGTGTTAAATGTTCTAGTAGCACTCAATATATTATTACTAATACCAACAATAGCACTGGGCAATGCATTCACACTTATATCGTAACCGGCAGCTATTACTAATGTTAAATTTAATGGACTAGTAGCATATGCAAGTCTATTTGCACTGGTAATGTCATTATTAATTAATGATTGTCCACTTAGCGTTTGTATAATACTATTAACATTTGAACTACTTATACTAATATAGCTGTAACTATAATCAAAACTGGCTGCACTAGTTTTGTTTCCTAATACAAAAGTTCCAAAAAATCCAGTTCTATACATTTCAAAACTTAGTCCAATGTTTCCATTTACTAAATATGAAGTTAATGGGATTATATTATAATTATAGTTAATATTAGAAATATCAAATGTTCTACTTGCACTAGTTAATATATTATTACTAATACCAACAATAGAATTTGATAATGCATTCACACTTATATCGTAACCATTGTATATTACTAAGGATAAATTTAATGGACTAGTAACATAGGGAAGTCTATTTGCGCTGGTAATGCTATTATTAATTAATGCCACACCGCTTAGCGTTTGTATAATGCTATTAACATTAGACCCACTTATACTAATATAGTTATAACTATAATCAAACCTGGCACCAGCAGTTTTGTTTCCTAATGCAAAAGTTCCAAAAAATCCTGTTCTATACATTTCAAAACTTAGTCCAATGGTTCCGTTAAATAGATACGAACTTAATGGAATAATATTATAATTGTAGTTAATATTATCAGAAGTATTAAATAGCCTTGGACTAGTTAGTATATTATTACTAATACCAACAATAGCATTCGGCAATGCATTCACACTTATATCGTAACCATTGTATATTACTAAGGACAAATTTAATGGTGCATCAGCATATGCTAGTCTATTTGCGCTAGTAATGCTATTATTAATTAATGCCACACCGCTTAGCGTTTGTATAATGCTATTAACATTTGATCCGCTTATACTAATATAGTTGTAACTATAATCAAACCTAGCACCAGCTGTTTTGTTTCCTAATGCAAAAGTTCCAAAAAATCCCGTTCTATACATTTCAAAACTTAGTCCAATGGTTCCGCCAAATAAATAGGAAGTTAATGGGATTATATTATAATTGTAGTTAATATTATTAGAAGTGTTAAATGTTCTAGTAGCACTCAATATATTATTACTAATACCAACAATAGAATTTGGCAACGCATTCACACTTATATCGTAACCGTCAGCTATTATTAAGGACAAATTTAATGGCGCATCAGCATATGCTAGTCTATTTGCGCTAGTAATGTCATTATTAATTAATGCCACACCGCTTAGCGTTTGTATAATGCTATTAACATTTGATCCGCTTATACTAATATAGTTGTAACTGTAATCAAACCTCGCACCAGATGTTTTGTTTCCTAATGCAAAAGTTCCAAAAAACCCAGTTCTATACAATTCAAAACTTAGTCCGATGGTTCCACCAAATAAATACGAACTTAATGGAATAATATTGTAATTGTAGTTAATATTATTAGAAGTGTTAAATGTTCTAGTAGCACTCAATATATTATTACTAATACCAATAATAGTACTAGGCAACGCATTCACACTTATATCATAACCGTTGTATATTACTAAGGATAAATTTAATGATGCATCAGCATAGCGAAGTCTATTTGCACTACTAATGTCATTATTAATTAATGCCACGCCACTTAATGTTTGTATAATACTATTAACATTAGAACCACTTATACTAATATAGTTGTAACTGTAATCAAACCTAGCTGTACCAGTTTTGTTTCCTAATGCAAAAGTTCCAAAAAATCCCGTTCTATACATTTCAAAATTTAATTCAATATTTCCACCAAATAAATAGGAAGTTAATGGGATTATATTATAATTGTAGTTAATATTATTAGAAGTGTCAAATAGTCTTGGACTTGTTAGTATATTATTACTAATACCAACAATAGAATTTGGCAATGCATTCACACTTATATCATAACCATTAGCCATTACTAATGATAAATTTAATGGACTAGTAGCATATGCGAGTCTATTAGCACTGCTAATAGTAATATTATGCTTATCTAAATAATAAGCACTAGCTACAGTAGTTGAAGATTTTACTAAAATAACTTGGTTTCCTGAACTATTTGTAGATACACATTGTGCATATTCATTAGAAGTTGGTTCTTGACTAGGTATAGTTGAAGTCAAAGTAAATTGCTCACTATTATCAAGTCTTGTATAATAAAAAGTTTCAGTATTAGTTGTAGTTACATATAAATTAGAACCCGATTCATTAAAACTAACAGATATTCCAAAACCTGAACCATTTGTCCCATTTAGTGTTTGAAATTCCGTCCAATCATTAGTTATAGTGTTTCTTTTATATATTTTAACATAAGGAGTAGTTGCATTAGGTGCACCTGCACAAGCCCATTCTCCTGAACCACAGTTCATATCAATAGAAGATCCAAAAAAATCGTTATTAGCTGTTCCAGAAAATCCATGGGTTTGAACCCATGTTGAATTATTAAAACGATACAAAATAACATATCCTCTGGCATAATTATCTAAATATGCACTTGTTATTAAATAAGTTCCATCATTATCTGAAGCAAAACCGTTCATAGAAAAAGAATTTTGATTATATAAACCACCAGCACTAATAGCTCCTCCAATTTGAGTTAAAGACAAATCAGTGTGTGAAAAGGCATAAATATTATTAAAAAGAGGACTTCCTACAAAAACTCGTTGTCCATTTCCACTAATATGTGCAGACATAGTAAAGTTGCTTTCTGATTGAGGGGGGAAGCCTGGATAATTTATTATAGTAGAATTATAGGGCGGAGTTGTTGACCATATTCTACCCCCAAAAGTTAAGCTCAACCTATCGACTCGCCCTCCAGATACTATATACTGTCCTACATTATCGATGCTAACGGTTACTCCAATATTGTTGTATGTGCTTGGCATAGGCAATAAAATAAGTTCATTGCTTATAGTTGTTCCATTCCAAAAGTAAATGTAATTATAAAGTGGATTACCAAATGCAACTTTAATTGTCTTATTATTAGTAGTTTTAGCAAATTTTGTTGCATAAATTCCAAAATAATTTTTATTGGGACTTGGAGGACTTATTTGTGTTATTAATGTAAAAAAATTAGAAAATCTAGATGTAACATTAGAACCACTTATGCTAATATAATTGTAACTGTAGTCAAATCTGGCTGCGCCAGTTTTGTTTCCTAATGCAAAAGTTCCAAAAAATCCTGTTCTATACATTTCAAAACTTAGTCCAATTAGTCCATTTACTAAATTTGAACTTAATGGAATTATATTATAATTGTAGTTAATATTATTAGAAGTGCTAAATAGCCTTGTAGCATTCAATATATTATTACTAATACCAACAATAGTATTGGACAATGCATTAACACTTATATCATAACCATCATATATTAGTAAAGACAAATTTAATGGACTATTAGCATAGGCTAGTCTATTTGCGCTAGTAATGCTATTATAACTTAACTCTTGTCCGCTTAGTGTTTGTATACCACTATAATAACTATAATTAATAATGCTATAAGTAGATAGTTGCTGACCATTTAATGTTTGTGTAATTTTATTAATACTAGAATCTTTAATACTAATATAGTTGTAACTATAGTCAAACCTTGATCCATTAGTTTTGTTTGCTAATGCAAGTATTCCAAAAAACCCTGTTTTATACACTTCAAAACTTAGTCCAATTAGTCCATCTTCTAAGTTACTATTAAATGGAAGTAAGTTTAATTGATAACCTACATAACCTTCAGTAAAAACTCGTAATGGTTCTATATTTAAATTAATACTTTTGGCAAGTAATGCAGTAATACTAATATCATAACCAACATCCGGTGTTAAAGTTAATAATAAAGGAGTGTTATTATCTTTAACTCTAACTTCATTGCTAATAGTAATACTATAATTGGTATTACTAGTTAGTAAATCTGGACTACTTTCAAAACTAATCCCATTTATAGTATTATAAGCATAATTATAAATCATGTTAACAGCATTATTATTTGTTAAAAGAAGAGTTCCAAAAAATCCTTTATATAAAGGATTATAATAAATCGAAATAAGACCATTATTAATAGTATCTATATTTGCAAGATTCAGTGTTATTTGTTTTAAGGAATCATTATTTAATAATTCACTATAAATACTAATATTAGATTGTGTTACAAATAGAGTTTCACTTTCGCTAGTAGTAGAAAATGAATTATTATTAATTGACTTAACTTGTATAATTAAAGAAGAATCCAATGAATACAATCTATCATTACTTGAAATAACATAGTTAGTATTGATAGAATTATAATTACTTCTAAAAAGTCGAACTGTAGGCCATTCAATTAACCACCCAACACGAAATTGTAGATCATTAATCCTAAATTCTTCATTACCAATAAATTCTAGTGTACCCCAAAATCCAGTTTTTATAGAATATATGAAATTACTAAATATGTTATATAATTCATTACTAACACTAATTAGATTAGTAGTTAATATATTAACTTCGGATTGTAAACTAGCTTTGGATGCACTTAAATCATTAAACTCTGTTTTTAAGCTATAATGACGCGAACTTAAATCAATAAAACTATTTTTTAATGTATAATGATTTATACTTAAATCAAGTAAAGTTGCACTTAAATCATTATTATACTTAAATCCTGAACTTATGTCTATTTTAATTTCATTTATATTAGAAATAGTACTATTTTTAAAAGTATAATAGTTTAAACTAAAATCATCAACATTTTCATATAAACTAATAAAATTAGCATTTAATTCAGTACTATATTCAAATAATAAACTTATATCAGTTGTTAGTTTATTAATATTATTAGAAACAATAGGTCCATTAGAAACAATACCTCCATTAGTAATAATAGATCCACTTATGCATGTATCTCCTAAAACATGTAAACTATAAATATTGCTTGGATCTATATCAACTCCTAATCTTCCAATTACTTTTACAAAATCAGTACTTGGAGTTCGTAATAATATACTTTTAGAACTATCAATTAACATAGAATTATCTGTATAATTTACTAAAAATGTAGTGTTTGTTCTATATATTAAAGGTTGATTAGTATTAATATCTCGATTATTAAATAATTCTATTATATCCATTTTAATATAGCAAAATACTATTTTGCTCATATTAAAACTTAAAATTGTTATTTAATTATTCTCTAATTCTTAAATAGTTAGAGGCATCAACATAAATTTCTCCCCTATTTAATAATGAAATATTTGGAATAGTATTAGCAAATGATAATCTACTTATATCACTTATAATAAGTCTAGGTGTTCTAATATATTGGGGATTAGTAGAAGAAAAATTATTAATATCAATAGCATATTCTGGAGTTAATGTATTTATACCAATTCTATTGGTGGATGTATCTATACATATACATTGGTCCATTGCTTGTGCTCCTATAGTCTCTGGAATATATGAAAAAGTGCCTATTAGTGTATTAATAGAGTCATCAGGCATATTATATTAAAAATATAAATAGTTTTTATATATATATTTTTAAATAATTTTTAAATAATTATTTCTACCAATTTTATATTACTTAAACTATATAAAATTATATAATACTTTAAAATGCACTTTCAATAATGCTAATTCTATTTTCTAAAATACTTATTTTATTTATTAATTCTTGCATTTGAATATTTTGATTATTTATTATATTTATTAAATCATAATTAGATGATTCATTATTAGATGATTTATTAGATGATTCATTATTAGATGATTCATTATTAGAGGATTCATTATTATTTGAACTATTATTAGTTTGATTCTTTACATTTAATAAATTTTTTAAATTTTCAAGATTAGCATCTAATTCTTTTACAGCTGCTAAACAATATATAAAAATATTATTATAATTTATATAATAAGGTGTTTTTTCATTTCCATTAATTACACTAAATTTTAGTTCATCAATTTCTGCAACGTCTTGGGCTATTAGACCAGCTTCTACTATAAAAGATTCAGTTAATGGACCCCTATAATGTATATTTTTAAAATTGGTTGTTTTTTGATAAATTTGAGGATTTAATTTTCTTATTGTTAATAAAGCGTTCTTAATATTTTCCTCATTATGTTTTAATCTATCATCAGACATAAGATTTATATAGCTAGTTGTTACATTAAAACTTGTAACAGTAGTTGAACCGGAAGTTTGACCAAGAATATTCAATGAACCATCAATCCAAACATTAGCATTAATAGAAATATCACGTCTGCCAACTAATGGATTAATATTTTTAACAAGTAAAACATTATTTACATTTAAAGAACCATCAATTGTTATGGATTGGTTTGATAAAAGTGGTTTAATATTTTGTACGTATAAATTAGTACTACTTAAATCAGTAGCACTTAAATTAGTTATTACAGAGTTAGTAAAATTTCCACTAATAGATTTAATAACTATACAACTAATATCATTACATTTTACTGAACTATTAATAAAATTTATACCAGCACTACTTATACTGTTAAGACCTATATTAATAGTATTAGATGACGTTAAATTAGCTGTGGTTAAAGTAGATGTAGTTAAATTATTAGTAATAATTCCTAAGCTATTTAGAATAGTAGAATTATTGTTAATAGTTAAACTGTTAGTGTTAATTTGCCCGCTAACATCTATTTCATAGAGTGGTTGCAATTTTTTTACTCCAATCCGACTATTTCTAGTATCAATACAAACAACATTTTCAGTTGGAGTTAATGTTTCATCTGTTAATGCACTAACACTAGTAACTATTTTATTTTGTGCCATATATAATATGTTTAAATAAAATTATATAATTATTTAAACATTATTAAACATTATTAAAAACCAAACTTTTGTTCCAATGTTTTGTTTGTTTTATTTGAATATATTGGATGTTGCATGGGTTTATGCATGGAACTAGCATCTTCTTTATATTTTAAATAAGCAACTGCTTCATTATAAACACTTGTTATACAATAATTTAGAACATGATTATTTAACTCTTCTATTTGTTTTGATATATTTATGTCTAAATTTTTAGAATATTGTAAATACATTGATCTCATGACTAATACTATTTGATCTTCCGGTTGTTTATCAATTAAAATACGTTGGTTTGATTTGTCATAAACACCTTTACGAATACTATTTTGTATTAATTCTATATTATTTTTAGAAAAGTATTTCTCTGATAATTGTGATCTTTCAAAAGTACCAACCAATACATTTTGATAATTAGTATTAGTATTTATAGGAATTCTATCCATCATAGAAAACTGTGTTGCTATATTTGGACCCATAATATTTACTTTACCATTGTATTGGTTCATTATTTGTTATTATAATTAATAATATATTTTATTTATAATTTTTATTTATAATTTTTATTTATAATTTTTATTTATAATTTTTATTTATAATTTTTATTTATAATTTTTATTTATAATTTTTATTTATAATTTTTATTAATAATTTTTATAATATAATTAATATAATAATAATATAATAATGTTAACAACTTTTAATAAAAGTGTATTATTTGTTTCTACAATATTATTAATAATTGGATTAATAATTATTGCAAATATTGTTATGAAAAATAAAGAGACCGAAGTATATCCACCAGTTATAAGTGATTGTCCAGATTACTGGGATGTAGATTATGATAGTCAAGGTAAAAAACAATGTAAAAATAATACATATATAAATGATGGTTATTCAACACCAAATTGTCGCACATATCCACATGCTTTATTTTCTGCAAATGGTTCTTCGCCTGATGATATAATTTGTGAAAAAAATAAATGGGCAAAAGAATGCAATATACATTGGGATGGAATTACTAATAATCCTACAGCCTGTGCTAAAACTTCAATATAGTTTAATTTATTATATACATAATTATGTTTTATATAAAATATAAAATAGTATATAACATATTCTAAATATATAAAATATAAAATATATTATATATATTCTAAATATATATAGTATGACTAGTTATACTATAAGTGATTTAAGCTATACTATAAATGGTTCAACTAATACAATCCAATATAGTAAGTTGTTTTCTGATATTGTTCCGTGGGGTATTAATGCAACATATATTTACAAAAGTGATGTAGTATTTGATACTCAATTTGATAACAATAATAATAATGATTTAATTATTGAAAATAAAAGGAATAATATTATTTTAAAAACGCCTAATACTATGAAAACTGATATAAAAAATTTGGCCGTTGAAAAATTATATATTAGAGAGATTAGCACTAATGATTTTAATAGTTGTCCATATATATATAATGACAATGATCTTGTTACAGTTAGAGGAAACTTTACAGTTTCTGGAAATTTTCAAATTCTAGGTGATCTTAACTCAACCGGAACCTTTGAAGACCCAAAAATTTTAAAACCTAGAATAACCGACGGCACAATACAACGCTCACTAATTAGTGATCTTTCTATAGTAAATGTCAAGATTTTTGATTCAAGT
>Ga0214919_10005290_pt1 | contig 18402 bp, 10 predicted proteins | sample LL1503_MetaG_FD_177994 | JGI IMG/M metagenome (GOLD analysis project Ga0214919, IMG submission 177994) | Freshwater microbial communities from Lake Lanier, Atlanta, Georgia, United States - LL-1503 | ecosystem: Environmental > Aquatic > Freshwater > Lake | place: USA: Georgia | collected...
GACCACCCCAAATAAACTCCAGCCCCAAGGTCCGCGTAACGTCACCAATAAGAAAGGCGTGTAAGTCCCGGCAATGAGCAGGAAAATAGCCGCGTGATCAAATTTCTGCAGCACCTGCTTGGTCGGTAGATGTTGAAAACTGTGGTAGAGAGTGGAGGAGGTGTAGAGCAGCACGAGGGCTACGCCAAAAATAGTTACGCTAACCACGTGCCAGCCCGTCCCGAAGCGCACCGCAAAAACCACCAAGCAAACGAGGCCTAGCAAACTGGCCACGATCCCCAGGCCATGGGTCAGGCTATGGGCTAGTTCCTCTCGCCGAGTGTAAGTGGCTATCACACGATTAAAGCAGCGATGATTGATAACAGGCGCGAGGGAAAATCAGGGCGGAGGCAATGCTCGAAGCTGGGCGAGCTCCGCCCGAGCTTTTTCATCCTGGGGCAATAACTGCACGAGTATCTGATAATGCGCGATGGCCTCCGGCACGCGACCAAGCTGGGCGAGAACTTGAGCTACATTGCGGCGCGCATCGGGATAATTGGGCTGGAGTTGCAAAGCCCGCTCATAGGCCTTCACCGCTTCCGGCCATCGCTCAAGCTCGACGAGGATATTGCCGCGGTTGTTGTTCGCCTCGGCAAAATCAGGCCGCCAGCGCAAGGCAGCCTCATATTGCTCCAACGCTGCCGCCAAGCGGCCAGCTTGCGCGAGAGCGTTGCCCAGATTGTAATGGGCCGCCGGATGATGGGCATCTAATTGAATCGCCTGCTCCCCCTGATCGATCGCCTCGGCGATGCGGCCCTGCTCCAAGCGCACGTTGGAGAGATTGCTGCGCGCCTCGGCGAAACGGGGATTAATTCGCACGGCCGCCTCATACTGTTCGCTCGCTTCCGCCCAGCGCCCCGTCGCCAGCCAAGCGTTGCCCAAATTATTATGAGCGGCTGCATAGTTCGGCTGCAGGCGCAAGGCCGTCTCATATTCCCGGATGGCCTCGGCGAAACGATCAAGGTGCGCCAAAGCCAACCCGAGATTATAATGCGGCTCTGCCCCCTTGGGCTGCAGGCGGATCGCTTCCTCATAGTGACCCAACGCTTCGGCCGATCGCCCAGCTGAAAATATCGCCTTGCCCAGATTATTATGCGCCCGACCGTTTGCAGGATTCTTCGCGACCGTGTCAGCCCAGAGCCGCTGCTCGCTGTGATAATCTGCATTGCGCCGCACCGTCAGCCCGCCACTGGCCGCAGCTAAAATACCGCAAACCAGCCAAGCGCGGCGTCCCAGCCAGGCAAAAAGCACGACCACCACCACCAGCATGAGTGCGGCCAGTGACAAATACATCCGATGCTCCGCCATCGTTTGTGAAGCGACCGGCACGAGACTAGAACTCGGCGCCAAGATCAGAAAAAACCAGGCCCCCATAAAACCGCCCACCGCGCGCCGCACGAGAGCGACAACCGTCGCCCCCACTAATATACTGAGAAGTAGCAGCTGCCACCAAACGGTGGCGGCGCTGGTGATGGTGGCCGTGCCGTAATCAAAGATGAGCGGATTCGGCCAAAGCGCCAAACCCGCATAGTGCACCACGGCCCAAGCCTGGGTCAGACTGTAGTGCCAAACTGAAACTTCGGTGCCGAAACCCGCCGTACCGCCTCGGCCAGCGGTGCCGATCACCAGATAAGTCAGCCAGAGCCACGAGCTCGCCAAACCAAGATAATAACGCCGCCGGCGAGCCCACGCCTCGGCGAAGCTCCCGGCCACAAAAATACGATCGTACAGCAGAACCATGAGGGGCGCGGTCGCCATGACCTCCTTGCAAGCCATTCCGACCAGACACGCGCCCAACGATAATGTTAACCAACGACCGGGATGAACGGCGTGCACTCCGCGGAGGAAGCTATAAAGAGTCAGCAAGTAGCACAGGGCCATGAGCAACTCCGCGCGCTGCACGACGTAAGTAACCGCACCGGTCTGCAAGGGATGCACCAGCCAAAGCAGCGTCGTGAAAAAGGCTAGCCCCAGGGCATTTTCTGACCAACGGGTGCCGGTAAATCGGTTTCCTGGCGCGCCGGCGAGTGGGCTCGAAGTGGGCCGTCCTGCTAGGGTGCGGCGCAAGAGACCGAAAAGGGTTAAACCCGCCAAGCCATGCACCAGCAGATTGAAAAGGTGATACCCCATCACCCCGTAGCCCCCGCAAGCGTAGTTCAGGGCTAAACTTAAGTTGACCACCGGACGACCGCTGATGGTCAAACCACCATCCAAATGAGGCGATAGCACGTCGCTGAGCGACCCGAGTCGGCGGATGGTTGGATTTTCCAGAATAGCCGACTGGTCATCAAAAAAAAAGGGGCCCGTCAGACTGTTTAAATAGACCAAGCAGGTCGCCAAAATTAACCCGCCGATCGCCCAACCTAGCCTGGAAGCTGGGGCTTGATAGTTCGGGGGCAGCGCACTCACAGCCGGCGATAGGAAGCACTATTTCGTGGGAAGGAAACCGTATTTTTGAGCGACAATTGATCTGCCGCTAAGCCTTGATGGGCTAAAGGGTTTAGCCGCCTGCTTAACCTGCTTTTTGCCGGAAAAGCCCGCCTCAAGTTAAAATACTGCAATAACAGGATTTTTAGCAAAAAGTTACGGTCTGGAAACAACTGACCGCGCGGCGCTATTGGCAGGGGTTGCAGGCTTGACTCAGCTATGGGGCAGTCGTTCGCTGACTCTTCAAAGTTATCTCTGCCCTTCATCCTAAGAACTAAAACAAACTGCATAAATACCATGCACCGAACCTTCATTAAATCGCTAATTCTAATCGCGGTCACGGCTCTCAGCCTGACTCTTTTGCCCAGTGCGCTCGCGCAAATTGTAACCTCCGGCCTGACCGGCACTGTCAGTGGCGCCGTCGGCAAGACGGGTGCCGGCGTTGCTGTCACCGCGGTGCACACACCCACTAACGCCACGTTTACCGCTACCACGAATGCGGCGGGTCGTTATAATTTTCGCGGCCTCCCAGTCGGCGGACCTTACACGGTCACCGCGAAATCCGACTTAGGCGAAGCCACCATCAATGATATCGTCGCTGTCCTTGGCAGCGAAGCCGAAGTTAACTTGACGATTAAATCAGAGGTACTGCAGCTGGAGAAATTTATCGCCACTGGCGCGCGCAATGATTTGGACGCCACGGCGTCGGGCGCAGGCACCACCCTGAGCAGCGATCGCATGGGCAACAAACCCTCCTCCGAGCGCTCACTCGCCGACATGATCAGCGCCTCGCCGCTCGTCACGCTGCGGTCGACCTTTGGTGATCGTGAGGAATCCCAGATTACCGCCGTAGGTCAAAACAATCGCTTCAACTCTGTCACCATCGACGGGGCCCGCATCAACGACCAATTCGGCTTGAACGGCACCGGGCTCGCTTCCTTCTTCAATCCGCTCTCCCTCGACACGATCGAGCAGCTCTCCGTGCAGATCTCGCCCTACGATGTTCGGCTTGCCGGCTTCACCGGAGCGACCATCAACGCGGTCACGAAAAGCGGCACGAATACTTACCGCGGTTCGGCTTATTATTACTTCCGCGGCAATCAGCTCGCCGGTCATGATCTACAAGGGCCCAACGCCCGTGAATTAACTAACACTGGCGCGAAGATTGTCCCTAAGCTTGAGCGCCGCACCTTCGGAGCCACCTTCGGCGGCCCGATCATTCGCAACAAGCTGTTTTTCTTCATCAATTTTGAAGATTTTGAAAGCATCAGCGCTGGTCGCGATCCGCGTTTCAGCACCCCGCTGGAGTCTCAGATTCTTACCCGCCTCAAGCAGTACAGCACTGATTCCGGCAAGACCATCAACTGGGGCAATCCTGTCACGAGCGCCACGACCAACATGGCCACCGACACCAAGTATATCGCCAAGGTCGACTGGAATATCAATAAAGACCATCGCTTGAGCGTCCGGATGTCTAAGACCGAGGGTGAGGTACCCCAGTTCGGCAATTTTGCGAGTGGCAGTTCTAGCAACGTCGGTATTTCTGGCGGCATCACCACCTCCACCGATGGTCACTTCTACTCCCAGACGCGCGTAGAAAGATCGGAAGCGGCCCAGCTGTTCAGCCAATGGACCCCCGACTTCAAGACCGAGGTAAAGTATTCCTCGACCAAGCAAGACCAGCAGACCCCCCTTAACACCGTGGCCCCGATGACCTACGTCTTCGGCGTTAGCGGCACAGATCTGCTCAATAACACGGCGGTCACCAACGGCACCTACATCGCCGGCACGGAGCAATTCCGCCACGGCAATTCAATCGCCGTCGACTCGCAGCAAATGAGCGCCTCGGGTGACTATTTCTGGAAAAACTTTGTGTTCACCGCTGGGGCCGAACGCGAGCAATCGAATTTCTATAATCTCTTTCGCTCAAACTCCTTTGGTCTCGTGGGCTTCCGCAATATGACGGACTTCCTGAACGACACCAACGTCGTCATTCAGCGCAGCTATTACGATCCAAGTATCCGTCCAGTCGCCGATGTCTCCAATTTCGCCACCACCGGGCTCTTCACCCAGGCAAAATGGGACGTCAACCCGCGTCTCTCGATCAACGGCGGCATTCGCCTGGAAATCGCCGAGAGCGGAATCAAGCCCGCCCTGAACACCGCCTTCCTAGCAGCTACCGGCCTGCGCAACGATGGCTCGCTCGATGGCGTGAAAACGATCTCCCCTCGCGTCGGGTTTAACCTCGCGCTGGACAGCGATCGCAAAACGCAACTGCGCGGCGGTTTTGGCCATTTCCTCGGCCGCTCCCCTTGGGTGTTTTTCTCCAATTCCTTCGGTAACACGGGCGTCGGTAGCTTCACCCGCTCATCCACGGACGCCGTTAGCCCGCTATCCTCGAGCTTCACGACATTCCTGAAGAACGACTTCGATCCCTCGAACCCGATCGCGACTGGCACCGACAACCCGACCCTGCGGCGCGAAGTCGATTTTAACGACAATGGCCTCAAGTTGCCTTCTGCTTGGCGCGGTAATCTCGCCATCGATCGCAAACTTCCATTCCTCGATTCGACCGTCACCGCCGAGGTTGTTTACAGCAAGATTGACCAAGCTCTGCGCACGACCAACGAGAATCTCAAGCCGCTCGCAGGCGGCCTCGCCCTCGACGGTCGCTCCCGTTTCTCTGGCGTACCCAGCACAACGGCTAATGCTCTTTATGCCGGTTACACCTTCATGTATCGAGTGAGCAATGTCAGCGTCGGTGACTCCACCTACGTGAGCCTGCAATGGGATCGTCCCATGAAAAACAAGTGGGCCTTCAACGTCGCCTACACCCGCGGTCGCGCCACCGAGGCTCAAGCCAATGGTCAGACCACGGCTGGCGGACAGTTTAACCGTAACGTCATCTTCAACCAAAATACGGTTGAGGTCGGTACGGCTGACTTCCAAGTCAAAGACCGCTTCCAAGCTAGCATCACTCGTCAGTTTGAGTTCGTGAAGAAGTTCAAGAGCACCGCTTCACTCTACTACGAAGGGCGCACCGGCAATCCCTACAGCTGGGTATTCGGCGGCGACCTCAATGGTGACGGCGTGTCGTTCAATGACCGAGTCCTCATTCCCACGGGCCCCAGCGATGGCAAGTTTGACTTCTCGGGTATGACCACCGCCCAAAGCGATGCCTTCTTCGCCTTTATTCAGACAAGCGGCTTATCCCAATACGCCGGCAAAGTCGTACCGAAAAACTCCTCGACTGAGCCTTGGTTCAACAAGCTCGACCTGAAGCTCGTCCAAAGCATTCCGCTGCATGGTCCGGTTAAGTTAGACCTCTTCCTCGATTTCGTGAATTTCGGTTCATTCATCAACTCTAAGATGTTTAATTACACCGAGATTGCACCCAATCTGTCCAACGACGTGTTCCGGACTCGCACGCTCACCAGCGCCACCTCCTACACCGTCGATGGCCGCATCAAGCCGACCTATACCTTCACCCCTGGGCCAACGGGCTTCTTGATCGATAACGGGATGTCCCGCTGGCGCATCCAGCTTGGAGCCAAGCTCAGCTTCTAAGGCGAACGTAATTTCGCTCCTTTCCTTCGGCGCCCCGCTTTCGAGCGGGGCGCCTTTTTTTGGCAGGTTAATTTCCCGATGATGGCTCCTACGCTGTTGGAACTATCCGTAATTCATCCCGCGGGGCGATTGGCCACCAGTAAGGCAAAAGGCTTATAATCTTCCAAGGTGTGACCAACCGCGAAGGAGACGAGGCTACGCGAAGGGTTCGAACTTAAATTTTAAACGTTAAACTCTAGCATAATCTCCCCGGTGCGGCCGAGCCCGTGCCCCAGTTCATTAATTAAATAGGGTTAAGACCTTAGGAGAATAATAAGGGCTAATTCCCTTGCTAAAAAATTGCGAAAAACCAACTGGCCTCACCGCGGAGAAAATTAACGCGTTTGTCCTAAGCCGACGCGAAATAAAATCAGCCGGCCGCAAATAATTTTCTAAAAAAATCTTTCCGCGACACATTTTTTTTCGCGTCAAGAAAATATTTTCGGGCATTTTGAAATCATTAAACAAGGGGTTTTTCAGAGGAGAAATTAGAATTTTAGAATTTTAGAATTATTTTTTTTTAAAACGAAGGGCGGTTTTTCGGTGTCCACCAAAAAAATGGCCTATTTTAATATTTTATTAGACAAAATTTATTGACGGGCTTTCCTACGATTCCCATTAGTTGTGGTCAAGGTTCCGGGCATCCACATCCTGTGGTGGTCGACAACGTGTTGGGAAGTTTTGGCAACTTAGTGTCGCCAGAGGCTTTCTACCGTATCTAGACCACGGGGCACACACCGTTTTTCTCCAAAATTTCTCTCTCAGCTGCGCACCGCTATGCAAAAATCATTCTCCGTCGGCAATAAGACTTTCATGCTCGATCAGGACAAGGCCGAGGCCGCGTTCGCCGCGAAGAAAGTCATCAACGGCCGCCAGGTACCTTATTTCAATATTCTCCCGCTCAAATACCAGTGGGCCTACGATCTTTACAAGACGATGAAGGCAAACCACTGGGAGCCAGAGGATGTGCCAATGGGCAAGGACATCGAACAATGGCGCGATGAGAAAACCGTCAGCGACATCGAACGCTGGATCATCCGCATGGGCATTGGCTATTTCTCCGCCGCCGAGGGTATTGTCGGTGACAACATCCAACATGTCGTCCGCGAACTCGTGACCGCCCCGGAGTTGAAGCTCGTTCTCGGCCGTCACGCCCACGAGGAAAATATTCACGCGGACTCGCTCCTCTACATGATCTCTTCCCTCGGCATCAACCCGCACGAGTGCGAGGCCATGTTCGAAGATATTAAGTCGATCGAAAAGAAGAATGAGTTCGTCAATAAGGTCTCGCGCGATCTCCGCCGCGACCTCGATTTGACGAAGCTAGAAAACAAGAAGCTGCTGGCGAAAAATATCTTCACCTTTGGCCAATGTATGGAAGGCACCCAATTCTACGGCCTCTTCGGCATGGTGCTGGCCCTTTACCGCCAGAACAAATTCCCCGGCATCGGCCAGATGTTCCGCTACACGTTACGCGATGAATCCAATCACATCGAACTCTTCCGGAATCTCTTCATGGATCTCGTCGAAGAGAATCGCGAGATCTGGACCCCCGAGTTCAAGGAAGAGCTGCGCCAGACGATGGCGGAAGGCATCCTCCTCGAGAAAGATTTCATCCGCGACTGCCTTCCCGTGAACGCAGTTGGCCTCTCCATCGAAGAATTTCTGACGTACATCGACTACATTGCCGACCGTCGCCTCGAAGGCTGCGGCCTCGCCCCGCTCAGTCCGGGGGTTAAGAATCCCCTGCCTTGGCTCGCTGAAATGATGGATATCAAGAAGGAGCAAAACTTCTTCGAAGGTCGCGTCACCGAATATCAAAAATCCTCCGCTCTGCACGGCTCGAGCGACGACGAACTCTGAGTTATTGGCCCCCTTTTTGGTTAATCTTCTCGTATTTATTTTCTCATGCATACCCCTTCTATTGCGCAAGACCTTGCCCTTAAAAAACTTACGGTTGCCCCCAAAGATCAGAAGCCCAATTATAACTGGCGTGACATCCTGCGCGATGAGTCGGTGCCAGTGCCTGAGATTCAAGTACTATGCCCCCACGGCGAAGAGCGCTTCGACCTAAGCGAGGTCGCCGATACCGTTGGTCGTTCCTTGGCCAACTTGCTCCAAGCCAAGGGCGAAGCAGATATTTTTAACGAGAAAAACCAGCGTTTTGTCGCCGACGTTACCCGCGAAGTTGCCTCGCATCTCACCAAGAAAGCCCTCGAGCGCGGCCCGATCCGCGTCTCCCTTCACGATCTTTACGTGCTCATCGAAAAAACTCTCGTAGATAATAACGCTCACGATGTCGCCAAGAGCCTCCTGCTTAAGCGCGCCTCCAAGCTCAATATTTCCCGCGAAACGCACGGTGTCTCCGTCCGCCTCATCCGCCGTAATCATCAAGTGGTGCCGTGGAACGAAGGCAAAATCGAGATCGCCATTCGTAAAGCCTTTCTCTCCCTGCAAAAGGATCCCTCCCCCGCCACTGCCATTAGCCGCGCGATCACGGAACGTGCTCTCCAGGTCAAACAAGCCTTTCTCCATATCGAAGAAGTGCAGGACATGGTCCAAGAGGAGTTAATGAAGTCCGGCCATTATAAGGTCGCGGAAGACTACATTCTCTACCGCGCCGCACGCGCCACCACCCGCCTCGCTGAACCCGCGGCCGAAACCTCTCCCGTGACCCCGCCAGCTCAGCAAAATTCCATGGTCGTCGTCGCCCGCGCTGACGGCACCACATTCTTGTGGGATGGCCTCGATCTCAAAAAGCGCATCGAGTTTGCCTCCATCGGCCTCGAGCTCTGCCTCACCTCGGATCAAATCGAAGCGGAATTGCGGCGCGCCCTGTTCGATAACATCGCGCTCGGTGACCTCAACAACACCATTATTCTCAACGCCAAGACGCTCATCGAGAAAGATGCTGATTTCGCTAAATTCGCCGGCCGGATCCAACTCAGCTACATTTACGAAGAAGTTCTCGGCTGGGATATCGTCCGCGACGGCATCGGGGCCCTGAAGAAATTCCACCAACAAGCCTTCGCCGCCTACATCGACCGCGGCATCGCCATCAAGCGCCTCACGCCCCGGCTCAAGGAATACGATCTAAGCAAGATCTCGGCCGCGCTCGATCCAACGGCTGACCTCGAGCTCGATTTTCTCGGCGTCCAGACCATCTACGATCGCTACCTCATTATCGATAAGACCGGCAAGCGCTCCAAGCGCCTCGAGACCCCCCAATTTTTCTGGATGCGCGTCTCGATGGGCCTGTTCCTTGAAGAAAAGAAGCGCACCCGCGAAGATTGGGCCATTCGTCTCTACGAACTCTACAAGTCCCGCCGCTTCTGCAGCAGCACCCCGACGCTGTTCAACTCCGGCACGCTCCACTCCCAACTCTCGAGCTGCTACCTCTACTACGTGGATGACTCGTTGGAATCCATCATGTACCGCGGGATCGCGGAAAACGCCCAACTCTCTAAATGGGCGGGCGGCCTCGGCGGTTCGTGGACCTCTGTTCGCGGCACCGGCGCGCATATCGCGGGCACCAACGGCGAATCCCAAGGCGTTATCCCCTTCCTCAAGCTCCACAACGATCAGCTCGTGGCGGTCAATCAAGGCGGCAAGCGCAAGGGCTCTGGCTGCGCCTACCTCGAATCTTGGCACAACGATATCTTCGAATTTCTCGAACTTCGCCGCAACACCGGTGACGACCGCCGCCGCACTCACGACATGAATACGGCGAATTGGATTCCCGACTTGTTCATGAAACGCATGGAGGCCCGCGGCACCTGGACCCTCTTTCGCGCGAACGAGACCCCTGACCTGCACCATCTCTACGGTCGCAAATTTGAAGAAGCTTACCTGCGCTATGAGAAACTCGGCGAAGAAGGCAAAATCCAGGCCCACAAAATTGAGGCCCTTGAGCTCTGGAAGAAAATGTTGTCGATGCTCTTTGAGACCGGCCACCCCTGGATCACCTTCAAGGATCCTTGCAACGTGCGCTCTCCCCAAGACCACTGCGGCGTCATTCACTCGAGCAATCTCTGCACCGAGATCACCCTCAATACCTCGAACGATGAGACCGCCGTCTGCAATCTGGGCTCAGTCATCCTCGACTCACACCTGAAGGACGATGGCTCCCTCGACCACGAAAAGCTGCGCGACACCATTCGCGTCGCCGTCCGGGCACTCGATAACGTCATCGATATCAATTTCTATCCGACCGTCGCGGCCAAAACCTCCAATCAACGCCACCGCCCGATCGGCCTCGGCGTGATGGGGCTAGCCAATTCTCTTTACATGAAGGGCGTGTCTTTCGCCTCGGAAGCGGCCGTTGAATTCAATGATGAATTCATGGAGGCAATCTCCCACTATGCGTACGAGGCCTCGGCGGATCTCGCGGCGGAACGCGGCGCCTACTCGACCTACAAAGGCTCGAAGTGGGATCGTGGTCTCTTGCCCCAAGACACCGTTGATCTGCTCGAGCAAGAGCGTGGCGTACCCATTCAAGTACCTCGCGGCGGCAAGATGGATTGGAGCGCCCTCCGCACCAAGATCGCCTCGCAAGGCATGCGTAACTCCAACGTCCTCGCCATCGCCCCCACCGCGACGATCTCGAACATCACCAACACGTCGCCTTGCATCGAGCCCACGTACAAAAACCTCTACGTTAAATCCAACCTCTCTGGGGAATTCGTGGTCCTCAACCCATTCCTTGTGCGCGATCTCAAGAGCCGCGGCCTCTGGAACCAAGAGATGAGCGATGCGCTGAAATATTTTGACGGCGAACTCAAAGATATCGAGGCCATCCCCGACGACCTAAAAGAAAAATACCTCACCGCCTTCGGCGTCGATTTTAAATGGGTCATCGCCGCGGCAGCTCGCCGCCAAAAATGGATTGATCAATCCCAAAGCGTAAATCTCTGGCTCAAATCACCTGACTTAAAGGTGCTCAGCCATATGTACCGCTCCGCTTGGCATGCCGGCCTGAAGACCACCTATTATCTCCGCAGCCTCGGCGCCTCGGGCATCGAAAAAGCTACGCTTGCCGGCAAGAAAGATGTGCGTGGAGCGGCGGGAGAAACTAAGGCCGAAACCGCCACCCGCGATGCCGAAGCCTTAAATAATATCGCCCCTCCTGCGCCCAAGAAATCGTTCACCGCAGAAGAGAAGAAAGCGTGCTCGATTGAAGCTATGAAGAATGGCGAAGAGTGCGAAGCTTGTCAGTGATCCGCCGGCCCGCGACTGGCCTTAAAGCTAGCTCGCTATTTACCTAAATCACTCCCGCAAAAATTTACGGGAGTGATTTTATCAATAACGTGCACGCCCCTCCCCCTGCCATTGAACTCGCTCCCTTATTGAGTCCCCACCTCTTGCCTTTGCTGTGATGATTCCCCCTCCTGCAGACTCGGCGGCCTCCCTCACCCCGCACGAAAATTCTGTGTTGAAAAAGACTCCGACTCATACCCCAGACCCAGCCGAAAATAATAGCCGGCGGGATTTTATCCTTCGCGCCGCCGCCCTGGGCCTCACCGGAGCTACTGGTCTGGCCGCCGAGACGGTGGCCATGACTCCCGCCCGCCCAAAGCCGCCTATTTTATTTCACGCCGGGCACCAGCACGACCACTCAGCCGATACCTTGAAGGCGTTAGCCGCGTTTGGCGTTAAGCATATTTGCAGCGGCCAGCTCGAAGCCAAGATGGATGCTTGGTCCATCGACTCCCTGACCCGTCTGCGCCGCCATGTTGAATCGTTCGGGATCAAACTGGACACCGTGCCCCTGCCGCTCAGCTCGCGGGAAATCTCCAAAGTTGAATTGCCGGAAATTTTACTAGCGAAGGATCCCGAGCGGGAACGCGCGATTGAGAATATTTGTACCATGATCCGCCATGCTGGGGCGGTGGGCATTCCAATGGTAAAATATAATCTAACCTTTATCGGGGTGGTCCGAACCGATCGGACCATTGGCCGCGGCGGCGCCAGCCGCAGCTCCTTTGACTACGCCGCGGCCAAACAAGATCCGCCCATCACTGCGGCCGGTCCCATCAGCGAGGCAATCTATTGGGATCGGATTGAATATTTTCTTAAACGCGTCGTGCCGGTCGCCGAAGAAGCTCGGGTAAAAATCGCGCTGCACCCCCAGGATCCGGCCATGCCGGCCACTGGCTGGCGCAGCGTACATACAGTACTTGGCTCCGTGGCCGGCCTGCAGCGTTTTGTGGAGACTGTTCCCAGCGCCTATCATGGACTCAATTTCTGCCAAGGTTCCGTGGCGGAAATGCTCACCCACCCGCGCGAGCAAATCGACGACGTGATTCGCTACTTTGGCCAACGGGGAAAAATATTTAACGTTCACTTTCGTAATATTCGCGGCGGCTATCTCAATTTTCAGGAAACCTTCCCCGATGAGGGTGATATGGACATGCCTCGCGCCCTGCGGACTTACCGTGAAGTGGGCTATACCGGGATGATCATGCCCGATCACGTTCCCCAAATCGCCGGCGATCCCCAAGGCCACAAGGCCTTCGCCTTCTGCTTCGGTTATATCCAAGCCTTACTGCAACAGCTCCACACCGAGGCCTAAGGGTTCTCGTGATGCTTATCGCTAGCCGGATTGCTGCTAATTTTAAATTGTATGTCCGAGCCGCCGCCTCCCTCGGTCCCGCCTGCCCAGTCGGCGATGCCGCATCAGCGGCGACCACGCTATGCGGGGAAAAATCCTCGACGCTTCGAAGATAAATACAAAGAGCTCAATCCTGAGCGTTATCGCGCTGACGTGGCGAAAGTACTGGCAGCCGGCAAAACCCCCGCCGGTAGTCACCGACCAATTATGGTCGCCGAAATTCTTGAGGCACTGGCCCTCCAGGCAGGTGAGATCGCCGTGGATTGCACCCTCGGCTTCGGTGGTCACGCCCGCGAATTAATGGCCGGCCTTGCCCCCCACGGGCGACTCATCGGCCTTGATGTTGACCCGCTAGAACATGCCAAAACGACGACCCGCCTCCGTGCCGCTGGCTTTGGCGAAGATATTTTTACGGCCGTCCGCTCAAATTTTGCCGGCCTGCCTAAAGTGCTAGCAAACCTCGGACTAGCCGGAGTCGATGCGATCCTCGCTGATCTCGGGGTGTCCTCCATGCAACTCGACGATCCGACCCGCGGGTTCACGTTCAAAATCGACAGCCCGCTCGACCTCCGCCTGAACCCATCGCGCCCACCTTCCGCCGCGGACTGGCTCGCCCGAGTGACTGAGACGAAACTGGCCGCCGCCTTCACGGAACATGCGGATGAGCCCCACGCTGAGTTATTAGCCCGTGAGCTCATCGTCCGCCGCCAGCTTACCCCGTTCACCCGCACGCGGCAGCTGGCTGACGCTATTCGAGAAATTTTATTGCAGGCTAAACCGAGCCATGACCAAGCAACCGACGACGACAGTGTGCGCCGCGTCTTTCAAGCTCTGCGCATTGCCGTAAATGACGAATTCGGCGTGCTTGACCTGTTTTTGCGCCACCTCCCCTCTTGCCTTAACCCCAACGGTCGCGTGGCGATCCTCACGTTCCATTCCGGGGAAGATCGGCGGGTAAAACAGGCTTTCCGCGACGGCGTCCGCGCGGGCATTTTCACCTCCACCAACGAAGCCGTCGTCCGAGCGGGCCCGGCGGAACGCCGGGCCAATCCACGGAGCACCTCGGCGAAATTACGTTGGGCTATTCGTGCTTAACGGCAGGCCCGAGCGGTGAATCAGCTGACCATGCCACTTGCGGTCTGGATAATTCTTCGGTCAAACTGTCCGCTCGCCCTTTGCCTGTATGAAAATTAAATCCGCTCTTTTTGCCACCAGCTCCCCTAGCCTCGCCGCGTGCCCCCGCGCCGTGCTGCCTGAATTTGCCTTTATTGGGCGCTCCAACGTTGGAAAATCCTCCCTCCTCAACTTGCTCGCCGAGAAAAAAGATCTCGCCCTCGTTTCCGATTTGCCGGGCAAAACCAAGCTGATCAATTTTTTCACGATCAACAACACGTGGAGTCTCGTCGACCTCCCCGGCTATGGTTACGCCAAGGTTTCCAAAACTGATCGCATTGAATTTAACACCGCCGTGCGCGATTATCTCAGCCAGCGCCCCACGCTGCAACGGGTGTTTGCCCTGATCGACTCGCGGCTCCCGCCGCAGGAAATGGATCTCAAATTTGTGCATTGGCTCGGCACCAATGAAATCCCCTTCGCGCTGGTTTTTACCAAAGTTGATAAACAAGCCGCTCAGCACACGCGCAATGCCATGGATAAATTTAAGCAAGCCATGGCTAAGTCGACCGACGCGCAGCCACCGATCTTCGCCACGTCCACGACCACCAAAACCGGGCGCTCAGAACTACTGGCCTTTATTGCGCAATCTTTGACCACGCATAAACAGACCAATCCCTTCACGGCGCCCCGCATGATGAGCGAAACGAGCCGTGAAACCGTCGTGGATCCCGAAGACGGTGATGAGCTAGAGTAAAAGGCAGCGGCTTGCTGGTGCCCTCGACTCAATGACGAGCACCCTGTCGTTAACCAATTAGAGTAAATCGGCCGCTAGCTCCGCTAACTTTGAGCGCTCACCTTTGGTCAACTTCACATGAGCCGCCAGCGCCAGACCCTTCATGCGGTTATGGCAGTAGACGAGCCCATTGCTGCGTGAATCGACGTACGGATTGTCGATTTGGGCGGGATCACCAATTAGCACGAGCTTCGAACTTTCCGAAATACGCGTGATCACGGTCTTGACCTCATGGGGCGTTAATTGCTGCGCCTCATCCAAAATAAAGAAGCGCCGAGCAATGGAACGCCCCCGGATAAAGCAGAGGGCCTCAATCTCCACCACCCCGCTGCTAATGAGCCGCTCGTAAGGCTTAATCGCCGGCGGACCATGATGACCACCAGAACCACCGCCGTGGGTCGGTTGCGGCTGCGACATCATCGCCATCACCTCGTCATTTTTCTGTTTCTTTTTCTTGCCGGCTTTTTTTTGCGCGAACTGCGGTTCTTTCGCTGGCTTCGCGGGAATCAAAACTTCCAAAGCATCGTGATAGGGCTGCAGCCAGGGCTTCATTTTTTCCTCCAAGGTGCCGGGTAAAAATCCGATATCCTTGCCGAGCGAGATGACGGGCCGCGAAATGGACAGCCCATCATAGCGCGATTTCTCATCGGTGGTCTGAAAAAGTGCGCAAGCGGTGGAAAGCAAAGTTTTGCCGGTGCCGGCCTTCCCGAAGCATGTCACCAAGGAAATAGTATCATCCATGAGCGCATCGACAAAAAATTGCTGCTCCAGATTGCGAGGGCGAATGGGGATTCCACCCGGGGCTTTCACGAAATCGGGCAGGTGCAAGCGCCGTACTAAATTATTACCATAATAACGACCGGGCATCGTCTTGCCCTCCGGCGTCATGAGCAGCACGTATTCATTGAGATAAAGCTTGGCACCCGCTTCGGCGGACAGCTCTAACTCCCCTTCCGAACAAAAGCGCTGCATCTCGTACATGTCCAAGGGGAGCGTTTGGTAATCCCCCTCATCCGTATCGGCGGCGGGCACCTTATCATTTAAATAATCCTCAGCCTCGAGACCCACTGCGCGCGCCTTGAGCTGCACGTTGACATCTTTGGTGACCAAAATAGTCGGGGGTTGGTGCGTCTCTTGCACAAACAGCGCGCTGGCGATGATCCGATTATCTTTTTTGGTGAAATCTGAAAGGACCGCCCGCAAACGCTGCATCGCCGGCGAGGACCAATTATTCTCTACGAGATAGCGATTGATAACAACGGAAAGAGTGCCGCCATTTGGTAATTTTACCCCCTCGTGCATCGAATGCGAGTCCGGCAGGAGCTCCTGCAGAATGCGGTGCACGCGCCGGGCGTTGCGCCCGCGCTCCGTGGACTGCTCGCTCTTGATCGCATCGAGCTCCTCAAGAACCTCGACGGGAATCGCCAGGTTATTGTCCTCGAATTTGTAGATCGATTGGGGATCGTGCAGCAATACGTTCGTATCGAGAACGTAGGTTTTCGTTCTTACCTTAACCGGATGCTGCGGTGAGTGGGATACCGCAATTGTAGGGTTTTCCATCGCGTGGATGACTGGTAAGCAACCAATGCATCCGCTGTTTCGCGTTGTAAATACCGGAATTATAATTCCATGAAAATTCTAGGTGACGGACCTCTAGCCAGGCGCCCCCTCAGGTGATTTTTTAGGCTTGGGCGGTGGCCCCCACCGACGAAATAGATGCTCAGCTAAATTCAAAAAGCTTACCCGCCGTAAACCAACCAAGTTGAGCTCACGCCAACGCGGCACGTGCGGGCTGCGCTCAACAAAATAATCCCACAGCTCGCGCTCTAATTCACGGGTCAAAACCCCCGATGGCTCCGCCCGTCGGGCGCTTTCCGTGATCTTCATTTGCCAGTGACGGCGCTCATCAAGTTGAGCTTCGAGATAATCAAAAACGGCCTGTTCATAACGATTTAGGCTCATGGTGAGTAGAGGTGAGCCCCAAGGGCGGCATTGCTTTTGAACATTCCTCTGCTAGTGATGTCCACACTCATTCAACCCGAACCTCCTATGTGGCAAAAACTCAAAGAACAAATTCCGGCGATCATTTTGACCGCTGCGCTCGTTATCGGCTCAGCTTTCTGGCTCTATCAGAAAACAGTCAGCGAACTTGCCGCTAAGCAGCAGACTGAAATCACCCGCCTCCGCACGGAGACGAATGCCGAACTCAAAGCCTCTGCTGAAGAGACCCGCCGGCACATCGAATCGGTTAACCAGCTTTTAAAGGATGCGATCGCTAAGCGCCAAGCGGATGCCCTGATGACGGACGAGGAATTTGCCAAAATTAACGCCGAGAAAGTTAACCAACTCGCCGAAGCCATCGCCCACAAAATTCAGCCGAACAGCCCACTCCCTAAGACCCCAGAGGAAGCCGAGAAGCTGCAAAACGAGCAGGTGGATAAAGTTTCTAGCCGCATGGCAGAGAAAATTTCCCCCATCCTCGCGGAGATGTCGAAAGATCAAAATCTCACCCGTGAGGCGATCAACGCCTATAGCCAGCGCATCTCCGCTCAAGTCGGCGGCGTGCTCACGGCCGAGATGTCCCGCAATCAAGCGCTCAATACGCAACTCCTCACCTCGCAGGCGGTCGCGCATGATTCCATGAAACTTTCTCACGAGATCACGGCCCTCTACCTGAGCAGCTTCAAGGATCAGGGTCTGATCACCCGCCTCCTTTCTCTCCCGGCCAATGTGGTCCGTGATGCGGCCAGCATGAGCATCGTGACTAGCTCTGATCGCAAGAAAATGGAAGAGCGCCTGGTCGGCGAGATGAACACCCTAGAAAAGCGCATCCAAGAGATCGAAGCTGCTTCTCCCAAAAAGTAGACCCCGCTTCAGGGGCATGCCCTAGCCCTAGATTATCGGCCTCAGCGATTCACTCGCTGAGGCTTTTTTATGGTCTCTCCCGAGAGTATCGGTCGAGAGATGGCACTTGGGCCAGGTAGCTCAAAATACTCCGGCTCAGCGCCGGCTCACTCCGATCTGCGCAAAAAAAAGGCGCGCTCCGGAGAGCGCGCCTTGAGAATTTTGAGCGAAACGAGAGCCGGGACTTAGTAGTCCATGCCGCCCATGCCACCGCCGCCGCCGCCGTGGCCATGACCGCCACCAGCTGCCGGAGCTGACTTCTCAGGCAAATCGGTGATCATGCACTCGGTGGTAAGGAGCAGGCCGGCAATCGAAGCCGCATTTTGTAGCGCGGTGCGCGTGACCTTCGTGGGATCAACGACACCGGCTTTCACGAGATCCTCGAACTCATCGGTCGCAACATTGTAACCAATGTTACCCTTGGAGCTGAGGACTTCTTTAACGACGACACCACCATCAACGCCCGCATTAGCGCAGAGCGCGCGAATTGGATGTTCAATGGCGCGACGTACGATCTGGGCACCGAAGGCTTCGTCACCCTCGAGCTTGAGGGCTTCGATGGCCTTGATGGTACGGAGCAGAGCGACGCCGCCGCCGGCGACGATCCCCTCTTCCACCGCCGCGCGCGTGGCGTGGAGGGCGTCTTCGACGCGGGCCTTCTTTTCCTTCATTTCCACCTCGGTGGAAGCGCCCACATTGATGACGGCGATACCGCCGGCCAACTTAGCGAGGCGCTCTTGGAGCTTCTCGCGATCGTAGTCCGAAGTGGTTTCGTCAATCTGGCGACGGAGCTGCTTAACGCGGCCCTGGATCTCAGAGGTTTTACCGCCACCTTCAACGATGGTGGTGTTCTCTTTGTCCACGGTGATGCGCTTGGCCTTGCCGAGATCAGCCAGGGTGAGGTTCT
>Ga0214919_10005291_pt1 | contig 18401 bp, 23 predicted proteins | sample LL1503_MetaG_FD_177994 | JGI IMG/M metagenome (GOLD analysis project Ga0214919, IMG submission 177994) | Freshwater microbial communities from Lake Lanier, Atlanta, Georgia, United States - LL-1503 | ecosystem: Environmental > Aquatic > Freshwater > Lake | place: USA: Georgia | collected...
GCGCACGATCGAAACGACCGTGAAAATCAGGCCGATCAACAGGTTCTCGGTAACGGTCACGGTCAGACCGAACAACGGGAAGACCGCCATTTGCGTGGCCACTGCCACGCCATACCCCACCAGCACATTGGCAAGCGACTCCACCAGGGACATCAGGCGCGACTTTTTCATGCGTCGGCCTCCACTGAATCTGCTTGGGTCGCTATGCCAGCCACCGCTGCGAGGTCGTTGAACTTGGCCGCATCGGCTTCCCGGTAGGCCTCTTGGCCCGTCCAGTCCTGCCAGCGGCGCACCATCACGTCCACGTACTTGGGGTCGAGTTCGATCAGCCAGCCGATGCGGCCGGACTTCTCTGCGGCGATGAGGGTGGTACCCGAGCCACCAAAAGGGTCGAGGACGATATCGCCGGGTCGGCTGGAGTTTCGGATGGCCCGCTCGACCAGTTCCACCGGCTTCATGGTCGGGTGCAGATCGTTCTTCTGCGGCTTCTTGATGTTCCAGACATCGCCCTGGTCGCGGTCACCACACCAGTGGCGGTTCTGCCCCTCGGGCCAGCCGTAAAGGATGGGTTCGTACTGGCGCTGGTAGTCAGCGCGGCCGAGCGTGAAGGTGTTCTTGGCCCAGATGATGAAGGTCGACCACTTGCCACCGGCAGCCCGGAAGGCCGATTGCAGCGCGTCCAATTCACTGCTACTCATGGCGATGTAGACCGCGCCGCTGCATCGTTGCAACATCGGCGTCAATGCCGCCGTGAGGAAGGGTTCGAAGTCCTCGCCCAGGTTGTCATTGAGGATCGGCCGGTGCGTGCCACGCAGCTTGTCCTTTGCGCTGTTGGCGTAATTCACCCCATAGGGTGGATCGCAAAACACCATGTCGGCTTTCGAGTCCGCCATCAAAGCGTCATAGACCTTGGGGTCCGTCGAGTCTCCACAAACCAGGCGATGGTTGCCCAGCTCCCAGACATCTCCCGGTCGGGAGATCAGCGTGACCGGCACCTCGGGTACCGCATCGTCGTCCATTTGGCCGTCGACTGTGATCTCCTCACCGGCCATGATCTCGGCCAGGGCATCGGCGTCGAAACCCGTGATGTCCAGATTGAAGCCATTCTCCTGCAGCGACTGCAGCTCGATGCGCAACATGGCATCGTCCCAGCCGGCATTCTCGGCGATGCGGTTGTCCGCGATGATCAGTGCGCGGCGCTGGGTCGGGGTCAAGTGATCGAGGACGACTACAGGGACCGTGTTTAGGCCCAGCTTTTGCGCGGCGGCCAGACGCCCGTGACCGGCCACGATCACACCATCAGACCCGGCCAGAATCGGATTGGTGAATCCGAACTCGACGATGGAGGCGGCGATCTGCGCCACCTGCTCATCGGAGTGGGTGCGGGCATTTCTTGCATAAGGCACAAGCTTGGCCGTCGGCCAGCGTTCGATGTGGGTGGAAAGCCAGGGTTCAGACATGGATGGACTCGCTTCGTCGTTGTTGGGCGATGACCTCAAAGGTCTCGCCTGTGGAGACCAGGGTGATCGGCACACCGGGGAAGTTCTGTTGAAAACGGATCAGCGCCACATCAACGTACTCGGGCGCGATCTCCATGGCACGGCCGATGCGACCGGTGCGTTGGGCAGCCATCAGCGTGGTGCCGCTGCCGCCAAAGGGTTCGAAGACGATCTCGCCTTCCTGCGTATAGGCTTCGATGACCTCCACTGGCAGCGTCACCGGGAAGACTGCGGGGTGATCGATGCCCTGGCCGATCTTTCCCTTGTGGCGCATGACCCGGATCACCGAGTCGGGGATGCGGTGGTCCTGGGTCGGCTGACCGGCAGCGGTCCAACCGTTGACCTGACCGTCCTTGCCGCGCATGGCGGTCGACGACCCATCAGCCCGCAGGTGGGTTTCCTGGCCGGCGAACTTGCAGGGCACCGTCTTATTCGGTTTGCGCGTCTGCCGGTTGAAGTGGAAGATGAATTCGAAGCTGGGGGCCAGGCGTCCTTGCCAGTCACCGGGCATTCCAGGGCCCTGGTCCCAGACGTACCAGGCGAAACGCCGCCAGCCTTGGGTGCGCATCCAGGCGAGCCACTGGTCCCAATACGGGATGAACTCGTTGTCGCGGTGGATCAGGCCGAGGTTGACCAGCACCTGGCCATCGGCCTCCATGGGCACCTGCGCGAACACAGCGCGCATCAGGCCGTCCCAGTCGGCAATGCCACCGGAGGTGTAGTCGCGCTGGTTGCCGTAGGGTGGCGAGGTGAAGCACAGGCTCGCCTGCTCGCCCTGCATCAGGGTGGCGATCCCCGATGGATCGCTGGCATCGCCGCAGATCAGGCGATGCGGGCCCAGCTGCCAGACATCACCGGGACGGCTGATCGGTTGCTTTGGTGGCTCTGGGACGTCGTCACCCTCATCGCTGGCTGGATCCTCATCTGACGCTTGCGCATCGCCATCGCCCAGATCAGCCAGCATCTTGGCCAGCTCGTCATCGTCGAAGCCGGTAAGCTGCAGGTCGTAGCCTGCCTTGGACAGCTCCGCCAGCTCCAGCGCCAGCAGTTCGTCGTCCCAACCGGCGTCCAGCGCCAGGCGGTTGTCGGCGATCACGTAGGCGCGCTTTTGCGCCGGGCTCAGGTGGCGCAGTTCAATGACCGGGACTTCGGCCAGTTCCAGCTTGCGTGCCGCAGCTAGGCGTCCATGGCCGGCGATGATTCCGTCGTCGCCATCGACCAGGATGGGCTGGGTCCAGCCGAACTCCACGATGCTCGCCGCGATCTTGGCGATCTGCGCCGGCGAGTGCGTGCGCGGATTGCGCGCGTAGGGCAGCAGCGCATCGATCGGCCGGTATTCGATCTGCAGGTTTGGCGTCATGGAATTGAAAAACCCGCCGAGCGTTGCCGCCGGGCGGGTTGGAAATATTCAGGGGGTGGTAACTGTCAGGGGCGGTGGTAACCACAGGCCGGTAACCTGGCCGGGTGGTAACCTGATTTTCTGGTCAGTCGCTATCGAAATCTCGCGCTGTTGCCCCCCGCATAGCGGAGGCGACCGGAAGGACCCATCAAATATGCGTCGGATGTGTCAGATGTGTCAGAGTTTTGGTGACATCTGCGTTTTGCGCTTCTTACCTGACCATAGCCGAAACTGTACGCTCAAATGGGCCGCCATGCTGCATGCCCACAAGTACGGATTTCGGCCAAACATCCGAAACCATGGACAAATGAGGAAGCGTTTACTCTCCTTGACTCATGGCTTCAATTTAATGTCGCAATGAGTTGCAGAAGGAATCCCAAAAAAACAAACGCCAACCCCAATTTGGACATCGACGAATATTTTCTCCTCAGCTTTCGTACGGCAGTGTTTTGCTCCGCAACCGTCAAACCGTTTGCAAGGATGTTTCCGTCCTCAAGCCCGATAGCAACGCCCTCATCAAAACTCGGTTGCGGTGGTCCATAAACAAATATCAAGAAAACGCCAACCATTCCCGAGAAAAGTCCTGCAATATTGAGAATTTGTGCAGTGGTCATATCAATGTCCATCAGAAAAATTTAAGTGCTCGGCAATGATACTTACTGCCTTATTCCACCGCCGCGCAGCCGTGTTGCGGTCACAGGCGAAGCGCCTGCCGATCTGCTGCCACTCGTAGCGGTTGGCCCGCATCCACACCAGATGCCGCTGCTCCACTTCCAGCCACTGCACCCAGCGCATGGTCTCGAGCATCCGCTCCACGGCTTGAGGACTGGGCGGCATGGGCCGGTACAGCCGCTCGGGGTCGGGGTAACGCTCAGGAACCTGCATGGCCAGCGTCATCCACAGGTTGAAGTAGCCGCCCGGGCGGACCCGAGGGAGCTTGTGTGCAGTCTCGGCGGCCTCAGCAAAGCGGGCTGCCACGTCCTCCACGGTCCATTCGCTTCGTGTCTCAGTCATGGCGCTTGCCTCCATGCCCGTAGAGGCGCTCACCCAGGCGACGGACGAACTGCTTTTCGACCCAGTCCAGCCGGTCGTCGTGCTCGGACACCACCAGGATGTGGTCGGTACGCCAGCCTTCGCGTTTGACAGCGTCCAGGTCTGGCTTAGTCGGCTGCAGATTGCCCAGGGGGCAGCGGTAGCGGTATTGCGGTACTTTCATGTCACACCCCCTGTACGGCCATCTCACGAGCCAGGTACAGCAAGGCGATGGCGTCGGCCTCGTTGTCGTCTGCTGGGCTGTGACCACGGGCACGGACGGATGCCACCATCTCGTCCTTACTCGCATTGCCTTTGCCGGTGGCGTGCTTCTTGATCGTGCCAACTGGAATGCCCTGGTACGGGATCTGGTGGTGCTCGCACCAGGCGGTCAGCTGACCCATGAAGCCGCCATAGGCGTGTGCAGCGTCGACACCAACGTGGCGACGGACCTCTTCGAAGACCACCTGGTCAATGCCGTCATTGCACTGCTTGATGTCGGTGAGCCAGCGCTTGAACCGCAGGAAGCGCATACCGCCGCCTTCGAAGCGTTGCGGTTTGAAAGATTGGCTGCCGCTGGTGATGCTGCCGTCGCGGCTGGTCAGTGCCCAGCCAGTTTGAGTGCCCAGATCGAGGGCGAGGATGGTCGTGTTCATGTTGTCAGTCCTTGTTTTTTGTTCGGTCTGACGGATCGGACAGGTTTTGACGTAACTCTCTACACGTGCGCGTGACGCGCGGGATATAGGGGTTTCGACAAGGCCTGTCCGATCCGTCGGATGCGCGGTTTTCATGGGGTCAGTTGTCCGAGTACGGGGTGTAGGAAGGTGTTGGCGGCGCCTTTAGGCCAATGCCTTGGAATCCACGCAGGCCCATGCCGTTGCGCCACTTCGCCAAGCCACGGGTCAACAGCAAATCGGCGAAGCGCTTTTGCGAGCCCACGAACTCCCCAGCGGCCTCAGCCCACTGCTTCCAGTCCGTGAAGAGCTCAGCCGTCAGCGACTTGGCCGTCCCGACCCGCACGCAACGTTCATCGAGCCAACGCCCCAGGGCGTCCTCGGCCTCGAAGTACTCGTCGGTGGCGTCCAAGACCTGCTGCGGCGGATCGAGCCGGCCCAGCCGTTGCCAGGCCAGACACCCTTCAAGTGCCCAGGCAAGGATCCCGTCTCGCTCAGCGAGCAACTTTTGCTGCAGGTGCTTGTCTCGCTTTTCGGGTGGCACGGTGATCGTGAACGGGATCAGGTGCAGCCGCCGCTTCATGGCTTCGTCGATGTTGCGGATGGCAGGCTTGTGGTTGCCGGCCACAAAGAGCTTGAACTGCGGGAAGAACTCGAAGAAGTCCTGACGCATGAAGCGTGCAGCGATCTTGTCACCGCCGGTCAGGCTCTTGACCTTGGATTCCGCCCAGCGACGCCCCTGTTCGGTCTCAATGGCCGCCACAAAGCGCGCGCCACGCAGCCCCGCCATGTCGGTCGGGTGCCGGTCGGTACGCGTCTCCATGAAGGTGTCCATGGGCGCATTGGTCGCGTAGTCCCCCAGGATGTCAGCCAGCGTGTTGACGAACACCGACTTGCCGTTGGCCCCGGTGCCGTAGAGGAAGAACAAGGCGTGCTCGCGGGTCGAGCCGGTCAGGGCATAACCCACCATGCGCTGCAGGTAGTCCTGCAGGTTCTGGTCACCGCCCGTCACGTCACTCAGAAACGTTCGCCACTGAGGGCATTCGCCTCGTGGTGTGGCCGTGGTGATCTTGGTCATCCGGTCTGCACGCTCATGCGGGCGCAGACGGCCACTGCGCAAATCGACCACGCCACCCGGGGTGTTGAGCAGCCACGGATCGGCGTCCCACTCCTCGGTGGTAGCGGCATGTCTGCGGTCAGCGCGTGCCAGGCGCTCGACACCGCCCACTGTGCTGGACGCCGCCAACTTGGAGGCAATTCGCGGGTTGCGGGTGTTGAGCGATGCGTGACGGCAGACGTGACGGATCAGGTCGGTGGCAGCGAGCGTGTCTTCCGAACGCCAGCGCTGACCATCCCAGACCAGCCATTTGCCCCAGCCGGCCACATAGCGCCAGTCCTTGTGGTACCGGCGGGTGAAGGACAGCGCCAGCGCATCTTCCGTGCCCCAGACCGCCTCCTCCGGACCTGGGGCGTTGGCCAGGGTGTCCGGGTCGTCATCGACCAGGTGCATTTGCATGCGTGGACCGTGGGCGATGAAACCAGCGACGTCAAAGCCTTCTGCGCGGGCGTCTGCGGCATCCCAGCCCTCGGGGGCGTCCTCCGGCGGGTACAGGATGTGGCAGGTACGGGCTCCGGCCATGAGGATGGCTTGCGAGGCACGGTCGGCGTACTCCCAACCCGGCTTGTCCTTGTCCGGCCAGATCAGCACGACCTTGCCGGCCAGCGGCGACCAATCGGTCTTCTCGATCGGCGCATTGGCACCGTGCATCGCCGTGGTGGCGCAGATGCCGGTGTCGATCAAGGCCTGGGCAGATTTTTCGCCCTCGACCAGGACGACGGTATCCACCGCCCGCATACCCGGCTGGTTGTACAGTGGCCGTGGCTCGGGCGGCGCCATCTTGCGACGCTTGGCATCCCAGGGGCGGAACTCCTTCTTGCCACCGGGCGGGTCGTAACGGTAGACGACGGCGATCAGTTTGCCTTCACCATCCAGGTAGTCCCACTTGGCGGTGGCTGGGCCCAGTTCATCGACGGGCACGTCTTTTTTGGACTTGCGAGGTGTTGCTGCCGCGCGTCCCATGAGGTCGGCGCAGCGGGCGAGCACGGCAGCGAAATCACCATGGACGTCGATGCCAAAGTGGCTGCCGATCAGGTCGAAGATGTCGCCACCGGAGTCGTCTGCGCGGTCGGTCCACAGACCAGCCTTCTCGCCAGTGAGCACCACTTCCAGGCTGTCGCCCGGGCTGCCCAGGATGTCACCGATCAGGAATTTGCCGCGCTTGACCTTGCCATCGGGGAACAGGCCCATCAGCACTGATTCGAGCCGGGCCAACAGCTCGCTACGGACCTGTTCACGCGTGGTTTCGTGACTGGCAGACGCAGGGTTCTCAATGTCGTTGAAATCGATCATTGAGCCTCCTCGACCGTGTCACTGCCCCCATCCTGATTCAGATGGCTGTTTGCCATCCAGATGGAGAGCTCGCTGAGGCGGTAGCGAATCAGTGCGCCGATCTGGTAGTGGGGGATGCGATAGCGTTGACGCATCGCGGGGTCAGCAAACCAGTAGTACGGCAAGCGCAATGCAGCAGCGGCCTGCTTGGCATCAACCATGGGTTCGGGTTGTGGGGTGTTGTGGTCGTTCATGTGTGATTCCTCCAGCAGCGGTCTTGCCAGGCGCACATGCGGCATTCGAAGTGGGACGGGTCGTTGAAGCTGCGTGGCAGCAGTTCTCCAGCCTGGGTGGCGGTGATGACCTTGACGGCCCGATCCGACATGCGCTGCGCCAGCGCAGGATCAAAGGGCACGAGCTCGGTGTAGATCTCCATGGTGTCGGCGTTGATCGCCGTGAAGATGGCCGGGTGCTCGTGCAGTTCGAGATAGGCTTGGTAGATCGCGACTTGTGCCGCGTAGACGGGCTTGGAGACAGCCAGCTTGTGCTTGTCGAGATCGCGCCAAGACTTGTTGCCCAGGCACTTGTTCTCCCACAGGGCGGGATAAGCAAAGCCCTCGGGGCCAGCAACGATCACGCCATCGACGTGGCCCTTGAGTCGCCCGTCAGCCGCCGAGAAGCCAAACTGTTTGCCGTCGGGCTTGCGGGTGCGCAGGTCAAACCCGGCTGCGCGCAGCCAGGCGACCATGCAATCCTCCATGACATGGCCACGCTCGAAGATGCGCAGCATGCACCCCTCCAGGCGACGGCCACTGTCGAGGGGCGCCTTGGCGAACTCGTATTGCAGGGCGCGCTCGCAAGCCACACCCAGACGTGACGCGCCAAGGTAATCCCGACCTGGCTCAGAAGCCCGGGCACGCTGCATCCCGGCATTCACCAGGGCGGTCAATTGGCCTGAGACACTGGCCGAAGAGTTGAAGTCGATCATGGCTTCCTCCCCTTCGGCTCTTCCCACGGCAGGTCGTCTTCCAGATCGGCAAACGGGTGCGCGAGTGGATCCTGCGTCGGTGGCATGCCACGCACTGGCGGAAACTTGCTGGCCTCGTGGTGCGCCGCCATGGCATCCGTGTAGCAAGTGACTATTGATTCGATCACCTGCAAGGCTTCGACCTCCGAGTAATCACCCAGCGGTTTGGCAAAGCCGATCTCACCAGCGGCTTCGCCGAAGGCCTTGAGGCACTGGCGCATGGCCGCGCGTTCGATGTCAGAGGCGTCGATCATCTCGACCTCCTTGCCGAACTTCTGGGCATCCACCCAGCTGCCATACATGCGATGGAAGGCATCTTGGCAGCGGCGGGAACAGAAGACCCAGTCGATGGGATAGCGCCGGGGGTTGCCGATGCCATGCCGGTTGTCGGTATGGCCGTACCCCCGGGCCTGTCTTGAGCAGACCCAGCATTTCACTCTCCTCCCTCACTGCGCCCAGGCGGGCTTGCCGGACACCGCAGGCCGTTGGGCTGATGCCGGTGCGGCTGCGGTTGGTGCTGAGGTCGGGGATACGGGCGGGACTGCGCTTGAGGTTGCCACCGGCACCCCAGCCGTACGGTTGGGGATGAAGCCTGTGCCAGCCATCGTGGGCGCGTATTCAGGCTCACCCGGCTCCACAGCCATCTTGACGACGTTCTTCGCCTCGCCACGACCGTCTTTCTCGATGTCGATGCGGGCGACGAACTCCAGACCGTCCAGCTCATGGATGCCCTGGATGCGGCGGGCCGCTGCAGCCTGGGGCGTGTTGTCGTCTGGGCGGACGTTGCGCGCCGAGTTCAAGGCTGCCCGCACGAAGGTGCGACCCATGTTGCCCCAGGTGGGCCCCTTGCTGCTGTACAAGCCAATGTTGGACCACAGCTTGCGGCGGGTGTATTCGCCCTCGAGCACGACGAACTCACAGGCCAGGAAGATGCTGCCGGTCTCAAAGCTCTGGGTGGCGTAACCGCCGAGCCACCCTTGACTGGGGTCATCGTACCCACCGGGTTTCACAGTCATGCGGACTTTGGCGACCGTACCCTTGGGGATCAGATCGAAGGATTGCTGTTGTTCGGCGTCGTTGAAATCGGACCAGTTGGACATGAATTACTCCTTGGGTGTTTGGGATGTGGGAATGCCAGAGGGCATGCGGGTGGCGGCGGCGCACTTGTCAATGAGCGCTCGCAGGTTGGGCGGCTCCTGCAGATCAAGCTGGCCGGAGCGGTCCTTGGCGGGGTAGCCATAGGGGTTGAGCGTGTGGGTGATGAAGGCGCGATAGCTGCTACCGTCCTCAGCCTTGATCTCGGCCAGGGTCACCACCTCGTCGACGATGCCCGGCAGTTCGGCAGCGGTTTTGGAGCCCTCGATCTGCGGCACGAACACCTTGCGGTTGAAGTCGTCGAGCTTTTCGTCGAGGATGGCGACGAACACCACGTGCTTGCCCCGGGCGTGCTGCAGGTGGGTTAGCGCGGTGAGCATCTCCTGGCCAAGGAGGCCATAAGCCCCTCGCGTGTCGGGCTTGCCGGTTCGCTCGGACAGGGCCTGCGGCTGGACCTTGGCCCAGATCAGTGCCAGACGCGCCAGCACGGTGATGCTGTCAACGAAGTAGGTGTCGTACTTGGCCAGTTGCGTCGGATCGCCATAGCGCTCGCACACATGGCGGAAATGCGCCTCGGAGTACGGGGCTTCAGGCGGCAGCGCCGGGTTGGGGCCGGCAAGGAAGACCACCAGGTCGCGGAATTCGGGCCAGGTGGCGGGGCGCACGCAGTCGCCATGCCAGTCCTTGACCGCGAGATCGCCCGCCTCCAAGTCCACGAACAGTGTGCTGTCCTCGGGCAGGGTCTTGAGCTGGGTGGTTTTGCCGATCCCGGACTTGCCGAGCAGCACCAGCTTGACGCCTTGCTTTTCTGCCAAGCGCTGAGAAGCGCTGATGATTGGAAGTGCCATCACGCCACCTCCCGCAACTGTTCAGCCACCGCTGGGTTCCAGAGGATCTGGTAGCCGCTATGGCCGTTTCGGGAATACGGCATGGCCTCCGCCCAGGCCTCCCCTGCTTCGGTCAACTCCCATTCGTCGCGATCGTTGCGGTACTGCAGACCCAGGGCGGCCAGACGCAGGTTGGTGGTCTTGGCGGACAGCCCGGCGAGTTTTCCGAGCTGGGTGGCATTGAGCGCGCAGATGGGCTCGTTGGCAGCTGGCAGCGTCCGACGCAGGGTCTCGACGGCGAGCCCAGTGTTTTCCTGGATGCAGGTGAGCGTGGCTGCCATGGCGATGCCGGCCTTCACCCCAGGCACTTTGGCCACGGCTTCGCCGATCAGAAGCAGCGCGGTGACACGGTCCTGGGTGGGTGCTGGCAGGCTGGTAATAGCACCGGGAACGGCGTAGCTGCCGGTCTTGCGGATCGACGGCAGTACCTCTTGGGTGACCCAGCGCTTGAAGCGTTTGGCGGCATCCTTGGTGCTACCGAGGATCAGGGCGTACAGGCCCGATTCATTGACGTGGTTCTGGCGCTGGCGACCGCCTGCCGTTAGGGTCTCCAATTTCTGGAGATCCTCTGCGTCGACGTGGGATTTGATCGCCTGCGACGGATTGCCCATCTCCAGGGCATCGCAGACATCAGTGGCGTTGAACCACGGCTGCCCCTGATCATCGACCTGGACGCGCACAGCGTGCGCTTCGAACTGGAAGGGAATGATTGCGCTCATGGCCATTACTCCGAATCGAAGGAAAGGGTGAAGGTTGGCTTGCCAGCCTCCACCGTGCGGGCATCGGCGAACTGCTGCTGCAGGGCCGGTGGCCAGTTGGTGTAACGGGACTCGGGTACCGCCAACTTCACGTCGAGGTAGCTCTCGACGGCTTCGCCCGAGGCGACGATGCGTTCGGCGATGACCTTGAGCTTTTTCTGGTCCCAGGACACTTTCTTGGGCAACTCGAACTTCACGTGCAGACCATCGGCCTTGAGGTGAGCGGTGCCGAAATCGCGTCCCGTGTCACGCAGGGCTTCACGGCCTTGGGCACCGACGCGCTGCTCCAGGGCGGTATCCACCTTGGTGCGTGCACTCTTGAGCCAGGCGATGGCCTGGTCGAGGTTGGTATCGATTTCGTAAAGTTGCTGGGCAGGCAGGCTGGCCAGTTGGGCAATCGACATCTCGGCGATGTCGGCGGGGAAGACGGTCAGATCAGTCATGGCCGGCCTCCTCACTGGTATGCACGAGCGGAGGTCGAGAACCGGGCTACTTGGCGCTCGTATTGCTCGATGGCAGAGATCTGGTACCGGACGCTGGCGCCGAGCTTGCAAAAGATCGGGCCAATTTGTTCCTGGCGCCAGCGGCGCAGGGTCTTGACGGACAGCCCCCAGCGGATGGCGAGCTCGTTTTCGTCAAGGGCCAGGCGTGGGGTGTTGTCCGGCTGGTAGCGCGGCTGGCTACGGCCGGTTTGAAGAGATAGGGCTTGGTTTCGCATTGCGGGACTCCGTTTGTTTTGGGAGTCCCTATTGAATTGCTCCACCCGTTGGGCTTGGGGGTGAACTTTTTCGGCTCTGGCACTACATCCGTCCCCAAGCCCAGCAGCGATGACACGCGTAACTTATTGATCTGTATGGAATCGCAACGATCGTTTCGGTTATTGCGTTTTCGCTTATTTCGTTTAAAATACCTTCAACGTGAACTCAACCCAGACGAGGAGACCCCCTATGAACGCTCCCGCCATCCCCAAAACCCTGCCCTCCGAAGAGGACATCGCGCTCGCCAGAGAGTCTGGTCGGGCGTTGTCGACCGTGCTCCAGACACGGTCCGAGGTTCAGCAGATCGACTTCCATGATGAAAAAGGTGCTGTGCGCGCGGTTCGGATACCGACCTCCGCGCTTCGGCTACTCCTGGAAGTCTTGACCGAGATCGGTCAAGGCAACGCGGTGTCGATCATCCCGATCCACGCTGAACTGACGACCCAAGAGGCGGCCGACGTGCTCAACGTCTCCCGGCCTTTCCTCGTTCAGTTGCTGGAGAAGGGCGAGATGCCATTTCACAAGATCGGTACGCATCGTCGAGTTCGCTATCAGGATGTGATTGCCTACAAGAAGCGCATCGATGCCGAGCGTCGCAAAGCGCTGGATGAGCTGGCCGCGCAGGCCCAGGAACTCAACATGGGGTACTGAACGGATGAGTTCGCACTTCACCGTCGTCTATGACGCCTGCGTGCTCTACCCGGCACCGCTGCGCGATTTGCTGATGCATTTGGCGCTATCGGATCTGTACCGGGCGCGCTGGAGCGACATGATCCACGACGAGTGGACGAGTAATGTTCTGGCCATCCGTCCCGATTTGACCCAAGACCAGCTGACGCGGACACGCCAGCTGATGAACACCCACGTCCGGGACAGTCTGGTCGCCGGATTCGAGTACCTGATCCCATCAATCAACCTGCCCGATCCGGATGACCGCCATGTGGCGGCCGCCGCCATCCACTCTGGGGCCAGTCTGATCGTGACATTCAACCTCAAGGATTTCCCGGCTGACGCGCTCAAGCCCTACAACCTGGCCGCCCAACATCCAGATGACTTCATTGTGGACCTGCTGGATCTGCACCCGGCCAGCGTCCTTGAGGCGGCAGCCAGCCACCGGCGGTCACTGAAGAACCCGCCGAAAACAGCAGATGAATACCTGGACACCCTGCTCGCGCAGGGATTGACTCAATCAGTGGCGGTCATGCGCCAATGGACCGTGGCCATGTAAAAGGCCGGAGGAGACAACATGGGCAAGAAGACCCTGACAAATGCGCACTGCTTGCTGGAACTCGCCGAACTGGCAACGGTGCCAACCCTCAAGGCCTTCAGTGGTCTTCAAGAATGCCAAGCCCTGGTCCGGGGTTTCGATTGGTCGCGAGATGAAGATCAGCTCTCCGTTGCACTGGTCGAACATATCAAACACCTACGCAAAGACCAGCGCGACCCCGCAGAACGCGAAGCACTCCGTGTCCTGCGTCTGGCGGCACCGCGTGGGGCGCAAATCCTCGCCACTGTTGCCGAACAGCTCCATGACAACGAACTGATCGCCACATTCCAGGCGCAGGACGGCGGCGAAATTGGCCGATCGGTCTGGATGCGCACCCACTGCGATGAATCGGCGAGGCTATTTGACGTCGCCGAGTCGATCCTCAACACGGGCGACATTCGGGGCAGCAAGCGCCTTTATGACGCTTTTGATATCCCATGCGATGTGGCGCCGCCTTTCATCTGGAACGACACGGTCCGAAAAGAACTGGAGACGCAACTGACCCACGCCATGCGCCTGAGTGAACCGTGTGAGGTGGTCTACGTCCCGCTGGCTGACGAAAAAAGGAATGGTGACACCTCGACCATTCACTACCTGGTGGTTCGTTTTGCCGGCGACCAGGTGACCGCAGTCCAGATGGTGAATCGCAACCGCAAGACCTTTTGCTACTTTCCTGCCCGCGATGCCACGCTGGTCTACAACCCAGATAGAAAAGTAGTCGAGGCCTATGCGCACACGCTGTCAACGCGGGCACCGCTGGCCAATGTGCTGTCCAAGCATGGCTTCAAGGCCCCCTTGTCAAACCGGCCACTGAACCGCTCCAGGTATGACCTGTCCCGGTTTGCCTTGCCGCTCAAGGATGCCAAGCCACGATTGGACGGCGTCAAAGTCGAGCGCTTGTACCTGACCGAGGCCAAGGCATTGATTGGTCACTCCACTGACGCCGTCACGCTGCATATCGACAGCGGCGTCGAGCTGCACGATGTCATTACACAGCGTTGGAGCACCCATCCGTTTTCACAACCTGGTGCCATTCTGGGCGTCACGCTGGTCGCTGACTTTGTGTTTGATGGCGAGACCACCGAAACTCCTTTGTCTATCGTCGTGGCGGAACCTGGCCGCTGCAGCCTTCAGGGCGAGAAGGACCGGCGGCTGCGAGATGCAGGAACGCAACTGCTCGAGGCGCTGGGTGTCCTCAAGCCTTTGCATCCTGGCTCGGGCATTGATGACCCAACTCTCATCAGGCAAGTCGCCAAACTTCTTGAATGCGCGACCAGCCCCATGGATGGTTTCGCCTTGGCACATTTGGACATTGACATCGAACGGTTCGAAGATGAGGGCATCATCACCGAAGGAGACCGAATTACGCAGAAGGTGATCGATGTAGCTGAGGGGGAACGATTCACCGTTGTTTTGGAGCGCTGCACCGACCCGAACTTCGTTCGTTACCGTGATCCGCTGACCGGCAGCGATGTGACATTGCCCGCCAAGCACGCTCGCCTGTGGAAAGTGGATCTGAACTGGTTGCGAGAGGAAATCATCACCGCCCTGGGCACGGGCCTGTTGGGCGTTCGTGGCAAGCACCAGGAGGATGAGCCCATTTTTCTGGGCGAGCTCGATATTGACGGCCAGGCAGTCGCGCTGTACTTCGCCGCCAGGATGTCCAATGACCGCCAGTTCGCACAGGTCGATGCCGCCTTGCGGCTTCATCCTCGCTCAGCCCCCGGCATTGTGTTGACGACAGCGTCCGCACCGTTTCCATTTGCCGGCACCAATTTGGTGTTCGCGATCGATGACGTACTCGCCACCACAGGGCAAGAAACCGCTATCGACATAAACCGATTGAAGGTAGCCTACCGACATGGGCAGCTGGCTGCCATGGGCGGCACCTCGGTCAGTTTGAAGGTTTCTTCTGATGGCTACTCTGCAGTGCTGTCCATTCCAGGTAAGGCTCCATGGAAAGTGACCAACAAAGCCAAAATCATTGTGCTGCAACGCTTGGTTGCGGCCTATGCGGCAGGCACGCCCCACGTCAATTCAAAAATGCTGATGGATGGCACTGGCTGCAAATCACCATCCAACCTGTTCACCGGCAAAAACTCACCTTGGCGCGATTACATCGTTCGCGTTGAAGGCGCGCGGGCCTGGGAACTCAGGATGCCAGGCATGGAGATGATCGTTGACGACGAGGCCGATGAGACATCTGTCTCCGAGTTCGTTGAAAGCCTGTGATTGCACCAACGTGCTTTTTGATGAGTGAATCGGCAAGGTTGTCCTGCGGGCCGTAAATCACACGGCATTACCCTGCGTTGCCATCCGCTTCGGACGATTTGGCGGACCATAAAGACGGTTGCAACTCTTCAGAGCCGTCATGCAAAAACACATCAAACTCTTATCACCCGCGGAGATGTCCCCCTGCGCCAGGGCGAGGGAAATCTGCGCCATCCTCGCCACGGCGATCACCCGCAGCTATGTGGCTACTGAGCCAGCAGAGAGCTCGGTTCACCTTGGCTTTGTGCCCGACCAGCGCGTTCATACAACCCCGTCTCAACAAGAGGAGTTGTCATGAACGACACATCATCCGTAGCCAAACAAGTGGCCTCCCTGCCATCGATCCCGCTGCCAGACCTGTGGGCTCTGTGGGATCGCTTCTTCAAATCTCGCCCGGAGAAGACCAACCGGGTCTACCTGGAGTCCCGGATTGCATACAAGCTGCAGGAAGAAGCCTTTGGTGGGCTGGATCCTGATACGCGCCGGCGCCTGGCCAACATCGGCGTCCGGCAGTCCAAGATCAAAACCCGCCGCAAGGGCCCCGAAATTACGCTGGCTCCCGGCACTGTCTTGGTTCGTGAATGGGCCGAGCGTGACCACTATGTAAAAGTTACCGCCGAGGGGACGTTTGAATACGAGGGCAAGTACTTCAAGAGCCTGTCGGCGGTGGCACGCCACATTTCTGGCAGCTCATGGTCAGGACCATTGTTTTTTGGTCTGCGCCGTCCTGCGGAGGAGTTCCAGTGAGCGACACCCCGAACAAAAGGCCTCGCCAGCGCTGCGCGGTGTATTGCCGCGTATCCACCGACGAGCGACTGGATCAGGAGTTCAACTCCATTGATGCACAGCGGGAGGCGGGACATGCGTACATCGCCAGCCAACGCGCAGAAGGCTGGATACCGGTGGCGGACGATTACGATGATCCAGGATATTCCGGTGGCAATACCGAGCGCCCCGGTCTGAAGCGCCTGATGGCCGATATCGAGCGCGGGCTGGTTGACATCGTGGTGGTCTACAAGATCGACCGACTGACACGCAGCCTGGCCGACTTCTCCAAGATGGTCGAGGTGTTCGAGCGCCGTAAGGTCTCGTTCGTCTCGGTCACGCAGCAGTTCAACACCACCACATCCATGGGGCGGCTGATGCTGAACGTGTTGCTGTCGTTCGCGCAGTTCGAACGCGAGGTCACGGGCGAGCGCATCCGCGACAAGATTGCGGCCTCAAAGCGCAAGGGCATGTGGATGGGTGGTGTGCCGCCCCTGGGTTACGACGTCGTGAACCGGCAGCTCATCGTCAATGATGCTGAGGCCGCCATCGTCCAGCGCATCTTCAAGGAAATGCTGACGATCGGTTCGACGACACAAATCGCAGCCAACTTGACAGCCGAAGGATTCACCACCAAGGCGTGGGTGACACGCAGCGGCCAGATGCACAGCGGCTCGCGCATAGACAAGAAGTACCTCTACAAACTGCTGCGCAACCGGCTCTACTTGGGGGAGATCTCCCACAAGGGCAACTGGCACCCCGGCGTCCATACAGCGATCATTGATCACAGTCTGTGGGGGCAAGTCCACGAAATCCTGGCCAGCGATGGGCACACGCGCTCGGTGGAAACCAAAGCGCGCTCGCGAACCGATGCCCTGCTGCGCGGCTTGTTGTATGCCCCTTCTGGGGATCGGATGTACCCGACCTACTCCAACAAAAACGGTCGCAAGTACCGCTACTACTTCTCGAAAGCAGAGGCCAGGTTCGGTGCTGACAGCAAGACCTACGCGCGCCTACCGGCCGATGAGGTCGAGGCCGCCACCTTGGCCCAGATCAAGACCGTGCTCTCCAGTCCCGAGTCTGTAGCAGGTGTCTGCCAGTTCATTCGTAAAAACGGTTCAGCCGTGCGCGAGGACATCGCAGTGATGGCCATGCGCCAGCTGGGCAGTGTTTGGGAGCAGCTTTACCCGGCTGAGCAGCACCGCATCGTGAACCTGATGATCGAGCGTGTGGACCTGGTGACCGGTGGGCTGAAAGTGAAGTGGCGAGAGGTTGGCTGGAAGGACCTGATTGAAGAATTCGCGCCGGACAGCATCGGTGCCGAGTTGGTCGAAATGGAGGCGACATGAGCGTCACTGAGTCGACAGACCAGAGCACCTTCGTGCCACTGAATTTGAAGCGGCGGGCAGGCAGGCTGATTGCGGACAGCGGTGCCCCAGTTCATGACGTCAACATCCTCAATGTGGTCGGTCGTGGGTTCTTTTGGCAAGAGCTCCTCGACACCGGCGTATACGCCAGCGGGTCCGACATTGCCAAAGTTGAAGGCGTCACACCATCGACCGTGAACCGATTGGTCCGGATGGGGCTACTGGCTCCCGACCTGATTGAAGAACTGATGGCCGGCAAACAACCCAGACGGTTGACAGCGCATTGGCTGATCCGCAACCGCATTCCCAGTCTCTGGAGCGAGCAGCGGGCACTTTTTGATCAGTTCAGATAGGAGTGAAGATGGGCAAGAAAGACCTCGGCAAAGTGATCGGAACCCCGGTGACATTCCAGATCCCGAGTCCGGCAGGTGGCGTGCAGATGGAGACATACATCCCATGGACGCTGGTCAAACGGGGCGTGCGGCGTAAGGTGATCACGCCGTTCGACACACCCATTGAATTCAACGACGAGGCGGCCCGTGAACGCCAGCAACGAGAACTTGAGCAACCAAGTCCGCTGCTTCGAGCTCTGGGCTTGGCGCATCACTGGCAGCGGCTGCTTGACGATGGTCGTTTCGGCTCGTTGACCGAGATCGCCGCGGCCGAGGAGATGAACCTCAGTCAGGCCAGCCGGATAGCGAAGCTGGCCTACCTGGACCCGAAGATCATCCACGCCAGTCTCAGGCCTGGCAGCAAGATGGCGCTGGAGCATTTCATCCGAGGCGGAGGCCTGCCCACCGAGTGGGCAGCTCAGCGGGCAAGGCTGGGGCCGTACCAATAGGCACAAGGACACATCACCGAAGCAAACGGCCGCCCTCGAGGCGGCTTTTTTGTGGCCGTCGGTCAAGATTCGCATTGCCAGTTCCCAACCGCGAAGTGCTTGCCAGTTGCAACCACCCAGTTGCAAGTCGTTGATTTTGCTAGACCACGCGACTTGAACGCTCAAGAGACCGGCAGAGAATAGAGACAGAAAACAGGGTTTTGGGCGCTGAAAACCGGGTTCCAGACGCAAGGCCGCTCAAGAGGAAATTGCGCCGAACCGCGCCAACACTGGGGGAGCGGGCAAAAAAAATCCCGACTGATAAGAGTCGGGATTTCTATGAATGGTGGAGCTGGCGGGATTTGAACCCGCGTCCACAAGCCTTTTTCGTAC
>Ga0214919_10005292_pt1 | contig 18400 bp, 14 predicted proteins | sample LL1503_MetaG_FD_177994 | JGI IMG/M metagenome (GOLD analysis project Ga0214919, IMG submission 177994) | Freshwater microbial communities from Lake Lanier, Atlanta, Georgia, United States - LL-1503 | ecosystem: Environmental > Aquatic > Freshwater > Lake | place: USA: Georgia | collected...
TAAAAATTAAAAATCAATAAAATTACTAAAAATAAAAAACAAATTTTAAATTTTAATTGATAATTTTATAAAATAATATTTTAACTTATTCAATGATTTATTGTATTATGATTTATGCAACAGCTCCTAATATTAATAATAAATTATTTTTATATTGTTTTGGACTATACATAATAATCGGCGTTTGAAATGTAAAAAGGTGTAATATAAAAATATTAAAAAATAAATATTTTAGATATATTAAATATTTAATATTTAATATATGATATTAATATTATATATTAATATAAATGATAAATAAATATTATGCAAAATATATTAAAAGAGATTCGAATCCAAATAGAAAATATGCGTTTATAATAAATGGATTTGGAAAAATTGATAATTTATCAGATGATTTATATAATGATTTTTCTACTTTTGTAAATAATAATTTAGATTTTAATATAAATGAAAAAATAGTTTTTTTTGGACCATCTGAATCTGGAATTTTTTTATCTAAATATGTTTATGAAAATTCTATATATTTAAATAAATTATATATATATTCAATCTTAAGATCTAAAATAATTTTTAATAAATATACAATACAATTTAAAGAAAATCATTGTACAAATAATAATATACATTCTTTTACATTTAATTATGATATATATAATGACTATAATACATTTATAATAATAGAAGATGAAATAACAACAGGAAATACAATAATTAATTTAATAAATTCAATTGATAAATATTTTAAAAAAATCTATATATTTACTTTATTAGATAGACGAGAGACAGAAAATATTATTGATTTATTTGAAAATATTGAAATTAAAATATTTTCGTTTAATTTAGAATTAATAAATTTATATAATACTGAAAAAGTATTTAATTATAATCATAATATAAATATAAATGTAAAAAATATTTTTTATGTTATTGGAGAATGTTCAGAAGAATGTTATAATATATATAAAAATACTGAAAATTCAATACTTCGATTTATTCCAGCTACAAAATATGAAATAGATAATGTAAATATATTTGATATATTTGATTTAGGAAAAGATAAAAATAACTGTAATTATTATTATTATAATTCATTTAATATTAATAATGATAGTACTATTCATATATTTTTTTATTCAACTCAATACTATGTTTCTCAAAATTTTATAAAATATTTAAAAAATAAAAATGATGATATAAAAATAGTTCTTTACGAACAATCATTTTATTCTAATGAAATATTTTTAGATAAATCATGTAATAATTTATTTGATAAAAATATAATATCAGATTATAATTTATCTATAATAAATAATTTTATAATAAAAAATTCAAATATTTTATCTAACTTTTTTGACATAATAAAAAGTCATATAATTGAAAAATCTTCAAATAATGAAATTATATTAATTTCTAAGTTTTCTTTAAAACCAATTGTATTTTTAATTCATAGATTATTAGAAAGAAATTTAAATATTAAAATTGAATGGATACAAATGTCAGAATTAGATAATTTAGAAAATATTTTAGAAGAAATATATATTTTCTATCCAAATATAAATAATTTTTGGTTTATTGAAAATTATACTAATAAAATTAAATTTAGTAAATTATCTAATACATCAATAGGTGATATTTATATTATGAATAATATAAATAATTTAATTTTAAATAATAATAATTATATTGAACATATATTAATAAATGATATAGATAATTTAATTCAAATTATTTTATTTTTATCAGAAAATTTATTTATAAATAATATAGAAAGTCTAGATATTTTTAATTCTTGGAAAAATATTATTGAATTTACGCAAAATGATAATTTAGAAATAAAATATAAAATAGAACTTTTATAAATTAATTCTACTAAAATTATTACAAATACTGCGAATATTATTTAGTTGATTAGAATCAATATTTTTATTCGGAGGTATGTTATTAAAATCTAACATATATTTAAAAATATTTATCATACTATCTTCTGTTTCTTCACAAAAATTAATTATTTTTTTATTTCCTATTAAACTAGAAATAACTGAAAAAGATGAATATTTTATTCCTTGAATTATTTCTTTACATCTAGATAAACAAAATAATTCTAGTACAGGTATAAAAGAGTCATCTTTATCTTGTATATCTCCAATTTTAATAATATTTCCATTATTTTCTATAATCCAATTTTCAAAATATTTTTTATATTCATTATCTTCACTTGCTATAAAAAATTGTGAATCTGAATTATTTTTAATACATTCTAAAATATAATTTTTTATTTTATCAATAATTATACAATACTCATCATCATTATTTACCCAATTATGTCTATTATTTTTTTTTCTAATATTATAATCAATTATTGACTTAATTTTATCAGTTCTTCTCAAATGTATTCCATAACAATTATTTAAATTATTAGGAATAAATAATTCTATTTCTTCAGAAGGTTTAATATTTTCAGACATTTTTATAAATATTTTTATGATATAATTTAATGAATATTCTCTATTTAATTTTTCAAATATATTTACTGGATTAAATGTTATAACAGGAGTATAATAAATTATTGGATATGATTTATTTTTTATAACAAATGGAATTGAATAATCTTCTTTCTTATTATCAATACCTTCTTTTATAGATATATCACTAAATTTTTCATCTATAAATAAAATTTTATCAGATAAATCTTCAGAATAATTATCTGATATTTTAATATTATCAATATTAAATAATTCTATATTATATATATTTTCCATTCCAAATAAATATTTTTTTGTTATATCATTTAAAATTATTTCTGAATTAATTTTTTTAATATGAGAATAAGTAGTAAATCCTATTACATCTAATAACTTATCTCCTATACCATTTGTACAAAATAATATATGATTCATATAATAAAAATAATATATTATTTTTAAAATAATATATTATTTATTAATATATTAGCAAATGAATAATATTATTGTTGAAAAATTATCAGAAAATATAGGAGCATCAATTTTAAATGTTGATATAAATAATTTAGATGATGAAACATTAAATGAAATTAAAAAAGCATTATATGAAAATATTGTCATATTTATAAAAAATCAAAAAAATTTAGAACCAAATAATCTTATAGACTTTTCAAGAAAGATAGGAATACCTGTTAAATATCCTTATAATAAAGAAAGTAATTTACCTTTAGAAATTACTTCTGTTGAAAGATCAAAAGATAGTAATAATATACCAATTGGAAGTTCTGGTTGGCACTCTGATAGTTCTTATTTAAAAAATCCTCCAATTTATACAATGTTATATTCTATAAATATTCCAAAAAATGGTGGAAATACTTTATTTACAAATTGTTATAAAATTTATGAAGATCTTAATATTGAAATAAAAAATAAAATAGATAATTTAAAAATATTAAATAGTTCTAATCTTAGACCTTGGTTAAAAAAAAAAAAAGATTTTTATAATATATCAAATAATCCTATTGAAACAATTCATAATGCCGTACTTATTCATCCAATAACAAAAAAAAAATCAGTTTATATGAATGAATTACATACACATTGTATAGAAGATATTTCTAAAGATGAAAGCGAAAATATATTAAATCATATTTTTAATATAATTTCTTATGAACAACCTTATTATAATCATAAATGGGAAGAAAACACAATAGCAATTTGGGACAATAGATGTTCTCAACATATGGCTTTAGATGATTGTAAAGGAGAATATAGATTATTATGGAGAATATTATTAAATGAATAATCTTATCATCAAGAAAATTCTATATAAAATTTTCTTTGAATAGTTTATATGAATTGATCAATTCAGTATTTAAATTTTCTTTATCTTTATTATTAATAATAATATCTTTAGCAATTGTTAAAAAATTTATATTAGGTCTTTCATTTAAAATATTTATTAAAGATGACGTACCTATCATTTCAGATAAAATAATATTTCGATTATTTCCAATACAATCTGGATTAATATGTTCATAATATTCTGTTTTTTTATTAACTGCATTGATATGTATACCTGCTTTATGTGAAAAAGCATTACTACCAACATATGGTAGTAATGATTCTATTGTTCTACTTCCAAAAATATTTTCTATTATTCTAGCTGAATTTGTTATATCTTTAAACTTTTCTTTTGTAATACAACATTTATAATTTAACTTAAAATATAAATTACAAAAAATAGATAATAAATTTGCATTTCCACATCTTTCTCCCATTCCATTAAATGTTCCTTGTACCATTCTTATTCCTTTATTTACTGCAGATATTGAATTAGAAGTTGCTAAATCTAGATCGTTATGAGCATGTATACCAAAATTTTTAAAATCATATTTTAAAAATATTTTATCTAAAATATCTTCTAAATTTGATGTTAATGTATTTCCATTAGTATCTGCAAAAATTATCCATTTACTATTTAAACTTATCAATATATCAATTATTTTAAAAACAAAATTTTTATTTCTATTAAATGAATCAAAAAAATGTTCAAGAATGCATAGTACTTCAATATTATTTTGGTTTGATAATGTAATAACTTCAAATATTTCTTCTAAATATTTATCAGGACTTTTATTTAATATTTCTTCAATTTGAATAATATCAGATTTTATAAGAAATTGTAATGATTTTATGTTATATTTTATAGCATTATCGATATTTTCTTTTTTTGGTAATGTTAAATAAATTTGGTTTTTATGATTTATATTAAAATCTTTTTCATCCATTCCATCTAACATACCTAATTCAATATAATCAAAATTATATTTTTCAATTTCTTCAATATATTTTTGTTTATCATTACTATTTATATTAATATCAGCATTTTGGAGACCATCTCTTAATGTTGTATCAAATAAATAAATATAATTATCACTTTTCATTATTATATTATATAAAAATTTTTTAATTTTAATTTTAATTTTAATTTTATATATAAAATATATAAAATATTTTTATATTTTTATATTTTAAGAATGAGTATATTATTAAATATTTCTAAAATTTTTTTTAATGAAAATAAATATATTATAATATTTACTATAATATTAATATTACTAATTAATTTAATTCAAATTAATGTATTATCTTATATAACTTCTAATATTATAAGTTCAATTCAAAAAAAAGATAAAAGTATTGTTTTTAAAAATTACAAAATATTTATATTAGTTTATTTATTATATATTTTTATTTATTATATTTACAAATATTTTCAAAGTTATATTCTAGTTAAAATAAGAGGATGGTCCAAAAATAAATTATTTCAAATTTTGTTTGAAATAAATAATAGAGAATATAATGATATAAATTTTACAACATTTTTATCCCCAATTAATAGATTTTCTGGATTGATGTTTACAACTTTTAATAATCTAATGAGTTATGTAATACCAAATATTACATTATTTTTAGTAATATTTTTATTTTTTCTTTATAATAATTATAAATTTTCACTTATATTTTTATTAGGTAATATTATATTATATTTATTTATATATTTTAAATGGAATAAAATGATCGAAGTACAAAAGAAATATGAAATTTCACAAATGGATAATGATGATATGTTAAATGATTCACTTAATAATTTTGAAAAAATAATATATAGAAATAAATATTTAAATGAAATAGATAATTTTGAAAATAAAATAAAGATATCAATTGATAAAGGACATGATTTTTTTAATTCTGTTATTTTAAATAATTCAATTATTAATATGATATTATATATATTAATATGTATTTTATTATTTTATTTAATTATATTATATTATAATAATGATATTAAAATAAATATTTTTATAACATTTTTAACAATCTTATTAATATATAGAGATAGAATAACAGTTTTATTTCAACAAATACCAGATTATTTAGAGTTTTATGGAAAAGATAATAGTTTATATAAATATTTAGATAATAATAAATTTTTATTTGAAAATAAAAATGACAATAAATTAATAGATAATTTAAATTTTGATAAAATAGAATTTAAAAATGTACATTTTAATTATAATAATAAACAAAAGATATTTAATAATTTAAACATAGAATTAGATATTAATAATAAAATTATTGGAATTACAGGATTATCAGGAAATGGCAAATCTACATTGGTTAAATTAATAATTAAAATGCATAAATATAAAGGAAATATATTAATTGATAATATTGATATTAAAAATATTAATAATAATTATATTATTAAAAATATAATATATGTTAATCAGAATTCAAAATTATTTGATCAAAATGTATATTATAATATTTTTTATGGATGTGATATAAATATATCAAAAAAATATTTAGATGAAATAATGGAATATAAAAATATAAAAAATTTATTTAAAAATGTTGATTTTAATAAAAAAGTTGGGTTAAATGGTGAAAATTTATCTGGAGGACAACGTCAAGTAATAAATATTATAAACGGATTAATAATTCCTTCTAAAATTACTATTTTAGATGAACCAACAAATGCATTAGATATTGAGCTTAAAAAAGATATTATTCAATTAATAAAATATTTTAAAAAATATAAAAAATGTATAATTATTATTTCTCATGATAGAGATATTTATCCAATTTTTGATGATAAAATACAATTATAATATTATTTATTTATTAATTATTTATAAATGGTTTAATTAAGATTAATCAAGAATTAATAAAAATTAATTTTTATTATATATATTATATAATTTATTATATATATTATATATAATAAATGGATGCTAAATTTATATCAACAATCAAAAAGAAAAATATTGATATATATATATTTATTATTTGTAATAATTTAAAAGGAAATCTTGAATATATAAGTAAAATACTTGATTTACAAAATATTCCTAAAAAATTATTTGATGATTGTAATTTGAAATCAAATTTTGAAAAAAAAATGTATACTGATGATTTTGAAGTTATTTTTTTAGGTGTTGCAGAAGAATATAAATGTGATAATAAAAATTTGTATAAAACTTTTGGTAGAATTTCTAAAGAACTTAATAATCAAAATAAAAAAATATTAATTCATTTAGTAGGCGATGATATATATAATATAAAAAATCAAATTATTTCTTATATACTTGCTTCGTATAAATTTAATGAATTTAAAACTGATATGAAAAAAAATACATCAACCGTTTTTTTTTATCATCCAAAAAAAAAATTTAGAGAATTAGTTGAAAATTCTATATATGAAGCAGATATTCAAAATGAAATTAGAAGTTTAATAAATACTCCTGCAAATATTTTAACATCTTCAACATATTCACAATATATTAAAAAAAATATGAATGATAATGTAACTATTAAAATATTTAATAAATCAAAATTAGAAAAGATTGGTTGTAATTTAATATTAGGTGTAAATCAAGGTAGTAAAAATAAACCAATGATGGTTATATTAGAATATAAAAATAATCCCATCAAAAATAAAACAATTGCACTTGTTGGAAAAGGTGTAATGTTTGATAGTGGCGGTTATAATATAAAACATGGTAACTTTAGTGATATGAAAAATGATATGACAGGAAGTGCAATAATATATGGAATATTTAAATTATTATCTAAATTTAATATTAAAGGTCATTTTGTAGGTTTATTACCATTAGTTGAAAATATGGTTGATGCTAATGCAATTAGACCAGGTGATATTTTAAAAGCATATAATGGTAAAACTGTTGAAATAATTGATACTGATGCTGAAGGAAGATTAATAATGGCTGATGCTCTTGCATATTCTGATAATTATAAACCATATATGTGTATTGATGTAGCTACTTTAACGGGACAGGCTGTTCATATATTTGATAGTAAATCATCAGTAATAATGGGAAATAATCCAAAATATATTCAAAAAATAATTCAATCAGGTGTTAGAAATAATGAAAAAATTTGGGAATTACCAATGTGGGAAGAATATATTGATTTAACAAAATCAAATATAGCAGATTTAAAAAACTATACATATGAATCCAAAGCTGGAACAATAATGGCTGGAGCATTTTTATCAAATTTTATTCCAAAAAAAACAAATTGGTTACATTTAGATATTGCCGGAGTTGATAATCTAGTACATGGTAGTAATATTAGAGAATATGGTGCAACTGGTGAAATATTAAGATCTCTATTTGATTTTTTAAAAAATATTGATAATGAAGTTTATACAAAATAATTTAATACAAGTTAAAGTATCAATATTTTTAAAATTATATTTTTATAAATTTACTAGACCATCTCATACAGGATCTATACTTTTACTCAATTTTTAATATATGTTAATAAATTATTGATATTTTTATTATTAAAATATCAATAAAAATATAAGTAAAAATAAAAAAAAATATAATTTTTGACTAACAGCACTACGTCTAATCTTATAGTATAACTTTTATAGATTTTTTTATAATTTATACTAAAAATATAAGTATAATTAGTAATTTTTTACAGAAATACTATATTTTTTTATTTTCTCTTTCTTTTTATACCAGACAATTTTATTTCGAATGAATCTTCTAAAAGATTAGATGGAAGAAAATATATTGAATCTATTTCTAGTTCTTTATTTTTATTCATGAAATAAAAATTAAAATTGTTATCCATTTATTTATCAATATTATTTATAAATAATCTATATATAAATAAATTTCATTTTTTATAAAGAGATACTATCTCTCAAGGACATATCCCTTATTGTGGAGGATGAGTTTCGGCCTATTGCTCTGCTTGTTTACAGAGACATAGGTAAAATCAAGCTCTATAAAGTTAGGGCGATGTCCATGATTCTTTTTTGCATCTCTAAAGAATCCTGATACACTATCCAAGAAATATTCAAGTACTTCATTGTCATTAAATACCATTGGATACTTAAAGGGCTCAATATTGAGCTCTCTAAGAACATTCACAATAGATATCCTTTTTGGATTGGAAAGACCTTTGATAAACCAATGGAAGTAATCTTTGACTTCTAAGAAAAGATCATCTGCTAATGAAAATGCTCTTTGCTTATGTTTAGACCGTCTCTTTATAGGAGTCGGAACAGTGCGAGGCTGAGTAATTTCTACAGGGTTTTCAATTGTTGAAGTGTCGATAGCCTCAAGAGTAGTGTCGATAGCCTCAAGAGTAGTCTCGGAAATATCTGTGCAATCTTTTGGTTTCTCCAAAACTAAAGCATTCCCTTGTTTAGGAATACTAAATTTATTGAAGAGATTTGAAAGATCGTTAGATCGTACAACTCTTTGAGGAGCTTTAATAGCAGATGCCTTTGTCGACTCTACAACATCATACTTAACCACTGGTTTAATAGTGGTTGGTGTATCAGTCAAAATAAGAGATTCTGTAAAATCTTCAAATTGGATATCTTCTGAACCTGAAACTTTAGGTTCAGATTTAAAATCTCCAAAAGTAAATTGTAATTCAATGTCACTCATTCTGTTGTTTGTATTCTTTGTTTATATTATCTCAAAACAAAATAAAATTTATTATATTTTTAACCATCATTTTTTTTAAATTTTATTATTAACTTATAATATATTAATAATATTTATGTTAGTTAATAAGATTTATATAGGATTTCATTTAGATTCGTCACATTTTACAACAATAAAAAATGCATTAGAGATTACTAAAAAAAAAGGTGCAAATATATTACAAATTTTTTTAGGAAATAAAAGATTAACAACACTACGTGAAAAAATTAAATTAGATAATAATGAAATAAAAGAAATAAAATTATTTTTAAAAAATAATGATATAAAATTAGTTATACATTCAATATATTCAATAAATTTTTGTAAAGATCCGAATCATCCAAGAAATAAATGGGGAACTGATAATTTAATATATGATATGAATTTATGTGAAAAAATAGGTGGAATAGGTGTAGTTTTGCATTTAGGTAGTCATAAAACAGATAAAATAAATATTTCATATGAAGAATCTATTAAAAATTTTATAGAATCTTTAATAATAGTTCTTAATAATACAAAAAAAATACCAATAATATTAGAAACTCCTGTTAACAGAAAATATATGATAGGCGGAACTATAGAAAAACTTGCAGAATTATATAATAATATACCAATAAATTATAAAAAAAGAGTAAAAATATGTATTGATACACAGCATATATTTGTTTCTGGATATAATATTGATAAAATAGAAGGAGTTAAAAAATATTTAAAAATATTTAATAATTTAATTGGTAAAAAAAATATTAAATTGATACATTTAAATGATTCAGAAAGAGAATTTAATACAAAAATTAATAGACATGAATCAATTGGAAATGGTTATATTTTTTATAATGTAAATAAAAAATCATTAAATTATTTAATAAATTATGCAAAAAAAAATAGGATTCCACTTTTATTGGAAACTAAATATGAAAAATATAACTATGAAATCAAAATGTTAAAAGGTGGAAAAATAAAAAAAAATATTAGATTAAAAATATTAAAAATTTTTAAAAAAATATTAGAATTTCATGAGAGTCTTGGAAAAAAAGGTAATACTGTAACAAAATTTAGAATTGATAGTTATAGAAAAGCAATAAAAATATTAGAAAATTTTAAAAGTCCGATATATACTTCAAATGATGTTAAAAATTTAGATCATATTGGTAAAGGATTTTGTAAAAAAATAAATAATATATCAAACACAGGAACATTAAATATTTATGAAAATATAAAAAAAAATACAAAAAGTAAATCTATTAAAATATTTCAAAAAATTTGGGGAATTGGTCCAGAATTTGCACAATATCTAATTAATAATAATATATTATCAATAAAAGATTTAAAAATTGCAGTAAAAAATAATAAAATAAAATTATCTAGTCAACAAATTATCGGTTTAAAATATTATAATGATTTAAAAAAAAAAATACCTAGAGATGAAATAACACTTTATACTGATTTTATTAAAAAAATATTCAATAAAAAAAATATTGAAATACACAATGCAGGTTCATATAGAATTGGTAAAAAATTTTCGAATGATATTGATATAATTATTACTTTTAAAAAATATGAAATCGACGATGTTAAAAATAAATTGTATAATATCTTAATTAAAAATAATATGATTTTTGATACTTTATCTTCTGGAACTGAAAAATGTATATATATTATAAAACTACCTATAAATGGAAAATATTACAGAAAAATAGATATTGCATTTATAGAAAAAGATCAATTACCATGGTATTTACTTTACTTTGGGTCTTCTCGTGATTTTTCAAAAAAAATTAGAAATATTGCTTCTAAATTAGGATATAAATTAAATGAGAAAGGATTATATAATAAAAATGATGGATTAAGAATAAATTTTAATCCAAATAATGAAAAAGATATTTTTGAATATCTTGGAATTGAATATATATCTCCAGAAAAAAGAATATAAATAAGTATGAATTATTTTATCAATAAAATAAAAAATAATATTATAAATTATACAATTAAAATTAAGAAATTATTTTTATAGTTATATTATTTTATTATAAATATAAAATCATTATTCAAATATATCAATAAAAATAACTTTTATAAAAAATATTTTTGACCATTTCAAAAAAATAATTATTAAAAATAATTGTACAATTTAAAAAATATATTTATTTTTTATTGTATATTTTATTGATAACCAATTATGAAACAGCTTATATATAAATTTAATATTAATTTATTAAAAAAATAAAAAATTTTTTTTTTATTTTTAATTGGTATTTTTAATAAAATAACAGAAAATATTTATCAACAAAACATTTATAAATGAATTATCTAACAGCTCCTCTATATGAATTATATTTTAATATTTTTATTATCAATAATTTATAAAATATATTAACTTTTTTTTCAGATAAATTCTAATAAATATGTTCATTTTTTATAAAATATTAAAATTTTATAAAAAATTTAATAAATAAAAATAAACATTTTCGTAAAACTATTTATTATTTACACTCCTTTATTTTATCACTATAAAATTTTTCAAAAGTAATATTTGAAGTTGATAATGATAATGATATTTCACTTTTTTTTAAACTTTTATTACTACTTTTAAATTTCCATTCAAGATAATCTAAATAATAATTTTCAAATATATTTATTTTATTATATATAAATTTATTTACATCAATATGTTCAATAATAAAGTTACTAAATACTGATTGATCATAATAATTAAATATAAAATTAATATTATAAAAATCTAATAAAAGTAAATTAGTTGTGACTGAATATAAATTATTACATTCCAATAAATTGTTTTTTTTTTTTAATAATTCATTAAAAATATCATTTATATTTTTATTATATTGAGTATTGTAATAATCAATACTATTATTTATATATAATAAATTAAATTTATTTATTTTAGGTAATAATTCAGGTTTATTTCTAGTTAATAATTTATTGTTATTTTTAGATAAATTATCCTTATCCTTATTATTATTATTATAATATTTTAAATCATTTCCTAATAATCTATAATTATTATTATTTGATATATCTTTTATATTATTTTTATTATCTATATTTTTTTCAATATTATCAATTTTAGATAAAATCAATAATTCAGATAATTCATATATTTTATCTAATGCTAATATTCCTTGATATTCATAAATTTTATCATACAAATATTCTGATATTTTTAAATGTTTATTAAATAAATTAGAAAAAAAACTTTTATTTTTTATATTATATTTATCTTGAAAAATATAATTAAAAGATTGAATATATTTATAGTCTTTATTATCAAATAAATTTTTATATTTCATAAATTTATTTATAAAAATATCAAAATCTGATTGATTATTAAATTTATTAAGATATTGTATATCTTTTAAAATAAATTTATCTTCATTTATATTAAAATCATCTAAAAAAATTTCTATTTTTTCTAATTCATATTTACTTGATTCTAATATAGATAATATAAAATTTTTAATTATTTCAAGTTCTCTAATATTTTTTTTTATATCAAAAAAATTATCTATATATTCTTTATGGTAAATAGGAGGTATTATTTTTTTAATATTTTCATATTCACTGTATAATTTTTCAATATTATTAATTATATATTTAAAAGGTTCTAAATTACTTTTAGATAAATCAGACATTCTTATATATTCATTATACAAAAATATTATAAATTTTTTTTAAATAATTTAATTCATAGTTTTTTTATTTCTAATTTTATATTTTCATATAAATCTTTTAATTTTAATACCTCATTTTTAAAAGGTTCAATTTTATTATTTTTTTCTAAATAATTTTTAGAATCATTATATGTATCATTATATGAATCATTATATATCTTATTTTTTTTATAAGGTATTACATCAAAATAATCAGATGAATTTATATTAGTAAAATTTTCATTAAAAATATTTTTAATATCTATATTAAAAAATTTTTTAATATTTATATTTAATAAAATAATTATTAATAATATAATAATTAATATTATAAAATTATAATTCTGATAGATAAAATAAACAATTAATAACAAAAATAGATATTTTATATATTTTTTAGAAATTAATGAATTTATATTAGATTCATTTGAAATTAAAAAAATTAAAATAATTAATAAACTAATTAATATTATATTTTGTATCATATATAAATAATATATAAAGTAATTTTTAATATTATTTAAGAATTAATTTATATATTATTATCTAATTTATAATAAGTAGATACTTTTATGTCTAAAATATCTTATTGTTCTCTTGAAGAGGCATGGGGAAACTCTTATTCTATAAAAGATGAAAATAAAGAAAAAGATAAAGAAAAAAATAAATATGATTATTTAAATATAAATTCAGATGTTCAACGAACAGATGTTATAAAAAATATGAATAATATCGAAAGAAATAATTCTACAGAAAATAATCCAAATTTAGAATATCAAAAATATAGATTTAATCCTATTAATAGTGTTTCAAATAATAATTATGATAATAATTACACTCCTTTTAAAGAATCTGTTGAAAAAAAATATTTACAAGATAAATTAAATTTTTTAGAAACTCAAATAATGAAATATGATATGATCATAGAAAATTCTGATAATGAAAAAAAAATAAAATATGAAAATTTTTCAAATCAAGAAGATAAAACTCCTGAAAATAATCATTATCAGTCAAATGATATAATTGATCTAATTATATTAATAATTATTGGACTTATAATTATTTTTATAATGAATTCAATTTTTAACATTGGTAAATCAATTGGTGCAAAAAATAAAGTTAATTAAATGTTTTTTTTTTTTGTAAAAAATTTGCAAATGCTGTATAATTCTCGATTGGTTTATATTTTAAATTTAAATTATCAATAATATTTTTTTTAATTTCTTTTTTAGGTTCATTATCAATTAATTTTAATGTAGGTTTTGGTAAATTCCATGATATAAATATCATAAATGAATCACAATATCTTGAATTAAATCCTTTTTCATTTAATAAATTTAATATAAATATTACACATTCTGTCATATTATATAAAGGTAATCCTGGAATATATTCTGGTAATTTATAAAAACAAAAAGTTTCTTCATTAAGAGATGTTTCTTTTATTTTTTTAAAACATTTTGCACTAATATTTTCATATATTTTTAATCTATTTTTTTCTTTTTCTTTTTGTTTTTTATGTATTTCATGAATATTAAATGTAAAAGGTTCTTCATTTTTATTATAATTTCCATAATAATCATATTTCATCAAATTCATTATATAATTATATAAAATATTTAATTTTATATAATATTTTTAATATATTATTATTTCATATAAAAGTATAGAAATTTTAATAAAAATATAATTTTATATTTTTATCTAGAAATAAATGTCAATAACTTTTTATAATAATATATAAATTAAAATTTTATGCTGCACTATAAGTTTGACATTGATCCATGTATCCCTTAAAATTATCAAGAGAATTTTTAGTATCTTCTGGTGTATCAAAATTTAAATATCTTAATTTAAACCCATTTATATAGTTTGGTTTTATCCATAATGCATTAAAACATGTATGAAATTCATTTGAACTCTTTACATGAATAGTATAATTACTTTGTAATCTTTTTGATCCAGATATTGCTATATTAAATTTTTCTAAATATTCATGACTTATCATTCTCAATAGTTTTTTAAATTCTCTTTGAAAATTTTCATCTAAATTAGAATCTCGAAATTCTGTTCGAAAATCTAGTCTGTTAATTATATCATCTACTATTAATTCGGGACAAATAAAATGACTACAATAAAAATCACACAAATCTATATATATTTTTTTAGCTGGATTACTTGGATAGATATAATTATCTAATAAAAATTTAATATCATCATAAAGATCTTCTTCTCCATTTTCTAGAAAAGTTTCAGGGTTATATTTTACTTCTTTTTTATTTAAGTTACTTAAGTTTTTTTTATTACCATATTTTGATTCCATTATATTTATATTACCTTCTCTTAAATTGTTTAAGGTAATATCATTTTCCCCAAATGATCTAAATGTATCATCAATTTGTATTCTATTTATTTTATCTTTTTCATATAATAGATTATACATTATTCTTTTATTTGTTTCTTTTTTAATACCACTGATTAATAAACCTAAAACTTTAAGTTTAAAAGTATCATTGTATAAATATATAGGATTTATTTGTTTTATTTGTTGGTGTTCATTTATTATAGTATTTATAGAATTAATTTTTGTAAAGGCCAATAATCTTATCAAATTTATATTTCGAGTTCTATGTGTATTGGGATTAATTTCACCTGGATTTAAATCTAAATCTAAATATCTCCATATTAATAATTCTCTGTCTATTAATGTATCTATTTGTGTTATTCGTTCTTGAATATCATTATATTCTTTCTTATATTTATAATATTTTACAAATACCCCGGGATTTATTTTTGTTCTATTTATATATTTTGTAATTAATGTAGCATTTTTTATATGGTTATTTAGGTTATTTCTTGTTAAACTATTTATATAAATTATTAATTCATCTTTTTTAACAATTAATTTTTCTAAATATTCTTTCATATTTATATTTATCTTATCAAGAATTTCTAATAAATCAGGATTAATATAAATAGATTCTGATAAATTTATTATTCTTTTTCTTTCAAGTGATCTATTATATAGTGTATTTGTTATATAAGTAATTTCAGGAATATTATTAATATTTTCATTAATAACATCGTTAGACATATTATTATTTTCTTCTCTAGATGTTGATGTATTAATAGAATTTATAACGTCTAAATATCTAGATGATAGATCTCTTATTTCTCTATCTAATATTGGTATATTATCTATTATACTTAATATTGTTTGATGTCTTTTTATTTTATTATTACTAATATTATTAATGATTTTACTTATTTTTGGGATACATCTAATTATTTCATTATTTTTTGGCTCATTATTTCTTAGAATTGTATTTATACATTTAATTTTATAATCAGGATGTACATTTGGCTTTTGCTCATTATTCAATAGAATTTCATTATCATCATTAACATAGTTATTTATACGTTGATTATAATAATTTAATTCTTCTAATTTTAAATTATTACTAGTAATTTTAGTATGTATTTTAAATAATTTATTTATTTTTTTGATAAGACTATTAACATATGAAATATTAAAAACTAATTTTTGAATTACTTCTATTTTTAATTTTTTTTGAGTAGCTCTATCACCTATTACAATCAAATCTAATTCTTTTTTTACACTAGATCGTTCATCTCGTAATAATTCTCTTTTATCTTTATATTCTCTATAATTATTTAATTGTTTTTCTAATTCTGAAAAAAAAGTTTTTCTTAATCCACCTACGTCTTGACCGTCAAGTAATTGACTATGATTCTCGTTAACATGGATTACTTTTAAAATTCTTTTATCTAAGTAATCATTTTTATTTTCAAATATATCTGACATAATTAATAATAATTCTGATCCAGGAGTACACATAATATCACCTCTTTGATAAGATCCCGGTCTAAGACAAGAAATAGCCATTCTTGTAGTATCGTTTACTAATTGATAACTATTATTAAAAGATCCAGTATTAATTTTTATTTTGATTAAATCAGGATTATTGTAATAATAATATAATGATTGAACACCTTTTAATATAAATTGTAAATATTTAATTCTAATATGATTATTCTCTTCTATCATTATTTCAGGTGGTATAGAATCTAAAAACTTATTAATAACATTAGCAACTTCAGATATGTTATAATCAGTTGCAATAAAAAGTGCAGTAAAAATATTTTTATAGCATTTATATGTAAAATGTTTTTTTTTTATTACAATATATGTATAAAAATTATTATAATTAGAAAGTAGATCTAATATATTTCTTTTATAATATTCTCTTTTATACATTGATTCAATCCAAGGATAACTATCATTCTTACCGATATGCATATTAAATTGTAGATTCATTATATAATTATATAATATATTATTTTATAAAAATATTTGAAAAATTTAAAAAAAATATATAAAAATAACTAATTGAGATTATTTAATAAAATGAATTTTACGAGAGTCTTAATTTTAAATTCTGTTAAATATAGTAACATGCAATTCTGTAAACTTAAGGATTTAAGTATTATTAGGTAATAATATTTAATTATTGGAAATCTACTACTAGATTAAACGTTTATAATTATTTATAAACTTTTATAAAAATTTATGAATTTGTTTTTTATACACCCAAATCTAGGATTTTTGGACACCTTTTTATTAAAGAATTAAATTATAAAATAATATATTTAAGGTGTTTCATAATTAAGTATCAATGATTTTATCAATAAAATAAAAAATAATATTATAAATTATACAATTAAAATTAAGAAATTATTTTTATAGTTATATTATTTTATTATAAATATAAAAATAACTTTTATAAAAAATATTTTTACAATAAAATAAATTAGAAATATATAAAAAATATATAAAAAAATGATTTTGACCATTTCAAAAAAATAATTATAAAAAATAATTGTACAATTTAAAAAATATATTTATTTTTTATTGATAACCAATTATGAAACAGTTTATAAATATAAATTAATATAATTTAAAAAAACATAATATACAATAATTTCAAATATATCAATATAATTAAAAAAATAATTTAATTATATTGTGTTATTGTACAAAACCTTAAATTACTGGCGTTGTGTGCAAAGGTGTAATACACCCAAATCTAGGATTTTTGGACACCTTTTTATTAAAGAATTAAAATATGATAAAATTATAATTAAATTATAATTTTATAATAAATTAAAAATTAATTTATTATAAAATTTATAAATTTAAAAA
>Ga0214919_10005293_pt1 | contig 18397 bp, 16 predicted proteins | sample LL1503_MetaG_FD_177994 | JGI IMG/M metagenome (GOLD analysis project Ga0214919, IMG submission 177994) | Freshwater microbial communities from Lake Lanier, Atlanta, Georgia, United States - LL-1503 | ecosystem: Environmental > Aquatic > Freshwater > Lake | place: USA: Georgia | collected...
ATGCTTTAATGATTTCCTTAGGCATTCGATTAATATCCTGTGCTATTTTAAAATTGTCAATACTTCTTTGTGTTTGAGCACCCCAATAAACATGAGCAGGTACTTTTACTTCACCCATCGTATCTTTTTCAATTCTGTATTCCATACTATTATTTTTTCTATTGCAAAGGTACTAAACTGCCCATAAATTAATTAAGTAAATAGGGGAAATTAATAAGCAAAATAGAGGCAATTAATTCCCTTTGAATTCAGGCTTTCTTTTCTCAATAAAAGCAGTAATACCTTCTTTTGCATCATGGGTAGTAAAGCATTCGCCAAATAATCTGGCTTCTACATCATATCCATTTTCTGCTTCGTTCCAAGCAGCGTTCACTGCTTTAATAGAATTACCTACAGACTTAGGTGCTTTTTCATGCACCACTCTTAATATAGAGAAGGCTTTATCTAATAATTCAGTTTGAGGTACCACATAGTTCACTAATCCATAATTCATAGCTTGGGTGGCATTAATAGTTTTACCTGTAATGACTAATTCCATGGCTCTTCCTTTGCCCACTCTTTGCGTTAATCTTTGTGAGCCACCATAACCTACCATAATACCCAAGTTCACTTCTGGTTGACCAAAGACAGCACTTTCGGAAGCTATAATAAAATGACAAGCCATGGCTAATTCACAACCACCGCCAAGTGCAAATCCATTTACACAAGCAATCACTGGTTTAGGAGAATGTTCTATTTTAAAAAACACATCCTGTCCTCTTTTGGCAAGGGCAGTCGCCTCTTCTTTAGATAAGGATTCAAATTCTTTTACATCGGCGCCTGCTACAAAACTTTTTAAGCCAGCACCCGTTATCACAACACTTTTAATTTCTGGAAATTTATATACTCTGTCCATGACTGCATCTAAGTCTTTCATCACTTGTTGATTCAATGCGTTTAATTTGTCGGGACGGTTAATGGTAATGATCAAAGTATGATCTTCCATTTTTGTAAACAAAGTTTGGAATGATGACATATAGTTGCAATTTATAAATTAAAAAAGTAGATTACTTATGGTTTGCGGCCACCCAATCTTTTATATAGCTAGCAATATCGGCAGTATTGGTTCCGGGAGCAAATAAAGTACCAATGCCCATTTCTCGCAGTGTAATACTGTCTTGTTCTGGAATAATACCACCCCCTGTTAAAAGCACATTGGTTAAGCCTTTTTCTTGCATGAGTTTATACACTTTTGGAAACACCGTCATGTGTGCGCCAGATAAAATACTAATACCAATGGCATCTACGTCTTCTTGTAAGGCAGCTTGCACCACCATTTCAGGGCTTTGACGAAGACCCGTATAAATGACTTCCATGCCTGCATCACGCAGTGCCGTGGCAATTATTTTAGCACCACGATCATGTCCGTCTAGTCCAACTTTTGCTACTAATACTCTAATGGGTTTCATTACTATTAAGTTACATTATTTTCCTGAAATTAATTGCAAACTATGTTCAATTCTTGCTACTGTATCAGAAAGTTCAATTGATTCAATGATCTCAAATACCCCAGGTCCAAATTTACCACCCACTAGCATAATTCTAAGGGGTAATAATAATTCACCTGGTTTTATTTCATGCGCAGTGGCTAATTCTTTAAAACTCTCTTCAAGGCTTGCTGCTGGCAATGTTTTAACACCTCCTGCAATTTTTTGTGCATATAGTTTTACTAGTTCATCGAAAAAGCGCTGCTTTTTCTCTTCCCATTTAGGCAAGATAGCTGCAGTATCAATAGTGGTGGGTGCTGCAAAAAAGAAATGACTTTGTGGTATAAAGTCTGCTAATAAATGACAACGGTCTTTTACCAGTCCAATGACTTTTACTAAATAAGGCGCTTCATGTACTTCAATTTTGGCAGCCTCTAAAAAGGGTTGAAGTAGTGCTGCTAGTACTTTATTATCTGTTCTTTTGATCCATTCTTGATTGAACCATTTTGCTTTTTCATAATCAAACTTAGCGCCTCCTTTATGTACTCTTTCAATATCAAAACTTGCAATTAATTCATCCAAGCTAAATATTTCTTTATCTGTTCCGTCGTTCCAACCTAATAGGGCTAAAAAATTAATAAAGGCTTCAGGTAAAAATCCTTTTTCTTTAAAACCAATGGTAGTTTCCTTAGTGTTAGGGTCGCTCCAATCCATGGCGAAAACAGGAAAGCCTAAACGCTCTCCATCACGCTTACTTAATTTACCACTGCCTTCTGGTTTTAATATTAAAGGTAAATGCGCCCATTTAGGCATTTTATCTAGTCCAAATAAATATTTCCATAATAATATATGCACAGGTGCACTGGGTAGCCACTCTTCTCCTCTAAAGGCATGGGTAATTTTCATTAAGTAATCGTCCACTACCACTGCTAAATGATAAGTAGGCATGCCGTCTGCTTTTAATAAAACTTTATCATCTACGGTGCTCACCTCAAAACGTACTTCACCTCTAATCATATCTGTAAATACCAGTTCTTCTTCATCAGGTACTTTGATACGAATAACATGTGGCGTTCCTTTTTTTAATAATTCAGTCACTTCGTTTTCACTTAGAGAAATAGAGTTTTTCATTTCCATTCTATGTGCGCGACTATATTGAAAATTGGGTACTTGTTTTCTTTTCTCTTCTAAATCTTCTGGAGTGTCAAAAGCATAGTAAGCAAAACCTTTTTCAATTAATATTTGTGCATATTCAGTATAAGTGGCTTTGCGCTCACTTTGTCTATAAGGTCCATAGGCACCACCATGCACAGTACTTTCATCTGGAGTGAGTCCACACCAGTTCAATGTGTCTAAAATATACTGTTCGGCGCCGGGTACAAATCGAGATTGATCGGTGTCTTCTATTCTTAAAATAAATTCCCCTCCATGATGCTTTGCAAATAAATAATTAAACAAAACAGTCCTTACTCCACCTAAGTGAAGACCGCCTGTGGGGGAGGGTGCAAACCTGACTCTAACCTTTGAATCCATGCTCTTTTTTATTTATACAAAGATAATATTCAAATGGGCAAAAGAACTATTTATCTTTGGGTATGTATTTAGTAAAAACACCTTTTTGGTTGAGGGCCTTTTACCCTTCTTGTACTTGGAAAATGCCAGGTACTGAAAAGGTTATTTATTTAAGTTTCGACGATGGTCCGCATGTTGATGCCACCCCTTTTGTTTTAGGGGAATTAAAAAAATACAATGCCAAGGCTAGTTTTTTTTGCATAGGTAAAAATGTAGCAGCGCATCAAAATTTATATGCGCAAATTATTCAGGAAGGCCATACTGTGGGCAATCATACTTATGATCATGTAAATGGATGGAAAACTGATACAAGTCATTATATTCAAAATATAGAAATAGCTGGTGAATTGATTCATTCTAATTTATTTCGCCCACCTTATGGAAGAATTACTCAATCGCAGATAAAAAAAATAAAAGCTGATAAAGCCTTGCCTCAAAAAATTATTATGTGGGATCTGTTGAGTGGCGATTTTGATTTGACATTATCTCCAGAAGCTTGCACTAAAAATGTAATTAAGAATACGCGTGCGGGATCTATTGTAGTTTTTCATGATAGTGCTAAGGCCTTTGAAAGACTAAAAGTAGCATTGCCTGCTGTACTTGCTCATTTTAGTAATTTGGGTTATTCTTTTAAAGCAATTGCTTCTAAATAATAAAGAAAAAACAATAAAGCAATAAAGCAAAAAAAAGGCCAAGGTAGAAACCCCAGCCGTATAATCCGTACCCTATAAAAAACAAAGTTTGTTGTCTGTACTAATAAGACCATTGTTGTCTACATAGCTAAAACGACATATTATAGGGTTTATTATGTAATGAGTAAAAAATAGTGTTTTTTTGTAGTCTAAGTAATTATTGAAAGTCTTATGAGATTTATTGATACACATGCCCACCTTTATTCTAGCCCTATTAAAGAAAACATAGAGGGCATCATGAAAAATGCAATGGATAATGGTATTGATACTATTATAATGCCTGCTATTGATAGTACAACTTTAGAGGCCATGTTGGAAGTGGAGGCAAGTTATCCTAAAAATTGTATGGCCATGATGGGCTTACACCCTTGTTCGGTAAAAGAAAATGTGAATGATGAGTTAGCTATTATAGAAGCGCAATTACAAAAAAGAAAATTTATAGCCATTGGAGAAATTGGCCTTGATTATTATTGGGATAAAACATTTACTACAGAGCAAATGCTTGCTTTTGAAAAACAAATGCAGTGGGCCTTGGATTACAAATTACCTATTGTAATTCATACACGTAATGCCATGGGAGAAACCATTGAAGCCGTAAAGCCTTTTGCTAAAAAAGGATTACGTGGAATTTTTCATTGTTTTAGTGGAAGTAGGGAATCGGCGGAACAAATAATTGCCTTGGGTTTTCATTTAGGATTAGGTGGCGTGCTTACTTATAAAAATGCAGGCGTAGTAGAAGCGGTTGCAAGTATTCCAATGGAATGGTTGGTATTAGAAACAGATGCCCCTTATTTATCGCCTGTGCCTTATCGTGGAAAAACGAATGAGCCTTCTTATATGATACAAGTGGCCATGAAATTAGCAGAGATTAAAAATTTGCCGCTACATGAAGTAGCAGAAATAACGACAAATAATGCAATGGGAGTGTTTGGATTGGTTAATACATAAAACACCAATTATTTATTTTACATTTGCAATCCTTATAGAGAGGTGTCCGAGTGGTTTAAGGAGCACGCTTGGAGAGCGTGTATACGGGAACGTATCGGGGGTTCGAATCCCTTCCTCTCTGCAAAGCCTATCACGAAACTGATAGGCTTTTTTAATGCTCTTTTATATTATGACCCATGCGCTCATTGTACTCCAATGGCTCGTTCTTCCAATTCTTCTTATAAGATACAAACCAGCCTAACCAAATAGATCTTGATAAGCGCATCAGTAAGGGTTGCATAAATAATAGTGTTACAATAGCTGTACCCATCCAATAAAAAATTCTATTGTCGTCTAAATCAAAACTCATTCCAATGAGTACCTTCCAAGCAACAAAGGTTGAAACGAAGTAGGCAACCGTTAATGCATAACTCACGTACCCTGTACCATAATAAAAACCAACTTCAATTTCTGTGGGTTGTCCGCAAACTGGACAATTTTCGTTCATGGTAGTAATGGAAGATAATTTATAAGGATTGCTAGAAACAAATAGTTTTCCTTCTCTGCATCTTGGACAGCGATTATTAATCGTGCTCCATAAATAGTTGGTTGCCATGGTGCAAAGGTATCGAATATAAGATGAGATTAGAAATATAACTGAAACCAATGAGGCTAATAGAGGCCAATACTGGTGATGCTTAATCTAAAGCAATCATTTTTTCCATTTGAATGCCTCTTGAACCCTTGATTAAAAAGAAATGCCCGCTGAAGTTTTCTTGGTCTAGCCAGTTTTTAGCTAAGACAGAATTTTCAAAATAAGTAAATGCATGTTGACAGTTTTCAAATTCTTTACCCACTAGAATAACTTTTTCAAAATGAGCAGCTTTAATTTGCTCAATCAATGCTTGATGTTCGGCCTGGCTTTCTTTGCCTAATTCTCTCATACCCCCTATGCAAAGTATTTTTTTTGTAGCATCTATTTTTGCAAAATTTTCAATAGCTAATTGCATACTACTAGGGTTCGCGTTATAAGCGTCAAGTATAACTTTATTATTTTTCCACTTTATTAATTGAGAGCGGCTATTGGTAGGTGTATAGTTTTCAATGGCTGCGATTATTTTTTCTACAGGTACTTCAAAAGCTAAGCCAATACTCATGGCGGCAAGTACATTTGGTAAATTATAAGCACCTACTAATTGAGTCTTAATTATTTTATGCACTATTGCAGCCTGGGGTGAAGCTGTAATTTCTACTACTAAAAAATCATTAGCGTTTTGTTCATTTGTGAGTCCATTAAATTCTTTTGCTTGCAATTGGCCGCTACTAGTACCGTAACTAATGACTGCTCCAATGCCTTGGCTCATTTTTACTAAATAATCTAAATCGCTATTTATAAAAACGGTGCCATTATGTATTTTTAAATAATCATACAGTTCTCCTTTGCCTTTTCTCACTCCTTCTTCTCCACCAAAACCCTCTAAATGCGCTTTACCGCAATTATTAATTAGACCATGTGTGGGCATCGTATAACTACAATAAGATTCAATTTCTTTTAAATGCTTAGCACCCATTTCAATAATGGCAAATTGAGCATCTTTTTGAATACTTAGTAAGGTTATAGGTACGCCAATATGATTATTTAGATTTCCTTTAGTAGTATAAGTTTTATAATGACTGCTTAATACGGCAGCCACCAATTCTTTAGTAGTTGTTTTTCCATTGCTACCCGTAATGGCTATAAATGGAATAGTAAATTGTTCGCGGTGAAATTTAGCAAGTGCTTGTAAAGAACTTAAAACATCTTCTACATATATAATACGCTCTTGTAAATCTGCGCTTGCATCTACCGCTTCATCTACAATAACATAAGCAGCACCTTGTTCTAATGCTTGAAGGGCAAATTCATTTCCATTAAAATTAGGTCCTTTGAGTGCAAAATATAAATCGCCTTTTTTTAATTGACGTGTATCGGTTTGTACTTGAGGGGATGACTTATATATTTCATATAAATCGGAAATTGATATGGGCGCATTAGGTGAACTAAACTGCTTCATAATTTTAGCAGATTTAACTATTGGCTTCAGTTAATAAACAAGTAGCCATGGCCACTAAGCCTTCTTCTCTACCAGTAAAACCCATTGTCTCAGTAGTGGTAGCTTTAATAGAAATATCTTTATCTCCAATATGTAATATGCTCGCAATACACTCTTGCATCGCAATTACATAGGGTTTAATTTTTGGTGATTCTAAACATAAAGTGGCATCAATGTTTATTATTTGATAGCCCTTTGTTGTAATTAAATCGTAAGTTTTTTGAAGTAAGATTTTACTATCAATATTTTTATAAGCGGCATCGGTGTCTGGGAAATGTGTGCCAATATCACCTAAGCTTAGTGCACCTAATAAAGCATCGCAAATAGCATGTAATAAAACATCTGCATCGCTATGACCTAATGCACCTTTGGTGTGTGGAATTTTAATGCCCCCAATGAATAGGTCACGGCCTTCTACTAATTGATGAAAATCGATGCCAGATCCAATGCGTAGTTTCATCTATTTAATTTAAAATATTTTTTTCCACCAAGGTTTGTTGTCAATTTCAGCGCCAGGGCTGTCAACACCAAAAGCAGAAATGGCACATCTAAATCCGATGGTGCTATTAGATTTATCTTGGTCAAGATATCTTCTAGTACCAGGGTTTAACCAATAAGGACGGTCTTTCCAGCTGCCGCCTTTAAATACTCTTGATTTATTAGATATTAAAGTATTGCCACCCGTTTCATAACTTGAAATATTAGAGTCATCTCCATCTAAAGCATTATTACCACGATAAGGGTTAATGTCATCCATGTCTACATTATTCATAGGGCGGTAAATATCAGCAACCCATTCGTTCACATTACCACTAATATTATAAAGGCCCATACTATTTTGTAAAAAGGTATTTACTTTACTAGGAAAGCCTGCTCCATCATTTGCATAACCTACCATGCCCATATAATCACCACTTCCGTTTTTAAAGTTGGCTAAAAACATTCCTTGTTTACCATTCTTTTTTGAAGTGTTTGAATTTCTTATGCCATCATTTCCATTATTTACCCAAGGGAAGGCACCGTCACTAGTCACTAAGCTAGCATTGGGGCGACTTGAATTAGGGCCGTTTGAAGGTTTGTTATTATTTGAATTATTAGCTTGAGAAGCTTGTTTGGCTGCATATTCCCACTCTGCTTCTGTAGGCAATCTGAAGTCTGGGATCATAATAAAATCGTCTAAATTTTTTCCTCTGTTAACTGTAGTAGAAGTTCTTGTAGAAGCTAGGCTTCCACTCTTACTTGAATCATTGGTATTAGTTATCATACCCATTTTACCTACATAAGGATTTTTAGGATCAATCAATTTAAATTTGATTAAGGTATTTTCATTCGCTCTATCTGTTCTCCATCTGCAATAATTATTGGCTTGTTCCCAAGTCACACCTACTACAGGATAATCGTTAAAAGCGTTGGATCTAAAATAACCTTCCACCATGGGGTCATTGTAAGAAAGTTCTGTTTTCCAAACACTAGTATCTGGTAGGGCAGCCCTTACAATTGAATCTTGTCCTAAGGGAATGAAAATTTTCTCTAGCCAATGAATATAAGTTCTATATTTTTTATTACTTACCTCGTATTTGTCAATTCTAAAAGAGCTTACTGTGACCCTTCTTAGGTTATTATTCCATTCACCCATAATGCTCTCCTGGTTCATGCCCATTGCAAAAGTCCCCCCGCGCATAAGCACGGTTTCGGCGTAAGGGTCGTCTTTGGGTGCCAATACAACAGCATTCGAAATGGCTTTATTTTCATTGCTAGATAATATGCTAGGTCCAATTAAAAGGACAGCAAAAAACAATAAAATACTATTAATAAAATTCATCGCTATAAATTATTCAATAATGGGATTAAATGATAGTGCGAATATACTTTGTTTTTTAATCAATTATTCAGATGGAACTATATTGTTCTGTTACTAAAACCCTAATTTTAGTATATGAGAAGGGGTGTTTTTATCGTTTTTTTGGTTTTTATGTTTTCTCCTTACTTTTTAGGGGCTCAAAATGCTGTATTTAATGAGGGCAAATGGGCTAAAATAGCCATTTCCAAACAAGGAATTTATCAGATTACAGGTGCTCAGTTAAAGACTTTAGGTTTCTCATTGCCCATTAGTTCAACACAACTACAATTATTTAATTACAATCTTGATCAGCTCTCAGAAAAAGTACCTGCTACTATCTCAACTGCATTAACAGAAAATGCTATTCAAGTGGTTGACGGAGGCGATAATCAAATTGACGAAAAAGATTACGTTTTATTTTATGCTCAAGGTGCTATTGGGTGGAGACAAGAAGCTGCAAACTTTTTGCCCACTCATTTTAAAAATACAAGTAACGATTCTGTATTTTATTTTTTAAGCATTGGCTCAAATGGAAAAAGAATGAGCACAATGGGTAAGCTCAATACATCTGTTCAAATAGTAGATCAATATGACGAAAGGTGGCTTATAGAAATAGACAGTGTTTCAATTTTGAATAGTGGTAAGTTATTACTAGGACCTGCTATGGGACAAGGTTTGGGCAAGCAATCAAAATTAACTTATCCTATTAATATAAATGGTTTAGTACTTTCTAGTCCAATGAAAATAGTCAGTAGATATGCGGCCACTACTTATCAAAACCCTGCCAATTTCAATTTTAGCATTAATGATAATGCCGTTAAAACTTCAGCGGTGGCGCCTATCAGCGGGTTGTTATATGATGAGTCTGCTAAAATTTCTTTGGATAGTTTTTCTTATACTTTAAATACAAATACAAATTTAACCAACCCCGCTTCCGTAAATATTAGTTTTCAAGCTGATAATGCAGCAGCTTCGGGATGGGTAGACTATATAGAATTATCCGCTAAACGAAAATTAGGTTTTTGGGGGACTGTTAGTTTTGGATTTAGAAATATAACAAGTGCTGTAAAAGGAAATTTATTACAGTATCAAATTCAAAATGGAGATGCTAGCACGGAGGTATGGGAGGTGACAAATCCATCACTCCCAAGAAAAATTTCTACCGATTTTTCCACTAATGGCTTAATTAGTTTTGCCCACCAAGCTGATACTTTACATGAATTTTTCGCTGTCAAGCAACAAGGCTATGAAATTCCCAGTTTTTTGGGACCCATGTCCAACCAGAATTTGGCTGCTATGAATGTACCAGACTATATTATTATTACAGCACCTAATTATTTAAATGCCGCCAAAAAATTACAAAATTATCATGCTACGGCTAATGGTTTAAAAACAGTAGTAGTCAATGTAAATGAAATTTTCAATGAGTTTTCGGGAGGCCAAGCGAGCCCCATTGGTATTCGAAATTTTGTAAAATATTTATTAAACAAAGCTGCCATCAATAAAGAATCAGCCCCTCGTTATTTATTGTTATTTGGTATTGCCAATTATAATAGTAGAAACTACAATAGTGCTTCGCAAATTCCAGTATTTGAATCTGCGGCATCAACGGGAGTGCTTACCAGTTATCCTTCTGATGATTTTTATAGTATCCAAACCGACAATGATGATATAAATAATTTTACTACAATAAAAAAACTTGCCATAGCTACAGGTCGACTACCTGTAAGAAATATTGCAGAGGCCGATACCGTGGTTGAAAAAATAATTAATTATCAAAAAAATGTAAACGGAGGGGCTTGGAAAAATAAAATTACTTGGGTGGCTGACGATGGTGATTATAATTTGCACTTACAAGATGCGGAAGAAATTTCAACAAATTTGCAGCAAAAAAATACAAAGTGGAATCAAAAGAAAATTTATTTAGATCTCTTTGCAGCCACTAAAAATATTGCTGGCAATACTTATCCATTAGTGAATAGTGAAATTGTAGAAACTATTAATGAGGGGAGTCTGATTTTAAATTATACGGGGCATGGTAACTTTGCAAGATTAGCAGAAGAAGCGGTGATAAGTCAAACAGATGTTCAACAGTGGAATAATGCTGGTAAACTACCCTTGATGATAACAGCTTCTTGTGATTTTGCGCCTTATGATCAGCCTCAGTTAAGTCCTTTTGGATTTGATGCATTAATGAAAAACAGTAAAGGAGTAATTGGGCTAGTAGCCGCTAGCAGACTGGTTTTCGCCTATAGCAATAAACAAATCAATGATCATTTTATACAACAATTATTGGTACCAGATAGTGTAGGACGTTTTTTAACCATTGGGGAAGCATTGCAAAAAGCAAAAATGCAAGCATGGTCCGCGGAGGAAGATCGAATGAATGCTTTTAAGTTTAGTTTATTGGGAGACCCTGCGATGCGTTTGTCAGTACCTAAATATGATATAGGTATTATAAGTTTGAATCAAAAACCATTTACTGGAAAAGATACATTACTAGCTGGCACTAAATACACTATTAAAGGTTCGGTCAATAATAAGGGCCTTGCTCAAAACGATTTTAATGGGCTGCTAGATTTTGTTTTATTTGATGCGGCTACTAATAAAAAAACATTAGCGAATGCAAGTTCAAGTATAGTAACCTCTGTTACTGTGCAGGAAAATATTTTGTTTAAAGGGAAAGTGACGGTAACGAAGGGAAATTTTATAGTAGATTTTTTATTACCAAAAGAAGTAAGCCTGCAAAAAAACTTAAAAATGCAACTCACTGCTTATAATGAACTATCGGATGCGATCTCTGTATATGACAAAATAATAGCAACAGATGCGGGTGGATTTTTAATAAATGACAATCAAGGCCCTGATGTAAAAATATTTTTAAACGATAGTAATTTTATAGGTGGTGGATGGGCGGCTGCAAGGTCCAATTTAATTTTACAGTTAACAGATAGCGCAGGTATTCAAACTTCTGGCAATGCTTTAGGACATGATATAGTTTTAGTGATTGACAATGATTATAAAAATGCGATTGTACTGAATAACTATTTTGTAGCTGATCTGGATACTTATCAAAAAGGTAAACTAAATTATGCTTTACCTATTTTGGCAGAAGGTGCCCATACTATTATGATTAAAGTTTGGGATTTATTAGGTAATTCTACTACCAAAAATTTAGAATTTATAGTTCCGGCATCAGCTATTATAAATGTAAAAAATTTATATAATTATCCTAATCCATTTAACAGCCATACACAATTTAGTTTTGAGCTTAATAAATTCGGCATTCCTTTAGAAATTTCTCTAAGTATTTTCGATAACATGGGCAATTTGCTTTTCACCAAGCCATTGAGTGGAGACTATAAAGCCAATAGGGTGGTGGCTAATTGGGATGGCACTGGTATGGGGTCTGCCCAAATTCAAGCAGGGGTTTATTATTATAGATTAAGTATTAGTGACGGCACAGAAACTCGTTTTTTAACTAATAAGCTTGTAAAATTTTAAAGATTTAGCTCAATGTATTTTGTATCTTTACTTTATAATAGTAGCAATTTTATATTTTATGATCGGCACTAGATATAGTAAACTTTTTTTATTCTTGGTAATGACTTGTATAAGTCAGCTAGCAAATGCGCAGGTCAATCCCATTAGAATACAAAGTACCGCTGTTCCTTTCATGTTAATTTCTCCCGATGCGCGTTCTGGTGGTATGGGCAATTTATCATTAGCAATGTCACCTGAAGCCAATGACCTTTTTGGCAATACAGCCAAGCTTCCTTATCTAAATGAAGACAGAAGTTTTTTAATTAACTACACCCCTTGGTTAAAGGACTTAGGATTAAACGATGTGTATTTAGCCAGCGCAGGGTTTTATAAAAAATTAGATTATAAAAGTAGTATCAATAGCTCTCTTCGTTTTTTTAGCTTAGGGAATATCGATTTTTCAGATGAAGCAGGAAATGTAAACCTACCTTCTCAGAGACCTTCAGAGTTTAGTTACGATTTCGGATACAGTATTTTATTAACAGATAAAGTAAGCATGGGTGTCACACTACGTTATATTCATTCTAAATTAGTTTCTGGATCATATGGAGGGTCGGCTATTAATTATAGAGCTGGTAATACCTTGTCCGGAGATATCAGTTTGTTTTATAAACAAAACGAAGATATGCAAGGTTTTCACGGAGGCTTACTACTTTCTAATTTGGGAGGTAAAATCAGTTACTCTAATGAAACAAAGAATAAATATTTTATTCCAGCAAATTTAGGATTAGGGGTAGGCTATTTAAATATAATTGATGCTGAAAATTCCGTTGAGTTTGGTGTAGATGTAAATAGGATAATGGTTCCTGCAAATCCAGATAATAGCAATACAGAATCGGTGAATCAGTATTTTTCACAATCGGTAGTATCGAGTTGGTTTAATTCCTTTAATAATAAATATGGAATGCCCATTGGAGAGTCTTTAAAAGCTTCCCTTGGTGTTGAATATAATTATACGAATCGATTTTTTTTAAGAGGGGGCTATTTTATTGATAACAATAAGAACCTAGGCAGTATGCAATATTTCACATTAGGTACTAGCTTCCAATATCAGCAGTCAAAATTTAACATTTCTTATTTAGTGCCTTCAGGCGGCGGGATTACCAAAAATCCTTTATCGAATACACTTAGGTTTGGTAGTATTTTCTACTTCTAATTGCCTATTTTTGTTGATATGTCAACATCGGTTCAAATAGTCAATAAAAGCCATCATCCTTTACCGGAATATGCGACGACTGGTTCATCAGGGATGGACATCAGAGCCTTTTTAACTACCCCCATTACCATGGAGCCCATGGAAAGAGTTTTAATTCCTACGGGATTGTTCTTAGGCCTGCCTGAAAATTGGGAAGCGCAAATTCGTCCTAGAAGTGGACTAGCCATAAAGCAAGGACTTACTTGTCTGAATACACCTGGCACCATTGATGCAGATTATAGAGGAGAATTAAAAGTCATACTCATTAATTTATCCAATGAAGCGCAGGTAATTTCAGATGGAGATAGAATTGCGCAAATGGTTTTTCAAATAGTAGAGAAAGTAATTTTAGAAAAAGTAGAAACCTTAGAAGCCACAGAAAGAGGGGCTGGAGGCTTTGGCCATACAGGCAAAAAATAATAAGTCAATGAAAAAAGGTTTTTATATACTTGGTTTGATTTTATTTTTAGCTTCTTGCTCAACTTATAGAAAAGTGCAAGTGATTAAAGACGCTTTATCAAAAAACGATTCTACCAATGCAGCACTTCTTGTTAAAAAACCAAAGGTTGATTCCGCTGCTATTATCAAAGGCATATTAAATAAAATTGATTTAGCTAAAATTGATTTTACTACTATGAATGCAAAGTTTAAAGTAGATTATGAAACTTTAAAAAATGCAGACAATTATATTGTCAATGTGAGTATTCAAAAAGACAAAGCTATTTATATAACGGTGAGAGGCGCCATGGGGGTCATTGGACTAAAGGCCCTTATTAATAAAGATAGTGTGATTTTACTTTATCCTTTAAGTAAGAAAGTAGAGCGTAAGCCCTTAAGCTATTTGCAAGAAATTATTAAAATACCTTTTACTTATGCCACTGTAGAGGATTTAGTCATTGGCAATCCTATTTTTATGAATGCTACAAATATTATTTCATATAAAAACAGCAATGGAAAATTACAGGTAGGATTGATGGGTACTATATTTAAAAATCTAATTATTTTAAATGAGGACAATACTAAAATTTTACATTTAAAATTAGATGATGTAGATATAAATCAACAACGTACTTGTGATATCTCTTATAGCGACCATAGGAGCTATGGGAAGTTTCAATTCCCTCAGTACCGCGACATTTCAATTGCAGCTAACAATAAGTTAGAGATACATATGGAAGTGAAAGAATTTGGTTTTGATGAGCCATTAAAATATACTTTTACCATACCCAAGGCGGGCAAACGCAAATAATTTATCGATCTAATAAATAACAACATGATTAAAAGGGCTTTATTTATTTTATTTTTAATGGGTGTGCTTTATTTGCAGACTTCTGCACAAGCAAATTCATCTAGAGAAGACTTGCAAAAACAAGAACAAACATTAAGAAAGGAATTAGATGAGTTGAATCAGTTATTGGAACAAACTAAAAAGAATAAAAAGAATTCTTTAGGACAATTAGAGGCCATTAGAAGTAAAATTTCAAAAAGAAAATCTCTTATAAATGGTATTGCGAGGCAAGTAAAAATTCTAGACGACGCTATTTATACTAACCAATTAGATGTTCAAAAATTAAACAAGGATTTAGATACTCTAAAAACGAGGTATCAAAAAAGTATTGTATTTGCCTATAAAAGTAGAAGTGGGTATGAATATTTAAACTTTTTATTTTCTGCAAATAGCTTTAACGATGCTGTTAAAAGAATCACTTATTTAAAAAGCTACAGACAAAACAGAGAAGCACAAGCCAATGCCATTGATTTATCTCAAAACGATTTAAACGCTAAAATAAATATACTAGGCGCCAATAAAAAAGATAGGTTGAAGACATTAGAAGTGCAGCACGAACAATTGAAAGTACTAGTGGTAGATCAGAAAGAGCAAGATAAAATTGTAAATCAGCTTAAAAGTAAGGAGCAGGAAATAACAGCGCAAGTGCGTCAGAAAGAAGCGCAAAGAAAGAAAATGCAGTCTGCCTTATTAACCATTATTAGAAGAGAAACTTTAGAAGCAGAGCGTAAAGAAAAAGAAAGAATAGCTAAATTAAAAGCGGCTAATGATGCTTCAAAAGCCAGTGCAAAAAATAATTCGGATGACAATACGCCCACTAAGACAAATGCTAAAAATTCAAAAGTGGGTAATGTAGAAGGTGGTTTGACCAGCACCACTGATAACCGACCTTATTCAGCACTAGAAACCACTGAAGAGGGAAGAGAAGCTTCTATCTTATTTGAAAACAATAGAGGGAACCTACCTTGGCCAGTAGATAGAGGTAATGTGTATATACATTTTGGAGTGGAGAATATTCCGGGTACTAAGTTAAATCGTAAAAGTGATGGCATTGAATTAGCACTGCCTAAAGGAAGTTCTGTGAAAAGTGTTGCCAACGGAGTAGTGAAATACACAGGTGATATTAATGGCGATTTAACAGTTTTTATTCAACATGGAAAATACTTTTCTACCTATACGCACTTGAGTAGCATAAATGTAAGTAAAGATCAAGAAGTGAGGGCCGGCACCTTACTAGGAAGGTCGGGCATTAATTTAGACGGAGAGGGTGCACTATTATTCATGATCAACAATGAAAAAGGGGCTTTCTTTGATCCTGAAAGTTGGTTAAAGAATAGAAGATAGATTCAAGTTACTTTTTCTGCATTTCTTTTTTTATATTACAATCCATTAACCGATTGTTATGTCAAAATATATCTTATCCTTTGATCAGGGCACTACAAGTAGTCGTGCTATTTTATTTGATCACCAAGGACAAATTCACGCCACTTCTCAAAAAGAATTTCAACAAATATTTCCAAAGCCAGGATGGGTGGAACATGATCCCTTAGAAATTTGGAGCACCCAAATGGGGGTTGCTACTGAAGCCATTAGCATGAAAGGATTATCGGTGAATGATGTAGCAGCTATTGGCATTACCAATCAAAGAGAAACAACGGTGGTTTGGAATAAAACAACCGGTCAACCTATCTATAATGCCATAGTTTGGCAAGACAGACGCACAGCCGATTTTTGCGATAATTTAAAAAAACAAGGCCATGCTAAAATGGTCCAAGAAAAAACAGGACTGGTCATTGATTCTTATTTTTCTGGTACAAAAATTAATTGGATTTTAGACAATGTAGCAGGTGCCCGTGATTTAGCCAATAAAGGAGAACTTATTTTTGGTACCATTGATACTTGGCTAGTTTGGAAATTAACCAATGGAAAAGTACATGTGACCGATGTGACCAATGCTTCTCGTACCATGCTTTTTAATATTCACACGTTACAGTGGGATACTGAATTATTAAAATTATTAAATGTACCTGTATCTATGTTGCCTGAAGTAAAAAGCAGCAGTGAAGTATACGGGCATACTACTCAGCTTTTTGCACACCATGAAATCCCTATTGCAGGAATTGCAGGCGATCAACAATCGGCTTTGTTTGGACAAATGTGTACCGAACCTGGTATGGTAAAAAATACCTATGGTACAGGTTGTTTTATGTTAATGCATACGGGTGAAAAAGCCGTGAGTTCAAAAAATAATTTATTAACCACTATTGCTTTACAAATGAATGGGCACACTTATTATGCATTAGAAGGCAGTGTATTTATTGGAGGGGCTGTGGTACAATGGTTAAGAGATGGGTTACATTTAATAAGAAATTCTTCCGAAGTAGAGGCACTTGCAAAACAAGTGGAAGAAACCGACGGCGTATATCTAGTACCTGCTTTTGCTGGACTAGGCGCGCCTTATTGGAATCAACATGCAAGAGGAACCATTGTAGGTATTACGCGTGGAACTACATCGGCACATATTGCACGCGCAGCACTTGAAAGTATTGCTTTTCAAAGTTATGATTTATTAAAAGCCATGGAAGCAGATGCTGGTATTCCCATCGCAGAATTAAGAGTAGACGGCGGTGCTACCCATAATAATTTACTCATGCAATTTCAGTCGGATATTGTGAATACAAAAGTTACACGCCCAACCATGGTCGAGACCACTGCATTAGGGGCTGCTTATTTAGCAGGTTTAGCGGTTGGCTTTTGGAAAGACATTGAGGAACTAAGATCGAAATGGCAAATTGATCAAACTTTTCTACCTACCGCCACAGCAGAAAAAAGAAAAGACTGGATTCAAGGTTGGGAGCGCGCTATTAAGGCTACCAATAATTGGTAATTAAATAAATTAGGCTAGTTTGAATTACTACAAGTATTAAAATTGTTATCAATGTGAACTCTCCCTTTTTTTTCATAACTTAATTTAACTTTTCATTCAAATAAAAACATATGACACCTTTTACCGCTGAACTATTGGGTACTGCACTTGTAATCACCATTGGAAATGGAGTAGTCGCCAACAATTTATTAAGTCAATCAAAAGGAAATAATGGAGGACTTATTACCATTGTACTGGGTTGGGTGATTGCAGTATTTGTAGGAGTGTATGCAACTAGTAGTATTAGTGGAGGTCATTTAAATCCGGCGGTGACTATTGCACTAGCTTCTGCCGGTAAGTTTGATTGGGCCTTGGTGCCTTCTTATATTTTAGCCCAAATTTTAGGTGCTATGTTAGGCGCATTAATTGTTTGGATGGTCTATAAGGATCATTTTAATGAAACCCAGGATGCGGGGGTAAAACTAGCCGTTTTCTCTACAGGCCCAGCCATTCGTAATATTCCACAAAACTTTATCGTAGAAACCCTGGCCACCATGGTGTTTTTGTTGGGTATCTTTTTAATTAAGCCAGCCGGCTCCGATTTGGGCGCCTTATCTGCCTTACCCGTAGCCTTATTAGTGGGGGGCATTGGCTTTGGACTGGGCGGTCCCACAGGCTGGGCGGTGAATCCGGCCAGGGATTTAGGGCCTAGAATCATGCATTTTATACTTCCTATTAAGGGAAAAGGCAGCAGTGATTGGGGCTATGCCGCTGTGCCGGTATTGGGGCCCATTGTGGGGGGAATTTTAGCTGCGATTATCTACGTACAATTTTTGCAATAAACCACCAATACCTTACCTTTGCAGCCGAAATAGTATATTATGACAACAAATGGTAAAATCAAACAAATTATTG
>Ga0214919_10005294_pt1 | contig 18395 bp, 19 predicted proteins | sample LL1503_MetaG_FD_177994 | JGI IMG/M metagenome (GOLD analysis project Ga0214919, IMG submission 177994) | Freshwater microbial communities from Lake Lanier, Atlanta, Georgia, United States - LL-1503 | ecosystem: Environmental > Aquatic > Freshwater > Lake | place: USA: Georgia | collected...
TTGCGAGAGGTTGAAGAAGAGACCGGAATTGTTAGCAAAATTACGCGATCTCTGGGTGTAATTGATTTTTGGTTTATGGCAGATGGAAAACGTATTCATAAAACTGTCCATCACTTTCTCTTTTCTGAGGTTAGTGGGAATCTTGCTCCACAAATTAGCGAAGTTGATGTCGTTGATTGGTTCCCACTTGATGAAATCGCCACGCGCCTTGCATACCCAGATGAGCGCAAACTAATTGCGCGCTCCGGAGATCTTCGCAAGCCATGAAATACTTTCCGGTTCTCTTGACACTAACTATTGGGTCAATCGGATTCCTCTTTTTAACCCCGACTCCAAGTGGAAGTGCAGTAAGTAACGAATCGCTAATCATTGTCACTGGACCTACTCATCGCGAAATGAGTGGCAAGTTTCTGGATGACTCACTGATTGAAGATTTAACTCTTGGCGGCAAACTAGCTAAGGTCCTCATTCCAAGCATAAAGAACCGTACTTGGCTTATTGATCCATCTTTAGTTGAAGAAATAATCGACATGAGTGATGGATATACAGTATTACCAAAAGTTAAGGGTGCTGGCCAAGAAATCGCGACTCAATTTCTTGTTGATTTAAAGTATGCGATTGGTGATGATCCTGTTTACTCGCTTCCATATGGCTCTCCAAAAATCGCAACACGAAAGAAATTCTCCGATGTTGAATTTTCGCAATTACAAAGTGTCAGTTCAGTGCGTCTAGCACGCGCACTCGATAGAGCAGTGACAGCCGGAGCACCTCCTAATTGGAGTGAGACTCCACAAGAATTAAGTGCGACGAATATCGCAGAATTCAGAAGTTTACGAAAAGAGTTAGCGTTAATCTCAGAAGCCAGTAGCGATCCAATCATTAGTGAAACAGCTATTAGATTAAACTCACTCTTAAACCCTGCACTTGATCAGAAATCCTCGCAATATTTAGCAGTTTCATTTACGGGGTCAGTTAATCGAATCGCTGACAATCTTCGAGTACTTCCTGGTCGGTACACCCTAACCTCACGTGCAGAAAAATTGCCAATTACGGTAGTAAACGATTTCGATTCACCTGCAGAAGTTATCCTTACATTAAGAGCAAGTAATTCCCGCATACTTTCAATTGCAGATCGTTCTCTTTACCTAGAGCCTAATTCGCGAACTCAAGTTTTAGTGCCAGTCACCGCTATTGCAAGTGGCAAAGTTGAACTACACGCCCAACTTGAAACATTGCGTGGACACAAATACCAAGAGATCTCCACACTTGCTGTCACTATTGCGGTAATCAGTCCAATTGTTGGATGGGTTATGGCAATCGCCGGTTTACTACTAATGGGTGCGGCAGGTACGCGAATATTTCGCAGGCTTCGCAAGGCAAGAAACGGTTCAGGTGAAAAATGAGTAATGAACCTGATTTCGTCAGATCTTCTGCAGTTATGGCCGCTGGCACCCTAGTTTCGCGGCTTACTGGATTGATTCGAAATTTATTACTGGTTGCCGCACTTGGTACTTCAATTTTCGCTGACACTTTTAACGTTGCAAATACGCTCCCTACGATCCTTTACATTTTATTGGCAGGTGGCGCACTAAATTCAGTCTTTGTACCTCAACTTGTTCGAGCGATGAAAGATGATTCCGATGGCGGAGCAGCTTTCACTTCGCGTTTATTAACAATTGTGACGGTAATTTTGGCTGCTATTACAGCGTTTTCAATTATTTTTTCACCTCTACTGGTTCGAATTTACGCTCCCAAATTTACTAATCAAGGAATCGAAACTGAATTCTCATTAACGGTTACTTTTATGCGTTACTGCTTACCTCAAATTCTCATGATGGGAATTTTTGTAATGTGGAGCCAAGTTGGAAACGCAAGAGGCAAATTTGGACCCATGATGTGGGCACCTGTTGCTAACAACTTGGTCGTCATCGCAATATTGATTATTTTCTTAGCTGTCGCCCCTGATGTGACCGCCGAAACAATTACACCAGCCCAAGTTGCATTGCTCGGCCTAGGTACTTCATTGGGATTTGTGATTCAAGCTGCTTTGCTTTTCCCGGTGATTGCAAAATCAGGTCTAAATCTTCGCCCTCGCTTTGATTGGAAAGATTCAAATCTAAATAAATCATTCAAATTAGGTGCTTGGACTTTACTTTTTGTTTTTATTAATCAAATTGGATACTTAGTAGTTGTGAATGTGGCAACTGCAACTTCGGCCGCTGCAAAAATTGCTGGAATTACTACTGGAGTCGGATTTACTCCATATAGCTATGCCTATTTTGTATTTATCCTTCCTCACTCAATAATTACCGTTTCAGTAATTACCGCATTGCTCCCGCGCATCTCTCGTCTTGCTGCAAATAATGAGAAAGATAAAGTGCGAAATGAATTAGAGAAATCGCTAACCCATGTCGCTGTAGCAACGGTTCCGAGTGCAATTGCATTTTTATTTTTTGCCACCCCAATAGCAACCTTACTTTTTTCGGGAAGCAGTCGTGCTGACTCAGCCCAAATCGGATTAGTTTTAGCAGGCTTTTCACTCGGCTTAGTTCCATACAGCGCGCAATTGCTTTTATTACGAGGTTTCTATGCTTTTGAAGATACCCGCACACCGGTATTAATTAATTTAGCAAGCGTCGCTCTGGCAATACTGCTCTGCTTAATTTCTGGTGCGGTACTTCCACTTAAATGGGTAACAGTTGGTCTTGCAGTGGCCCTTGGCCTAGGAAACTTGCTCGGAACGGCAATAACTTTAAAGTCACTTGGGGGGAAAGTAGGTTCTTTTCATTACGCCTCATTATTGAAATCCCACCTTCGCTTAACTTTTATTGCGCTTTTAGCTGGCGCACCTGCATTCGCCTTATATTTTGTAATTGAGCAAAAATTTAGTACAGAATTAATCGTGGTTGGATTTAATTTAGCAATTGCCGGATCGGTGATGGGGGCTTTGTACTTGATATTTGGTTCTCTTTTCAAAGTAGATGAGATTAATTCGCTCAAAGTGCAAATAATTAGGCGCTTAGGGCGAAAGTAGGAATAATCCGAGTAATTGGAATATTCCAGAATAGGATTAGCGTTATCTTGAGTAGAGAAAGCGATGCGATTAATTTGCGAGAATTAGTAATTGTGGGTTCAGGTCCGGCCGGGTATACGGCAGCCATTTATGCAGCGCGCGCGCAATTAAGCCCATTGATTTATGAAGGCTCTGTCACCGCCGGCGGTGCACTGATGAACACGACTGAGGTTGAAAACTTTCCAGGTTTTGCCGAAGGCATTATGGGACCAGATCTGATGGATGCCATGCGAAAACAAGCATTACGTTTTGAGGCTGAATTAATTACAGATGACATTATTGAAATGGATTTGAAATCTTCAGTTAAAGTTTTAATAGATGGCACCGGCCGCAAAGTTGAAGCTAGGGCAGTAATTTTGGCGATGGGTTCGGCTTATCGTGAGATCGGCTTAACAAATGAAAAACGCTTATCAGGACGTGGTGTTTCTTGGTGCGCAACTTGCGATGGTTTTTTCTTCCGCAACCAAAATATCGCAGTAGTAGGTGGTGGAGATTCAGCTATGGAAGAGGCAAACTTTTTAACTAAGTTTGCTGACAAGGTAACTTTGGTTCATCGCCGCGATAGCCTCAAAGCATCAAAAATTATGGCTGAGCGCGCTCATGCAAATCCTAAAATTGAATTTCTCTGGAACAGCGAAGTAGTTGATGTGCTCGGTGAAGATAAAGTAAACGGGCTTTCTATCCGAAATACTATTTCTGGGGAGTTGAGTGTTCTAGCTGTCACGGGACTTTTTGTGGCAATTGGTCATGATCCACGTAGTGAACTTGTTAAAGGACAGGTCACCCTTGATGGTGAGGGATATGTAGAGGTAGGTAACGGCAGCACTCAAACAAATCTTGCCGGCGTTTTTGCTTGTGGGGATCTGGTCGACCACACTTACCGGCAAGCAATTACCGCGGCCGGTTCTGGATGTGCGGCAGCGTTAGATGCTGAAAGATTCTTATCTGGGCACTAAAGTTTTTAACATAAGTTAAATCAAATAGAGAGAGAAGCTAATGGGAGCAACAACACCAGTAACGACAGCAAACTTTGATGCTGAAGTTCTGAAAAGCACAACACCAGTACTTGTAGATTTTTGGGCGGAATGGTGTGGGCCATGCCGTGCAGTAGGACCAATTTTGGAAGAGATTGCCGCTGAGCAAAATGGCAAAATTAAGATCGTTAAATTGAATACCGATGAAGAATCAGCCATTGCCATCAAATATGGCATCACATCTATCCCCACGATGAACCTCTTTGTTAATGGCGAAATCGTAAAAACCATTGTCGGAGCACGACCAAAGCCTGCAATCATGAAGGAACTCGAAGGCTTTATTTAACTCGTGGAAGAATTAGCCAGAGTTGGAGATGCGAGTGCAATTGTCACTGAAACAATTACCTCTTTATCGCGCCTTGGCTTATTAAATTCCGCAGAAGTTACCTTTACCAAAGAAGTTGTTGAGGCTTTGCGAGCATTTCAACAAAGTCGTGGATTAACTGCCACCGGAAAATTAACCCGAGATATATATCTTGCCCTCGAAGAGGCTAGGTGGCGGCTCGGAGATCGCAATCTCTCATTTATTCCCGGTGCATTGATTCGCGGGGATGATATTGCGACATTGCAAAACCGATTAAATGAAATGGGCTTTTCTTCCGGTCGGGTAGATGGAATTTATGGGACCTTAACTGAAGGTGCTGTACTCGAATTTCAAAAATCAGTTGGTCTCCCAGCCGATGGGGTTTGTGGTCCGGCAACTTTTACTGCACTTATTAGATTGACCGGAACTGTTCGGGGCGGTCTTGCTAGTTCTTTGCGCGATACATATTTGATCCACCAACGCGGTCCGGCTTTAGCGGGGAAAATAATTGCTATTGATGCAAGTTTCGGCGGGAATCTTCTTGGCGCAGAGGCATTTGGTTTAAATGAAGCACAGATAACTTATGACGTGGCAAAAAGATTAGAAGGAAGATTAAGCGCACTTGGTGTGACAGTTTTTATGACCAGAGGAAAAGATAATAATCCAAGTGAGATAGATCGGATTAATTTTGCAAATAAAGTTAATTGTGACTTGCTTATCTCATTGCACTTAGACAACAGTTCATCTACAAATGCACACGGCATTGCTTCTTACTACTATGGAAATGCCACACATGAAATTCATTCTGTTGTTGGTGAACGTTTTGCCCTTTTAGCGCAACGAGAAATTTGTGCACGTACCGATTTACTAAATTGCCGCACTCATGGAAAGAGCTGGGAGATTTTGCGTTTAACAAAGGCGCCTTCGGTGCGAATTGATTTGGGATATTTAAGCAATGAGGGCGATGCACAGAGATTGGCAAGGTCCTCGTTTAGGCAATCCCTAGCCGAAGCCTTGGTTGTGGCGGTACAACGACTCTATTTAGCTGCCGAAGAAGATGCACTTACCGGAACTTTGCGAATTGAAGATTTGAAGCGCGCTGGCCTGCGCAAGTGATACCCAAATTCACCAGTTGCAATCTCTGTGAGATGATTACTCCTCACAATTAATTGAAGGGGGCGAGTGGTTTGAGTTCAATAATTCCGAAAAACGAGGAAAAATTAACCGCCCGTTACGCCTCGCGCGCCGCCCTAATGTTACCAAGTGAAATTCGCTCACTCTTTGCAGTGGCATCTAGGCCTGAAATCGTTTCACTTGCTGGAGGAATGCCTAATCTCTCTGCTCTTCCAATGGATGTTATGGCAAGTGTGGTTCAAAAGTTAGTTTTAGAAAATGGTGCAGAGGCTTTGCAGTATGGCAGCGGACAAGGCCATCCAAAGTTGCGCGAACAAATTTGCGAAATCATGGCTCTTGAAGGAATTCGTGCAAAAGGTGATGACATTGTTGTTACAACCGGATCACAGCAAGCACTAGATCTAATCACTCGAATTTTTATCGACCCAGGTGATGTAATCCTGGCCGAAGCCCCATCTTATGTCGGTGCACTCGGAGTTTTTGCGCAATACCAAGCAAGTATTGTTCACATTGCTATGGATGATAAAGGTTTGATTCCAGAGGCACTGCGCGATGCGATTAAAACTGTTCGTGAAGCAAAACGTAAAATTAAATTTATTTATTTAATACCAAATTTCCAAAATCCATCTGGTGTAACGATGCCGGCTTCACGCAGAACTGAAATTCTTGAAATTTGCCGCGAGGCCGAAATTTTTGTCGTTGAAGACAATCCTTATGGCCTACTTGGTTTTGATGGTCCAACTCCAAATGCGATGCGCGCCGAAGATTCCGAGAATGTAATTTATTTAGGCTCTTTTTCTAAAACAATCGCGCCGGGACTTCGTGTCGGTTGGGCATTAGTTCCGCAAGCTGTAAAAGAGAAATTAGTAATCGCAAATGAATCCTCGGTTTTATGTCCATCAAATTTTGCACAACTCACAATCTCTGGTTATTTGGCCAACGAACCATGGCGAGATCAGATCGCATCTTTTTGTGATTTATACCGAGATCGCCGTGATGCGATGTTGGAATCCTTAGATGAATTCTTTCCAGCATCGGCTACATGGACCCGCCCAAAAGGTGGTTTCTATGTTTGGGTTACATTGCCGCCCGAAATTGATACCAAAGTATTAGTCCCCCGCGCCATTGCTGCAAAAGTTGCTTATGTGCCTGGAACCGCTTTTTACGCGGACGGCTTTGGAAGTTGGCAGATGCGTCTTTCATATTGCCATCCAACTCCGGAACGGATCCGCCAAGGCGTGAAAGCACTTGCAGGTGTCGTAAAAGAAGAGATCGACCGTCGATCAAATGAAACACCTAAATTAACTGCTCGCTAACTCAATAACTCGCGCAGTTACAACAGCAATTTCAGTCGAATTTAGTAATTCCGGAGTTAAAAATATTTCTTGGTTGTCGTCTCGGTGATCAACGGCGATCCGAGGATCTGATTCCCACAACTTCAGAGCCAACTCACGCGCACTTGTTCCAAAGATTTTCTGATCTATTTCAATCTTGACGCGAGGAAGTGGTTGGCCCGCCTCATTTAATTCCATTTTTACTGGCTTAAATCCCTTAATCACCGCAAAGTCAGAAACCCATTGATCGCAAATTGCATTCCACGCCTTAGCTTGCGCTTCATGATCAGCGCTCACATACATTTCAACAGCTTTTAAGATTGCAAAAATTTCTTCTTTACCAACTTTTAATGATCTGGCTTTGGTGGTATTTGGCGCGGCAAATTTAGCAGCAGCATTTATTAACTCAGCTTTTCCTAAAATTAAGCCAGTTGTCTGTGGACCACGCAAACCTTTACCGCCACTAAACAAAACTACATCCGCTCCCGCATCTCTGGTGAAATGCCAAAGATTACTGACTGGAGGTATCTGCGCGGCAGCATCAACAATGACTGGAATATTATGTTGTTTAGCGATTTCAACAGTTCGTTCAATCGACAGCGCTCCAGGTGGTCGGTTTAAACCTGGTACAAAAAAGATTCCAGCAGTATTTTCATTAAAAGCGTCTACTAAATCTGCATCGGAGCGATGACCCTCTGCGCCAATCTCTTTGATTACTCCACCGGCAAATTCAATTGATTGCACATAATCAACCATGTGAGTGCGATCGATTATGAATTCATTTCTAGTAGCACTTTTATTTCGATCCAAAATTGCAAGTACCGACAAAACAATCGCTCCGGCACAGCCTGGAGTTACATAAGCAGCTTCATTTTTAGTTAATTGCGCAATCCGTTCTCCGGCGACTTTATGGAGTTGTTCAATCTCGACAAAATCACTCGCCCCCTGCACCATCGCTGCTAATACTTCTGGCGCCATTCGTGATCCACCGATACGGGTATATGTGGTTGCGGCATTTAGAACTCGTGGGATGCCAAGTGAAGAAAGAGTTAAATTTTCCATTGCTATCCCCTAATCTCTTTTATTATCCGTTGTAGGTCCGCTCCAGATGCAAACTCAATAATTAATTTTCCATTGCTCTTGCTGCTGCCCATTTCAACTGTAACTCGAGTGTCAAGATGATCACCAAGTTGATTGGCAATCTCCTCTAATTCAACATTCCGAGGTTTAGCTTTTTTGTTCTTTGTAGGTTTAGCTGCCTTGCTTCCCATCGAAACAATTTCTTCAGTTGCTCTAACACTTAATCCCTCTGCAACTATTCGAGCAGCTAACTTCTCCATCGCTGCTTCGCCTTCTAGCGATAGCAAAGCTCTCGCGTGGCCTGCAGATAAAACTCCCGCTGCAACTCGACGTTGCACAGTTGGAGGAAGTTGCAATAACCGTAAAGTATTTGAGATGTGTGGCCTTGAACGCCCGATTCGAAGTGCTAACTCATCATGGGTGTAATTAAAGTCGGTAAGTAATTGGCTATACGCGGCTCCCTCTTCTAGGGCATTTAATTGGCTACGATGAATATTTTCTAATAATGCTTCTCGCAAAAGTTGATCATCGGGTGTTTGTCGAATGATTACCGGAATTTGAGTTAGCCCCGCTGCTTTTGCGGCCCGAAAACGCCGTTCACCCATTACTAATTCATATTTTCCACTTCCTGCGCCGCCAACATTTCGGACAACGGGTGGTTGCAAAATTCCAACTTCTTTTATTGAAGTAACAAGTTCGTTTAAAGCCGCTTCATCAAATACTGTGCGCGGCTGTCTTGGGTTTGGTGAAATTTGCGAAATTAAAACTTCTTTTAAATTCGCAACTTCTACTTCAACACCTGCAACACTTTTTGTTAACTGCACTGGTTCACTCGTCGGAATTAATGCACCGAGTCCACGGCCCAATCCACCCTTACGTGTACTCATTTAATTAGCTCCTGTCGGTTATCTCGTTCGCAAATTTCGCGGGCAGCATTTAAGTATGCGATCGCACCAGGTGATGCCATGTCATAAGTCATAACTGTTTGTCCGTAAGAGGGCGCTTCTGAAACGCGTACAGCGCGCGGAATTACACTTTGCAATACTTCACGCGGAAAATGTTCGCGCACACTTGCAGCAACATCATTTGCTAATCGAGTTCTTCCATCAAACATAGTTAACAGAATTGCCGAAATATGTAATGTTGGATTAGCACCGGCGGTTACCCGCGAAATAATATTTAGTAACTGTGCAACTCCTTCAAGTGCGTAATACTCACATTGAATTGGAATTAATAATTCATCGGCGGCAATTAATGCATTAATCGTTAACAAACCAAGACTTGGTGGGCAATCAATAATTATGTAATCAAATTTGTTGGTGGTAGTTAAATTTAAAATTGCTTCTTTCAATCGAGACTCGCGACGATCAAGTGCAACTAAATCTATTTCCGCTCCAGCTAAATTAACACTTGCTGGTAAACAATAAAGTTCTGGGAAGCCGGGCGCTTTTTGCATTAACCCAGCGATTGTCTTGTTTTCAACTAAGACTTCATAACTACCAGCTACCTCTTCACTTCGATCTGCACCTAGTGCGGTGCCGGCATTACCTTGCGGATCTAAATCAATAACTAAAACTTTCAATCCACCCATCGCCAGTGCTGCTGCAATATTTACCGCAGTCGTTGTCTTACCAACCCCGCCTTTTTGATTTGCGACAGTAAAAATTCGAGTGGCTTTTGGTTTGGGCAGTGGCTCACGCAACCTCCGGGTACCAACTACTTTCTTCCCGCCACCGTTTTTACTTTGAGTTGTTTCACGTGAATCCACGAGGGTGAGTTAACCAGCCTTTTCGATGGAAATCACCCGTACTGGGGGTTGCTCGGGCAATAGTGGATAGGAGGCCAAAATTACCTCTGCCTTGCTCGGGTTAAATCGACTGATCGGAGCGGCCGCTAACTCACTTTCTGCGCTTTCGCCCTTCAAAGCGAGCAACTTTCCTCCTGGTGCAATCAACCGCCAACTAATCTGCAGCAACTTAGGCAAAGGGGCGACCGCCCTAGCGGTAACTATTTGATACCGCGGTTTGTGCTCTTCGGCTCGGCCACGCACAACTTGAAGGTTGATCAATCCAAGTTGGGTAATTGCCTCCAAAAGGAAGTTGGCCCTACGCTCCAAAGGTTCCAACAAAGTTATCTGCAGATCTGGGCGAGCTAATCCGAGCACAATCCCCGGAAGTCCGGCCCCACTTCCAATATCAATAACTGTCGCACTATTGGGCATCAGAGTAATCAACGGTAACGAGTTGAAGATGTGCCGATCCCAGATCCGATCAACTTCGCGCGGTCCAATCAACCCGCGCTCAACGGCAGTACTTGCCAATATCTGGCTGTACTCAATTGCCTGATCAGTAAGATCCCCAAATATCGGAGTTAAGGTTTCCCGTGAAACATCCACCGAAGCGCCCTCCTCCTACCGTTTTTCTTAGGAAACTGGCAGGATTACAACACAGCGATTTGGCTCTTCGCCTTCGGATTCGCTCGCTAATCCCAATTCTCCGATGGTGTCATGGATGACTTTGCGCTCAAAAGCATTCATCGGAGCCAAGGTAATTGACTCCCCGGTGCTTTTAACCTCTTCGGCCCGCTCTTGGGCAAGGGTGCGTAACGCACTCTTTTTCTTATCGCGGAACCCTTCAATATCTAGCATTAATCGGGAGCGGTCACCAGTATTTTGCTGAACCGCCATTCGGGTTAACTCTTGAAGTGCCTCAAGAACCTCTCCCTCTTCCCCAATTAGATGGGTCAGCTCGCCACCTTCAATTGCCAGCGCTGCCCGGCCATTTTCAACATCAATATCAATATCCCCAGGCAGGTCCGCGATATCAAGCAAAACCTCTAGGTAATCTGCGGCGAGGTCGCCCTCTTCCTCTAAACGTGAAATCTCACTCTTCTCTAATTTCGCTGGCTGCTCTAATTTCTCTAACTTCTTTGTCTTTTCCATCTTTGCCTCCTGCTCAACCAACCACCCATTTTGGGTGATATGTGAAATTTGTAGTAATTTGTACTAGTTCTTGGGATTCTTTGGATTTTTTGGCTTCTTCTTTTTCTTCTCGTTTTTTGGCTGTTGCCGTTGCCCTTTTGGCTCCTCAATCACGACATCGCCAGAAGCTTCATCCTCCGTTGCTTTAACCCCATTTTTTAACGCCCGCTTCGCTTCCAACTCTTCATATGCCGGAGATCCTGGAGTTGGATTTCTTTTAATTACATAAAACTGTTGTCCCATTGTCCAAAGATTTGTGGTTAACCAATACAACAAAACTCCAATGGGAAAGTTAACTCCAGAGATTGCAAAAATTACTGGAAATAAATACAACATTATTTTTTGTTGTTGCAACATCATGTTTGGAGCACCAGTATTTTTCGGCATTCCTTTTACCATTAACTGTCTTTGTGTCGTGAAGGTCGACGCAGACATCAAAATAATCATAATCATCGCAACTACTTTGACCATACTTTCGGTGCTTCCTAAAAAGGTCTGCGAAATTGGAGCGCCAAAAATTGTTGCTGCACCGGCACTAGAAACATCCGCGGCAGTTAACACACCACGAGGGATACCCTGTCCAATTCCATTTAATACGCCAAATAGGGCAAAGAAAATTGGGGCTTGGGCCAAAATTGGGAAACAGGAAGCAAGTGGATTTGTGCCGTGTTTTTGGTAAAGCTTCATCATCTCTTCAGATTGTTTTTGCCGATCATCTTTATATTTTTTCTGCAACTCTTTTAACTCTGGTTGTAAAACAGTTAATGCTCTTTGGCTCTTAATTTGTTTTACGAAAAGTGGAATTAATAAAATTCGGATCAAAATTACAAGCCCAATAATTGCAAAGCCCCAAGTTACTCCGCTATCAGTTCCGAACAGTGGTGAAAGCAAGCCATGAAAAAACATAATGACCCACGAAACCGCGTTGTATAACGGATTAAATATCCCCACGAATTAGCCCCTGTTCCCTTGAACTTTCTGAAAAGTAATCAATTCCACCTTTAGACCAAGGGTTACATCGTAATAACCGCCAACCAGTAAGCCCAATCCCAATAATTAATCCACGTTCTTGAAATGCAGAGAGCGCGTAATTTGAACAAGTTGGGTAGTACTTGCACCGAGGGGTCATTGATGGCGAAACCCACTTTTGGTATCCCCTAATGAGGGCGATCGGAAATTTTGCAATCTGGCTCATGACAACACCTTTTTCAAGGCAACTTCAAATTCATTACTTAATTGCGTAGCCGAAATTTCTGCGGCGCTCTGCGGAAAAGCTCGCGCTACCAACAACGAACCATTTGGTAACAATGGAAGTAGTGGCGCAATGGCATGGCGCAATTTTCGCGCAACACGATGGCGAACCACAGAGTTACCTACGCTCTTTGCCACAATCAGCCCCGCTTTCGGTGGAGCATTCTCCGAACTTCTATGGAGAAATAGTTGAAAAGATTTTGAATTTATTTTTCTTCCGCTAAGTGCGATTGCGAAATCTGCTTTCTTTCTTAACCTATTTGCCGCCGGGAGCATCTCGTAACTGTCTTTTATTTAAATTTACTTAAGTTACTTGGCTTGACTGGGTCTGGCTCGCAAATCGCTGCAATTAGGCAGAGATGCGCAAGCGTCCTTTTGCGCGACGTGCTGAAAGGACTGCGCGACCTGCGCGAGTTGCCATACGTGCGCGGAAACCATGCTTCTTTGCGCGACGACGGTTATTTGGCTGAAAAGTACGTTTTGACACTTGATTGCTCCTAGCGCTTTTGGGGTAAGAGCGTGCTATTCGCTCAGGCGGCTAAAGGTACGGCCCTTCGGGGAGTGCGGTCAAACTCTGGATTTTGCAAAAGCTCTCTCCACAACCCCAAAGGTCAGGTTTAGAGTTGTGGATAACTATTTGTCATTGCAGTAAATACTCGCTATCGTCCAACCTTCTCCACAGGCTAGCGGGTTTACCCTACTTATTGGGTGGCATGACTCCGACAAAACGGACAATTGCTGAAGATTACCTCACAGTTTGTGGATAACTTTGTGGATAAAGCAGTGGGTAAGTATAGAAATTGAGGTTTTAGTGACTGACTCCCTTTCAGTTGAAGCAACGCTGGACCTCCCGGCTCTTTGGGCGGGCACAATTAAAAAGATCGCTGAAGATGCACCCCAGCATCGCGCCTTTTTAAGTTTAACCCGACCAATGGGTGTGATTGATAGCAATGGCAGCACGACGATTCTTATAGCTGCGCCTAATGCATTTGCAAAAGATGTTCTTGAAACTAGATTGCGTTTACTTATTACTGAAACTCTTTCATATGAACTTGGTCGTGAAGTTCGCGTAGCAGTAACAATTGATGAATCACTCGAGGTTGCCCAGCGACCAGAAGTTGAACTCACCCCAGTTATTGAAGAAGAAGCCGCTCCGCAAAGAGCTGGCACTGGCCGTGGCAACGAGCCTTTATTAAGTAAAGAGCCTTACCAATTAAATCCACGTTATATTTTTGAAACTTTTGTGATCGGCTCATCAAATCGTTTTGCTCATGCCGCCGCAGTCGCCGTGGCCGAAGCCCCGGGCAAGGCGTACAACCCATTATTTATTTATGGTGAATCGGGTCTTGGCAAAACACATTTACTTCACGCCATTGGTGCCTACGCCCGCGAACTTTATAGTGGATTACGTGTTCGTTATGTTTCGAGTGAAGAGTTTACAAATGATTTTATTAACTCTATTCGCGATGATAAAGCCGCAGTATTTCAAAAACGTTATCGCGATGTGGATCTGCTTTTAGTTGATGATATTCAATTCTTAGAAAATAAAGAGCGGACACAGGAAGAGTTTTTTCATACTTTTAATACGCTTTATAACGCTAACAAACAAATTGTAATTTCTAGTGATCGCCCCCCAAAACAATTAGCGACTTTGGAAGATCGCCTTCGCTCCCGATTCGAGTGGGGTTTGATTACCGATATCCAACCTCCCGAATTAGAAACTCGGATCGCTATTTTGCGCAAAAAAGCAGCACAGGATCGCTTAAATGCACCAGATGATGTTTTGGAATATATCGCTAGTAAAATATCAACAAATATCCGCGAACTAGAAGGTGCATTAATTCGCGTGACCGCCTTTGCGAGTTTGAATCGCCAAGGTGTAGATCTATCACTAGCTGAAATTGTTTTGAAGGATTTAATTCCTGACGATCATGGACCCGAGATCACGGCGGCGACAATCATGGCGCAAACTTCCTCCTATTTCAGTCTCACTATTGATGATCTCTGTGGCACCTCGCGCTCTCGTGCTTTAGTAAATGCTCGGCAAGTTGCGATGTACCTTTGCCGCGAGTTAACTGATTTGTCTTTGCCTAAAATTGGACAAACTTTTGGCGGTCGCGATCACACAACTGTGATGCACGCTGATCGAAAAATTAGACAGTTGATGGCCGAGAGAAGGTCGATTTACAACCAGGTAACGGAGTTAACCAACCGGATCCGGACCCAAGCGCGAAGTGGAAATTAATTTAACTAACTTAACCTATCAATGATGTCTGATATATCCGTTTCGTTCCTTAAATGGGGGTTCCACAGTTGGGGATATATCTGGGGATAAAACCGCTTTTCACGAGTGATTTCGCCCTATTACTGTGGAGATCTTTTTAAGGAGCTTTTCGCTTTAGGTACTCCTGTGGTTAACTCGGGCTTTTTCCACAAGAGAGGTAAGGTTATCCACAGAGAATAAAGGGAGTTTTCCAGGTTTAACCTGCTGAAATGGTAGTTGTCCACAGATATCTACCAGCCTATGACTACTACTACCTTTAATTAACTTATAAGTAAAAATAACAGAATTAAGTAATTCAACCGACTAGAGATATTTAGTGAAAATGGGAGAGGATTCACCTCACCTAAGAGGAGTTAAGAACGATGAGATTTATTGTAGAGCGCGACGCTTTGGCTGATGGCGTTATGTGGGTTTCCAGATCTTTATCTGCGCGACCAATCATGCCGGTTTTATTAGGCGTTTTAATTAATGCCGACAAAAAAGGAGTTCATCTTTCAGGGTACGACCTGGAAACTTCAGGGAAAGCAGAAGTTGTTGCGGATGTAAAAGAAGAAGGAACGGTTTTGGTTTCTGGAAAACTACTTTCGGATATCGCGAGAGCGCTACCAAACAAACCGGTGACTTTTTCATTAGACGGAAACAGAGTTTCGGTAATTTCTGGAAGTGCGAAATTTGCCCTACCAACTCTGTCCGTGAGTGATTACCCAAATCTCCCAGAGTTGCCAAGTGAAACCGGGAGATTGTCCGGTGACTTATTTGCAGAAGCTGTAGGACAGGTTGCAATCGCCGCAGGTAAAGATGACTCACTACCTGTGTTAACCGGCGTGTATGTTGAAATAGAAGAAAACAAATTAATTTTGGCTGCAACTGATAGATATCGTTTAGCAGTACGAGAATTAAATTGGGATGCACCACGAGCAAGCGCCGCCGCGTTAATTCGTGCACGCACTTTAAACGAGGCTGCGAAATCTTTGGTCGGTGCAAAAAGCGTAAGTGTGGCTCTTGCTGCCGCAACAGCTACTGAGCGGTTGATTGGTTTTGCAAGTGAAGGAAAAGTCATGACATCGAGAATGCTCGATGGAACTTTCCCTCCATACCGCCACCTACTTCCTTCAGAACGCAGCGCAACAGCGGTAGTAGAGGTTGCGCCTTTTGTTGATTCAGTGCGACGAGTTGCATTGGTGGCAGACAAAACTGTTCCACTTCGCTTGGCTTTTAATCCAGGAGCGTTAACCCTTGAGGCAGGAGTTGGCGACGACGCACAAGCGACTGAAGAACTGGAAATTGCATTTGACGGGGAAGCTTTGTCTATCGCATTTAATCCCACCTTCCTTCTCGATGGACTTGCCGCAGTTAATTCTGCGTATGTAGAGATTGCATTTACCGGCGGAAGTAAGCCCGCAGTACTTTCCGGAAAATCTAGTGCTGATGGCGAATCGGATTTTTCTTACCGCTACTTGCTTATGCCAATGCGGTACTCCTCCTAACAGTGCATTTAACTTTTTTATCTTTAACTGATTTCAGGTCTTATAAGAACGCTGAGTTAGTTTTGCACCCCGGCGTAACTACTTTTATCGGTAGTAATGGTGAAGGTAAAACCAATTTTGCAGAGGCTATTGGTTATTTGGCTTATCTTTCTTCCCACAGAACTGGTTCAGATACGCCGCTAATTCGTTTGGGTTGCGAGCGGGCATACATTCGCGCAAAAGTTATGAATTACGACCGTGAAGAGTTGCTGGAGATTGAAATAAATAATGGTCGCGCAAATCGAGGTCGGATAAATCAAAGTCCGACTAGATCTACAAAAGAGGTGCTCGGACATTTGCGCGCGGTTCTATTTACTCCGGAGGATTTATCATTGGTAAAAGGCGATCCGAGTGAAAGACGCGATTACCTGGATAAGATATTAATTTCGCGCACACCACGATTAGCTGGGACCATTACAGATTATGAAAGAGTTATCAAACAACGTAACTCGCTTTTAAAAACTCGGCCGAATGAAAGAGAGTTAATCCCGTGGGATGGACAATTAGCAAAATTAGCAAGCCAAGTAATTGCAGCAAGGCTGGCTCTGGTTGAAGAGTTAAGACCATTAGTGGTGGCCGCTTATTCGAAAATTGCGGCGGGGGATAATGTAAATATTGAATACAAATCTTCCGGAGAGTTAAAACAACGCGAAGCAAGTGAAATTGAAGCGGAAATATTGTTAGCTCTCCCGGATTTGAGAAGAGCCGAGATTGAAAGAGGGTTGTCTTTAATTGGTCCGCACCGGGATGATTTACTTTTAACACTTGGCGCCTCACCGGTGCGTGGTTATGCAAGCCAAGGTGAATCATGGTCTTTTGCACTTTCATTAAGAGTTGCCGCCTATCACCTCTTCCGTTCCGATGGTGATTTGCCTATCTTGATCCTTGATGATGTCTTCGCCGAACTTGATGCGACCAGAAGGAAAGCCTTAGTTGAATTAATAAAGGATGGTGAACAGGTGATTGTGACGGCTGCGGTGGAAGAGGATTTACCGCAGGATTTACTTCATCGGAAAATTTATGTAAGTAACGGAACCTTAAATGAGTAACCAACGAGATTTAGCAAGGGCCCTACTGGCTTCAGCGCGTAGACATTCGCACCGTTTTCGTAAAGGGGATTCGGCGGGGCGAAGAGATAATTTAGAAAACGATGAAACTCAGTCCGGTGGCCCACAATTAATAAATGAATCACTCTCTGAATTAATTGCAGATCAAGGGTGGGGCGAGCATTTAAAAATTGGTGATGTATTTTCCAGGTGGAGTGAGGTTGTTGGCGCTGAGATTGCGCAAAACGCAAAACCCACGCGGTTAACAGATGGAAAATTATTTATTGAAGCAAGAAGCACCGCATGGGCCACTCAATTGCGATTGATGGGTGATGATTTGAAGCGGCGGATCGCCGCCGAAGGGCTGGAGTTGAAGGAGATTGAGGTGGTCGGACCGCGTTCACCTTCATGGAGGCGTGGGGGGTGGACCGTCAAAGGAGGGCGTGGTCCACGCGACACCTACGGCTGACCCCAGTTGTGTGGGGGGAGTTTAATTAGGGGGTTACTTTCCCCCAGTCCCCAACAGAAGCCGAATTTTGGCTGGTTAAGTTCAAAATACCTATTAGGATTAACCCCTTGCCGTGAGAAAGGTTCATCCAGCCGGCCAAAACGAGATTTTAGAACCGTAAACGCATATGGAGTGGGGTTTAAATTGAGTTCAGAGGGCAAGCGTGAGTATGACGCTAGCGCGATCCAAGTTCTTGAAGGACTTGATGCCGTTCGCAAACGCCCCGGAATGTATATCGGTTCCACTGGAGAACGCGGGTTACATCATTTAGTTTATGAAGTTGTCGACAACTCCGTTGACGAAGCACTCGCAGGTTATTGCACGCAGATTGATGTTGTACTTGAAAACAATGGTGGAGTAAGTGTTACCGATAACGGTCGTGGAATTCCGGTAGATATTGTTGAAAGCGAAGGCAAGCCAGCTGTTGAAGTTGTACTTACAGTTTTACATGCCGGTGGAAAATTTGGCGGAGGCGGTTATGCAGTTTCCGGCGGACTTCACGGTGTCGGTGTTTCAGTAGTCAACGCCCTTAGTGCCCGGCTCGATGTTGAAGTACAACGTGAAGGATTTTTTCACACGCAAAGTTATAAGTTGGGTGTTCCACAAGCACCACTTAAAAAAGGTGAGAAAACTTCACAGACCGGAACCAAAGTAACTTTTTGGGCCTCTGAAGAAATTTTCGAAACTACCGTCTATTCTTTTGAAATTCTTTCGACGCGTTTTCGCGAAATGGCTTTTTTAAATCGTGGCATGACAATCACTTTGCGAGACGAGCGCCAAGGACATGTTGATGAAAAGGGCGAACCCATCCAGGTAACTTACAAATACGATGGTGGAATTT
>Ga0214919_10005295_pt1 | contig 18395 bp, 13 predicted proteins | sample LL1503_MetaG_FD_177994 | JGI IMG/M metagenome (GOLD analysis project Ga0214919, IMG submission 177994) | Freshwater microbial communities from Lake Lanier, Atlanta, Georgia, United States - LL-1503 | ecosystem: Environmental > Aquatic > Freshwater > Lake | place: USA: Georgia | collected...
GCGCATCTACTCCAACTGGTCGTAGAGAAAGATTTTGGGAATGGTGCAATAGTCCAAGGTTCAAAGAGTTCTGGTTTCCCAGCTATTGCTTTGATCCCAAAACTTTAATAACAATGGCCGATGGCTCATTTAAGTATATTAATGAAATAAATATTGGCGACAGAGTCCTAACAGAAAAAGGCCCCAAAAAAGTAACTAGAACCTTTGAAAGACAGTTTGATGGAGAAATTTTTAATGTAAAAACATATGGAAGTAATTGTGATCTTCTAGTAACTGGAGAGCATCCCTTTCTCGCAGCGAAAAGAATCAGAAGACAGTCTAAATATGATTGGGATTGGACAGATGTAAGTCAATTACAAATTCCATCCAGAAGAAACACAAGTTCTGGACACGTCATAAAGTCAATAATAGATATAGAAGAAATAGATAAAAAAATTGATCTATTGAAATATTTTAATGAAGAACTAATTGAGATAGATGACAACAGGGTGCAATTAAAGAAAATCCATAAGGGTGGAAGAAAATTTATAAATAGCCTTCCAAGGTATATTGACTTAGATAATAACCTTGCAACTCTACTGGGATGGTATACTGCGGAAGGGCACCTAGAGTCTAAGGATGAAGTTAATGGATATAAAACTATAGGCTGGACCCTAAGTAAAAAAGAGAATATAGAGATAGAAACAATAGAAAAAGCTTTAGATTATTTATCAGCTGGAAAATTAAATTTAACATACAGAAAAGATAATGACTCAGTATGTTTAAGGTTAAATAATGGACCGCTTGCATTGTTATTTAATTTATTAGTCGGTCGCGGTTCTACTATAAAAGAATTGCACCCAATAATAATGAAATCTCCAAAAGAATTTCAAAATACGTTTCTTCAGTCGTACGGTCAGGGTGACGGATATTTCTCTAAGTCAAATTCAATAGTTTTTAGAACTTCATCAAAGTTATTAGCTAAACAAATACAGATAATGTGTACGCGTGTCAATAACAATTATCCAAGCATATCAAGATCAAAACAGCCGATAAGGGCAATCAATAAAAAGTATAGAGAATATGTAGCATCAGACACCTATGCCATTGAATGGCAGCTGAATCAAGATAAAATAAATATTGGAAAAAAATATTTAGACAATGGAGAATACGCACTATTATTAAAGTCAAAAGATCTTGTACAATATTCTGGTCTTGTTTATAATTTTGAAGTAGAAGATACAAATTCATATATAGCAAATGGCCTTTTGGTTCATAACTGTAACCCATTCTTCAGTAAAGAACAAGAAGAAGAATTTAGAGAACAATATTCCTCTAGTGGATATCGACATGAAATAGAAGCTGATTGGGGGGAAGACTCAGAAGGAGTTTATCCAAGAAAGTTTATCGACCGTGCATTTGTTTCTCCATCATGGAAATATCATCCTGAGATTATGTCTGCTCGATCATTCCATGTTATAGGGGTTGACTGGGATAAATATGGAGCAGGAACTAACATAGTTGTTTTAGAAGTCTGTGCTGACAACTATGAGGATCCAAGATTCAGAGGTAAGGTCAGACTTTATTATCGTGAAGAAATTAGTAAGTCAGAATACACGCTTACGCGCGCGGTAGACAGAATTATTGAACTTAATCAGATCTTTAATCCTAAGCACATATATGTTGACCGTGGATATGGAGAAGTCCAAGTAGAACTCTTGAGAAAACATGGCGTAGAAAATCCATCTTCAAAAATGAAAGAAAGAGTTAAGGGCATTGGATTTGGTGAGTCTATAGAGGTTCGAGACCCTTATACTAAATTAATGATTAAGAAAGAAATGAAACCTTATATGGTTGATAATCTTCGTCAATATTTGGAACGTGAAAATATACTATTTCCTGAAGATGATGAAGAAATGTATCTCCAGTTAATTTCGTATGTTGTAGTTAGAATGACTAGTAGTGGTAGACCAGTCTTTGAAGCTGGTGGATCAGCCGTAGACCATGCCCACGATGCCCTAATGTTAGCCCTATTGGCTATTACCCAAAACTATGGAGATTTTGCTAGAACTAACTACGCAGATAAGACTCAATCATTTTCTAATGAGTTTTTTATGACTAAACCTGGTACTAAAGATGATGAAGAAGAAAAGAATCCCAGTAATTTTATCACTGGAAGAGTTCAAGCTTTATCTACTGGGATGAGTCGAAAGAAGAACTCTAGTGGTCGAATTTCTAGAAAGATGTTTTAAGGATTATTATGTCTATAAACAATATCCAAAGTTACTCAACTGACGCCAAAGAGATATACGCAGATTATAAATTTGGCGATACTTTCTATAGGGATAAAGCCCCTGCAAATCAAATCCCACCTCGTTTAGCTGGACTTCTACCTAACGCTTCAGATTATAGTTTTAGAACAGATTATTATATTCCATTAGATTCTGTAAAACAACAAATATTAAATTCTGAAAATATCCTAGCTGCAACTAAAGATAATATAGAAAATAATCTTTTAAAAAAAATTTATATTAATCCATATCTTGATCCAGATCTTGAAGAATCACATTTTAGAATTTGGGATGAAGCATCATTATTAATGGATATTCCAGATACAAAAGAATTGCCAACTGTTCATATATCATCAGAAAATAATCTAGAAAAAATGCCAGTAATAGTAAATGATCCTAATTTAATCAGTAAAAACAATCCACCAAGGTACATCTGTTTTGACGAATATTTATTTGCCGAAAGGCATTTATCTACAGCGGGAAGGAGATTGGTTAATGAATATGACCAGGCCGTAGCTCAAGCAACATTCTCATATTTTTATCAATTAAGAAAATTATTAAACTTATTTTTAAATGAAATTAGTTATATTAAAAATTCACTACTACTTGATTTTGGGGATGAATATGAAAATCCAACACAGCAACAAATCGCGTTACAATATGACACATGGGGGAAAATCGCAGTACATTATTCGCAACGGATTGCAAAAACAATCGTTTCAAAGCCAGGAGAAATACCCAATGCCGAACTGGATAAGATATCTAAGAAGCAAGCCGCTCAATTCCAAGCTTTTTTTGCGATTAGACTAAACGCAGTTGACGCTGAAATTAATGATCAAATAGCTTCCCTAAAAAGAGATCTAATAGATAATTGTGAAATCTTCTATAGTAGATTTGTTAGTCCATCCTTGAGAATATCTAAAGATATATCTAATCCATTAGAATTTGATTATTTAACAACTAAATTCTCTAAAGATAATCCAATTTTATCTGGAGAATTAATAGTTGCTACTAATTTAATAAAGGGCAACTTTGCCTCAATTCATGCAGACTGCATGCAAAGATTTGAAATGATGTCTGCACGAGTAGATTCTATGATGTCTTTAATTCACGAGAAAAGAAAGTATGCAAATTACATTTCTCAACTAGGTAATAAATCTGTTCAAAAAAGACAAGTCTTATTAACAGTGGAAAATGATCTTTACTCTATTTTGTTTAAAAATATATATAGCAATACTAATAGAAATAATACATTTTTATCTAATCACTCAAAACTTGATGGTCTATTAAATGATGACCATCCTCAATATTTATTGAAAGATAAAGGTAATATTACTGGAGATATATTCGTAAAAGAAGGAATTACTATAGATGGAGTAGACCTTAGCGAGCACGCGCATACAGGATCAGATGGTTCTCATCGGATTAAATCAACTGATATTGATTACGATAATATTAGAGCTCTAAATGCAATGGAAAATACATATGCAATTAAACCTTTATCTGTAACTGTAGATGGTTTTATCTCGGATATAATAACTGGAGGAATCCCAGTATTTGACACAGTTATTTCTATTGAAGTAGATGATATCACGTTAAATACACATGAATATGAAATTTTATATACGGAAGTAATTTAATATGACGTGGTTTAAATATTTTAAACAAGGAGAATCTACTAACTATTCTTATCCATTAATTAAAAGAACTATTGACAAGTTTACACCTAACGATAAAATACTAAAAGATACATGGTTATTTATAGATATAACTGATCTAGAAATACAAAAATATTATAATAGTTCTTTAAATCTTTTAGATGATGATTCTTCATATCTCGTAGTCTACGAAACCATTGGATCAGACTCTGGAATAATTCCAGTAAATAATATTATTCATAATGATACGCTTTATTTCCAAACAGCCGAAGATCATGAAGCGGATATGGAAACAATAAGTCAATATAGTGTATATTATAAAACTCCAAATTTACGATATATTAAATTATTGAACTCTGAAAATTACCAGGTCACATCAGCAGAACAAGCTCAGTTCAATTCATTATTCTCTGAAGTAGATATAACTGATTATGACGTTGTTGCCGGATCCGAATCATCATATAACTTTTCTTTTATAAATCCAAACTTGGACTGGAATAACGGGCTTGCCTCAAATCCAGGTTCAAAATTATACTTAACTTTTACAGGACCAAGCATCAAAATATATGGCAATAAAGGACCTGATTATGGAAAGTTTAAACTTAAATTAACTGGTTTACAAAATACAGAGTTTCCAAATATAGCACTAGAACTTGACTGGATAATAGTAGATTGTTATAATACAACGCTACAAGAAAACGTTATTTTATACGAAAATAATGATTTAAATTATAGAGATTATAATCTAGAACTTCAAACAATTACCGATAAAAATATTGTATCTTCTGGAAATAATATTAAAATATCTTCTTATTCTTTTAGTTATAATTTATACTTAACTATTAATAAGGAACAAATTAGTGATCAAGCAGTTTTTGTATCCATAGGTGGAATCAGATAACATGGCTATTATAAAAAAGAAAATAGAAAATTTAAAGCCTGGAAAAGAATATGTTCTTACCGTCAGGGCCAAGAATTCTGATTTAAATGTTCTTTCTGATTATTCGGATACTATTAGATTCCAAGTTCCCAATGATACAACAACCCCATCTGCATTAACTAATCTCCAACTATTCGCAGGGTTGGAAAATGTTATGTTTGTTTTTGATTATAGCGAAGATTTAGACATAAGAAAATATGAATATGAACTTTATCAAAATTCTGATATGTCAGATGAAACTGGCCCACGAACTGGTTTTGCAGACGCTAACATCTTTACTGTATCAGTAGATAATCTTCAGTCAGAAGAAGATGGTGGCGGTCTTGCGCGTTTTTGGGGTAGAGCAAGGGCTATTGATACCACTGGAAATGCAGGGCCGTGGACATCGTTAGTTGAAACTGATGACCGTATACCCGTAATTGACAATCAGTATATTGGATCTTTAACGGCATCAAAAATAACTGCTGGAACAATTAGTTCACATACGATTACTTTGAATAGTGCAAGTTCAATTATAAAGTCATCAAATTTTAACGGTACACCTGTTGGAGATGGTAGTTATTCCAATGCAACAACTGGATGGTTAATTAATGGTCAGGGTAAAGCATATTTTTATGATGCCACAGTTGTAGGCAGTATTGATATCGGCGGATTTGATTCTGGATCTTTTCACGTTAATACCTATGGGGATATGTGGCTAGGTGCTGGAACATATGACGCAGCTCCATTTAGAGTTTACAGAAATGGAAAATTGGAGATTGGGGCAGGAACGGGTTCCACGATCGGCGGTCAATTTATCGATACTATTGCAGAAACGGTTATTGATTTTAATGGAAGAAATAACAGGAACTCTACAGCTGTTACTGCCCCGACACTGCCCTCCCCAGTTACAGTCGGAAACCTAGTTATCGGTGCAAGTTACACTATCGTTTCTGCCGGAACCACATCTTTTACCTCAATCGGCGCAGCCAATAATACTGTTGGTACCGTTTTTACGGCGACTGGAGTTGGTGCAGGAACCGGCACTGTTTCAGGTGAAACCATTGACCATACCCTCAATACTGATGGATCAGCAAATATATCTTTTGAGTGGAACTACACGTACTCTAGTGCGGACAATGCTGCGAATAACATTGATGGATTTTATGTTCATATATACTCAAGTGATTCTTCTAGCCCTTATGTAATTGGAACTACGCCTAATTTAGAATCTACATATCCAGTAGATTATTTAAAGCGATCTATAGTTTTTAGCGGACTTCCAGCTGATAAGTATTATACTTTTGGAGTAAAAGCTTTTAGAGTCGTAGATAAAGACATAGCTACTTCAGGAATTAAGTACAGTTCAATAGTACAATCTAGCGTTACCCAAGAGAACCCTTATCGGCCTTCAACGACAGTAGCCTTCGCGGGAAATATTACAGGGACAGTCAATTCTGTCGCAGTAGCAACAATAACAACAGGTATTAGTAATTTCAATAACAATAATGATCAAAAAACAACAACGCCCGCAACACCTACTTCTGTTGCATTTAGCACAGCAACGTCCAATACTAATGCCAGCATTGATCTACCTTTAAGTTGGACTTTCACAGGATCGGGCGACGCATATGACGTAGATGGTTTTGTAGTTTTCTTGAGAACAACAACAGCAACAGATGCAACAAGCATTACAACTTCTGATTTAAATACTAATATTCAACAAGTATATTTAACAGCAGAAAAAAGATCTCATACTTTTTCCGGAATTTCGCCTAGCTCATTTCACAAAGCAGCAGTAAGAGCTTATAGGGTTGTTGATACAAACGTTAATTCTGCAGGAATTTTATATGGACCGCTAGCAAATACAACTGAAAGATCGTCTGCCATTGCTACAATAGGTGGATCTTTTGGAATTAAAATTGGCGATGGGAGCATATATATTGGAACTGGGAACTACGGCAGTCCCGATACAGGTTTTTATGTTGATTCAACTGGAAAGTTTTCGCTAAAAAATCAATTAACATGGAATGGGACAGATACCTTATCTGTAACTGGAACCATAAATGCTACCTCAGGAACATTTACAAGTACAGTAATAGTTGGTGGGGCAACATCTGGAACGCTGCAAGTTGGCACTGGGACCAATAAGATAAAAATTGTTGGAACATCTGCAGACGCAGGAACCTACATTAACACTGGAAGTACAACAGCTACAACTGGAAATGGTTTTTATTTTGGAGCAGATGGGAAAGTAAGAATTGCAAGTTCTACTAACTCTCTAACATTTGATGGAACAAATTTAACAATTAACGGTGGAGGTACATTTACTGGTGCACTATCTGGTGGAACTATATCAATTGGATTAGGTAATAATATATTTAAAGCTGATTCCAATGGGATTTATTTAGGTCATGGAACAACATTTCTTTCTGCCCCATTTAGAGTTACTCCAGCTGGAGAAATGACTGCAACATCTGGAGTATTAGGTGGATGGAATATAGGAACTGTAAATCAAAATGATAGTGGCGCATTAAGTGGAGCTTTATATAGTGGTTCTGGATCTTCTTTGAGCGCAATTGCACCTGGTGGTTGGGCATGGTTCTCTTCAAGGATTATAACTCCGCTCATAAGTGGTTATGGTTCAGGAACTTCAAGTTCAGGTGGAGGACTACAAGGTATGTTTATAAGAAATATTCAATATGGCGGAACTAAACCAGGATCTCCAGCTGTTGGAGATATCTATTTTTCTTAGGATTTAATTATGGCTATAGAAGTATGGGACGGAGGTAATTGGCAAGATATAGATGACCCTGAAATATGCACGTCTGCAGCAGGATATGGTACCTTCACCAACATACAAAGAGGGGAAATATGGACAGGATCTGGTTGGGAAGTTTTTTTTATTAGATCAGTTGGAGGTGGCGGAACTGCCGGAGCACCAGTAATTGCCTTATCAGATAAGAGTAGCAGAAGAATAAGAGTGACCGTAAGTCACACTAATACGAGTGGTGATAATGTAATAGTTCTAGTATATGCGGATGACACATCTCCACCAAGCATATTATATCCTATTAACACTCAACAACATCCTAATACAGGATATACCACAACAACTTATTCTGGTCAGATTGAAACTTTTGGATCCAATACTTATAATAGTATACTAGATGAAGGGACGACCTATTACATAGGATCCGCAGCTCGGTTCTACAATAGTTCTGGTAGCTTGATTAAATCAGTGGCTGGAAATACGTTAACTATTACAACGCATCCGTATTTTACAGCAGGCACACCAGGATCATTGGGGATATATAAATCATCTTCAGCTATCTCTATGCTCAGTGTGGGCAATGCATACAATAATGGAACAGCGTGGCTAAGATGGCAATATCAAAGCAGGAATGCAGGAAGCGGCAGTGGATGGACCGACCTAGGCACAGTGGACGATTCATCAAATCTCCTAACAGATAACGAAACGAACGAGTTTTCTGCTCGTAGCTTTACTGGATTGGACAATGATAAAGAATATCAGTTTAGAGCAAGAGTTGTTTATGCCGGTTTGGGAAATAGCAACTCTGAAGTTGGAGCATGGAGTTCTTACTCCAATAGCATCAGACCACTATACAGTAAGTCGGAAGTAATAGGCGTTTTTGCTGCAATGAATGACACTACTTACTTTAGAGCAATAGGAACAGGTACAGATAAAAGTGAAATTAGCGCAAGCTCAAACTATGATAGCAACACCACTCCGGCTAAGGCTTCGGATGGAAACAGTGGCACAGTTTGGATTTCTAATCCATCGGCAGAGCTGCCATTTTCTACAACAGTGACGAGCATAAAAAGAGATGGATCATATGTATATTATTCGGGCTCAGGGTTGACATCTGTAAAAAGTGTAACAAACGTTACTGTTAGTAACATAAACAGACTAAGGGGTAATATTCTAACTACAAAACGCGAAAACGGAGGAGGCAGCACCTATTATGTCAATATAAAAGGTGGAGGTAGTACGATTTATCCGTTTAATGCCAGCGACAACAGTGTAACAATTGCTGGACTATCAGATTCTGTAACTAATGGCACAAAAGATCTTAATAAAAGAATTGCTGATAATGAATTGCGTTATATTTCATTTGTATCTGCGTTCGATAGCGCCTATAAAAGCGATACTGGAACAATTACTAGTGCAACTTCCGGAGGCAGTGCTGTTAGCAATCTTAACATCAAAGATAAAGGAGGGGCAATGGATGTGGTGGGTGGTTCAACGGTCAAAATTGCAACAGCAGATGTTGGAACAACTCTGCAATTTAGCCTCACTGAAGTTTTAGGGGACGGCACAAATACCCCAACCATGGACCTCACAGGATTAGTTGATAAAGACTATGGAACAGAAACGCTTAATGCGTATTTCAATGTCAAGAGTGATTACTCTTATGCAAAAATAGAAGCCAACGATAATTTTGTATCAGTCACAAACGGTGATCTTGCAACAACTATTAAAGTCTATTTAAATAACACACAAATAAACGTAGGTGATGAATCTTTCGGCATAAATCAAACAAGAAATTTTGCGCCGTCTACAACTATGTATGCAACTTACGCATCAGAGTTTAAAGACACGGCATTCTATGTTAAACTAGAAGTAGCAAGAGTAAATACTGGTTTCGGCTGGTACGCTAAGGTTCAAGAAGTAAAATTAAAATTTAGATATTTTACTTTAAATTATGACGACGGAGTAACGTGAGGTTAATATGTCAGAAATAGATACAGAAAGACCATTCGCAGATTGGGTATGGAATCCCAATCGCCATAAATGGCAATATCCAAATATACAACTACCAACTTCAAAATTTAATTCCGAATGGGATGAAGTTGATAATAAATGGATATCGGAATGCCAAATAAATCCCAATAGATTGTTGCGAGGCTTTCAGCTTTGGGGTGTTGAAGAAAAAAATGATAACTCATCCTTCGGCAAGGCATGCTCAACTACTGAATATGCAATCAAATCTATGCAAGAAATCACGCACGGAGATAAAGGTATAGATCAACTTGTAATTTCTACAGAAAATAATGAAGTTACATTTCCAATCATAACAAAGCATTACACTGTGATAGATCTTGCACCTCTGGGAGTTATTTCCTATTCGGAGACAGCAGAGAAAACTTTGGATGCATTTCAGACGGTGTATGGCATGCACCCACAATGCACGTCCAGAACAATTCATGAATTATTTAGATTGATCATAGAATGGGCATATGGTTATACAGAATTCCAAAATACAGAACCAATGGCTAAACTCTGCCACAATATTTTACAAATAGTCCAAATGCCAAAAAATGTAAGGGATGACTTAATCGGAATAAGACCACAACAGGTTGGAAGATTCATACTGGGAGATGCCAGTGCACTTCAGGAATACGATATTGAAGCAGAGATGCCAGAGTCGTTTAGATTATGGATCTCAGATGCATACTATGATTATAGAGAAAGAAATAAAGGATTTCCCATAAACATTAACCAGTCATATGCTCATTTAAGCTACCCAATGTGATATAATATTTGCCTAAGACTGTAAGGAAAGGCAAACATGGACGACCTAGATATTAATATTTTAGTTCAAACATTTAGCGAAAAAATTGGTCAACTAGTGACTGACTTGGTAGTTAAAGAGGCAACAATTAAACAACTAAGTGCAAAAGTTGCAACTCTAACTGCCATGACGCAACCAGGTAAAACAGAAAAATTAATTAAACAAACAAAAACAGACAACTTTGAGTGAGGTAAATAAAATGTCAGAAGAAACAACTGAAATAATTGAAGAAATTCAAACAACTGAGCCAGTAGAAGCTAAAGAATTTTCAATTGAAATTAAGATTTCAAATGCAAATCTCCAGTACAGAAGCGATTTTAATGAAGCGGAGACAATTTTTTGGATTGAAGCTGTTAAAAATATCATTATGAAAAACGCTTTCGATAAAGCTAATCTCGACGTTAACTGATTAACTTATAAAAAAACACCACTTTAGCTACTATTATATATAGTTTTCATATTGGAGAGATACATGGCAGTCTTTGACTATTTGCCCTTTAGGCAAGTTGATAAAAATAATAATTTTACAGCCAAAGCACTAGATGGCGAAGAGATTAGATCAGTTAGTAGATCGATGAAAGTCGCATCGCTAGCTCTTGGCTTTCAAGGTAATACCTATTTTTTCAGTAAAAGATCTACATTTGAACCCTCTCCATATGATTTCTATAGGATCATGCAGGCAGCTGATACTGATTCCTACGTAAAGCAGGCCTTAAATAAATATAAGGAATTATTCTGGAAAGAAAATTGGAAAATTGTAGGTGAGAATCCGGAAGCAATTTCCTACTTATATCAAAGAATAGATTTTATGGAAATGGCTATGAAACGTCCTTTCTTAGATTTTTTAATAGAAGTTACAGATCATCTTTTTAAATATGGAAATGCCTTTATAGTTAAAGCTCGTGGTGATATATCTGAGTATTTCCCAACTCCTTTGGAGGGGGTTAATACAGATCAACCCGTTGTTGGATATTACCTAATACCTACTGAACAAGTAAGAATTCTAAGAGATAAGCACAACAGGCCCCAGAAGTATCAACAGCGTACAGATCCGCTCACCTATATGCCGACGGATCGTGATCCTGTATGGACGGCAGATAAAGTCATTCATGTCTATATCGACAAGAAAACTGGTAGGGCATTTGGGACACCATTTATAGAATCAGCTTTGGATGATATTGTCGCTCTTCGACAAATAGAAGAAGACATTCAAAACCTAGTGCATAGAGAATTATTCCCATTATATAAATATACGATAGGAACCGCAGATCAACCAGCAGAACCCCATGAGATAAGTACAGCTGGGGAAGAATTAGAAAATCTTAGAGCAGAAGGTGGATTAATTCTACCTTTCCGTCATAACATAGAAGTTATTGGTGCTGCAAATACAGCACTCGACGCCTCCAAATATCTCGATCACTTCAAGGAAAGAGTTTCTGTTGGCCTGGGTGTGGCACCTCATCACTTGGGCATGTCAATGGGTGGTGGAAATAGATCCATGACAGATAGATTAGATACAGCTCTTTATGATAAGGTCAAACAATATCAAAAGCTTTTCTCTGAAATGGTAAGAGTTCATTTATTCAATGAACTCTTACTTGAAGGTGGATTTGATCCTATGACTAATCCACTTGAAAGTGGCGTTTCAGATCGTTGTTACTTTAAGTTTAACGAAATAGATGTCGATACTCAAGTCAAAAAAGAAACTCATACTATTCAAAAGTTTGCAAGTAATTTAATCGGATTGTCTGAAGCAAGAATGGAATTAGGTATGGATGCTGAGCATGATCCAAAAGACTTTTACGCCGCTATTCAAGCACAGATTCAGATAGATATGAGTAAAAAGCAGACGGAATTAAACGCCTCGTTGAAGTCTAAAGACGCCACCATGAACGCAGACAAACAAGACCCTGCGCAAAAAGGCCAAAGAAATCTTCCTAATAAAAGAAAAGGTGCGGGTAATATAATACGACCAACCAATCAACAGGGAAGAAATACATCGGCAAATATTAGAAGATCAGATAATGCCTGGTTGACACTAGTTGAAAATGCGCTTGAATCAGAGTATACTATAGTTTATACAAATGATGAAAAGGATGAAATAAATGTCGAAGAAAATGACAATAAAGAATGACAAAATATCAGAATATTTAGGAACGGAAGACGCTGTTAAAGGTCTAGGAAAAGTTGTAGATAATGGCCAAACTAGACTAGCCCTTGAAGTAATTTTTGATATTATTACTCAGTTAACTGATAGAATCACCGAACTTGAAGAAACTTTATCTACTCAAGAAGATTCTTCGCCCACACCTGCTCCCGCGCCCGTGCAAGACAAGCCAGTCATGAAAGTGAAAGAAACTACTACCGTAGTATCAGAGGAAGAAAAAAAATAATTCATGAAACTTTTGATTGGAACTCCAATGTACAAAAGATCTTGGATTCTTCCACATTGGATACGCTGCCTAATAAATCAGTCAGTTAATTTCAAGGAAATTGGTTTTGTTTTTGAAGTCTCTCCAGATGATAAAGAAACAATAGCTTCATTAGAAGCTTGGAAAAGATTCGATAAAAATATACCTTACTTTGAAATTAAAGTAAGAGAAGATATTCCTCATTTCGAACATTCAAATAATGGAAGACAGTGGAACATATCTAAATATGTTAATATGGTTTCTTTAAGAAATTCATTGTTACAGACAGTACGCGATGTCCAGCCTGATTATTACTTTAGTTTAGATTCAGATATTTTATTGACAAATCCAAATACAATAGAGTTATTAATAGCTCATATTAAATCTGGAGCAGATGCAGTCAATCCCCTTATGTTTATGACACCGATTGGAACATTGTATCCAAGTGTTATGGACTGGAGACAAGATGATCCATCAAAAGCTTATAGAAAAGAAAAATATGAACTTGGAAAATATTTTCAATCAGATGTAATCATGGCTGCAAAAATGATGAGTAAAGATGTATATAATAATATATCCTATAATGTTCATCAACAAGGCGAAGATGTAGGCTGGTCATTAGCTTGTAAACAAGAAAATTTTAAGCTATACTGTGCATCGTATATTTACGCTCCACATATTATGTCAGAAGTATTTTATCAATCATTTCTCCAAAATGGAGATGATAGATATGAATCTTTATCAGACAACTATGCTAAAGTCTGATATATTCATATAAATTTGTTTAATGTTATAAAAATAAACTTACTATATAAAAAAGAATTATACATCAATAGGTGATTTACATGTCATTTGACTTTATAGAAAATTTTACATTAGAACTTCCTGACTTTTCTAAGTCGGATATTAATTTTTCAGAGTCATTTAATTCAAAGAACGGTTTAATAATAGAAGTCGCTGCAATCCACGAGGGTCTCACTTCTAACTATAATAATTATTCCGCAGTAGAATTAGAAAAAGCACTTCAATCATGGGTAGATCCATATCCAAAGCCAATTATCCTGAATCATGATTTAAACACAGAAGCTATTGGCAGGGTTATGGCTGCAAAAATGGATAAAGAAGAAGATGGTTCTTCTTTCGTCCGCCTGCAGATAGCAATCACTGATCCCGCAGCTGCGCAAAAAGTTCTCGATAAGAGATACTTGACTGGTTCTGTCGGCGGAAGGGCTGGCAAGGCAGTTTGCAGTGTCTCAGGAGAAGATTTGGCGACAGAGGACGCATCAGGTAGACCCAAAGTTGTGAAATACAAAAGAGGCAAAGTCTATAAGGGCAAACTCGCCTATGTGGATATGCAAGACATTAGTTTTAAAGAGTACTCATTCGTAAATCAACCCGCAGATCAAAAGTCAGGCGTTAGAGCTCTAAGGGCAATTGACGGCAAAACAGAACTTTCTGATTCGGAAAATTGGATTGCTCGAAGCAACGCATTCATACTAAGTATGGACAATGAAGATATCTTTTCAATTCAAGAAAATAGATCAATTCTCTCAGATATGAAAAAGAAAGAATCTAAGCCGATCTATCTCCAGTTAAAGGGAGCATTTTTGACAGCCCTATCCATACAGGAGAACGAAAATTACAAATACAATGATAGTTCATTACTATCTGATCAGAATAAAAATATCGATAATTGTCAGGAGAATTCCAATATGGATCAAGACACTAACAGCGATGACATCCTCGCTGCAGTCCAAGAATTAAGTGATGATCTTTCTACAATGTCAGTAGCTAAGGAATCAGAAGAATTAGCAGAGGCAGTTGAATCGGAAGAGGCGATTGAATCAGTAGAAACAGTCGAATCAGAAGTTGTTGTTACTGAAGCGGATTCCGCTAGCACCATCGCTGGTCTTCAAAAGGTTTTGGCAGATACTTTAACATTTTACTTTGCAGCTCATAGAGCTCACTGGAATGTTGAAGGTGAAGATTTTACAGAATTCCATCAATTGTTCTCAATGATTTACGAAGATGCAATTGGGTCAATTGACGACATTGCAGAAAATCTTAGAAAGCTGCAAGCTTTCCCAATTAACTTGACACAAATTGTCATGGACGCATCTTTCAAAGATGATGCATCGGGAACAGACGCCTTGATGTTAGCTGGCGATCTTTTGACCAAGAATAATATGGTTAATGATTCGGTTTTATCTGCCTTTGGCGCAGCAACAGCTGCCAACGAGCAGGGTATTGCTAATTTCTTAGCAGAACGTGACGATAAGCATAAGAAGTGGGCTTGGCAGCTCAGATCTTCACTTAAGATGGAAGCAGCGTCTTCCGAAGAATCTGAGTGGAGAGAAAATGGATCTAAGGCTTTGCTTGAAAAGGCAGAAGAACTAGGTAATCAAGAAGTTGATTCAGCTAATTCATCTGAAGCCGAAGAAGATCAAGGGAAAGAAATAACAGGAGCAGACCTCACTGACACAAATGCAGTCTCTGAGCAGGATGTAAATGAAAAAGCTAGAATTCAATCCCTTGAAGAAGAAAATAAGAAACTCAAGAGCGCATTACATAGAACATTGGTCGAAAGAGTTGTTGATACTAAGATCGGACTTGGTTTTGAACTATCAGATGATCGTGAAAAACTAATTGAAGAGTATGCTACAAGAACAGCATCTTCTTTGGCCGATAGCCTGAGAGATCTTGCCAAGACACCAAGTAAGCTTGGTAAAAGAATTGGCGAGATGTTAAACATGCCTACAATTACTTCAGAAGCCGAAGTTTCGGTAAAAGAAGATAACGTGCTTACTATAGACATGGAAGAAGAACCCGTTAAGGCTTCGGATCCGAAAGAGTCTTTTGAGCAAGTTCTAGTTGATGCCCTTATGGGTAGACGTAAACTTTAATATTTAAGGAGATAAAAAATGAGTTTAGCAAAGTTTCGCAAAGTACATAGTAAGACCGGTTCAGGTCGCTTCGTTGTTTCTGAGGGCATAGCTCCCGCAGCATACTTGTTGCCACACCCCGGTCTGCCCACATGGTATTATGACACAGAAGATAATCGCTTCGAAATTGTCATTCCGAAGGGAACCATCCTTTCGGTTGTAGCCGACTCAAATGGCGATGCCCGAGTTGTTCCCGCTAACGGTACAAGTTCAAGTAAGTCATGGGGCGACAACATGAGCAATACAGCGTGGGACCCCACAGCTGGTGCAACACCCGCTTACTCGTCCGGAGCAACTGACACAGTTACTGTGCCTGCTCGTTCGATTCCTATCGGCTGCGCACAATATGATCTTTACAGACCTTTTGATAAGGGTACCTCGCAAGGTGCTGGATTTATCACACACGGTTATGTAGAGTATCCAATGGTCAGCGGTATTAACAATGACGTGACAGTTGGTTCAGTAGTTCGTTCCGATGTAATGGGACGTCCAGTATTGGCTGCAGCTGGTGATTTTTACAATAGCAGTGCCGTATACAGCTACTTGCAAGTAGGTAAGGTTGTCGAAGTCGAGAAGTTTGCTACAAACTTTGATGACGGCCTCCTCAGCTACATGCAGCTTCCATCAGATCCGGGTGCGTTGAAGACCGTTTATGAACTTACCAAGGCTGGTCCTAATAATGGTAAGCTCGGTATTCGTTCGAATCTAGATGTAACTAATGTCATTGGTGCATTCCGCGTCAACCTGACACTCTAATAAATAAGAAACAATAACACAGGAGGAATATTCCTAAGATGACTAAGACAATCCAAGAGCTCCTCTCGGGTCTCCCAGCTTGGGAGACAGCAATGACCGAGGACGGGTATATCGACGCAGACAACAGAGTAACAATTAAGGAAGCTTTTGCATCGTCAGACGCAGCAGCACTTTTCCCGAAAGTTCTCTCACGTACGCTCAGAGAAGCAGCAGAGCCACAGCTTTTAGTGACTCCATTGCTTTCCACTGTTCGTCTCGGCAAGGGACGTTCATTGGAATTCCCGGCCGTCAATGCTATTCAAGCTGCTGAGATCCCAGAAGGACAAGAGTATCCAGAACAAGCACTCGCTTTCGCAAAGCAGGTAGAGGGCAAAGTCTCGAAGAAGGGCGTTAAGCTTTCTTTCACGGAAGAAGTAATCGCTGATTCACTTTGGGACATTGTTGGTCTGCATGTTCGCGCAGCTGGCCGTGCTATGGCTCGCCTTAAGGAGCAAATTGCTCTGAGCCGATTCAAAGATGCAGCTACAATCGTTTTTGACAACGACGACGCTGGCTACGATGACACAACCGGTCTTGACATTAATGGCGCTGCCAATAAGACAGTCAAGTGGGACGACATCATTGACATGGCTGCAGTCCTCATGGCTGAAAACCATATTCCAACAGACTTTATCTTGCACCCCCTCATGTGGTCGGTCTTCCTCAAGGATGCCATCTTCCATCACGGCGGTTCAGCATCGGGCGTTGGAACAAGCTGGGGCTATCGTCCTCAGTCTCCAGAGGGTTCGTTGAATCAGACTGCTCCTATGGGACTGAACGTTATTGTTTCTCCTTTCGTTAGCTTCACAGCTAAGAGTGGCGCAACAGCAGCTAAGTCAGACCTCTTCCTCATCGACCGCAATGAAGTCGGAACAATTCTCGTCAAGGACGAGATGAGCACCGATCAGTTCGACGATCCGGGCCGCGATATTCGCCAGCTCAAGATGAAAGAGCGTTATGACATCATCATGCTGGGCGACGGTGAAGGTATCACTGTTGCTAAGAACGTCAGACTCAGCCGTAACTACGAAGTTATGGTTACTAACGAGACACCCTGATAAAAACCTTAGGGTCGTTATAGTTACAAATTACCCTGAAGCTTTGGGGGCGGTAGAGAAATCTACTGCCCCCTCTGCTTTTTATTGAATTAATTTATTACTATTACATTAGGTTTTGAATTTGGAGTGTGTTGAGTGGCCTTATATCTTATTGATAACGCTACAGTAAGCGTTAATACTGTTAACATTAAATTCGGTAGGACTATTAAAATAGCATCTTTAGTTGATGCAAATTTTTTAGTATATACTGACGCAGCTACACCTGTCCAGGTAAGTTCCCCATTTAGGGTTATCAATACTATTACTGATTATAATCAGATTAGTAGAACTTTAACTTTATATTGGGATGTTATTCTATCTCCTAATGTGAACTATGTTGTCCGCGTTCAAAACTTATTAGATTCCTCGGGTATGACTGTTCCTGAAGAAAGAATCAGTTTCACGAGTCAAACACAATCTGCAACTCCGTCAACCCTACAGGAAAGTAAAGCTACTGTTTTAAATGAAGTTTTAGTAGAAGATAAATCTGTTAGAACAGATATTGAAACCGGTTATCAAATCTTAGCTAAAAATCCTAATTTCTATATAGAATCTGTTAGTCCAAATAATGGAGATTTTTATATAGGAAATGATGAGAATAATGGAAGAACTATTATCTCATTTAGTTCTCGTCCAGCATCAAACTTTTTAACGAGTAAGTATTTTAAAGCACAACGCAAGAAAATACAAAAAACCCCAACTAGGT
>Ga0214919_10005296_pt1 | contig 18392 bp, 12 predicted proteins | sample LL1503_MetaG_FD_177994 | JGI IMG/M metagenome (GOLD analysis project Ga0214919, IMG submission 177994) | Freshwater microbial communities from Lake Lanier, Atlanta, Georgia, United States - LL-1503 | ecosystem: Environmental > Aquatic > Freshwater > Lake | place: USA: Georgia | collected...
GCTGAAATAGCGCTCCCGTCGCGCACCGCTCCCGTCTCGCACGAGAGGCGAGCCAGAAGGAGTTGGCGGCGCGCTGCAGCAGCTTGTTGCCACTGGCTGCACACAGCGCTATGTGAAACTGCGCGTCCTGCTCGCTCAACGACTGGCCTACAGCGCGTCGGGTGCGTGACATGGCGAGTATTTCGTCCAGCCGGGCCAGGTCCTGGTCGGTTCGCCGTGCGCAGGCCAGCCCGGCGGACTGCAGCTCCAGCATCGAGCGAAATTCATTCAGGTCTTTCACGTCTGCGGATGAGACGGGCATGCCCAGGTCGGACTCCAGCACCAGCAGGTCTAGCGAGGCTTCGCGCGCGACGTCACGCAGGTAAATGCCGGACTGCGGCCGGCGCTGGATGACGCGCACGGCCTCCAGCGCTGCCAGCGTCTCGCGCAGGATGCCACGGCTGACGCCGAAGCGCGCCGCGAGTTCGCGTTCTGAAGGGATACGTTCACCGGGCATGTAGCCGCGAGCCCTGATGAAGGGCAGGATGCGGGACAAGACCCCAGACGGGTCGGTGAGTGCTGCGCTCACGTTCATGGATTCTTGTGGGTGGTACAACCAAACTGGTTTGACCAATACTAGAAATTCGATAGCTTTGACGCTACCCGGGTTTGCCCGGGTTGGGTTGCCAAATGGCTGGCTGTGTTTTCGCGTCCAGGCGCGTCAGCCCGAAGGTCAACACCAGCGTGGGCAGGGCTTCGCATCAGTCGATTGCGAGTTAGGCGAAGCGGTGGTCGCAGGCGATGCCAGCAAACCAGATGGCGACGCCGCTGTCATTCACTTTTTGCGCAGTCACCAGCGCTGGGCTGTCATGGCTGCCATCCAGCCGAGTCAGGATCACGCTGTAGGCTTGACGGCGATAGGGCAGGTCACGACGGGCCGACCTCTCTTACTGCAAAGGCATCGCAGACCCTACTTTTGCTGGCGCGTTAGGGCTGTTGGGCTGGGCAGTCCGAACCAACTCGGCCTCGACCATCCTTTGCTGGATGAGTCAGGCGAAGGGGCTTGATCGCCTAGAGGCCTACGGCGGAGAGGTCGTCGTGCTCCCAGAGCGGGTATCGGTGCGGTCTCGATCCAGCGCGGCGATGCGCTCCAGCAGACCGGAAGGGACGTGTTGCCGTCGGCACACGACGAAGCAATTCCTGCCGATGGCTTGGGTGGGAACGTCATGAGGACGGATTACTCGGTCGCTTCGCCGGGTATTTCAACGACCTGTTACGATAATTTTTTCTCGGATCTCGGCAAATCAGCGCCGGGTAGACCAGTGCCGGGTCACTCCCCCTAACGAGGCCAGCATCATCGATACCCCCTCTAGTGCGCGACGTCCGTTCTCCTCTCTGCTGATTGCCAATCGCGGCGAGATCGCCATTCGCATTGCCCGGGCTAGTGCTGAACTGGGCTTGCGCACTGTTGCGGTGTATTCAACCGATGACCAGACGTCGCGGCATCGGTTTGCTGCAGTGCGCGCCGTCGCCCTTCCCGGCACGGGGTCGGCGGCCTATCTGGACATCGAGGCCGTGGTCGCGGCGGCGCTCGAAAGTGGTTGCGAAGCGATACACCCCGGCTACGGCTTCCTGAGCGAAAACGCTGTGTTTGCCCGTCGTTGCCGCGAAGCCGGTCTCGTTTTCGTCGGTCCCTCGCCCGAGTTGCTCACCTTGTTTGGCGATAAGACCAAAGCGCGCGAATTGGCGAAACAGCTTGACGTGCCCATCCTGCGGGGCACCGCGGGGCCCACGTCGCTCACGCAAGCCCGCGAGTTCATGGTGAGCCTGGGCTCGAACGCCCGGCTGATGGTCAAGGCGGTCGCAGGTGGCGGTGGCCGGGGCATGCGCGTGGTTGAAGACCTGCAAGGGCTGGAGCATGCGTACGCCCGCTGTCAGTCGGAAGCTCGAGCAGCATTCGGGCAGTCCGATGTCTATGTCGAGCAGCTGATTGAACGGGCCCGTCACATCGAGATCCAGATCATCGGCGACGGCAGCACCGTCAGTCATCTGGGCGAGCGCGATTGCAGCGTACAGCGCAGACATCAGAAGCTGGTTGAGATCGCTCCGAGCCCCTGGCTGAGGAGCGACCTGCGCGGCCGGATCATCGCCGCAGCGCTGCAGATGGCCCGCGCTACGAACTACTGCAGCCTGGGCACCTTCGAATTTCTGGTGGACGGGGCTGCCCAGGAGGGTGAAGCCGATTTCTTTTTTATTGAGGCCAATCCACGCCTGCAGGTCGAGCACACGATCACTGAGGAGGTCACTGGCATTGATCTCGTGCAGAGCCAGATTCGCATCGCCATGGGTGCTGATCTGCAGGAGCTGGGACTGCTGCAGGCGAACATTCCGGCGCCGCGTGGCTTTGCCATCCAGTTTCGAGTGACCATGGAATCGATGGGGGCTGGCCGTCCCACCGACGAGGCCAACCGTCTGCTGACATTCGATCTCCCATCGGGTCCTGGCATCCGGGTCGACACATTCGCCTATGCAGGGTTCGCGCCCAGTCATCAGTTTGATTCACTGCTCGCCAAACTGATCGTGAGCGGGCCTTCGTTCAATGCGGTCAGCCAGCGCGGGTATCGCGCGCTGTGTGAATTCCGTATCGAGGGCCTGCCCAACAATCTCGCTTTTCTGCGAAACCTGGCGTGTCATGCCGGGTTTCTTGACGCCAGCATCACGACCCGTTTCATCGACACACACCTGCTCGAACTGGCCGCGAGCCCACGCGAGTCGCACCCGCAACTGCATGCACCGAGTGTTTCGCCGCATTCGATACTCCCTGCAAACGCCAGCCAGCGTGCGGTGGCAGAGCCCGGCACGCTGTGTGCGCCGTTGCGCGGCACCGTGATCGAAGTGTCTGTTCAGCAAGGCGATCGCGTGGCCGAGGGCCAGCCGCTGGTGATCGTGGACGCGATGAAGATGGAGCACTCGGTGGCTGCGCCGTTTGCCGCAGTCGTACGCAGTGTGGTCGCTGTCCCAGGGCTTGCCGTCGCCCTGGGCGATGTACTGCTGTGCCTGGACGCCGATACCAGCGAGGCACCCATTGATCGGGTAACGCAAGTCGAGCCGGTCGCATCTGGTGGATTACGCGCTGACCTTGCCGAAGCGATAGAGCGCCACGCCAGCACACTGGATGCCGCCCGGCCGGATGCGGTCGCAAGACGACGCAAAACCGGCCAGCGCACCGCGCGAGAGAACTTGGAGCAGTTGTGCGATGAGGGCTCTTTTCTGGAGTACGGCGCGCTTGCGGTGGCCGGACAGCGCAGCACCCGGGCGTTCGAGGCCTTGCGACAGATCAGCCCTGCCGACGGGTTTATCTACGGGCTCGCCTCGATCAATGCGGCGCGCTTTGGTCCGGTGCGCAGTCGCTGCCTCGTCGCCGCCTACGACTACACGGTCTTTGCCGGCACTCAAGGCTACATCGGCCACAAAAAGCACGACCGCCTGCTTGAACTGGCGGTTAGCCTGCGCATTCCACTGGTGCTGTTCGCCGAGGGCGGTGGCGGGCGCCCCGCTGACTCCGACAACATCGGCGGGGTCAACCTGGCCAACCCAACGTTCTGGCATATCGGCAAACTGAGCGGGCTGATTCCGCTGGTGGGTATTGTCTCGGGACGCTGCTTTGCCGGCAACGCAGTGCTGCTGGGCTGCTGCGACCTCATCATCGCCACTGAAAACGCCACCGTGGGCATGGGTGGCCCGGTCATGATCGAAGGCGCGGGTCTGGGTGTTTTCACGCCGGAGGAGGTAGGCCCGGCCGCGATGCACGAACAGCGTGGCTCGGTGGATCTGCTGGTGCGTGACGAGGTTCAAGCCGCCGAGGTGGCACGGCTCTATCTCTCGTACTTCCAGGGCAGCGTGGCACAGTGGTCGATGGCCGATCAATCGGCGTTGCGCGAGGTCATTCCGTTGCGTCGCACCCGTGCCTACGACGTTCGGCGAGTGATCGAGTTGATTGCCGACACCGATTCCGTGCTGGAGTTGCGTGCAGCATTCGGCGCAGCGGCGGTCACCGCCCTGATCCGACTCGAAGGGCGTCCTGTTGGTCTCATTGCCAACAATCCCCAGCACAACGCGGGCGCAATCGGATCGGACGAAGCCGACAAGCTCACCCGATTCATTCAGCTTTGCGATGCCTTCGACCTGCCCATCGTTTCCTTGTGCGATACCCCCGGATTCATGGTGGGGCCTGAGGCAGAAAAGACCGCTCAGATACGGCACTGCTCACGCATTTTCGTGACCGCTGCCAATGTGACCGTGCCCTTGCTCACCATCGTGCTGCGCAAAGCCTACGGGCTGGGCGGACAGGCGATGGCTGGGGGTTCGTTTCACAAGAGTTCGATGATGACGGTGGCCTGGCCAACCGCCGAGTTCGGCTCCATGGGGCTGGAGGGCCAGGTGCGGCTGGGCTATCGGGCTGAACTAGAGGCCATCGCCGATCCGGTGCAGCGCCAGGCGCGCTTTCAGACGCTGGTCGATCAGCTCTACGAGCGTGGCAAGGCGGTCAATGTGGCGCCCTTTCTGAGCATCGACGATGTGATCGACCCCGCACAGTCGCGCACTTGGCTGATCGCAGGCCTGCAGTCGGCTCCGTTACCCGCGTCTCGCGAGGGACGTAAACGTGCCAATGTTGACAGCTGGTAAGAGGCGTTTGCACTCGCTCTATCCATTCGAACACCGCCCCCAAGGAGCACTGCGCCATGATCTCGATGCCTCGTCGTCTACTGCCCGCTGGCCTGCTGGTCGCACTGCTGCTGCTCGGCATCGGCAGCGCTGGCGCCCAGACGTATCCTAGCCGCCCGATACGATTCATCGTCGGTTTCAGCGCCGGCGGCATCACCGACATCGTCGCCCGAATCATCGCCGACCATGTGCGCAACAAGCTGGGCCAGAGCGTCATCGTCGAAAATAGGACCGGCGCCAATGGCATGGTGGCGGCGACAGAGGTGGCCCGCGCAGCCCCCGACGGATACACGGTGCTCATCAGCAATTCGAGCACCCTGACCCTGAATCCGCTGCTCTACAAGAAGAGCCAGTACGAAACCAGCGATTTCTTCCCGGTCTCGCTGATGGTCTCGTACCCGTTCATTCTGGCGATCAATCCCGCCAATGAGAAGAATGCGTCGGTGGCAACACTGAACGATCTGGTCCGCCTCGCGCGAGACAAACCCGGACAATTCACCTACGGATCGACCGGGCAGGGCGGGCTTGTTCACCTCGGGTTCGAACTCATCAATCAGCAGGCTGATATCAAGATGGTGCATGTGCCCTACCGCGGCGCGGCTGCGGCTCTGCTTGCCCTGCTGAGCAAGGAAATCGATATCGTGTTCGAAAATCCGACCTCGCTTGCACAGTTCAAGTCCGGCAAGATCAAAGCGCTGGCTGTGACCAGCCCCGAGCGCTGGCGAGACCTGCCCGATGTCCCAGCGGTCAGTGAACTGGGTTTTCCCGGGTTTGACGCATCATCCTGGGTTGGTGCAGTCGTTCATGCCCGCACGCCGCCCGCCGTGATCAAGACGCTCTCTGACGCGATCCGCTCGGCCGCCACCGATCCGGCCACGCGGGCCTTGCTGATGCCTCACGGCAACATTCCCATGCTCGATCCGCAGCAATTTGCCGCAAAGATCAAAGCCGAAACTGAAGTCAACGCGAAGGTCATCCGGCAGGCGGCCATTACCCTGGAATAGGCTGCTTTCACGCGCTTAGCGTCGCCGCCAGGGTGAACCTCAGGCTGCACCTGAGAAACTGGCCAAGCGAGCGATCAACGGCTTTGGCTGTCCTCCATACATCTCGAAGCCATGGTGCCGTTAGAACGCAACAGCCGCATCGTCCTTGGCATCGGCCAACAAGCCAATCACCGGTGTTTCAATGTGGAAGAACGTCGGTTGAAGACGTCGCTATGACTGGCCTCAGGCTAGCCGGCATACGAGCGGCGGATTTTCTTGAGGATCAGGCGGCTGGCAGACAGAAAGTCTGGAAGTAACGCGCGCGCAGAGGTCGCTGCAGGCGATCTGCGACCGCGAGAAGGCCGGGATCGTGCTCGAACCTTGGGCGTCCAAGGTTCAGGCGACGACGCCCGCGTTGCGCAGGCGCTCGATTTCCGCTGGCGCAAGACCGAGATCGCGCAGCACACTGTCGGTGTGTTCGCCAAATTGCGGCGCCATCTGAGGCGCCACCTTTTCCGACCCCTCTACCCAGAACGGACTGCTCACGGTGAGTTCGGCGCCGCCGCTTCCGGGCATGGGCACCAGCACGCCGGTCGCCAGCATCTGTGGGTCTCCGACCAGATCCGTTGCGCGCATGACGACGCTCACCGTCACGCCGGCGCTTGTCAGCGCCTGGTGCCAGAAGCCTGCGTCGCGCGCGGCGAACGCTTGGTCGAGCGCCGCAATCAGTTGTTCATGGTTCTGCTGGCGCGCTTGGCGCGTCGCGAAGCGTGCATCGGCGGCCCATTCCGGATGGCCCAGTATTTCGGTGAACGCCGGCCAGCAGCGCTCTTCAAGGCTGGTGCTTACGCTCATGCTCAGCAGCAACCAACGATCGTCTTGACACCGGTAGTGATTCGAGAGCGGCGTTCTTGCCATGGTTCGCGGCGGCCGGTCGGTGAACTTCGCGCCACACAGCGCCGCCTGCAGATAGCAGCCATTCGACCATGCCCCATTGGCCAACAGCGACGAGCCGACGTAGCCTCCCTTGCCGGTACGCTCGCGTCGGTAGAGCGCGGTAACGATGGCGCCGAACAGCGACAATGCGGCCTGATGATCTCCCATCCCGGGCAAGGAGCGCGCGGGCGGGCTCTGGCCATCTGGCCGCACCTGGTCCATCAATCCGGAGCGCGCCCACCAAGCCGTTGAATCAAAGCCCGGCATGTGCGCTTGTTCGCCGGTCTCGCCATAGGCGGTGAAGGAGGCGTAGATAAGGCGCTCGTTCAGCACAGCCAACGTTTCGTAGGCAATGCCGAGCCGCTGGCGCACCCTGAGCGGCATGTTGGTCACAAAAATGTCCGTCTCGCTTACGAGACGATGCAGCAGGCGTCGGCCATCCGGATTGCCCAGGTCCAGCGCGAGGCTTCGTTTGTTGCGCGAATCCAGCGTCCAGCAATAGTCGTGCTCGCTTTCGGGAAAGCCGGGCTGGGCGGCCAACGCTCGATACGGATCGCCGCCGTTCGGGGGTTCGATTTTGATAACCTGCGCACCGAAGTCGGACAGGACCGTCGCGGCAGCTGGTGCAGCGATGAAGCTGCCCACGTCCAGGACACGCAGTCCGGCAAAAACTCCCTCAGCTTGGTTCATCAGGCCTTCCTTCTCACGACGCGAAAACGCGACACAACAGAATGATGACAGGCCGGCTAACCGGCCTCAAATTGCGCCCGACCTCAGCGACGCTCTCCCGCAGCGCAGCGTTCTGGGAGCAGCGAACATGGCAGGCTTTTTACGATCGGTCCCCACTTGGCCGATTCCGTACGCATGCGCTGCAGCAAATCGGCGGGAGTACCCGGCAATGCATCGTAGCCCAGTTTGATCAGTTGATCCCGATAATCAGGGGCAGCCTGCAGCTTGTTGATTTCGGTGCTGAGCCGGCGTACCACCTCAGGCGGCAAGCCCGCCGGGCCGATCAGCGCGAACCAGCCCGTTGCTTCGTAACCGGAAACGGTTTCGCCGACGGTAGGAACATTGGGAAACAGCGGATGCCGCTTCACGCCGCTGCTGGCAATTGGCTTGACCTTTCCGCCCTCGATCAACGGAACCGAGCCGCCCAGCACGTCGAAGATGAAGGTCGTGCGGCCTGCGATCACATCGAGCATGGCCGGGCTGCCGCCGCGATAGGGAATGCTGTTGAACTCGACGCCCGTGAGTTGGCCCAGAAGCACACCGGCCAAGTGGTTCCCCGTGCCCACCCCGGAAGAGCCGAACGAGATATTGCCGGGCGCCTTGCGCGCGCGTTCAAGCAGGTCCGGCAGACTCGTGACCGGGGATGTGGCACCCACCACCATCATGTACTCGAACGCTGCGTAGGTGCCGATGGGGGTGAAAGCCGCGATCGGGTCGTAGGGCAGTTTCGATGTGTGCGCCGCGATCGTATGCAGGCTGCTGGCAGTAGCGCTTAGTGTGTAGCCGTCGGGCTCGGAAGCTGCCAGTCGCTGCAGCGCGATCGAGCCGGCAGCGCCCGTGACGTTCTCGGCGACAACCGGCTGGCCCAGCGCATTGCTCAAGCGCAACGCCATCATGCGCGCCAGTTGGTCGGTCGCGCCGCCGGCTGCGATCGGTATCAGCAGCCGGATCGGTTTGGTGGGCCATGATTGCGCCATCGCAGAGCCAGCCATGAATGCAGCCAGGCCGGCTGCCAGCCGGTACCAGTTCATTTTCATTTCTAACTCCTGCATTCACGATGGTCTCAAATCCGAATGGCAACACCTTACCGCAGGGCCAGGTTGTTGCCATTCGGATTTGAGTCCGCCTGGAGATTCAAAGCAGTGAGCCAGGCCAGGCTGAGAGAACTGCGTGTGCGTCGTCACGTACACACCTGCGCGAACAGGTGTTCACTCGGCATCAGGGGCAGTGCACTGACGTGAAGTCATGCTAGCACTCGCCGACGGGCGGTCCGTACCGATGCCTGTGGCCTGATTGTTTTCATCCAGTCGATGACCTTCTCCAGGGCCTGATGCCTGGCTTCTTTCGGCGGTGCCGTCGGCTTGCAGGCACCGGCTTCAATCAGCGATGCATCAAAGGCTGCGACGAAGCCCGTCGACTCTTCACAGCCTTGGCCGACGAGTTCACTCACGCACCTGGCTTCTTCACCATCGGGCACTCGCTGTCAGCGAGCGGAATCACCAACTTATCACCAGGAATCGCCTGCTCGAGCTTGTAGTAATCCCAAGGAGTCTTCGACTCTTCCGGAGCCTTGACGCGGAACATGTAGTAGTCGCGGATGACGCGGCCGTCCTCTCGGATGGTGGCGTTGTTCAGCACCGGTCCCATGATCGGCATCGCCTTCATCGCTTTCACCACTGCGGCGCCGTCAGACGGATCAGTCGTCTGTATTGCCTTCAGGTAGTGGGTGACCGCGCTGTACACGTCGGCCTGCAACGACGTTGGCATGCGCTTGTGGCGCTCGAAAAATCGTCGTGACCAAACACGCGCTGGGTCGTTCATGTCCCAGTAGAAGGTGTCCACCACGGGTGAGCCCTGGGCCGCCTTGATGCCGATGCTGTTGATATCAGTTAAATTTATATAAGTTGCCACCAGACGTTGACCCCCCTTGCTGATGCCGAATTCAGCCGCCTGCTTGAAGGCAAGGATGGTGTCGCTGCCGGCGTTAGCCATGCCGATAATCTTGGCCTTGGAGGTTTGAGCCTGCAGCAGGAACGACGAAAAATCGCTGGCACCGGTCGGGTGTTTGACGCTGCCCAGCACCTTTCCTCCGCTCTTGAGCACGACCTGACCGACGGCGGCTTCGGTGGCGTAGCCGAAGGCATAGTCAGCCGTGATGAAGAACCAACTGTCGCCACCCGACCTCACGATCTCGCTGCCGATGCTTTGCGCCAGACCGTAGCTGTCCCGCGACCACTGTACGCTGTAGGGAGTGCAGGACTTGCCGCTGAAGACGGTCGACGCGCCAGCGGTCAGCAACACGACTTTCTTGGCGTTTTTCACGACCTCAAGCACGGCGAGCGCAACCGATGAGTTCGGCAGATCGACGATGACGTCGATGCCTCCGGCGTCGAACCAACGCCGCGCCATCACGGATGCGAGGTCAGGCTTGTTTTGCGTATCACCAATGACGACTTCGATCGTGCGACCTGCCACTTTGCCGCCAAAGTCCTCGACTGCCATGCGTGCAGCCACCACGCTGCCCGGCCCCACCAAATCAGATGTCATGCCGGCCATATCAGTCATGACGCCGATACGGACGGGCTTTGAGGCCTGCCCGAACGAACTAGACGAAGCGAGGCCGAGCATCACCAGCGCTCCAGCCAAAATACAATTTATTTTCATCGTTGTCTCCTCTTTTGTTTCTAATTTTCTATCAGCGTACCCAGCATGGGCTTGACGCGAAGCTGTTCGGCAATCCGGTCGATACCAATACGTTGGTCGAGCTCCTCGTGCCAGTGGTAAATGCGCCGCTCCTGGTAGCTGAGCGGAACGCCCTTGAATCCGGGCGAGCAAATCGACGCCTGAATTGGCGCCACAAACGTGACATCTTCGTCGATGATGCGGTCGAAGTTCGCGATTCGCATTTCCCACAATGGGTCGCGCGGGCCGCCACCCCAGTCAGGGGCAAACCACAGAACCTCCATTTGGGTACGGCCCAGGCTCAGTGGCCAGATGGCGACGCAAGGAATGCCACTCGGTGCAATCGGGAGGATCAGATTTGGAAAGACGCTGTAGCTCGGATTGTTGTCTCGCTCGATGGTTGTCGCGCCCGCCATCTCTGGCATGCCGATCGTGCCTGGATCAACCCAGTTGGCACGCCGATTCGGCGTTAGCATCATCGAGTGACCGTTTTGCCACAGGTGCACGCTGGTTCCGGTAGCATCGAAGACGCGGTGCGTTGTCTGCTGGTGAAGCAGGCGAAAGTGATAGGCTTCCAGAAAGTTCTCGAGCACGACCTTGTAGTTGCCGTCGAGTTCAATGATCCGCCGATGCACCAGCCGTAGTTCATCAAGCGGTAAGTGCCGAAAGTAGCGCGCTACCGGTTCGAGAAAGATATCGAGCGATTCCGCATCAGCGTTTTCACAAACAAAAATGAAATTTCCTAGCAACTCGCAGCGCACAGTCACGAGGCCACGACAAGACAGGTCCAGGCCGGCAAAGTCGCGCGAGTCAGGCACTGACGCGAGTGTGCCGTCGAGTCGGTAAGTCCAGCCGTGGTAGCCGCAGGTCAAGCTGTTGCGCGCCGCGCAACCGACATCGACTCGGGCGACCGGCGCGCCACGGTGGCGACAAGTGTTGTAAAAGGCGCGGATTATTTGGTCTTCGCCGCGAATGACGAGTACCGGCGACCCCGACTGGCGGCGGACAAAAAAACTACCTATTTCAGGCAATTCGTCCACATGTCCAGCGTAGATCCAGCCTCGTTTCATCAGCGCTTGGCGCTCCAATTCGAAGAAGGCGGGATCGGTGTAGCGACCTGCTGGAATGTCTGGGAGCTTTGGAAATGAAGCCGGAGGTTCCTTGCGTTCTCGCTCCGCATCGACTCTGGCCTGCCACTCATTGATCGTCGTCTCGTCGAGCCCCGGTCTCGAAGCGAGCTTGACTTGAGTGCGCGCCTGCAAGGTCATTAGCGTCTCCAGTCTGTTTTTTGCATAGAAAAATCTCTTTTGAGTCTACTATAGCTTGTCAAAAAGAGGCATAGGGTTTGCCCGAAAAGACAGCGCTACTCTGTGAGGCCACAGTCAAGACATGCCGCCGAATGGAGACGCCTTCGCGCTCGTCGTAGCCGCCTCGAACAACCGCCATGCATGACTATCCCCTTGAGGAAAGAACGATCGGCCACGTGCTCGCTGAAAAGGCGATGCGTATCCCCGACAAGGTGTTCCTGATTTGGGAGGGTAGGCGCATCACATACGGCCAGATTGACACACTCACCAATCGCTACGCGAACGGATTTGCCGCGCGCGGCGTACGCCACGGCGACCACGTCGCGGTGATACTGCCGAACTGTCCTGAGTTCTACGCCGTCACCTGGGGTCTCGGCAAGATCGGCGCAGTGGTCGTGCCCGTGAACACTGCTGCCAAAGGCGACATGCTGCGCTATTTCATCGACCAATCTGATGCGACCAGCGTCGTCATCGACGACGAATGGGTCGATCGCCTCGCGGCCGTCTCCGGCCAACTGTCGAAAGTGACGAGCTACTATTACTGCGGCGGCAGGGACATAAGACTGTGTGGATTGGGCCGCACTGGCGTCGATGTCGCCAATTTCTGCGTACTCGAATCCGACGATGATTCTCGGCCACCGGTACAGGCCGTTGCTCACGACGACACCCAACTCATCATGTACACGTCGGGTACGACCGGGCCATCGAAGGGTGTCATGTGCCCGCACTCGCAAGGGCATGCTGTTGGCCGGGCGACAGCCAACGACTTTGGCTATCGATCCGACGACATTCTCTACACCTGTCTGCCGCTATTCCACGCCAACGCGATCTGGTTCAGCTCCTATGCGGCGTTGTGGGCTGACGCGGCCATTGCCCTCGCGGCTCGCTTTTCGGCAACTCGTTTCTGGGATGACATCCGCAGCAGTGGCGCCACGCAATTCAATGCGCTGGGTGCGATGACCAACATCATTTGGAAGCTGCCGCCCGGCCCGCACGAGCGCGACCACGCGCTGCGGCTTTGCATGGCCGTGCCGGTGCCCAAGGAGATATACCGTGAGTTGCAGCATCGCTACGGGGTCGAATTGACCTCGGTGTTTGCGATGTCGGAGAACTTCTCGGTGACCTGCTTCACGCCGAGCGATCCCTTTGAAAAAGCCGGCTCCGCCGGGCAGCCGCGAGGTGCTTGCAAGTTGCGCATCATCGACGACGATGGTCGGGATCTCGCAACTGGCGAGGTCGGCGAGATTTTAGTGCTGCCTCTTATGCCTGGCTCGATGATGAAGGGCTACTACCGAATGCCAGAAGAGACTGCGCGCGCCTTCGCCGACGGTTGGTTTTGCACAGGTGACCGCGGCTATTTGGATGCCGATGGGTATCTCTACTTCGTCGATCGCAAGAAAGAAGCCATCCGGCGACGCGGCGAAAATATCTCGGCTTACGAAGTCGAACTGATCCTGTCGCGCCACCCCGCTATTCTGGAGGTCGCGGCCATCCCGGTGGCCTCGGAAATGACCGAGGACGATGTGATGGTTTACGTCGTGAAGCGACCCGGCGAAGTCCTTACGCACGCGGATGTCGTCAATTTTTCAGCCACGCACATGACTTATTTCATGGTGCCGCGCTTTGTCGAGTTCATTGATAGCCTGCCAAAGACGGCGACTGAAAAGCTCGAGAAGTACAAGCTGAAGCAGGACGCACAGGCCAGACGCGGGGAGCTCTGGGACCGCGAACTCGCCGGCTTGCGTGTGGAGCGGTGATACGGCGAGGTTTTGCGCTGCAATTTGAAGCCGATCGACTTGCCGGTAACTACCCGCCTGCCGACGCTGTGTGCGGCCGATCGCCTGGTCCGAGCCGGCAACACGGTCGCCTAGGCCTAGATCGCCATGATCAAGTTGTCGTCTCGAATAGCGCGTGCCCAGTTATCGACTGGACCATGCATGCCTTTGGCAGCGGGATCGGCAACGATGCCGACATCGCCTCGGTCTATGCCACGGCGCGCTTGCTGTGCTTGGCGAACGGACCTGACGAGTTGCATCGAAACCAAGTCGGCAATTTCAAACTAGATGGCCAGTTTTCATCGCAAGGAGACCAGTTTGTCAACCCATCACGCCAAACGAGCCATTGAGGGCGCAGGCGCCCTCACGGTGGGCGACCTGCTCGCCCAGCAGGCCCGGCGCCGGCCAAACGCGGTCGCGATTTCCGACGCTGACAAGCAAGTGAGCTTTGCCATGCTCGACAGTCGCGTCGATCGGCTGGCGAACGTCCTCACCGGCCTCGGCCTGGAGCGCGGCGCGCGTGTCGCGATTCTTTCGGAAAACCGAGTCGAGTATCTCGAGACGGTGTTCGCCGCGGCCAAGCTCGGCGTCATTGCCTGCTGTCTCAACTGGCGACTTGCGACGGAGGAACTCGAGCATTGCGTCGGCCTCGTCGAGCCGCGAGCGGTGATCGTCTCAAAGCGATTCGAAGTGGCCTTACAAGCGATCAACTGGCGCGGCCCAACGGTTCACCTTGACGACGACTACGAACGCCGGCTCGCCGAGGCGAGCACCGAGGCTCCCAAGGTCGCTGTCGAGCCGGAAGACGGCTTGCTCATCCTCTACACAAGCGGCACGACTGGGATGCCTAAAGGCGCTTTGATCAGCCATCGCGCCGAGTTGGCGCGCATGACTTTGAGTCGGCTCGATTCAGGCCTTGTGGAAGGCGACAATTTCGTCGCCTGGGCACCGATGTTTCACATGGTTTCGCTCGAGCACGCGATACACGTCATCGGGATGGGCGGCCAGGTCTTCATTGTCGACGGCGCGGACATCGAGCGCATCGTCGATCTGGTCGCAACCGAGCGGTTGTGGTGGCTGGTGCTGATTCCAGGCATGGCCGAACGTGTAGCGCAGGCTTTCAGGAACCGAGGCGTTCGCTCAAAGGGATTGAAGGTCGTCGGAGCGCTGGCCGATCTGCTCCCCAAGCACTTGATATCAGAGATCTCGAGCTTGTTCGAGGCACCGTACTGGAATACTTTTGGCTCAACCGAGACGGGGATGATGCCGGCTTCTGGCACGCTTTTCGCACCCGGCTGCCAACCGGAGAGCTTGGCGAAGGCACACAACTCGCTCTACGTCTGGCGTCTTGTCGATGGCGATGGCCATGACGTGGAGCGCGGCGACCCTGGCGAGATTGCAGTGCGTGGACCGACTGTGTTCAGCGGCTACTGGAATGCGCCAGACGTCAATGCCCATGAGTTCCGTGGTGGATGGTTCCACATGGGCGACCTGTTTGTCGAGTTACCCGACGGAAGGCTGAACTACGTCGATCGATCCAAGTACATGATCAAATCCGGCGGTGAAAATATTTATCCCGCAGAGATCGAGCGAGTGTTGATGGCGGACCCTCGCGTGGCCGAAGCCGTCGTCGTCAAAAGGCGTGACGCGAAATGGGGCGAAGTCCCCGTCGCCTTCGTTGCCTTGCAGCCGGAAGTACGGGTGACGGCAGAGCAACTGATGCAGTTGTGTCGCGACCGGCTTTCGACCTACAAATGCCCCAGCGCGGTTCACCTCGTCGCGTCGCAAAGCGAATTTCCTCGCAGCACGAGTGGCAAGGTGCAACGCCAGTTGGTCGAACGGTGGGCCGAGGAGCCGGCGCCGTGAGCCACTCTGCCCTTCTCGCGAAGCAGCCCTGCATCGTCGGCATCGGCCAAACCGAATTTACCAAATGGGGACACATCCTCGACCGCAGCGAATTCCAGCTTGCCGCACAGGCCGTTGTTTCTGCGGCTGCGGATGCAGGCTTGCCTTGCAGCGAGATCGATGGGTTTGCGTCCTATGCCAACGACGCTAGCGAGCCGTCGTTGATGCAAATTGCGCTCGGTGCGAAACAGGTGCGCTTCGCCTCGATGGTCTGGGGCGGTGGTGGCGGCGGCGCCTGCGCTGCAGTCGCACACGCGGCGGCGGCGGTCACATCGGGGTTGGCCAACTACGCCGTCGCCTACAGGAGCCTGTGCCAGGGCCAGTCGTTTCGATACGGGCAAGCGCATGCTTGGGCTCCGGGCAAGAACTTCATCCATCCGTTCGGCCTGTTCTCGCCGCCGCAGATGATGGCCCTCATCGTGCGGCGCCATATGGCCGAATACGGCACGCTGCCGGAACATCTTGCCAGCGTGGCGCTGGCCTGCTCCGCGAACGCGGGCCGCAACCCAAACGCGGTGATGCGCGACCGACCGCTAACCTTAGAGCGCTATCTCGCATCTCGAATGATTGCTGACCCGCTGCGCCTCTATGACTGTTGCCTGGAAAGTGACGGCGCGTGCGCGGTCCTTGTCACGACTTACGAGCGCGCTTGCGATCTCAGCGGCGTCGCGGTGCCGATACTCGCTGCCGGGCAGGGCAGCGAAGGCGGCTGGGGTACTGGCCCGCTGGCCGGTTTCAACATGCCCGCAGACGTCTTCTGCTCAGGCAACGCGGGCACTTTGGCACGCGAACTGTATGCGCGTGCCGGCATCACGTCGGCAGACGTCAATGTGGCACAGTTCTACGATGACTTTACCGGCATGGTGTTGATGAGTCTCGAGGACTTTGGTTTCTGCGACCGCGGTGAGGGAGGCCCTTTCGCGGCGAGCGGGCAGATTGCCTGGCCCCACGGCTCCTTGCCCATCAACACCTCTGGGGGTAATCTGGCTGAGGCCTATATCCATGGCTTCAATCTTGTGCTTGAGGCTGTTCGTCAGATGCGTGGCACATCCACCTCCCAGGTCGCGAATGCAAAGATTTGCCTCGCCACCGGCGGGCCGGCCATCGGTCCGACAAGCGCACTGATCCTGGGCGGCGCCTAATGGCGTACTTTCCATCGACATTTCCGGCTGTCGCGCCCACCCTGGACGACCGGCACTTCTGGGAACTGTGCGCCGCACGGCGCCTCTGCTTTCAGCGCTGTGTCAATTGCAAAACCTTCCGGCATCCGCCTGCACCGTTCTGCCCTCGCTGCCAGTCGCTAGCCTCTGACTGGGTCGAGGCGCCGACCGTCGCGACGATTTTCAGTTTTACGGTTGTCTATCATCCTAGCCATTCAGATGCTATTTCGGCGGTGCCTTACAACGTCGTGTTGGTCGAATTCGAAAGCTGCAGCGGCGTGAGGCTGGTCAGCAACGTCATCGATGAGTCTGTTGATGCGCTGACGGTAGGCGCTAGGGTTGAGCTGGCATGGGATGCAGGAACTGGCGGGCAGTGGTTACCACGATTTCGACTGCTGCGTCTTAAACAGACATGAAGTCGACATGCTTCGAGCGGCGTTAGCGCTAAAAACACTCATTGACAGCTCATTGACAGCTCATTGCCGCAGATGTCCACTTGACAATACGAAGCGGCGCAGCCAATGCGACTTGCGGCTAATGAACCAGAAGTTGCCGTCCGCCTCGAGCTTGCCGAGGTCGCCGGTCTGCAGCCAGCAGTCGCGAAAGCTCGCCAGCGATTTCTCCGCATCGGCGAAGTAGCCCTGCATGAACATGTCGGGCTGGGTGGGGCGCAGCAGCACGTCGCCCACAGTGCCTGGCGGCACCGGAAGGCCGTGCTCGTCGGCGACGCGGATCTCCACCCAGCCGTGCAGCTTGCCGTTCGAGTCGGTGAGGCGGTCGCGGTTGGTCGTGAGCATCGCTCCGCCGCCCTCGGTGAGGCCGTAGAGCAGCAGCAGCGGGATGCCGAACCGGCGCGTGAACTCGAGCGGAATCTCGGGTGCGAGGCCGTGCACCGCACCGACTGAGAGCCGCACCTGGTGCTGCGGGTTCAGGTGGTTGCTGGCAATGAAGCGGCGATCGACCACAGTCGTCATGTCGTTGACGAGCGGACCCATGATTCCCCACTGCAGCGCGTCGGCGTGGAACAGCGGCATGGTCGAGAAGTGGCGCTCACCGGCGCGCACGCCAAAGGCCTCGCCGTAGCGAAGGCCGGCCAGGATGAAGGAGAACTGCGAGAGCACCACGCCCTTGGGCAGGCCGGTGGTGCCGCCGGTGTAGAGGATCACGGCGGCGTCGCCGCCGCGCGTGGCCGGCTGGGCCGAAGTGTCGGCGGCGGGCCCGCAGCGCGGCGAACGCCTCGCTGCCTGGCATCGCCGGCGTCTCGTCGGTGACGACCAGGCGGATCGATGGCAAGGTGTCGTGGATCGCGGCGAAGCGTGCGCCGCACTCCTCGTCGGCGACCAGCACGCGAGCGCCGGAGTTGCGCAGCGTATAAGCAAGGTCCTCGCCGACCAGCCCCGCATTGAGCGGCACCCAGACCAGCCCGGCCCGGGCGCAGCCGAACCAGGTGTAGAGCTGTTCCGGCGCGTTGAACATGAAGGTGGCGACCCGGTCGCCCTTCATCAGGCTGCTCACCAGCAGGTTGGCCGCGACGACCTGCGAGACGAGATCGAGCTCGCGGTACGTGACGGGCGTGCCTGCGATCTCGGCGAAGGCGGTGTCGCCGTGGCTGGCGTGCTTGTCGGCGAGCAGGTCGCTGAGGGTTCGCCAGGGCACGGCGTGGCCGAGGATTTGCAGCGCAGCGTCGTTCATCGCAGCACCCTGAGGTCGTGACGGGCGGCGCGGAGCAACTCTTCGCGGAAGCGCGGCTCGGCGATCGAGATCAGGAGCTTGGCCCGGTCGTCGAGCGACTTGCCGCGCAGGTCGACCGCGCCGTGCTCGGTGACAACCCAGTGGATGTCGTTGCGTGGCACGCTGATCGCAGTGCCGGCCGGATGCGTGGCGACGATGCGCGACACGGTGCCACCCTTGGCCGTGGAGGGCAGGGCGATGATGCCCTTGCCGTCGTCGGCGAGGCCGGCGCCGTAGTGAAAGTTCCACTGCCCGCCGATGCCGCTATGGTGCAGCGGACCGAAGCCTTCCGAGGCGCACTGGCCCTGCAGGTCGACCTGAAGCGTCGCGTTGATCGAGACCGGCCTGTGCCCCTGGGCAATGGTGCGTGGGTCGTTCACGTAGGAGAAGGCGCGCACCTGCGTCAGCGGGTTGCGGTCTAGGAAGGCGTAGAGCCGCTTCGAGCCGATCGCCATCGCCGCCGTCATGCGGCCAGCGTCC
>Ga0214919_10005297_pt1 | contig 18390 bp, 10 predicted proteins | sample LL1503_MetaG_FD_177994 | JGI IMG/M metagenome (GOLD analysis project Ga0214919, IMG submission 177994) | Freshwater microbial communities from Lake Lanier, Atlanta, Georgia, United States - LL-1503 | ecosystem: Environmental > Aquatic > Freshwater > Lake | place: USA: Georgia | collected...
CCTTCGTAAACTCCGGAAATAGTTCTTTATATGCAGATAAATTCATTGTAATTTCCTTCGTAAACTCCGGAAATAGTTCTTTATATGCAGATAAATTCATTGTAATTTCCTTCGTAAACTCCGGAAAATAACCATAAACTTACTCTTAACACTCCATTTTACTACATATTATATCTTTTAATTTACTGTAATCATTTAAATTATTAATTCCACACATTTTTGATTGTTCTTTTAAAAAATAAAGAAAATGTTTTAATGTAGCAGATACACCATCTTTACCATATAAAACATTTGAATATATAACTGGTCTTCCAATTCCAACAAATTCCGCACCTTTAGCGTATGCCATTAAAATATCAGGTCCACATCTAATACCACTATCAAACCAAACACCAATATTTTTATTTATTTTTTTAACATGATCTCTAACTTCGGTTAAAACATCTATTGGTGTTATACAATTATTTACAAATCTTCCTCCATGAATAGTTACATAAATACCATCTGCGCCACAATTAATTGCTTCAGATGCATTTTCTTTTGTTAATATTCCTTTTACAACAAGAGGAATACCTTTTTTAAAATCATATTTAAAATATTTTGACAATGATTTTTTTGAATGACAAATATTAGAAATATTATTAATTGACCATATATATTCTGGACTATTTTTATTAGTTGATGCATTTTGCATAGCCATTCCACCTAATTGAACTTTTCTTGCAAAACCAAATGATTTCTTTTTATCATATTTTGATAATAAAGTATCAAGTGACACATTTAAATATGATGAAACACCATTTAATACAGATTTATTCTTTGTAGAAACACATCCAATACTTTCATAACATTTAATATTAAAAACTGGATCGTGAATTAAATTACTAACTGCAGAACCAGAAAATGTAATATTACTACCAGATTGTATCATTGGATACCCTCCATGAGTAGCTCCAGCATCAACTGTTAAAATTATAACAGATATACCAGATTGTTTTGCTCTTTCAATAATTGATATATTTATATCATTATCAGATGTCATATATAATTGAAACATATGAAACATTTTATTTGATAAATTTTTAGAAAGTTCTTCTAAAGGATATTTTGATAAAGCAGGTATTCCATAAGGAACTCTAACTTCATTACTAGCTTTTACATTATTCATATCATCTGATTTTCCACCATATGTACTTGCACATCCATATGGTGATATAAATATTGGCATATCACTTTCAAGAGTAGTTAATCCTAAATCTTTAGAAAATAAGTTTAATTTACGTGAATAATCAAATGTTTTTGGAAAATGTAAATAATTTGGTTTAAACCTATAATTTAAAAAACCTTGTTTTGAATTATATGTTGTATTTCCAGCTGATGATGTTTCATCGTACCAATTAGTTAATGTTTCTGGTATTGTTTTTTTTAATTCATCTGTAAGTACTTCAAAATCCCATTCTACATTAATTTCTGTATCATTTACTAAAAATCCATCTGGAACAATAGAATGTATCATAGATTCGGTAAATAACTTATTTTTATCATTTTCACTATTTAAAATTTGTTTTGTATTTTTTTTATTTAATTCAAACTTAAATTTTTGCATATATAATAAGTTTAGAAATAAATTTTACTAAATTATTTTTTATAAACTCCGGAAAATAGTTCTTTATATACGGATAAATCCTCCGATAAATTCATTGTATTGTCCTTCACATACGTTTCAGAAAATAACCTTAAACTGGAGCGTTAGCGTAAGTTTACTACATAAAATCATACACTATTATAAATGTGGATGAACCATTTTTTTTAAATCTAAATATTTATTAAAATCATTATCACTTAAAAATTTTAATTTTTTATTAGCTTCTCTTAATGTTAAATCATGTTCATATGCATATTCTGCCATTTTGGCACATTTTTCATATCCAATATGTGGTGATAATATTGTTACTAACATTAAAGAGTTTTCTACATAATTATCTACTTTTTTATTATTCACTTTAATTCCTAATATTAAAAATTTAGTAAGATTATGACATACGTCTCTTAATAATTTTATACTTTGAATAATACAATTTGCCATTAATGGTTTAAAAACATTTAATTCAAAATTTCCTTGTGAATTTGCCATGGAAATAGCAACATCATTACTTATAACCTGTATAGCAACCATAGTAGCAGCTTCACATTGAGTTGGATTTACTTTTCCTGGCATAATAGATGATCCAGGTTCATTTTGCGGCAATATTAATTCATTTAATCCAGCTCGTGGACCAGCACCCATCCATCTAAAATCATTAGCTATTTTCATGATATTTGCTGCAAGTGATTTTAATGCAAAACTACAACCTACAAGTGCATCATGACTAGATAGTATCTCAAACTTATTTGGTGCTGTTTTAAATGGATATTTAGTTAATAATGATACTTCTTTAGCTACCATTACAGCAAATTTAGGATGTGTATTAATTCCAGTACCAACAGCTGTTCCTCCGGCTGCTAAATGATACAAATTATGAAGACACATTTTAATATGTTTTAATGAAGTCTCAATTAAAGCTATATATCCTGAGAATTCTTGTCCAAATGTTAGAGGTGTAGCATCTTGTAAATGTGTTCTTCCTATTTTAATAATATGATCAAATTCTTTCTTCTTTTTTTTCAATCCATTTATCATATATTCAATATTTGGAATTAATTCTTCATTGATTAATTTTACAACTGCAATATGAACTGCTGTAATAAAAGTATCATTTGATGATTGTGATTTATTAACATCATCATTTGGATGAATTGGTTTTTTAGATCCTAATACACCATTTAATAATTGTATACATCTATTCGAAATAACTTCATTCATATTCATATTTGTTTGTGTTCCACTTCCAGTTTGCCAAACATATAATGGAAAATTATCTTTTAATTTGCCCATAATTATTTCATCACATACTTCTTTTATAATTTTTTCTTTATTTGCATCTAATAATTTTAATTTTTTATTTGTAATTGCCGCAGCTTTTTTAAAAATTGCAAAACTTTTAATTATTTCATATGGTATTTTTTCTTCACCTATTGTAAAATGTATTAAAGAACGTTGTGTTTGAGCACCCCATAAATGTTCATTGTTAACAGAAATTTCTCCAATTGAATCATATTCCGTTCTCATATATATATATATATACAATAAATTTAAAATATATTTTATTAAAAATATATTTTAAATATAGCATGGAGTTTAAGAATTCATTTTGTAATGACTAGATTCTTTATTAAATATCCAATGATATCCATTAGTATGTACATCTGTCAATATTCTATTACGTAATCCAGGAGCAGATATATTACATTCTCTAGCAGCATCAGCAATATTTTTAAAATACATTTTTTCACCAGAGTTACAACATATCTTTAATACAGGTTGATCTGTAAATTGGTCATCGTGACTTATTCCAGAATATCTCCATAAAAATCCTTTACATAATGTTTTATTGCGAAGTGCTATACCAACTGCAGATCCACTCACTAGGTTTAAACAACGCCCTGCTGCTTCAATACTTTCATGTGTTGCAATAACATCTCCAGAAACAGGATTTATTTGATCAATAGATCTTTTAGATTTTCTTATAATTGGTATTTCCGGATCTTGATATTTTTCATTATATGGAATAAATTGTTGTGTTAACTTATTATATATATCATCTAAAGAACTATTTTTATCTATTATAATTTCTTCGATTTTAGCTGTAATATTAAATATTTGTTTTATGTCAGTTATATTACCATCATATGTATCATTACCTAATCTTAATAATCTATCTTTCAATAAATATAACATATTTTTTTCACTAAAAGGATATGAAACATTTACCGAATAAATTAATTTACCATTCGGTTCAATACTATTTAATATTTTCATCTTATCTTCAATATTAACCGCCCGTATAATACCACAATTATATCTTCCTTCTTTACATTCAAAAGCATATAATAAAAAACCATTTTTTGAAGTATTATTATAAGCTATTTTTGATGTTTTATTTAGATTTTCGAATGAAGGTGGTGTAAATTCACTCAATTTTGTTTCTAGTACAATTTTTTCTTGTTTCAGTTTTTCATTATCTTCTTTTAATGTAGTTATTTCTATGTTTAATTCTTTGTTAATTTCTAATATTTTTATATAATTTTCTAAATTATATTCATATTCTTCTATGATTTTTTCTATCATATTATCAATTTCATCAAATGTATAATCATTTATTGCTAATAATTCTGTATAATTTTTTGAGTTAATCATAATGCCTCTTCTTTTTTTTTTTAAAATTAAATGATTTTTCACTGCATTTTCTATCTGTATTTTATTAGATACTTTAAAAACATTATACAATATAAAATTATTATATGTTTTTTTATGTGCATCAACTCTTTCTTGTAAATTATTTGAATTTCCAAATTTAATTAAATTTTCACCTGAAATACTTTTATTATCTATAATACCATAGTAAATACATTGAACATTTTTAGGAAATTGCTGTAATAATGTTTTTTCTCTCAATAGTTTTTTTTCATTTTCAGATTTTATCTTTGTTTGTTCTAATTCTAAATTTTTATTTTCTAATTCCTGTTTAAATTCAATACTTTTATTTTCTAATTCTAAATTTTTATTTTCAAGTTGTAATTTTAATTCTTCACTTTCTTCATTTATAACATCATGTAATATTTCTTCTAATTTAATAAAATATTCATGTATTTCATCTGCTTTTTTTGTACCTGCTTTTAAACAAAATGATTTAAATGTCTTAATGTTTAACATTATTATTTTTTTATTATGACCACCACTACCTTTTTTTTGCTCATCTTTAGAGAGAACCAAATATTTATAATCAATATCTTCAATAAATTGTTTTTCTAATAATCTTTTTGCATTATCTTTTTGATAAAATCCTAACCATTTCCATATATCATCTAAATCTATAACGTAATCATTTTTTTTATCATATTTTAAATAACAATAAAAACTTCCAATAAATAGTTGTTGTTCAAAACTAGTAAAATTATCTTTTATTTTATTTAAAAATCTGCCACTATAAGTATTTGATAATTTACTGATTGGATTTTTTTCAATTAGTTCGACAATGTTAATATTTTCCTTTCCTTCACACATTTTCTATTATATATAATATATAAAATATCTTTTTATATTGGTTTTATTTCAATAAAATAAAACCAAAAATAATTAAAAAATAATTTAAAAGAATTAAATAAAAATATAAACATACTTAAAGGAATATTGATTAAATAAATATATAATCAAATGGAAACTCTATCATTATCTATATCGAATGATATAAAAAAATGTAGTATTTCCAATACATTTATGGATAATAATTTTAAAATTATATCATCAAAGAAAGATTTATTAATGCAATCACTTATTAATTTTTTTACAGATAGAAGCAATTTAGATCAAGTAATACCGATAATAATTGGAAAATCTAAAATTTCATTAAGAATTTTAGATTGGTTTGTTACAAACTATAGTAAAAAAAATAATATTCATTATCAAATAGAAATAAATAATAAAACAAAAAATTTTATTGTTTATTTAGATTATAAGTCACAACTAAAAGCATATAGCAAGAAGAATTTTGATCCGTTCTGTCGTCGTGAAAGGATATCATTCATAGATCATGATAATAATGAGTTAATTACAACAGTTGGTCAATTAAATTTTTTTAGATGGGCAATAGATAATAATATATTGATGTTTATTAGAGAAAATTATAATATTATTGAGATGGACATGAATAATTCATTAAGAAATTTATATAAAAAAAAAGACGGTGAAGAAAAAAATAGACGAAAAAGAACAGAGTTATCAATATCAGCTACGAAAACAGTTAATAAACATAATGTGAGTATAATAGTACAATTTGATTAAATGATTTAATATATATTTTTATAAATATTTATTAAAAAAAATATGTGTATTATTTATATAAATATGGCAAATAATCCATCTTTAACTCCAACATTTGCACCATTTAAAAGTGGCTGTGGTATGTGTAGAGCATCTACAGATTATTATCAACAACCTCAAGCTGGCGGGTCTAATTATTCTAATGATGGATTAATTCCTACATCAACTGGTAAAAATTTTTATAAAGCACCTAATTTTGATGTTTCTGATTCAGATATTATGAAGAATAACTATAATAAAGAATTTTCAACTGCTTTTGGCGGAAAAAAATCAATGTCAAAAAAGTCTACACCAAAAAAATTAAATTCAAAAAAGAAAATTACAAAGAAAAAAATGAAAGGAGGTGAATATTCTGCGTATGGAGATTCTGATAATATTGAAGGACCAAATACTAATTCTGATGTTCAATCAATGAATATTGGTGGTAATACTGTACCAGGTACATTTGCAAGTACGATGTATGAACCTGCAAATTTTATGAAAGGAGGTAAAAAAATTTCTCATAAAGGTGGATTTTCAGATATGCCAAATGAAGAAGATTATATGATGGATAGTACAATGAATAAAATGGATGGTGGTAAAAAAAAACATATGAAAGGTGGAATGTCAAATGTTTTAGGTGAAGAACAATATGGTATGATGGATCATAAAATGATGGATCATAAAATGATGGATCATAAAATGATGGATCATAAAATGATGAATAGTAAGATGAATGGTATGATGAATAGTAAGATGAATGGCATGATGAATAGTAAGATGAATGGCGGTAAAAAAAAACATATGAAAGGTGGAATGTCGAATGTTTTAGGTGAAGAACAATATGGTATGATGGATCATAAAATGATGGATCATAAAATGATGGATCATAAAATGATGAATAGTAAGATGAATGGTATGATGAATAGTAAGATGAATGGTATGATGAATAGTAAGATGAATGGTATGATGAATAGTAAGATGAATGGCATGATGAATAGTAAGATGAATGGCGGTAAAAAAAAACATATGAAAGGTGGAATGTCGAATATTTCAAGTGACGGACAATATGATATGATGAATGGATATGACAAAATGAATGGTATGATGAATGGATATGATAAAATGAATGGTATGATGAATGGATATGATAAAATGAATGGTATGATGGATGGATATGATAAAATGAATGGTATGATGAATGGATATGACAAAATGAATGGTATGATGAATGGATATGACAAAATGAATGGTATGATGGATGGATATGACAAAATGAATGGCATGATGAATAGTAAGATGAATGGCGGTAAAAAAAAACATATGAAAGGTGGAATGTCGAATATTTCAAGTGATGGGCAATATGATATGATGAATGGTAAAATGAATGGTATGATGAATGGATATGACAAAATGAATGCTATGATGGATGGATATGATAAAATGAATGGTATGATGAATGGATATGATAAAATGAATGGTATGATGAATGGATATGACAAAATGAATGCTATGATGAATGGTGCAATAAATGGTGAAATGGATGGTATGATGAACGGCGCAATGTATGGTGGTTCAAAAAATAAATTAAATAAAAAACAAAAAGGTGGTATGGAAACAAATGGTGCAACTCCAATGAACCAAAGATTTTATGATGTTAATGCAACTTTAGATAACTATACAGAAAATTCTGGTAATGGAATTATGAGTGCATATGGTCCTATTGAATCAGGAAATGTTGGAACTGGAATGCTTGCACCTTACACATCATCAACATGTTTAACAGCAAATCATAATACTGGTATGAAAACAGGTGGTTCAAAAACAAGTAGTTCAAAAAAAAAATTAAATAAAAAACAAAAAGGTGGTATGGAAACAAATGGTGCAACTCCAATGAACCAAAGATTTTATGATGTTAATGCAACTTTAGATAATTACGCTGCAAATTCTGGTAATGGAATTATGAGTGCATATGGTCCTATTGAATCAGGAAATGTTGGAACTGGAATGCTTGCACCTTATACATCATCAACATGTTTAACAGCAAATCATAATACTGGTATGAAAACAGGTGGTTCAAAAACAAGTAGTTCAAAAAATAAATTAAATAAAAAACAAAAAGGTGGTATGGAAACAAGCGGTGCAACACCTCTTCCTCAAAGATATTTTGATCCAAATATGACACAAACAGATTATCCAATGAATTCAGGAAAAGATTATATGAGTGCATATGGTAAAATTGAACCAAATGATATTGGATCTGGTATGCTTGCACCATATACAATGTCAAATAGCCCATATACTAGTATGAAAACAGGTGGATCAAAGAAAAAAAATATAAAAGGCGGTGATGGTCCTATACCAGCTATTTCACCTCAGCCAATTTCTAATGTTCAAGATAAGGTAGTTGGCGCTGTAAATGATTTTTCAGGTTTTATGCAAAAACTTGATCAAGATTATTTAAATTCAATATCACAAATTGAAAATATTAAAATTGGACATCAAAGATTAATTCAGGGTGGTAAGTCAGTAAAGAAAATGTCTGATAAAATGAAACTAGTAAAGAAAATGTCTGATAAAATGAAACCAGTAAAGAAAATGTCTGATAAAATGAAACCAGTAAAGAAAATGACTGATAAAATGAAACCAGTAAAGAAAATGTCTGATAAAATGAAACCAGTAAAGAAAATGTCTGATAAAAAGAAAAAGATGAAAGGTGGAGATGGTTCAGATTTTGCATTGACATTAAATTCAAGAGGACCTTCAAATTATCCTGATTCTATGTGGGGTGTCGATGGAGAAACATGGTTTAGACAATTTAATAAAACAGGTCAATATATTCCTAATAGTCAATTAGCAAATGCTGCTACACCAATGCTTGCCGGAACAAATGATTCCAATGTTGTATCTGGATATAATGAGGCAGATATTAGTTACCATCAAGTATAAATAAAAAATTAGTAAAGATTAAATACAGACATATATCCAAGTGTATGTGTATCATCACATTTAATTTTAAAATTAGTTTCGTATGAATCATCTGGCATTGTTTCAACAGTAATTTCATTTAATTTATTTTTATTTTTTATTAATTCAGAAATATTATATATATGACTCAATAATAAAGATTGTAATATTTTAATTGCATCTTTATATTTATTGAGTTCTGCATTAGGTAGATTATAAATAACTGACGATAATTCATTTAAAGCATTATCTTTTTCATATATTGCATTTTCATAATTTAAATAATCTCTATTAAGTCCAATAGATATTTCATATTCAATCCCAATTATATTATTACAATGAAATAACGAATTGACAAAAGATGAAATATTAAATGATGAATAATTTTTTATATTATAAAAAAATTGTATAATTAATGGATTTAAATATAAATATGATTTTTCTGGACTATTAAAAGGTTTTGCTATAAAATAATTATTGGTTATAGTAATCCAATCATTATTATCAAACATTAATTTATGTAAAAATTTTAGTTGTCTTTTTTTAGTATTTGCAAATAATATAAAAGATGTATAATCTTTTTCCATTAAATAATAAATAACAATTATTGATATAAATAATGCAAATAATTCATTTAATCTTATATTAAATCTTGATATAAAATTAAATATAAGAAATATTATTAAAATATAAATTAATAAATATTTTTTAGGCAATCTATCAAATAGTGTAAATATATTTTTATTATATAAATCTAAATCATTAAAGTAGTAATTTATATTTTCAGATGCATTATTTATTTTGTCATAAATATTTTGAAAAATAATACTTGTCATAATTATTAAATATATTTTTTTCTTATCTTATAATATAAATAATAAAATGCGTATGTTTTTTCAAAAAAGTATTCAACATTTTGAAAATAGTAGTGGTAGAAAAAAATCGAGTTTTCATATAGTTAAAGGAAAAAATGGAGAAATTCAACAAATTAAAGGGTTTTCAACAGATGATAATAAAATATTTCATATACAACAAAAAAAAATTAAGAAAAATGAAGTAACTGGACAACCTAAAGTATCATATAAAATATTTAAAATAAAATCATCTAATTTATTAAGATTAGCAGATTCAAAAAGTAAATCTGATAAAATAGTTAAGCCTAAGAAACCTACTGATAAAGTAGTTAAGTCTAAGAAATCTACTGATAAAGTAGTTAAGCCTAAGAAATCTATTGATAAAGTAGTTAAGCCTAAGAAATCTACTGATAAAGTAGTTAAGTCTAAGAAATCTACTGATAAAGTAGTTAAGTCTAAGAAATCTACTGATAAAGTAGTTAAATCTAAGAAATCTACTGATAAAGTAGTTAAATCTAAGAAATCTACTGATAAAGTAGTTAAGTCTAAGAAATCTACTGATAAAGTAGTTAAATCTAAGAAATCTACAATGAATGTTAATGAAAAATAAATTTATAATAGATATTGAATGATTTATACGCTCCACAAATAAATTTGCAGTACATAAATGTATGGATACACTCAACCGTTGACTTTTAAAGTTGGTTCAACGCAGCTTTCGCCTTTCTATGCAACTAAGGTATTTTATTTATTATCAACTATATATTATAAAAAATAACCATCAATTTTTTTTTATAAATATAAAAATTTATTAATAAAAAATTGATTTTTTTCAATTTAAAAACATATTAAATACAATATCTATACATAAAAATACATGACTGAATTAAAATCTTCTATTGGTGTTGAAACTGGTGGCGGTAATGTAAATTGGAGATATTTAAACGAAACACGTATAGATGATCCTATAATATCTACTCTTGTTAAAGAATCAGAAAAAATTTATATTAAAAATGAAAATAATTCTAAAAAGATAAATGAAGTAATCAATATTTCATATTATATTGATACATTTAACATTTTTTTAAAAGAAAATAAATACAAGTTTAGTTTTAAAGTTACACAAGAAGAAAATGAAAAGTCTAAATCTACAACTCAAAAAGGTAAAGGTAAAGAAAAAAAACTTAGCAATAAAGAATTAATTATTAAAAATAACATTGAAAACGGTATAAAGAAAGATATGAAAACTTTTATTGAAAAATTAGTGATAATAAATAATGTACCTATAATTAATAAGAAAGAAACTGAAAGTTATTTTTCTATATTATTTTGGGCAATTTATTTAATTCACAATAAAAAAAAAGAGATTGACATATCATATTATTTAGATTGTGCAATTAGTTTGTATAGAGCAAATAATGAGTCAAATGATATTTTAACAAAAGATTTTTTTGATCAAACAAATGAAATTTTATATACATTAGAAGAAATAATTAAATTAAAAAGTAGTGATCCAAAGTATCTTTTTAAAGTTATATCAAATAATATGTTATTAATTATTGATTCTTTATGGGATAAGATTAAACCGAAATCAATCGCTTTATATCAAGAACAAAAAGATATTATATCATTAGTAACAAATAATTTGAATGAAAAAAAATTGATTTTCTTTGAAATGCCTCCTGCAAATGGAAAAACAATTTTGTCTGCTATTTTAGCAAAGATTATTAATAATACAAATAAAACTAATCTTGTTACAATTCCAAAATATAAACGAAAAACATTGCTATATATTTGTTACAATACTATTGTAAGGAATGAAGTAGCAAAATTATGTATTACACATAATGTTGATGTTAAATATTGGTTAGCTGTTACAAAACCTGATAAGGATGATGGTAAAATTAAAACTTTTTTAAAACCTTACAAAAATTGTTATCCAGATTGGAATAAAAAGGGACTTAGAACAAAAAAAGAGACTGAAATTTATGAAGCATCAAAATGGCAAAGATTTAGTGAAGATATATATGTTCAATGGAAATTTTATTTAAATGAAACTCGTCCTATAAGTGAACAACATAAGGATATTAAAGATTATGAAAATGCAGATAACTTACCAGAAATGATTATTTCTGATTTAGATTCTGCATATACATTATTACAAAAATTTCCTAATACATTTGTTACTTATTTTGACGAAGCATTTGCTTCATCTAATTTAGAAATTACATCTAATATAATGAGTGTTTTAGGATTAACTGTATTAGTATCTGCTACATTAGCTAAACCGGAAGAAATTCCATCTGTAATTAATGATTATAGAATTAGACATAATTTTCCAGATAATCGATTTTTACATATAGTTAAATCAACTAAACAGCATATTAGTTGTACATTTATTGATGAAAATGGATATTTATTTGCGCCTCATAATAAACTAGATAATATTTCACAATTACATGAATTTATTATTTGTTTAGATAAGACACCATTGATGAAAAGAGCGTATTCGCCGGATATTGTATTTAGTATATCTAATGTGATTGACGATTTATTACCTAATCAACTTAAATTTAAAACAGTTTTTGAACATATTGGTATGATAAATCATGAAACATTAAGAGAATATATGTATGATATAATTAAATTTATATCAGATACAAATAACGAAGAATTATTCAATATTTTAAAATCAATTAGAATAAATAAAATTTCAGATATGAATGTTTATACTATTTTTACGAATAGTTCAATACACTATCAAAATGGTAAAACATTACATGTAGCAACTAATGAAAATTTTAATTTACATGTAGAAAATATTGCTGAACCATTTTTAAGAAATTCTCCAAGAATAAACGAAATTATACAATCATATGAGAAAGAATGTGAATTAATAAATGATGAAATTAAAAGACTTGATAAAAGTAGTTTAATCAAATCGGCACAAGATAAATTATATGAAAAATCAAGATTATCGAGAGAATTAGATGAAATAAAATTAAAATGGCCACAAGAATTTATCATTAATTCTAGAGCACATGCAAATAAATTTGGAAATTTATCATTATTAACTAATCCCAATAATGAAATTTCTGCTAAAAACACGGATTTAGAATTGTTAGATATTACTAGAACTAAATTACTTTTTTCTGGAATAGGTATATATCAACCTGAAGATTTTTCGTCTCAAGAAATGGATTTTTTCCTTAGACAAAAAGATTCTTTTAAATTTATTTTATCTACTCCTTCTATTGTGTATGGAACAAATATTAGTTTGTCTATTATAGATATAGATCGTTCTTTTTTAATTGATAGTACAAAAAATACATTGTATCAACTTATAGGAAGAGCAGGAAGAAAAGGAAAAAGTCATTCTGCAACTGTTATTGTAAGAGATAACAGAATGTTTGATATGATTATTGAGAATAATACTAGAAACATTGAGGCTGAAGATATAGAAAGAAATTATCAAAATATATTACATAATCGATGAAGAATGTAGGTTTACAGAAAGAATTGGAGCTTTAGCGTAGTTCCGGAGTTTACGAAGGAAAATACAATATATACATTTTATAATATTTTTCTAACGTTTTTTTTATTAAATTTATTTCTTTATATTTTATAATATGAAAAAATTAACTATTCAAAATATGGTTATACTTGTAAATAAAGAAAAAATAAGTATAATTAGTTTAGAAAATAAATCAGAAAAATATATTTTATATTCAGGACAAAATTTAGATGAAAATAATATTAACAAAAATTTATTTGAAAAAATGGAATTTAATGAAAATTTATCAATTACACCAAAAAAAAAATTTACGGATATTGGGTTAAATATATTATTTAATGATATAAATAATAAATACTCATTAAAAATAAATAATAATATAATTTACTACTTAAAAGATACTAAAAATATTATAATAAATGATCCAAATTTAAAATTAATTTTGCAAAATGGTAATTTATTTTCAGTATTAAATGTTGAAAAAAATATTGTAGATGATATATTAAATAATAAAGAAGAAAAATTATCTAAATTACAATTTAATAAATTTGATATTATAAAATTAAATAATAATGATGAAGAAAAAAAACAAGAACATATAAAAAAACAAGTGCAAGAACATGTGCAAGAACATGTGCAAGAACATGTGCAAGAACATGTGCAAGAACATGTGCAAGAACATGTGCAAGAACATGTGCAAGAACATGTGCAAGAACATGTGCAAGAACATGTGCAAGAACAAGTGAAAGAACATGTGCAAGTGCAAGAACATGTTCAAGAACATGTGCAAGAACATGTGCAAGAACATGTGCAAGTGCAAGAACATGTTCAAGAACATGTGCAAGAACATGTGCAAGAACATGTGCAAGAACATGTGCAAGAACATGTGCAAGAACATGTGCAAGAACATGTGCAAGAACAAGTGCAAGAACAAGTGCAAAAACAAGTGCAAGAACAAGTGCAAAAACAAGTGCAAGAACAAGTGCAAGAAAAAGAAGATGAATCTGAAAATATACATGAGCATAAACAAGAAAAAATAATTTTAATAGAAAATAATGAACAATTTTTAACAGAAGAAAAATCTGATAAAAATATTAAAAAAATCGAAATTATTGAGAATTTTAATAATAATGAAATACTTACAAAAAATATTGAAATTAAAAAAATTGATTATAATAATATATCAGAACAAAAATTAGAAATAATATTAGATCAAGATAATTTAAAAAAAATAGATATAAAAGATGTAACAGATGATACTATTTTATCACAATGTAATAAAATAGAAATAAAAAAAATTGATCATAATGAAAAAACTGAAACAAATCTACATAAAGACGTATTTAATTTAGCAAATATATTATCTGATTTTAATAAATTATTTGACATAAAACCAAATGATAAACAAGTTGATAAACAAGTTGATAAACAAGTTGATAAACAAGTTAATAAACAAGTTGATAAACAAGTTGATAAACAAGTCGATAAACAAGTTGATAAACAAGTTGATAAACAAGTTGATAAAATAAATTACATATATCAAAAAAAAATAAATTATCAAAATAATTTTTATAAAATAAGTACATTAAAACTAAATGAATCATTAAATTTAAATTTTTCTAATCTAAATAATGTACAAATACCAAATATTACAATAAAAACAAATATTGCATTTGAACTCAATGTTCACAATTCTAGTTATTTAATTATGTATATGAATCAAAAATATTTAATAAATAAAATTAATAATAGTATTGTTTTGACAAATATGTTTACTAAAAATTCACAAATTATTAAAAATAAAGATACATTTAAATTTGGCCAATATGATTTTTTATTATATAATGATAGCACATTACTTATACCAGTAATACAAAAAAAAATATTTGATAATAGTTATGGAGTAGCGTTTAATACATACATACCAAGAATATAAATTATTCAAATACATAATATTGACCCATCATATTCATATCATGATGTACCATATAATGGCAGTGATACATAAATCCTATATTCGGAAATTCTCCATTATTTATTCCACTTTGTTTAGAAGTATAATTAATAAATTTTAAATAAAAACTTAATTTTTGTTGGGATGGAACACCATATGTATCTTTTGAATATGCATATTGATCATAATAATTAACTGGATTCAATATAATAGATTTATCAGAATCCATATAATCTACATATCCAGATGTTAAATGAAAATGAAATGGATGAGTATCTTGTGCATCCATATTATAATATGTCCATTTTTCAGAACTGTTTAGTTTTACAGAAAAATTAAAAAATGCATCATTCATGAATCCATCAACAAATCCTTTATATACACCATTATTCTCACGATCTTCATTTAATTTATCTAATGAATCAACTATAAAATATACATTTTCATTTATATTCCTTAATAATGTTCCAGTATTATCTGGATTGTTTGCATCAAATGGATTTAATGGATCAGGATAATATACAAACATAGTATTAATATACATATCTAAGTTAGTTGGCATTGGTTCAGGTGGCATTGGTTCAGGTGGCATTGGCATATTTTTCATATCCATATCATCTTCCATATCATCTTCCATTACTGATAAAGGTTTTCCAAAAAAATTTAACAATGTCCATTTTCCACTAATTTTTATTTTATATTCTGTTTTATTTGTAACTCGAATCATTACATTATTTAATATTTTTTTTTCCATATTGTTTTGTAAATAATATGGATATATTGCATATGGATAGTATGTCCAATCATATTCTAATATATCAGATAACATACCCATTCCACATTCACAATTAGATCCACAATTACAACCTTCACCACAATTACATTTTAAAACAGATTTAGAAGAACAACAACCTATATTCGCTTTAGATTCATCATGGGTTTTATTTTTATTTTTATTCATTGACATCATACAATTACAATCTTTACAACCACAATCTCCATCAGGATCAAAACCAGGTATCATAACTATTGTTTCTTTAAATTTATTATTTACAATATTTGTCCATTCTTCAATATTTACAGGTGTATTTATTTTATCAAATATAATATTTGTACTATATAATGGTTCATCTATATTTATATCTGCATTTGATTTATATATGTCGATATTTAATATATCATTTGAAATCATATTATAGTTTACGTATTTTTTTGAATCTTCATTTGTTGGAAATATTTTAAATAAACAGTTTGGTAATACAGATGGTTTATATGAAAAAAATTTATTTTTAACATAATTGCCATAATATTTTTTTCTTGATTCATCATCATTTAATTGATAATTATTCCACATATCTACATAAATTCTACTTGCCTCAAATGCTAATTCAGTACTACCATTAGATACATAATTATAACTATATAATTTAGAATCTATATTTTTATTAATAAAAATATTATTATTATAATAATCATTGTAATATGGGATCACTTTATTATTAGGACCTATATAATTATATGTGCCATCTGGAAACAAAGCAAATGAACGTAACGGAACATATTCAATAGAAGGTAAGTTATAATAATATTTCGGATTTAACAATGAAATATAATTTTTTTTAAAAACATTTGCATAATAATATTCAAAACTATTAAATTTAACCAAATTTTGAATTAAAAAATTATTATAATTTTCACCAAATACAATTTTTCTAATATTATTTATAATATCTTTTATATCAATTTTAGAAATAACATTAGATTTTTGATATTTTATATTTAAATATTTTTTTATATTATATGTTTTAGGTAAAATTTGTTTTCCTCCTGGTATTAAACTATTAATATATGGTATAGCAGGAACATATGGATATTCTAAAGGTGACCCATTATTATCTGATTCTGATTCAGGTATTGGTGTAGGAGAAGGAGTTGGATCTGATGATTTAATTATATCAGGTATATTTCCAATTAAATTATTATTATCATCAACCTCTATATCCAAAACTTCTGATAAATCAAAATTATAAAAAAATAAATATGCTTCATTATCTTCAAAATCTAATAAATCAAATAAAACAGTAGATCTATTAGCTGGATTAATTGTTAAAATATTAATTTTTTGAGGATTCCTTAATCCATTATCATTTGATATGTTGTAAAAAAATTTTATATTATTATTTTTATCACATACACCTAAATATATATTTCTAAATGATCCAGATGAATTCAATATACTTATTTTTATAATATTTTTATTACTATTGTGATATAATAAGTTTACATATTCGTTATTATCACTATACCAATTTAAACATATTTGTCCATTAATAGTTCCAAAACATGACCTCCAAGCATCTGTATAAACATTACTATCATTTAATGTTCCATCTGAATTTATTTCAATATCTTGGTATATTAACATAAGATAATTATCACTATAATCAAATAATTTATTTACAATATCTGTTTCATTATCTATTATTTCAACCATTCCAACTACCCCACTATAAACATATTTACTCGCATCAAACATTGGATGTGCATGAACCCATAACATTGATGAATTATTTGTAATAGATGGAAACTCTATTTTTAATGTTTCTCCTATTTTAGTATTTAATCCAAATACTACTTCGCTTGAAGCACCATCAATATCTGCATATGTATTTAAACCATGCCAATGTAAATCAAAACTATAACCTGTTTTATTATTAAAAATAATTGTGTATTTATCACCTTTTTTCATTCTAAAAAAAGGTAAACCAAATATATTTTCAACTATATTTTTATTATTTTCTAAATAAAACGTAGAACCAAATATTGGACTTTTTTTATTTGTACCACTATATCCAGAATTAGGAGAAAATTTATATACATTTGTAACAATATCTATATATGCTAGTAAATTATTATTTTTAGAAAGATCTAATAATTGCGGTACACATAATTTTTTCATAATAATATAATATAATATAATTTTAATTAAAAATATAATTTTAAATTTTTATTGTATAATATTATTATTTTCATAAAAATATTGAAAATTTCATAAAAATGTTTATGTTTTTATAAAATTAAAATTTTTCTTATAATTTTAAATTATTTTTTTCTTACTATTTTTAAATTGATATTAAACGCA
>Ga0214919_10005298_pt1 | contig 18388 bp, 17 predicted proteins | sample LL1503_MetaG_FD_177994 | JGI IMG/M metagenome (GOLD analysis project Ga0214919, IMG submission 177994) | Freshwater microbial communities from Lake Lanier, Atlanta, Georgia, United States - LL-1503 | ecosystem: Environmental > Aquatic > Freshwater > Lake | place: USA: Georgia | collected...
TATTTGCTTTTTCTGGGCAATGAAGTACACCAGTGTTGCAACTGGAACTGCCTTGACTGCAACCCAACCAATCTTTGCAGCAATTTTTGTGAAATTAACTGGTGGACATATTCCAAAAAAATCAATTAGTGGCATGGTTATCGCGTTTATATCTGTAATCGTAATTACTGGAATAGATCTAAATCTATCTTTTAGATCATTTCAAGGGGATCTAATGGCAGTTATTGGTGGAGCACTTGGGGCTGCTTACATGATGTTCGGTGCAAAAGTGCAACGAGATATTTCAACATCAACATTTACATCCGTTTGTTATTTAGTGTGTGGGCTTTCAATTTTGCCAGTTGTATTTTTAACTAACGCAAATTTAAATGGATTTTCAAGTAATGAATGGTTACTGCTTGGCGGTCTCATCCTAGGTGCACAATTTCTAGGCCATACACTGTTTAACTTTTCATTAAAACGGGTTTCACCTGCAGTTGTTTCATTAATTGTTTTCTTTGAAGTTCCAGTAAGTGCAATTTTGGCTTATTTTTGGTTAGGACAGCAGCCACCTGCCGGAACTATTCCCGGAATAATTGGATTGCTTTTTGGCTGTTCATTATTTGTATTAAGGTCCAACCAAGTTAATAGCAGCAAAGAGAGCAAATAAGTGGTAATTGATCTTCACACTCACACTTCTTACAGTGATGGTACCGATACACCTGCGCAATTAATTAACAAAGCTTTAGCAGCCGGTATTTCAATTATTGGATTAACCGATCATGATTCAATTAGCGGCTGGCAAGAAGCCACTGACGCCTTAAGAACCGGAATTTCACTAGTGCCAGGTGCAGAGATTTCATGTCAAACTCCTGACGGAATAAGTGTTCATATATTGGGTTTGTTATTTGACCCCAATAACACTGAATTAATTAATACTCTTGAAAAGACTAGAGAAAACCGCCACGGCAGAATGGAAAAAATAATTGCTCGAATTAATGAAGCAGGTATCGACATCACAATGGATGATGTTCTAGAGCAACTATCTGATGGCGCCACGCTGGGCAGACCACATCTGGCAGATGCTTTGGTTAAAAAAGGTATTGTTGCAAGCAGAGATGAGGCATTTACTCAGATGCTTCATAACAACTCAAAATATTACGTTTCTCACTACTCGCCAACACCAGAGACAGCAATTAAATTAATTAAAGCTGCAGGCGGAGTCAGTGTTATCGCACACCCAATGGCATCTCACCGGGGGAGAACAATTTCCCTAGATACATTTGGCTCAATAATCCAGGCGGGGTTAGATGGAATTGAAGTTGACCATCGTGATCACTCACCAGATGAAAAATCACAACTAATTAAACTTGCAAATGAATCAAACTTGGTAATGACTGGAGCTAGTGATTATCACGGAAATGGAAAGTTAAATACTTTAGGTGAATACACAACTAGACCCGAACAATGGGAAAAACTAGAATCTAGAAGTAGTGCCAGACGGGTTATTTCAGTTTAATTCTGAAGCTTTATTGATTAGCAAAACCAACGTGGCGATCAGCCGACTCACCAACTTCAACATAACTGATCTTGTTAAATGGCACCAAGATTTCTCTGCCTTTGCTATCGCTAAGCGATAAAACAGAAGAGGACTTAATTGCCTCATTAACCTTTGCAATTACCTCTGCTTGAGAGTTAGAACATTCAAAATTTAATTCATGTGAACTATCTGAAATACCAATCTTCACATCAGTTCTTGCTGAACTCTTTGAAGTAGCTTTTGTTGTTGCCATAACTTAACTCTATCTATTTACGAGTAACTTTGCGAATTTATGATTGTGACTTAGGAAACCCAGAGATACCTCGCCAAATTAGATTCATGACCAACTCTGTTGCTCGCTGCCGATCAATCTTGCCGTCACGGTCCAGCCAGTGTCGGGCAGTTGTTTGAACAGTGCCAATAATTCCAACAGCAAGCATCATAGATTCCTCTTTACCTAATCCGGTGTCTATCGATATGACAGCGCTAACCGCAGCAGCGCAGTCATAAGTCATTCTATTTAAACGCTCTCTCACCTGCGGTTCAAGATTCATATCACTTTCAAACAGTAACCTGAAAGCTTCACCTTCAGAATCAATAAATCCAAAGTATGCCTCAACAGTTGCGGCAACTCTTGAAGAGTTCTCACGATTTGATGCTATTGCTTTTTGAATAGCAAATACTAGAGAATCGATATGCATATCCAGTACTGCTAAATAAAGTTCTAATTTCGATGGAAAGTGCTGATATAAAACTGGCTTACTAACATTTGCGCGATCAGCGATCTCATCCATTGCTGCAGAGTGATAGCCAGCGGCAGTAAAAACTTCAAGTGCTGCTACTAGTAATTGCGCTCTTCGCTCATCGCGAGGTAAGCGAGCAGATTTATCATCAGTCATTCTTTAATTCTAATCTCATATTAGAGAGATTGTCAGTTTTTATTACTTTTATAGTTATATTGTGCGGGTGAGTTCATCGAAACGTTTGTTATTAGTCCACGCCCATCCAGATGATGAGACTATAAACAATGGTGTAACCATGGCTAAATATGCAAATGAAGGCGTACAAGTAACTTTAGTTACCTGTACTCGTGGTGAAGAAGGTGAAGTTTTAGTTTCTGAATTGTCTAATTTAGCTAGCGACAAAGATGACAAACTTGGTGCACACCGCGAAATTGAATTAAAAGATGCTATGGCACATCTTGGTATAAAAGATTTTCGATTCTTAGGTGCTCCCGGTAAAAAATGGCGCGATAGTGGAATGATGGGGACACCACAAAATGATCGCACTGATGTATTTTGGCAATCAGATTTAGATGAATCTGCAACTGAATTAGTAAAAGTTATTTTAGAAATAAAGCCACAGGTATTAATAACTTATGACGAATTTGGTGGCTATGGTCATCCAGATCATATTAAAGCCCACCGGGTAGCTATGCGAGCAGCAGAGATTGCCGAAACAAAAGGCTGGAAAATTGAAAAAATATATTGGAACACGATGCCTAGGTCAGTAATTCAAATGGGAATTGAAAAAATGAAAGAGGCTGGGTCAGATTTCTTTGGTGCCGAAAGTGCTGATGACCTACCTTTTGCTAAGCCAGATGAGTTAGTAACTACTGTTGTGCACGCACCTGAGTTCGTGCCACAAAAATTAAATGCTATGAAAGCACATGCAACTCAAATAGCTGTTGACGGGCCATTTTTTGCACTATCTAATAATCTTGGCTTATCGGTCTGGGGGGATGAGTACTACACATTGGCAAAAGGCGATAAGGCAGCACCCTTTGATGAGAACGGCAGAGAGCTTGATATTTTTGCTGGAGTTAAATGATAAATATATTTAAATCAATTATTTTTGGTGCTTTTATTGGATTTTGTGCAACTATGCTGCATAACATTTATAACCCATATGGTTTTCTTGCATCGTTATTGCTCACATTCTTAAGTATCAAAGCAGTTGGCCAAACATTTTTTTATGTTAGATACCAGTTATTTGCCGCAATATCTTGGTTGATAGTAGTTATAAAAGCTGGTTCACCTGGCATAGGTGACGAGTTATTAATTTATGGCAATACCTACGGGAATTTATTTCTAGTTGGTGGATTTATAGCTTTAATACTTGGTTTAGCTTTAAAGAAATCTAATTTTCGCTAAAGCTGCCAGTCCCATTCTTGGCCTTCTTTATTATCTTTTACTTCAATTCCTTTTTGAGCTAAGAGCACTCGCAATCGGTCGCTCTCCTTAAAATCTTTAGAATCCCTCGCCACCTGCCTTGCAGCTAATAATTGTGCTAATTCATCAGGTAACTCTGCCTTTAATACTGACTTAAATAGATCTAATCCAAATAATGGATCTACAGCTTTAAAGACCTCATATTTAACGCCATTACTAATTGAATCATCTTTTTCAATTGCTCTTAATTTTTGAATTGCTCTTGGGGTATCAAGATCTTGGCTAAAATCTAAAACGATTTCAGCTACTAAATTTTTAACTTGATTTGAATCACTTTGCATATCCTGCTGCCAGATAATAATTTTCTCTCGCCACCGCTGTAACAAAATGTGTGCAGCTTTTAAGCTTTCCCAACTTAGATCCATCTGACTTCGGTATCGATTCTCAAGAAAGCAAACTCTTAGCGCTAGTGGATCTAAATGCTTATCAATAAGATCGGAGACTAGTACTACATTCCCGGCACTCTTAGACATTTTCCGACTTTCAAATAGAAGATGCTCCCCATGTATCCAGAGTGCAACTGCCTCTTTATTTATTGCAGCATTTGACTGGGCTCGTTCATTTTCATGATGAGGAAAGCGCAAGTCAATTCCACCGAGATGTAGATCAACAAATTTATCTAAATAATGAAGTGACATTGCCGAACATTCAATGTGCCAACCTGGAAAACCTTTACCCCAAGGAGAATCCCAAATCATCTCTGTTCGATCCCCCGCTGCCTTCCATAATGCCCAGTCGGCGTGAAATCTCTTTGCACCATCCTCGGTGTACTCAAAACGGTGTCCTGGTTTTAGGGCATCTAATCGGTTACCACTGATCGCTCCGTAACCAAGAAATGATTGAGCAGAAAAGTAAACACAATTATCTGTACCAAGGTAGGCATGATCTGAATTAATTAATTTTTGAATTAAATCTTGCATTAAGTTAATACATTCACTTGCCTTTGGATAACTATTAGCTGGCTCAATATTTAATCTTCTTAGATCTTCATGAAATCTTTTTTCATATATTCGAGCAATTTCAAACGGGTCCTTGGATTCAGCTTTTGCTTGGGCCAGCATCTTGTCTTCGACAAAATCCTCAGACATATGTCCGACATCAGTAATATTTTGAATAAATTCAACTTCATATCCGACAAACTTTGCTAACCGAGTAACTAAGTCTCCGAGTAAAAACGTCCTCATATTGCCAACGTGAGCATCTCGATACACAGTTGGACCACAACTATAAACTCGTAATTTTTTATCATTACTAATTACCAGCGGTTGTAGTTCTCGAGATTTTGTGTCAAATAATTTAATCTCAGTTGTAATCATTTACTAGGCACAACTTTCCATACCGCAATCTTTGCAGGGTCAAAGGTAATTATCGTGCCATCCTTCTTTTTTACTGTGTTTTCACTCTCTAATGTGCCTAACAGATCCTGAAAGCCACCAGATGGATCATGCAGGCGAATACTGACCCGAAGCCCTATTTGAGCCGTTGATGGCAGCATTTGCCTCCCTCTATTAAACTTAGTTCGTAATCAATAAGAGATGATGGCAGTATTCTCCACCTAAGTTGGTGGAATAACTGTAAGGAGAAGCGTGACCTACATAATTGCTCAACCTTGTGTTGATGTTAAAGATAAATCTTGCATCGAAGAGTGCCCGGTCGATTGTATTTATGAGGGTGATCGAATGCTTTACATCCAACCGGATGAGTGCGTTGATTGCGGTGCTTGTGAGCCGGTCTGCCCAGTTGAGGCTATCTATTATGAAGATGACGTGCCATCACAATGGAAAGAGTACAGCGAGGTTAACAGCAAGTTCTTTGTTGAAATTGGTTCCCCAGGCGGAGCTGCAAAACTTGGACCAGTTGGCAAAGATCATCAAGTAGTTTCAGCATTGCCACCACAAGAGAAATAATTTTTTGCAAAAGCTGCCAGATTTTCCTTGGGATTTATTGGCGCCATACGGTGAGAAAGCCAAAAAATATCCAGCTGGCTTCATAGATTTATCGCAAGGTACACCGGTTGATCCAACGCCAGAATTTATTCAAACTGCTTTAGCTAAAGCAAGTAACTCGCCAAGTTATCCATTGACAGCTGGAAGTGAAAAACTAAAAGATGCAATAAAGGTTTGGTCGGTTCAGAACTTAGGTGTAACTGGTGAATTCGATGTACTACCAACAATTGGCTCTAAAGAATTAATTGCCTTACTACCAACTTTGCTGCAATCTAAATCTGTTTTATATCCAAATGTTGCCTACCCAACCTATCTAGTTGGCGCTCTTATGGCATCAGCGCAGGCAACACCCGTAGATATTGATGCAACCTCTTGGCCAAAGGCAGATTTAGCCTGGCTTAACTCACCGGCAAACCCAACTGGTCAGGTGCAAAGTAGGGATGAGTTACAAGCTGCAATTCATTGGGCTCGAAAAAATAATGCAATTTTGGCAAGCGATGAGTGTTACTTAAGTTTTGTAACGGATGCCAAATCAATTCTGGCGATCGCCGGCGGAGATAACACTGGTCTTCTTGCAGTTCATTCACTTTCTAAGCGATCTAATTTAGCTGGATATAGGGCAGCCTTTGTAATCGGGGATAGTAAGTTAATTGATCAGATAAGACAGATTAGAAAACACGCGGGATTAATGGTGCCATCCCCTGTGCAAGCGGCAATGATTGCAGCGCTATCTGATGATAAACATGCACAAGAACAATCACAGCGATATTACGCACGTGGGGTTAAGTTAAAAGCTGCTTTAATAAAAGCTGGCTTTACTATTCAACACAGTCAGGCTGGCTTATATATTTGGTGCACAAAAGGTGAGGATGGCTTTAAAACCGTGGATTACTTTGCTGACCTAGGGATATTAGTAACACCAGGCAGCTTCTATGGCAGTAATAACTTTGTCCGGATTGCACTTACTGCAACTGATGAAAATATAGATAAGGCAGTGGAGCGGATAGCCGGATGAGAACTTCAGCGATTTTATTAGTTGGTGGCATGGGAACAAGGTTGATGCCACTTACATCAAAAACTCCGAAGCCCATGTTGCAGGTAGCGGGTGTGCCATTTACTGAACACCAAATTAGAAAAGCAGCCCAAGCTGGAATAACTGAAATAGTTTTGGCAACCTCTTATAAAGCAGAGCTATTTGAGCCATATTTTGGAAATGGTGAGAAATTTGGAATCAAAATTAAGTATGCAGTGGAGAAAACTGCCCTTGGTACTGGTGGTGGAATAAGAAATGCCGCCGCACTTCTGGATGAATGTGATCAGGTAGTAATTTTTAATGGGGATGTGTTAAGTGGTCATGATTTATCAGCTCAAATTAAATTTCATGTTAGCAACAAGTCTGAAATAACTCTTTATTTAACTAAGGTTGCAGATGCTAGGGCTTATGGTTGTGTTGAATTATCAGCAGATAATCAGGTTAAATCATTTCTAGAAAAGATGGAAAACCCAGTTAGCGATTTAATTAATGCCGGATGTTATATTTTTAATCGAAAAGTTATTGATCAAATTCCAGCCAATCAGGTTATAAGTGTTGAGCGAGATACCTTTCCTAACCTACTGAGCTCAGGGGTTAAGGTTTGCGGTTATCTAGATAACTCTTACTGGTTAGATATTGGAAACCCAGCAGCATTAGTTAAGGCCTCGGCTGATTTAATAACAGGTGTAATTACATCTGCTGCCACACCAAAACACAGCGGAGATCACTTGATTGCAGCTGGTGCCCAAGTTTCACCATCTGCAACAATTAATCTCGGAAGTGTGATCGAATCTGAAGTCGTAGTTGAGGGTAATTGCCTTATAAGTGGATCAATAATTTCAAAGGGTGCAAAAATTGGCGCAAACTGCAAAATAATTAACTCAATAATCGCCCCCAATACCCAAATTGAGGCTGGAATGGTCGTAATTTCCAATTATTTAGGGTTTTAATTCCCCACATTTGCCCAAATCTGACTTGACTTAATCAAGTTACAAGCGTGTAATTCTCCTATTAGCGGGCACCCCTGGCCCTTAGTTAGTTGGAATCACCAACTAAGTCATAAGGAGAGATATGTCAGACCAACGCGCAGAGCTTGCAGCACTTGTAGTTTCATCGGAACAACTTTCTTGGCAGGAGCGAGCCCTATGCGCTCAAACCGATCCAGAGGCCTTCTTTCCTGAGAAGGGTGGCTCAACTCGCGAGGCAAAACGGGTCTGCCTTTCCTGTGAGGTGCGGGCGGAGTGTCTTGAATATGCGCTCGCTCATGATGAACGTTTTGGAATTTGGGGCGGTTTATCAGAACGTGAACGTCGCCGCTTAAAGCGCCGCAGCGCATAAAATAACGGGTGGCTGAAAAGCAGAGCACCGGGGCGCAAGCCCAACTAGAAGATCAATATGTAACAGCAATACTTGTTACCCATGATGGTGTTACTTGGCTAAGTGAAGTTGTTGCATCATTATCTGCTCAAAAACATCAAATTGATCAAATAATTGCAGTCGATAATGGATCAATTGATGGTTCAGTTAAGTTATTAACTAATGCCGGCATTGAAGTAATTAAAAAATCACGCAGCACCGGTTTTGGTGCAGCAATTAGTGCTGCAGTTTCTAAGTTACCACCGGCTGCAATCGGAAGTGGTGAACAAGAGTGGCTTTGGATTTTGCATGATGATTGTGCGCCAGATCGATATGCATTAGCTAAATTGCTTGAAGCAGTTATTAAGCGACCACAAGTGGGCATTGCTGGCCCAAAAATTTTAGGTTGGTATGACCGTAAACATATTTTAGAAGCTGGCATAAGTATTACCGAAAATGGTACGCGATGGACGGGACTTGAAAATAGAGAACATGATCAAGGCCAGCATGATGAAGTTAAAAACGTATTAGCGGTAAGTACCGCTGGAATGCTAATTAAGCGATCATTATTTGAAGAATTGGGTGGGTTTGATCCAAGTCTTGAATTGTTTAGAGATGATATTGATTTGGGTTGGCGGGCCCATATTGCCGGACACTCGGTGATTTGTGTTGGCGAAGCAATTCTTTATCATGCCGAGGCTTCATCATCTGAGCGCCGATCAATTGATGTTAAGGATGCAATTTTGCATCGACCATTGCTTTTAGATCGTCGAAATGCAGCCTTTGTTTTATTAGCTAATTCAAGTTGGTGGATTCTGCCATGGGTGGCAGTTCAGCTTTTGATTACATCTATTGGTAGGTCAATTATTTATCTCTTGGCTAAATTACCTGGTTATGCTGCAGACGAAATTGCTGCGGTTGGATTACTTATTTTTAAACCAGCTGATCTAATTAAATCAAGAAGGTATCGAAAATCTTCTCGTATATTAACGGCGCGAGTTATAAAGCCATTTATTCCACCTAGGGGTGTTCAAATAAGATCAACAATTGAAAGAATCTCATCTGCTCTTCTTTATGCATTTAAACCAAATAGACAAGAAAGTGAGATTACTCGAGCTAAGAACTACTCCGATATTGGTGTGATTGATGAAAGTTTTGACGAAATTGAATACTCGCAGCCAAAGCGCTTTACTAAGATTAGAGCATTAGTTAAGCAACCATTTTTGTTTGGTATTTTGATTACATTAGTAGTTTCACTTGTTTATTCTAGAAATCGATTTGGTTCACTTTCCGGTGGTGCATTAGCTGTAGCACCTAGTAGTGCTTGGAATTTAATTACCTCATATGCAAATTCCTGGCATACGGTTGGGTTGGGCAGTAGTAATGCGGCTCCATCATGGATTCCTATTATTGGTTTTGCTTCTTTTATCACAGCGGCAAACCCACAGACTTTTTTAACTTTACTATTCCTTTTAACACCCACATTATTATTTATTTTGTTTTATAGAGCTGCAAGAGGTTATGACTTAACCAAGTACTCCGCTATTTTTGCGGCTTATATCTACGCCTTTTCACCAGTTGTATTAACTTCTATAAATCAGGGGCGAATAGGAACATTAGCAATTGCAATTTTACTTCCACCTATTTTTATCTTATTTGAGAAAAATAAAGAATTGATTAAATTAAGCTGGCGCAAAATATACTCAATTGCCTTGCTAGCCGGAGTTGCATCTGCATTTTCTCCATTGTTTCTAGCTGGATGGGCATTTTTCCAAATATCAATTTTGGTCTATTTATACATAAATACAACCAACTGGAAAAGTGCTAAATGGCAAGTAATAGTTAATAACTTAACTAATGATGAGTTCAAAAAGAGATTTGCACTCTTGTTTACCCCATTTTTAATGAATATCCCTAACTCAATAAACCTAATTCGTCACCCAATTACAGCCTTACACGAACCTGGGCTTTCAGTGGCATCAGGTGACCAACTCTCTGTTTTACTTTTTAATCCTGGCGGAGCTGGGTCACCAGTTTTACTTGTATGTGCTCCATTTATCCTTTATTTGATTATTAGCTTAATTTCTTATGATCAGCGAAGATCGGCGAAGATTGCTCTACTTACGATCGCAATTTCTGCCACTTTAAGTTCTTATTACATTGAAGGAAATAGCAATGGCGCTCAAAGAATTTGGAGCGGCCCCCTAATTATTTTTGCTCAGGTACTTTGCCTTCTATCTATTTTTGCAATTGCAGAGCGAATTTTGCCTCAGCTGCGAAGATCAAATTTTGGTTATCGACATATTTTTTCGGCACTTACTGCATTGATAACAATTGCCTCAATGATCGCAATTACAGTTTGGAGTACTACCGTAGGTGCAAACTCACTAGTCAGAGCAAATCAAGAACAAATCATTCCAGCATTTATAACAGATTTAGCGTCAACAAATGAAAAACCAAAAACTTTAGTAATACGTAAAAGCCCTGAACAATTACAGTATTTCATAACTCGTGGTGGAGATCTTCAGTTGGGCAATGCTGACGTGGCAAGTAATACTCCAGAGCAAGTTCATAAAGCTATTGTTGATTTAGTAAATGGTATTGGTGCTACTAGTAGCCAAGTTCTCGGGTTTTATGGAATCCAATATGTGTTTATGAAAAATCCGGCAGATGCTGGTTTGGTAAGAACAATTGATGGGATTGGTGGTTTTACTCGCAGCTCTGCAACTAAAGATGGTGTGGTTTGGAAGGTAAATAACTCTCACGCCAGAGTCACCTACCAAAATAATAATGGCCAATTTTTTCCTATGAACTCTAATGACAAATCTTCATCAGCTTATGTTCCGGCTGATGGGTTCATCATTTTGGCTGAAAAATATGACAAAGCCTGGCATTTACTTTTAGATGGTAAATTAATTAAAGTTGAAGAAAATCAATTTGGATTACCAGTGTTTAAAATACCTAATAAAGGCAATATTTCTCTAATTCATGACGGCACAAATCGACGAGCTTGGATATCAATTCAGTTAATTGTGATCCTATCTGCAATTATTTTAGCCTTACCTGCCGGTAGAAGACGTAAAGAAGTTCCACTTGAGGAGCTGGTATGAAGTTAAAACCGCTTAATTTAAGTAGCATTCAATTCAAGTTCCGATGGAATGTATTTGTATTTCCATTGATTTTATTGCTTCTTTTATTACTTTCATACTATGCACCTACTCGAACTCAACAGGTTAAATTAACCACAAGTTATCCAGCAACAGTTTGCCCGGCAATTGGAAATAAAATTTCATCAATTGCCGCATTGACTAATTCTAAAATTGGCAGAAGATCAATTGATGGTAGAAGTAAAAATTTAAGTTCAGGCAGAAGCAGTGTCATTGCATTAGTAAATGATGCCCTCTTAGTTGAAGGAAATTCAGGCACAGCTTTGACATTTGTAAACAGTGGGTGGAAATCAGTAGTGCCATGTTCGGTAAGTAACGGGGAACAATGGTTTGTTGGTGGCTCTGGTGCGCTCACAAGTAAATCAATTTTATATATCGTTAATAGTGGATTTAGTGAGTCGATTGTGGATATTGAGATTTATACCCCAAATGGCCAACTTGAACCTAAAAATATAGCTGTAGCTCAGAACTCAACAAAGAAAATATCAATAGATTCACTTGTCCCTGGTGAAGAGATGATCGTTATTGCCGTTAAAACCAAAGCCGGAAGAGTTAGCTCTTACTTGTTTGATGAGCGGAAAAAAGGACTCAAATCTCTTGGTGCAGACTTTGTTGCACCAGTTGCAACTGCTAGCAAGCAAGTAACTATCGCCGGGATTTCTGGCTTAACCGACAAACTTATCTCTCAAAACAACTCTGTCTCGCACACTTTAAGGCTACTGATTCCTGGGAGCATAGATGCAAATGTAGATGTAACAATAAATTCTAATGATGGAAACTTTATTCCAGAAGGTTTATCTCAATTTGATGTTAGGAGCCAAAAAGTTATTAATATTCCATTAACTTTTGCGCCGATTAATCAACCCTTTTCTATAATTATTGATTCCGATCAACCTATTCTTGCCTCAGTATTAACAGAACTTACTTTTGGTAAGAGTAAAGAAATTGCTTGGGCAACTGGGGCTGATGAATTACACAAATGGAGTATTAACTTGACTGGATCGAGGCCAACCTTGACCTTTTCTGGCGATAAAATAAATGTTCAAATTTCTGCAAGTGGAGTTAACGGAAAAAAGATTGAACAAAAAGTAAGTGGATCTGATTTTGTTGTCTGGCGCGCTCCAGTTGGATTAAATCGTTTACAAGTTACTTCTAAAAACAAAGGTATTTCGGGCGGAGTTATATTTATGCCAGAAGTTGGTTCGATCGGTAGTAGTACCATTCCAATGAATAATGGGGCTAATTTGGAAACAGCAGCTGAGCCAGTTTCCGATGCTGGCGTAATAAGTCGGGGCTAAATCCCAACTTTTATAGGCATTGAGTATTAATCTGTTCATATGAAGAAGATGTCTGGACGTAGATGCTCTAGGGCAAGTTGTACTAGCGCTGCAATAAAGACACTCACCTATATCTACTCTGATTCAACTGCGGTACTTGGTCCACTTTCGACCTATGCGGAGCCACACAATTATGACCTTTGTGTTGTTCATAGCGAACGCTTAACTGTTCCAGTTGGGTGGAATGTTATTAAAGAAGAGGTAGTTGATCACAATACTGGACCAACTGATGAAGATTTAATGGCTATTGCTAACGCTGTAAGAGAAGTAGCAAATTCTGATGTAAGTAATAAAGGGATGCAACCAGAACTAGGACGTCGAGGGCATTTACGAGTACTACCCTCAAACTAATTTATTATTCCCGATAACATCTAAGTTAAGAGAGTTATGTTAGAAAAAATTATCAAGGCGTATGACATTAGAGGTTTGGTGAAAGATGAAATCACGCCAGATTTTTCTTTTTCACTTGGTACTGCGTTTGCTAAATTTTTAGAGTACGAGCGTGAGCCCGCCACAATTGTTGTTGGGGAAGACATGCGGCCTTCTTCGCCACTTTTAGCGGATGCATTCTCAGATGGTGCAGCTAGTCAAGGTATGGATGTAATTAGAATCGGTTTAGCCTCAACAGATATGTTGTATTTTGCATCTGGAAAACTTAATTTACCGGGCATTATGTTTACGGCCAGCCATAACCCAGCAAAATACAACGGTATGAAGCTTTGTAAGAGCGGAGCTAAACCAATCGGCCAAGAATCTGGGTTGGTTAAAATTCGTGAATTAATTGAACATGGTGTTCCAATATCAAACCGCCCAGTTGGCACTATTCAAAATCAAAATCTATTGCATGATTATGTTGATTATCTTTTGGCTCAATTCCCTAAAAAAACTTTTAGTAAGCGCAAGTTAAAGGTTGTAATTGATGCCGGCAATGGTATGGCTGGATTTACCGCTCCAGCTGTAATGGAACATTTAAATATTGAATTAATACCAATGTATTTTGAGCTAGATGGGAATTTTCCAAACCATGAGGCAAATCCCATAGAAGCGAAAAATCTTAAAGATCTTCAAAAAAGAGTTAATAAAGAGAGTGCAGATATTGGCTTAGCTTTTGATGGAGATGCTGACCGATGCTTTCTAATTGATGAAAAAGGTCAATTAGTAAACCCGTCAGCGCTAACTTCATTAATTGCAGTTCGCCAACTAAAAGAAAAACCAGGCTCATCAATTATCTATAATTTGATTTCATCTAAAGCCGTCCCGGAGGTTATTGCTGAAAATGGTGGTATCGGAGTGCGTAGCCGTGTAGGGCACTCATACATAAAAAGTTTGATGGCTGAGTCGGGTGCGATATTCGGTGGTGAGCACTCTGGGCATTTTTATTTTGCAGATTTTTGGCGAGCAGATTCTGGAATGCTAGCTGCCTTATATGCTCTTGCAGAATTGATGGCGACAAAAAGTACGCTCTCTGAACTTCTACAACCATTTAATAGATATGCAGCAAGTGGTGAGATAAATTGCAAGGTAAAAGATGCTGCTAAATCAATTAAATTAATTCGTGATAAATATCATGATGGGCATGAGATTGATGAGTTAGATGGTTTAACTGTTACGGCAGATAGCTGGTGGTTTAACCTGCGACCTTCCAATACAGAGCCTTTGTTAAGACTTAATGTTGAGGCCAATACTGAAAAAGAGATGGTAAAGATTAGAGACACAGTCCTCTCATTGATTTAGAGGTGATAAAGACCGGAAAGGCAGGGTATCTTTATCCCCTAAAACTGATACTGACCATTAATAAGAACCAATCCATAGGAGAGTAAATGAGCACCACAACCGCGATTAAAAATGATGTTGCAAATCCAGCACTTGCCAGTGAAGGAAAAAAGCGGATTGAATGGGCTGCGCGCAATATGCCAGTGTTGGCACAAATTAAAGAGCGCTTTGCTAAAGAAAAACCTTTTACAGGTGTACGAATTGCAGCATGCATGCACGTTACAACCGAGACAGCAAACTTGATGTTGGCGTTAAAAGCAGGAGGTGCAGATCTTGCACTATGTGCATCAAATCCACTTTCAACTCAAGATGACACAGCTGCTGCACTTGTACATGAATACGGTATTTCAGTTTTTGCACGGAACGCAGTTGATCGTGATGGATATTATGCACATTTAAACTCAGCGCTTGATATAAAACCACAATTAGTTTTTGATGATGGCTGTGATTTAGTTAATGTATTGCACACTACTCGCACTGAGTTAATAGACGGTGTTATGGCTGGTTGTGAAGAGACAACAACTGGAGTAATTAGATTAAGCCAGATGGCTAAAGATGGCGCATTAAAGTTTCCCATGATTGCAGTGAATGACACAGACACAAAACATATGTTTGATAATCGCTACGGCACCGGACAATCAACCTTTGATGCAATTTTCCGTGCTACTAATACTTTAGTTGCCGGAAAGATCGTAGTTGTTGCCGGATTTGGCTACTGCGGCAAAGGTGTGGCAGAGCGTGCAAAAGGATTAGGTGCTGAAGTTATTGTTACTGAGATTGACCCAACAAAAGCACTAGATGCGCTGATGCAAGGCTTCAGAGTCATGCCAATGACTAAAGCTGCTGCAATCGGGGATATTTTTATTACGGTTACTGGTAATCGAGATGTATTACGAGATGAGCACTTTAAGCAAATGAAGGATGGGGCAATCCTTGCTAACTCCGGTCACTTTGATATTGAAATTGATGTGGCATGGCTTGAAAAGAATGCCAAGCAAAAAAACTCCAAGATGCGCCATCAAACTGACGAGTATGTAATGTCAGATAATCGTCGAATACTTCTTATTGCCGAGGGAAGACTTGCAAACTTAGGAGCAGCAGAAGGTCATCCAGCTTCAGTTATGGATATGTCATTTTCTGATCAAGCGTTAACCGCTGAATGGTTATTAAAAGCGGGCAAGGATTTACCTGCCGGTCTACACAATGTTCCGGTAACAATAGATAAAGATGTTGCTAGGTTGAAACTAGAAAGTATGGGATCTTCATTAGATGTTCTTACGCCAGCGCAAGAGCTCTACTTGAACTCCTGGGAACACGGCTCCTAAATGCCATTAGTCATGGTCGTTGATGACGACCAAGACTTAGCAGAGATGCTCAGCATCGTATTAACCGGTGCTGGAATGGAGGTTGATTTAGTCAACCGGGGAGATCTTGTTATGGATCTTTTTAATACAAATCCTCCTGACCTAGTTTTATTAGATGTTATGTTGCCAGGTATCGACGGTATTGAAGTTTGTAAAATAATTCGAGAAAAATCAATGGTGCCAATAGTCATGCTCACTGCAAAAGGTGACACACAAGATGTGGTTTTAGGGCTTGAGGCTGGCGCAGACGATTACATGGTTAAACCATTTAAGCCACAGGAATTAGTAGCTCGAATTAACACAAGATTAAGACGTAATACAAAAGTTGGAACCTTAACAATTGCTGATTTAGTAATTGATCAAATGGAACATAAAGTATTAAAAAATAATAAAGAAATTGCCCTTACTCGTTTAGAGTTTGATTTATTAGCAGCACTAGCAAAAGAACCAGGTCGAGTTTTCACAAGAGAGGTCCTATTGAGTGAGGTATGGGGATATCAGCATGCAGCTGATACCAGGCTAGTTAACGTTCATGTTCAAAGATTGCGCTCTAAAATTGAATCAGATCCAGATAACCCTGAGTATGTATTAACTGTTCGAGGAGTTGGATATAAAGCGGGGGCGGCTAGAGTTTAGCCATGTTAATTAGCAAGTTTAAGATTAAGCAGTCACTTAGTCTTAAAGTACTTCTTACGAGTATCGCATTTTCAATATTAATTGCTTCGGTAATTGGATTTTCAGTTCATAATAGAGTTGCTTCAACAATTATTAATGAAAAAATTGCTATTTCAAAGGTTGAAACTGCAAATGCACTTTACTTAGCCCAAGGCCACTTTGATATTGCAAGATTTCAGGATGACTTAGGGCTCAACAAAGTTGTGCAAGATTTTATTACCTCAAGCAGAGAAGATGGATCACTCTCTGGTCGTGAGACTGTTATTTTGCCGATTGCAAAAAATAATAAAGCCCAAAATATATATCAAACGGTACCAACCTTGTTGGTACTAGATTCAATTCCAGATAGTTTTAGAGAGCAAGTTAGAAAATCTGAAACTGTGCTCGATAAGCGAATAATGGTTCGTTATTCAGATGGTAAAAAGTTTCCTGGATTCTTAATTGGTGGAAAATTAAACATTCCAAGAACAGGTACATATGAAATTTACTATATATTCAAATTAGATGCTCAGTATCAAAGCATTTCAGTAATTACCTGGACCTTATTTTTTGCAGGTTTTTTATTAGTTGCTCTTATTGGCTTAAGTACTAAATTCTTAATACGTCAGGTGGTAGCACCGGTACAAGAAGCAGCAGCGGTTGCTGAACGATTTACTCAAGGAGATCTTTCAAGTCGAATGGTAATTTCAAGTGAAGATGAGATGGCTAGTTTAGGTAACTCCTTTAATGAAATGGCAGTTTCAATCCAACAGCAGATTGATCGACTTGAAAATCTTTCAATGTTGCAGCAGAGATTCGTCTCCGATGTATCTCATGAACTCCGCACACCGCTTACAACACTTCGAATGGCTGCTGAGGTGATTTATGAACAGAAAGCAAATTTCGACCCAAATATTGCCAGAAGTAGTGAGCTATTAATCAATCAAATTGATCGATTTGAACTTTTACTTTCTGACTTACTTGAAGTTAGTAGATTTGATGCTGAGGCAGCATCTTTAGGAATAGTAAGTTTCGACTTAAGTCACTTAGTGAGGAAAACTGTTGACTACCTGCACCCAAGTAAATCTGCACTTTTTGATATTTCTGTTCCGATAGAAGCCGTAAATATCGAAGGCGATCCTCGAAGAGTTGAACGAATATTGCGCAATTTAATTACTAATGCAATTGATCATGGTGAAGGTAATAAGATCGAAATTCAGATTAAAGAAAGTGAAAATGAGGTTTCAGTTGGAGTTAGAGATTACGGATTAGGTTTCGATGAAAGTGACGCGCCGTATCTATTCGATAGATTTTGGAGAGCAGATCCTTCCCGCGCAAGAACCAGCGGTGGTACAGGATTAGGATTATCAATTGCACTTGAAGATACCAAATTACATCAAGGCCAACTTCTTGCCTGGGGAAGACCAAATCAAGGTGCTCATTTTGTTCTCACTCTTCCCAAACAGCATGGTAACTCTGTGCAGTCATTCCCGATTCAGTTGATTCCAACCGGATTCTCATCAACAGTGGAATAAATCTAACTTTTTATAAAGTGCAACTCTGTTATAAAAAGTAAGTGTTTAAATCAATTTCATCTTTAAAAGAACTTGTTTATCCAGTAATTTGTTTAAGTTGCAGTTCATTAGGTATGAAGATCTGTTCAAAGTGTTTACTAATGTGGAGAACCAAACCAATAAAATCAAATATTCAAAAGTATCCACTGTATTTTTCTGCTGACTACAATGAATTTACCGGATCAATTGTTTTAGCGGCGAAAGAGTCAGCAAATAAAGATGCGATAGATTTATTAGCTACTTCAATCGCTAGGTCAATAATTGTTTCTATTAAAGATTTATGTATTTATTCACCAATAGTATTGATCCCAATTCCCTCACAATATTCGGCAAATCGTAGGCGAGGCAGAGACCATATTGAGGATTTAACTAAAGTAGTTATTAGTAAATTGCAAACCAAAGATGTTTTTGCAGTTTATTTACCTTTGCTAATT